>Ga0302320_10000262_pt1 | contig 121942 bp, 97 predicted proteins | sample Bog_T0_3_FD_202130 | JGI IMG/M metagenome (GOLD analysis project Ga0302320, IMG submission 202130) | Peat permafrost microbial communities from Stordalen Mire near Abisko, Sweden - Bog_T0_3 | ecosystem: Environmental > Terrestrial > Soil > Wetlands > Peat | place: Sweden: Abisko, Stordalen... | reverse complement strand
CGCCGACCAGGCTGAAGGGTTTGATCCCGAGGGCGGGGCCCGAGCCCCTGACGAGCACTCCCTGCGTGCCCGAGGTGTTGGCGCCCCCCGAGACGAATCCCGCGATGATCACATTGCTGGCGGTTCCTACCACGGCACGGCAGGACAGGTTGGTGAGACGGCCGGGATTGGCGGTGCTCTCGACAGCGACGGTCGCCGCGCTGCTCGTGGCGGAGCCTGAGGCGTTGGTGGCCACGCAGGTGTAGGTGCCTGCGCTTTCTGCCGCGTCCGAGAGCAGGAGCACCGAATCGGTCGCACCGGCGACGGGCGTTGTCCCCTCATACCATTGGTATGTCGGGGAATTGCTGGCTGCGGCGTACAGCGCGACGGTTCCGCCCGCAACGCCCACGGACTGCGGCAGGGTCGTGAAAGCCGGGACGGGAGCCATGGTTTCCAGGACCACGATCGACTGCGCGCCTACCGAGATGCTTCCGGCTACGGTCGGCCCGGTGGTCAGGCTCCAGAAGTTGGAATTTCCCTCCGACGAGGAGTTCGTGTCGATGATGCGGGCCCAGTGTGTGCCCGAGGGGCCGGCCGGCACCATGTAGGTGAGGGCCGAGGGGGACATGTTGCTCAGGACCAGGAAATCGTCGTCGCCGACCTGGCTTCCGTGGACGTAGATCTCGACGGAGGCCGTGTTGGACTGGGTGAAGGCCGCCCCGTCGGAATTAGTGAAGCTGATGGCCTCCGAGGTGTAGTCCTGCTGCCGGAAGGCGACGTGGTTGTGCCTCAGGTGGAGCAGGTACTGCAGGAAGGCGAAGTTCGCGTTGATGGGGCTCGAGAACGTGCCGAGGTTGTTGTCGTAGGGCATCGTCCCGCCGCTCGTGTCATCCGTCGGTATCGCGTCCGGGCTGTTTGTCCCGATCATGTTGTAGTTGTTCCAGGTGGCGACGGAGTCGATGTTGTAGGCGTTGTTGTTCCCGTTGACCGTGCGCCCGAACTCGTCGCCCCAGACCATCATGGGCACGCCCCGACTCAGCACCTGGTATACCCAGAAGTCGCGTATGGCCTGCCTGCGAAGCGTCTGGTTGCCCCCCCATGAGGAGCTGTTGTCCGTGCCGCCCTCCGCCTCGGGCCCGAACGGCCACGTCAGCGAGGCCGGCGCCGTGCCGTAGCTTACGACGTCGGTCATGTTGAAGCCGTCGTGGCAGACGATGAAGTTTACCGACTTCTGCGGCCCCCCCTCGGCTGCCATCTTGGCCTGGTCCCCGTAGAAGGCGTCGGCCCACCCCAAGCCGCCGGCGCCGTTTCCGTAACCGTTGTAGTTGCCCGTCATGTAGAGGCGGATGGAGTCACGATAGTTCCCGTTCCAGCATGCCCAACCCGCGGGAAAATTGCCGATCTCTCCCCCGTCGTTGCCGTCCCAGGGCTCGGCTACGATCTTGAGTCCATAGGTGGTGGCGAGCGACGCGATCGACTGGAGCAGCGTCGAGCTGCTCGAGAAGTTCGAGGACCCGTTGCGGCCGAGCTCGGCTGCCTCGTCAAATCGGTAGCCGTCCACGCCCATCACGGTGGTCCAGTAGGTCAGGGAGTCGGTGATCAGCTTCTGCGCCGGGGCGGATCCTGCGTTGACGTTGGTGCCCACGCCCGTGCTCACCCAGTAGAACTGCGGCGTGCCGGAGACGAGCGTGTAATAGGAGGCGTTGTCCAGGCCCCGCAGGAAGGTGAGCTCCGCCTGCTGCGCAGTGCTCGTGTCCCAGACGCCCCCTTCGCCGGTGTGGTTGTAGACCACGTCCAGGTACACCTCGATTCCTGCGTTGTGGAAGGCTGCGACCATCTGCTTGAACTCCGCCGTCGGGCCGCCGAGGGACTGGTTGCTCGAGTAGCGCCGGTCCGGAGCGAAGAAGCCGTAGGTCCAGTAGCACCAGTAGCCTCCGCCGCTCGTCGACGGGGCGGTGGTCGAGTCGTCCGCGTTGTCGCTTTCATGGAGGGGCAGGAACTCGATGGTGTTGAACCCGAGGTCCTTGAGGTAGCCGGCCATGTAGGCGGCGCCCGCATAGGTGCCCCGCAGGCTGTCGGGGACGTTGGCGGCGTCCTGGAATCCCGAGTAGGGATTGAGAAGCGTGGTAAGGCTGATGCTTGAGGGGTGCTCCGTCAGGCCCTTAACGTGGGCCTCGTAGATGATCGCATCCTTCTGGCTGATGTTGGGCTTTGTCCCCGTGGGGGTGCTGTCGATGACGGCGACGCTTTTCGGCGCCCAGTGCCCGTCGTCCACAATGCGGGCGTCGACGACCGTCCCCCCGGAAAGGGGGCCTGAGTAGGTCTCGCTCGAGGAGACGTTCGCTCCTCCGCTCGTGTACATCGCATAGTCCTCGCCTGCGGCCTGCATGGCCGGGGTCCATGTGTTGTGGGAGAGCTCCCGGGCATACGGATCGAAGAGGACCTTGTTCGGGTTGAAGCGGTTGCCGCTGGAGTCGCAGTCTGAGATGAAGCCGGCGGCCGAGTTGCCGCGGGCCCACGAACTGTTTACGGGCCAGTTCGGACCCCAGGCGCGGAAGGCGTAGAGGGTGTTGGCCGGAGCATTGGCGATTGCCGCACGCCAGATGTTGTCGGACCCCTTCTCCAAGGTGTAGTCGTAGGCGGCGTCCGAGCCCGTGTCCGCCAGGTAGACCTCGAGCACCATGTTCGTGGCGTTCGCGGAATACACGCCGATCTCAAGGGTGCTTCCCGCACCCGCCGTGAACGTGGCGCCGAGCGGCCAGGTCGCGCTGCCCCAGGAGGAGGGGTTCACAGGCGAGTAGGCGCCGGTCGAAGGAAAATTGGTGCCGATGGCCCCCGCCTCGGCGGGCGCGGCAGCCATTCCGGCAAGGATGCAGGCAATGAGGAGTGTCTTCCAAGGCGGGCGCATGGCGTGTGGGAATGAGCTTTGCCCTTCCGGCCGCGCCGGTATGGGCCTTGAATCTGTCTAATGTTCCCTACGGTATTCCGGCACGAACCTGCCGCCACAGGGCAGACCCCCTTATAACTTTGAAGGATACCAGAAAACCGAGCAAAGGGCTCCGCGGGCGGTTTTTGTGCTGCGGAATCGGATTGGATGCCGGCTCCCGTGCGGACATAAGCAGCGGATCGCCCGCATGACACCCCCCCAGGAGACCATTATGATATTCGCATGGAGGCGGAACCGATGAGCCCGGGTGTCTGGAGGGGCGCCCATTCCCTCCAAAGGGACGAGGAGGTGCTCAAGCACAAGGTCGCGCCGGGCACCATCCCGAGGGTCGTGCGCTTCGGCCGTCCCTACGCGAGGATCCTCTCCATATTTCTTTTCCTGGTGGTGCTCGACGCGGCTGCGGGTGTGGTCAACCCGCTGATATACAGGGAGCTGATCAACAAGGGCATCCTCAAGGGCGATGAGCACCTGATCGTTCTCCTGGCGCTTGCCGCTGCCGGAGTGTCCGTCGTGGATTCCATCCTGACCTTCCTCCAGCGCAGGATCGCCGCCCAGGTGGGCCTGGTGATAGTCTTCGACCTGCGCACACGGGTCTTTGTCCACATCCAGCGCATGTCGCTCGCGTTCTTCACGCGCGCCCGCACCGGGGCTTTGGTGAGCCGCCTCAACAGCGATGTCTCGGGCGTCAGGGACGCCTTCACCGACATCCTTTCCACCGTGCTTGGCAATGCCGTCACGGTGACGCTTGTTCTGGCGGCCATGTTCATGCTCTCGTGGCGCCTCACCCTGGCCACGCTCATCCTCGTGCCCGTGTTCCTCATACCGGCGCGCTTCGTGGGCCGCCGGCTGCGCGCGCTCACCCGGGAAAACTACGACCGGATGGCCGACATGAACAGCCTGATGGTGGAGCGCTTCAATGTGGCGGGGGCCATGGTCTCAAAGGTCTTCGGTAGGCCAGAAGAGGAAAAGGCGGTCTTCGAACGGCACGCGGGCCGTGTGAGGGACATCGGCTTGTCCGTGGCCACCTACTCGCGCCTGCTGTTCATTGGCCTTGGACTCGTGGCGTCCCTGGCTGTTTCCGTGGTCTACGGCTGGGGAGGGGTCCAGGCGGCCAGGCACGTGCTCGACGTGGGCACCGTGGTCGCCCTGATCTCCTATCTGATAAGGCTCTACGGCCCCCTCACATCGCTTTCGAGCATCCAGGTTGACGTCATGACGACCCTGGTCTCGTTCGAGAGGGTCTTCGAGGTCCTGGACCTGAAACCTACCGTGACCGAGATCCCCAATGCGCGTGGGGTGCCCGAGGGGCCTGTTCGCGTGGAGTTCGAGCATGTGGACTTCCGCTACCCGACAGCGCAGGAGGTGTCGCTGGCCTCCCTTGAGTCCGTGGCCGTGCTTTCCAAGCTCCCCGAGAGGGAGGTGCTCCACGACATCAGCTTCATTGCCGAGCCCGGACAGATGGTGGCGTTGGTGGGCCCGTCGGGCGCGGGGAAGACGACGCTGGCCCAGCTGGCAGCGCGCCTCTATGACGTCCGCTCCGGGGCGGTGCGATTCAACGGCGTCGACCTGCGCGAGGCCACCCTTGCGTCGGTCCAGCGGACGGTCGGGATGGTCATGCAGGATGCCCATCTTTTCCACGACACGCTCAGGGCCAACCTTCTCTACGCGAGGCCCGAGGCGAGCCAAGCCGAGCTCGATGCCGCGCTGTGCGACGCGCAGATTGCGTCGGTCGTGGCCTCGCTTCCCCAGGGCCTCGACACGGTCATAGGCGACCGAGGCCACCGCCTGTCTGGGGGAGAGAAGCAGCGCGTCGCGATCGCCAGGCTGCTGCTCAAGGCCCCGGCATTTGTGATCCTCGATGAGGCGACCGCCCACCTCGACTCGGAGTCGGAGAGGGCGATCCAGGAAGCCTTCCGCTCGGCGCTCAGGGGCAGGACGTCGCTCGTCATCGCGCACCGACTGTCGACGGTGCAAAACGCCGACCAGATCCTCGTGCTCGACCATGGACGGATCATTGAGCGGGGCCGGCATGCCGAGCTCCTTCAAGCCGGCAGGCTCTACGCGCAGCTCCACCGCACCCAGTTCGCCAACAAACCTGCGCCCAATTTCGATCTAGCTGGCTAGCAGGCGCTGGACCTCCCCAAGGATCCGGGACAGCGGCGACGTCTTCTCGATGTAGCACGACACCTTCTTCGCGAGGTTCTCGTGGACGAACTTGGCGTCAAAGAGGACGCCCGTGAGCAGGATCATCGGCGTGTCGGGCAGTCCTGACTTGAGCCGCGCAATCAACTCCAGGCCGTCGGAGTTCTCCAGCTGTAGGTCGCTGATGACCAAGTCGGGCTTGTCCTTGGCAGCAACCTCCTCGGCCTTGTAGGCGGTGGAGACCGCGGTCACCCGGTACCCGGCGTTGGTGAGATACGCGCCAAGCAGCTCCAGTATGGAGGCTTCGTCGTCAACAATCAGGATGTGCTTTTTCATGGGCGCGGTAAAGGGCTACGGCTTCAGGTTTGAGTTGCAACTGCCGCGCCGCCAGGTGTCCCGTTTCCGGGTGCCTGGATGATGATGACCGATCCGACGACCTTGTCTCCGTCACGCAGGGGGAACAGGGTCATGCGGGCGGCCACTTTTTGGCCGCGTTTGTCGATGACGACAGCGTGCTGGTCCCGGATCTCGCGTCCGTCGTTCATCGCCTGGGTGACGGGGTCGATGAGCGGAGCCGGTCCGTCATAGGTGAGCGTTGCAAAGCTTGAGAACGGCCTGTCTGCGAGCTCATGGGGCTCCCACCCGGTCGAGCGTGTCACGGCTGCGTTGACGCGTGTGATGTTGGCTGCCCTGGTGAGGAGCAGAACCAGGTCGTTGATGGAATTGATCATCAACTGGTTGTAGTGCAGCTGGTGCTGCAGACCGAGATTGGCCCACTTGCGCTCGATGTTCTCGATCTTCAGCTGGTCGTTGGCTGCAGCGAGCTCGGCCGTCCGCACTTTGACCTTGTCCTCGAGTTCGTAGTTGAGCGTCTGCAGAGCATCCGTGGCGCGCTTGCGGGCAGCAATATCATCCCTGATCAGCAGCCCGGCGCCGGCGAGGAGGGTAAAGTCCAGAATGACGCCGGCCCACACGGTCCAGCGGGTCGTCTGCGCCTGGATGAAGGCAGCGGTGTCGCGCTGGGTCAGCAGGGTGAGCTCGTCGTTCTTGAGCTTCTCGATGGAGTGCTGGATGTCGTTGAGCACGGTCTCGCCGGAGTCCTGGACGAGAAGGGCGTGCACGGCGTTTGAGTCGTTCGACTGCCTGCTGCTGAGCAGGCGCCTGATGAAATCCGAGCGTCGGTCCACGAGCGAAGCCAGGCGCGTGACGCCGTCCTTTTGGGCGGGCTCATTGCGGGTCAGTGCGGCGATGTAGTCGACGTGCTCGGCGGCGTTTGAGAGCGCGTTGACGCTGGCCGACCGGTCCTTGGGTTCCCCGGTCAGGACGAACGCGTGGGCTGCGCCATCCCCGATGAAAAGGTCGGCCCGCAGCCCCTCGGTCTCGAGGATGACGGAATGAGTGTGGTTGACCCAGTCGCTGCCGGCGACGGCGCGGTTTATGTTCCGCACCGAGACGATCGCGATGGCAACGGACACCGCGATTACAACGGCAAAGAATGCAAGAACGCGTCTCATCGTTGTTTCATTCATGGTTGCATGGGCTCATGAGCCCGGCCGCGCATGGGGAGCGGTGGCACCGTGCACATCGGGATCCGTGTCCGGGGGGTCCGTCTTGACGACGGTCATCACGACTCGCTTCATGGAATCGTTGTAGTTGTACGTGAACTCCGAAGCAAAAGTCCAGTTGGCGTCAAACGAGCTGGCCACCAGGGTGGCGATTTCGCGCAGCCTTCTGCCCGAGCGCACCAACTTGAAGAAATACCTGCGATTGTTGTAGTCGAGGTAGGCACGGCTCTCGGTGACGTAGCAGACCGCATGGCCCATGTTCTTGCCGATCATCTCGATGCGCACCAGGTGCGTGTCGTAGCCATCCTTCGTGAGGACGTAGTCGGCCATGACCGCGTAATCGATGCAGTCGCCCGTGCGGGTGGAGAGGAATACGTCGGGGTCCTGGACGTCAAAGGGGTGAAGGTCGAACGCAAAGTCCGCGAAGTAGTCCGCAAACTGCTTGGGCGTCATTTGCCCGGTCCCGAGTAGATCTGCGAGTGTCAGCGCGCTCGCCGGGAATGGGGACAGAGCCAGCCACAGGCACAGGATGAGGCGCTGCAGACGCCCTCGGGGAAGACACAATCTCCACCGGCTTGGCAATGGAGGGGGCAACTGACGGATCATTTTATTGATTAGGCAAAGGCTTGCTGGCTCCTTGAGCCTTGGAAGCGGACTTCCTTTCCAAGGAAGATAGCCGATGGATTCGCTGCTCCAAGTTTAATCATGGACTCGATGGGTCCATAGAGCGGCACCCTCTTCCGCCGGTTGGGAAAAAGAGGCGGAGGTGAACAGAATGAAACCCATGAGCACACGCCTGGCCCTCCTTTCGCTCCTTTGCCCAATGCTTGCCGAGGCGGCTGCGCCGGCGACGGTGTCTTTAACCGGGGCTGGGCCTCGGTTGCGCCGCGGGTTTGGCTGCGCGCCAGCCCCTGACCGGCGGCCGCAAGCGCGCCCCGATCAACCGGTTCGCCGCACCGGATGGGGCGTGCCCTCGTCGTCGATGGCCACGTAGGTCAGGATCCCGTGGGTGACGCGTCGCTGGCCGCCGCCGGAATAGGTCTGTGTCCACACGTCCACCTCTACGCGCATCGAAGACCGTCCGACGCTCTGGAGCCGTGCGTAGCAGGTGACCGTGTCGCCGACCTTGACCGGCACCACAAAGTTCAAGGCCTCGATGGCCACCGTTACCACGCGGCTCTGGGCCACTTCCCGGGCGAGCACGGCTCCACCCAGGTCCATCTGGGACACGATCCAGCCGCCGAAGATGTCGCCGTTCGCGTTGGTGTCGGCCGGCATGGCGATCGCACGGATAACGATGTCCCCTGTCGGCGTTGTGGGAGGATCGGTATTGGCCATGGCAAGGCAGACTGGACGCCGAGCCGGCGCGCATTGCAAGCCGCCGGATGATCGGGAAAGCCGGAACAATCGACGCAGGTTTCGAGGCGGGAAACGCAGAGGATATGGACTCGCCCATTCAGAATGCGGTGCGGTAAGTTGAACCGCCCCAATGAAGAAGACCCCGTCCCCAAAAACGCCGACCCCCTATCGTTTTTCCTTCGGGCCTTGGAACATCAGCGAGGGGGCGGATCCCTTTGGGCCCAACGTTCGCGAGGCGTTTCCCCACGCAGGCAAGTTTTCCCTCTACAAGTCGCTGGGCTTCGACGGCGTCCAGCTGCACGACGATGATGCCGTGCCCGACATCGACCGGCACTCGGCGGCCCAGGTGGTCAAGAAGGCAAAGGAGCTCGGCAGGGTGCTCGCCGGAGAGGGCCTTCAGGCCGAGTTTGTTGCCCCGCGGCTGTGGTTTTCCCCAGCGACGATCGACGGAGGCTACACGTCCAACAACGAGGGCGACCGGAAGTATGCCTGGGAAAGGACCCAGCGCTGCGTCGATGTCGCGCGGGCGGTGGGCTGCAAGGCCATCGTCCTGTGGCTCGCCCGCGAGGGAACCTATATCCGCGAGTCCAAGAGCGCGAAACTCGCCTACGAGCGCCTCCTGTCCGTGATCAACCAGACGCTTGCCTACGACCCGGAAGTCGAGATCTGGATCGAGCCCAAGCCGAACGAGCCGACGGACATGGCCTACGTGCCGACCGCCGGCCACGCAATCTCCCTGGCCTACGCCTCGGACCATCCGAAGCGTGTGAAGGCCCTGATCGAGAGCGCCCACGCGCTGCTCGCCAACCTGGATCCCAGCGACGAGATGGCCTTCTGCCTGGCCCACGACAAGCTCGGCAGCGTCCACCTCAACGACCAGAACGGCCTCAAATACGACCAGGACAAGAACTTTGGCTCGGTGAATCTGCGCGGGGCCTTCAACCAGGTCATGGTCCTGGAGGACGGCGGCTACGGCAGAAGGGGGGAGTTCGTGGGCCTCGACGTCAAGGCGATGCGCACCCAGGCGGGCGAGCCGGTGCTCAACCACCTGGTCTCCAGCAGGAGGATCTTCCTGGATCTTGTGGACAAGGTCCGCTCCTACGACCGAAAGCTTGTCGAGGGTTTCAGGAGGCAGCGCGACTACGAGGGACTGGAGCTTTACACGGTCCAGCACCTCCTGGGATCCCGCTAGCCTTGGGCCTTCCCGAGCCTTCGCGCTGCGGCGCGCAGGGGTGCCAGGCATGCGAAATAAACCAGGACGGTCCAGAGCGGGGCTGTGACAGCCCAGCCGAGGACCGCGTGAAGGGCCGTGATCCCAAACCTCCGGAAGAAGTCCGCGGGATGGTGGGCGAACATCGAGAGCATCACCGGGATGTCGACGCTTGAGGCGGAGTTGCGCATGAGGGCGTCACCCAGCCTCACAAAGGCGACGATCAGGGGAAAATAGATCACACTGCACAGGGCGTTGACCCCCTGGATGATCGGTTGGTTCAGTCCGAGCGCGAGGCCTGCGGCGGCGCACAGCAACGTCGTCGTCCCGAGGATGGGGAAGAGGGCCAGGGCGCTGCCGACGGCCAGGGTCAGCGCGATCTTTTGCGGGCTGACGCCCTGGGTCAGCTGCCGCGCAACCGGATCGACGAGCCAGCGCCTCCAGAACACGCGTTTCGGCGCCTCTGTGCCCGGTTCAGGCATGAGTCCGAAGGGAAGGGGCGTGCATGTACACCCTCTCTACGCCCAGGGGCGGGTCTTGGGCGCGTGGAAACTCCATTTTTGCGCGCCTAGCGGGCGATGAACCGCTTCTCCCACAAGGGATCAGGGAGGGGGGTGGGCTTGTAGTCGCCAAACAAGGCGTGGCGGACCCGGGCCACCAGCCTGTAGACCGGGTCGCGCATGAAAGGCGGGATGGGGCGCAGCCACGAGACCGCCCTCCATGGGCCCCGCAGTTCGGCGAACGCGGCCAGCGCCCCGTCTGTGCGCAGCAGGAGCGCACCGCTTGCGCGACGGTTCCAATCCGGAACGAAGACCAGGCTGTCGAAGCGCTCCGTCGGCAACCCCCGGGACGCCAGCAATTCCCGCGCGGCCTCGCTTTGAAGAGGGGCAAACCGGATCCGGGCCCCGGGATCGTGGCGCATGATCAGGCGGACGAACCCGTTGCACAGGGCGCAGGTGCCGTCGTAGAGCAGCACGGGCGTGGTCGGTTCTGTCATGGCGGCCCAAACCTATCGAGGGCCTTGGATGTTGGCAACAGGCTACACCCGCCCCGGGGCTCAGTCGTAGCTTCCAAAGTTCGCCTTGGCCTTCCTGTCGTCGAATTCCCCCTCCCAGCGAGCCACCACCACGCTCGCAAGGCAGTTGCCGAGCACATTCACCGAGGTTCGGGCCATGTCGAGCAGCGCGTCCACGCCCAGGATCATCGCTGCGCCCGCGAGGGGAAGGCCGAAGGACTGGAGCGCCGCGATCAGCACGACCAGCGAGGCCCTGGGAACAGCGGCGACACCCTTGGAGGTGAGCATGAGCGTGATCATCATCGTGACCTGCTGGACGATCCCGAAATGAATCCCGGTGGTGGTCTCGGCCGCTTGGGCGACAAAGACCGAGGCGACGGCAAGGTGGAGCGTCGACCCGTCGAGGTTGAACGTGTAGCCGGCCGGCAGGACGAAGCCCACGATGCCGCGAGGGACACCCAGGTGCTCCATGAGGTCAAAGGCCTTGGGAAGGGCCGCCTCGCTGTTGGCCGTCGCGAAGGCGATGGCGAACGGCTCCCGCACTGCACGGTAGAAGGGTTTCAGGGGCACCTTGGCGATCCAGACCACCGCGCCCAGCACGAACACGACGAACAGCACCAGTGCAAGGTAGAGCGTGAGCACCAGCTTGCCGAGGCCCAGCAGCGCGCCGAGGCCCTGGTGGCCCACGGTGACGGCGATCGCCGCGCCCACTCCAAACGGGGCCAAACGCATGACGATCCCCGCAAATTTGAACATCACCTGGGTGAGCGAGCCGCAGAACTGGAGCATGGGCTTGCCTGCCTCGCCCGCCGCGATCACCGCCATGGCGAAGATGACCGAGAAGGCCACGACCTGCAGCACATCGTTGCGGGCCAGCGAGTCCATGAAGCTCGTCGGAAAAACATGGAGGAGGGTCTCCGCCAGCGTGAGGGGCCTCGTGAGGGGTGCGGAGCCGAGGCTGCCCGACGTGGCGGGCAGCCGCACCCCGACGCCCGGGCCGACGACGTTGACCGCGAGCAGCCCGACGGCGAGCGCCGCGGTGGTCACGACCTCAAAGTAGAGCAGGGTCTTCACCCCGATCCTGCCCACCTTCCTGATATCGCCGGTTCCCGCGATACCCTGCACGACGCTGCCGAAGACGAGGGGCCCTATCATCAGCTTTACTAGGTTGAGGAAGACATCGCGGACCAATTCAAGCCATGTGTTCCACCGCGCATGCGCCGTGTCGGGCATCGTCCCCATCCAGGCGCCAATGGCGCAGCCGACGGCAAGTCCGACCAGGATCTGCCGCGTGAGCGTCGGCCTATACCAGGGCGCCGCGGAGGTGACGCCGGGTGTTTCGACGGCGGTCATATTGCGGAAAGCATTTGTTTTTAATGGTTAACGCAGTGCGACGCTTGCGTCCGCCCCAGGAGCTTTCAAGTTCTTAATTGCCCGCGCGGGACGGCCCGTCGGATAGTGACCCAAGGAACCCATTACCCCATGTCTTACACCCCAAGCGCTGACGGTCGAGCCCCTGCGGGCCGTTCATTTACCCGATCCAGATGGACGTGGGCCGGACTCTGCCTCCTCGCGTTGGGCATCGTCCACCGGATGGGGGCCGGGCCTGCGCCGATTCGTCTCTGGCCGGACGCCGCCCCTGGGGAAAAGGCGGCGATCGGCAATGAAGCCGACACCCAGAAGCCGACCGACAAGCTGGTCGGCGGGCGCACCGTCATCAAGCTCGGGGGCGTCTCGGACCCGACGCTGACGGTGTTCCAGCCCCCGGCCGGCAAGGACACGGGCACCGCGGTCCTCGTGTGCCCCGGCGGCGGATACAACATTCTTGCGATCGACCTGGAGGGGACCGAGGTGTGCGAGTGGCTCAACTCGATCGGCGTCACGGGCGTTCTCCTCAAGTACCGCGTGCCGAGGAGGGAGGGGCGTCCGCCCCACGCGGCTCCCCTCGAGGACGCGCAGCGCGCCATGGGCATCGTGCGTTCGCGGGCCAAGGAGTGGGGCATCGACCCGGCACGGATCGGATCCCTCGGCTTTTCCGCCGGTGGAAGCCTTTCGGCGGCGCTCTGTTCCGGGGACGGGACGCGCTCCTATCCCCATGTCGACGCCGCCGACGACCAGAGCTGCCTGCCCAACTTCCAAATCCTCGTCTATCCAGCCTACCTGGTCGCCGAGGGCGGCACGACGGTGAACACCGAGACCGCCGTCACCAAGCTGACGCCCCCGAGCTTCCTCGTGATGGCCGAGGATGACCCGATACGGGTCGAAAATGTCCTGGGGTATTCCGCGGCGCTCAAGCAGGCGGGCATCCCGTTTGAGCTCCATGTCTATCCGACGGGCGGCCACGGTTACGGACTTCGCCCGACGAAGGACCTCGTGACCTCGTGGCCGCAGCGCGCCGCCGACTGGATGCGCAGCCGAGGCCTGCTGGGCCCCCCGTGATGTTCCCGCCCGCAACCCACTCCATGAAGAAAATCCTGTCCCTTGCTCTTTTCGTCACGGCTGCCACGCAGGCCTGGTCCCAGGCCGTGGAGCCGGTGCGCATTGCGATCATTGGCCTGGTCCACGACCACGCCATGGGAATGATCCCCCGCTTTGCCGGCCGCAGCGACGCCCTGCTTGTGGGGATCGTCGAGCCCAACGCGCAGCTTGTGGCGCGTTACGCCGCGAAGTTCCACCTCCCGGACGACCTCTTTTTCCCAACCATCGATGCGCTGGTAGCGCACAGGAAGGTTCAGGCTGCCGCCCTCTTCACGTCGACCCACGATCATCGTGCGGCTGTCGAAAAATGCGCCGAGCTGGGAATCAGCGTGATGATGGAGAAACCCATGGCGACGAGCCTCGCGGACGCCAGGGCGATCGCGGAGGCCGCGAAGAAGGCCGGCATACAGGTGGTGGTGAACTACGAGACGTCGTGGTACCCGAGCGTGCAGGCCGCCTATGGCGTCCTCAATGGCCAGGAGGCGATTGGCGAAGCGCGTAAATTCGTGGTCCACGACGGCCACGAGGGCCCGAAGGTGATCGGCTGTTCGAAGGAGTTTCTGGACTGGCTTACCGACCCGGTGCTCAACGGCGGGGGAGTGACCATGGATTTCGGGTGCTACGGCGCTGACCTGGTGACCTGGATGATGCAGGGGCAGCGCCCGACCTCGGTATTCTCGGTTGCCCAGCATTTTCAGCCCGACGCCTACCCGAAGGTCGAGGACGAGGCTACGATCGTCATCACCTATCCGCGCGCCCAGGCGATTATCCAGGCCTCCTGGAACTGGCCTTACGACCGCAAGGACATGGAGATCTACGGCCAGCGCGGGTCGCTGATGCTCCCTAACAGGAGCACACTCCTAATGAGACAGGGCCGGGGGCCCGAAACGGCGGTGGCCGCGCCGGCGCTCGCCGGGGCCCTGGCCGACCCGCTATCGTACCTCTGCGCGGTGGTGCGCGGCGAGCTGCGGCCCTCAGGACCTTCGTGCTTGGCCGTCAACTTGGTGGTGTGCGAGATCCTCGACGCGGCGCGGGAGTCCGCCCGGACGGGTCGCAGGGTCGATTTCAGCCCCTAGCCAGGTCTCGCATGCCCGAATGCCCCGCGCAGGGGACAGCGGTCAGAATGGGTGGCAAACCTTGCCGAATCGTGCACTTTGGACTACTAGGTTTAGCCTCCACCCCACACAACGGGACAACCCGAGAACCCGCAGAAGGAGATTATCATGAGACAACTCAGACTAGCCCTTGCCTTCATCCTCGCCGCCACCGGCACACTGCCGCTTTTGGCCCAGCAAACACGGGTCAGCCCCCACGAGACCATCAGCACGGTGTTGGGCGACCGCCGCGCAGGAAACCGCGTCACGGTCACCTATGGGCGACCCTACTCGAAGGACCCGAAGACGGGCGAGATCCGCAAGATCTGGGGAACGCTCGTGCCTTGGGACGCCCCTTACCGCCTGGGCGCGGATGAGGCCACCCAGCTGGTCACCATGCAGCCGCTGGTCATCGGCGACGCGACGCTGCCCGCGGGTGCCTACACGCTGTACCTCGTCCCCTCCGAGAAGGGGGACTCCAAGCTGGCGATTAGCTCGGGCCTCGGAAAATGGGGCGTGCCGGTCGATGAGGGCCACGATGTCGCGAGGGTCGCGCTTGCCAGGGAGAGCCTGCCCGGCTCCGTCGACCAGCTCACGATCGCCGTCGACAAGGACAAGGAGGGTGGCGGCACCCTGAGCATCTCGTGGGAGACCACGCGTTTCACGGTTTCCCTGAGGACCCCCGCGCCACGGATCGACTTTCCGCAGGCCAGCCCCGGAGCGACGCTCAGGCAGCGCATCGGACTGACGGACATCGAGGTGGTCTATTCCCGGCCAAGCGCCAAGGGCCGCGTGATGCTGGGCGGAATGAACCCCTACGGCCAGGTGTGGAGGACGGGCGCCAACAGCGCCACACGGATCACCTTCAGCACGGCTGTCACCTTTGGGGGCGCCCACGTGGATGCGGGCACCTATGAGCTCTTCACCCTCCCGGGCAAGGAGGAGTGGACCGTCATCCTGCAAAAGGCCCTCAACCAGTGGGGCGCCTATTCCTACGACGCCAAGAATGACACCGTGCGAGTCAAGGTCCAGCCGGTGGCGCTCGTCGATCCCGTTGAGACTTTCACGATCGAGTTCAATGACCTCCGCGACGAGTCGGCCACGCTGCTGCTGACCTGGGAAAAGACCTGCGTCCCGATCCGCCTTGGGTTCGACGTGACGGGGCTGCTGGTCCCGAAGATCGAGACCGCGATGACGGGTCCCGGCAAGAAGCCCTACATGCAGGCCGCGCTTTTCTATCTGGACCACAATCTCGACCTGGCCAAGGCCTCCGGTTGGATCGACGCCGCCATCGCCGAACAGCCGGATGCGTTCTATCTGTACTATCAGCGGGCGAGGATCCTGGCGAAGAAAGGGGACAAGGCCGGTGCGCTGGCCGCAGCCCAGCAGTCGCTTGGAATGGCCTCCAAGGGCACCGGCCCGGAGAACACCGAGTACACGCGACTGAACGAGGCGCTCATCTCCAGTCTTAAGTGATCCGCTGCTTCGCTCTTGCTGCCGGCCGCAGACTGCTGCGGCCGACTCTGTGGGCGCAGGCAGCCGCCGCGTGCGCCCTGCTCGCCGTGCGCGCTCCGGCAGCCGCGGAGCCCGCGCCAGCGATTCTCCAGGAGCTTCGCGAGTTCCATGAGTTTGGGAGCGTGCTCTATGTGGCCGCGCACCCCGACGACGAGAACACACAGCTGATCACCTACTTCGCCCGTGGCCGCTGCTACCGGACTGCCTACCTTTCGCTCACCCGCGGTGATGGCGGCCAGAACCTTCTGGGACCGGAGTTTGGGGAGCAGCTGGGAGTCATACGGACCCAGGAGCTCCTTGCCGCGCGCCAGGTCGACGGGGGCCGCCAGTTCTTCAGCAGGGCGAGGGATTTCGGGTACTCGAAGGACTTCCGGGCCACCCTCACGAAATGGGACCGGCAGCAGGTGCTCGCGGACATCGTGCGCGTGATCCGCACATTCCGCCCGGACATCATCATCACGCGGTTTCCGCCCGATCCCAGCAACACGCACGGCCACCACACGGCCTCCGCCGCGCTGGCGCTCGAGGCGTTCAGAATGGCGGGCGACCCCAAGGCGTTCCCGGAGCAGCTCTCGACGCTGTCCCCGTGGCAGCCGAGGCGTATCCTCTGGAACGGCTTCTTCCCGAACGGCGGAGGGCCCGCCGCCGGGCCGGGGATCGTGCGCATCGGCATCGACGGGCAGGACGCAGTGACGGGAGCGTCGTTCGCCGTGCTCGCTGCGCGCAGCCGCTCGATGCACCGTACGCAGGGGTTCGCCAATTTCTCGGTGGCGGCGGCGGGGACCGGACCCCGGACCGAGGCCTTCCAGGTGCTGGCAGGAGACTCCGCCAGCGTGGACCCGATGGACGGTGTTGACACGACCTGGGGCCGGGTGCCGGGCGGCGCAGAGGTTGGAAGCCTCTCCCAGTCGGTCATCGACCATTTCAGCGCGGCGGATCCCTCCGCGAGTGTTCCGGCGCTCCTTTCCCTTCGAAACCGCCTGTCCGCGCTCAAGGCGGATCCGGTGGTGGACGAGAAGCGGCGCCAACTCGACCGGATACTCCAGGCGTGCATTGGGCTATCCGTCGAGACGACCGTCCCTTCGAGCGAGGTCGTCCCGGGCGAGGCCTTGGAGTTCCTGCACACGGCCGCTGTCAGCTCGGCCGTGCCCGTGCGCTGGGTGGCGGTGCGCTATCCCGGAATCGGCAAGCAGGCCAACGTCTCGGTCGAGCTCCGTCCGGGAAAGCCCGCTGCCAAGAGGGTGAAGAGGATTCTCCCCGTCGCGACACCGCTCAGCCAGCCCTACTGGCTGCGCGAGGATGCGACCCCCGGCATGTTCCGTGTCGACGATGCCTCGTTGATCGGCCTTCCCGAGAATCCGCCGGCCGTCCAGGTGGAGTACGTCTTCGACGTGGGAGGCCAAACGCTGGTCCTCTCCGACGAGGCGGTCCAGGCCGGGGCCAAGGATGCCGGAGGATTTCGCCGCCGGATCGAGGTGGTTCCGCCGGTATCGCTCAGTTTCAACGCCCCGGTGGAGCTGTTTGCGCCTGGAGCGACCCGCAAGGTCGACGTGGAGGTGGTGTCCTTCCGCGTGGCCGTCGGCGGGACGCTCAGCCTTGTCACACCCCCGGGCTGGAGCGCGTTCCCCGCGTCGCAGGCGTTTCGCTTGGCTAGGGTAGGAGACCATGCGCAGTTTGTCTTCTCCGTAACCGCACCTGCGAGAACCGACAGCGAGTCTGTCGGAGTGAGCGCGCAGATCGATGGCGCCCGCTACGATAGCGGTCGGCTTTCCCTGAGCTACAGCCACATTCCCGGGCAGCTCCTCCTTCCCAGGGCGCGACTCAGGGCCGTAAGCCTGGAACTGGCGGTCCACGGCCGGCGCGTTGGATATCTGCCCGGGGCCGGCGACAGCGTCGCGGCCAGTCTTGCCGAGATGGGATACGAAGTCATCCAGCTCGGGGACGCGGACCTAACGCAGGAGGGCCTGAAGGGCCTCGATGCAGTGGTCATCGGCGTCCGGGCGTTCAACACCCGCAAGGGGCTGCCCTCCGGGCTGCCGGCGCTCTTCGCGTTCGTCAAGGAAGGGGGAACCGTGGTCGAGCAGTACAACACCCCGAACGGCCTGCTGACGGCCCAGCTGGCGCCGTTCGACCTGAAGCTTTCCCGGGACCTCCCCCACTTCCGCGTGACCGATGAGAGGGGGCCCGTGGCCCTCCTTGCCCCCGATCATGCTGCCTTCACGACGCCGAACCTCATCGGTCCCCGGGATTTTGAGGGATGGGTCCAGGAGCGCGGGCTGGACTTTGCCAGTGACTGGGATGCGGCGAACTTCACGCCGCTCCTGGCCTGCAGCGACGCAGGGGAGGCGCCCCTGAAGGGCGGGCTCCTTGTCGCGCGCTACGGCCGCGGCTACTTCGTCTACACCGGCCTCTCCTTCTTTCGCCAGCTTCCCGCCGGAGTCCCGGGCGCCTACCGGCTCCTCGCGAACCTGGTATCCCTGGGCCGATGAAGGAGCCGACCGATGACGAAGCGACCGGGCTGCCGGGGCTGCGCACCTGGCGCCGGGTCTACACCGCCGTCCTCGCGGTCTTTGTCGCCTGGGTCGTGCTCCTCGCCGTTCTCAGCGCTGTCTACGCGTGAACACCCTGGACTACCTCATCCTTTTGGGATCCCTGCTCGGGATTGCGGGGTACGGGATCTGGAAGACACGGTCCGGGTCGGACCTGAACACCTACCTTAGGGGCACGGGCAAGACCCATTGGCTCACGATCGGCCTGTCGGTGATGGCCACCCAGGCAAGCGCGATCACCTTCCTCTCGACCCCCGGCCAGGGCTACGAGAGCGGCCTGGGATTCGTGCAGAACTATTTCGGGGCGCCGCTGGCGCTCATTGTGGTTGCAGCCGTGTTCCTGCCGCTCTTTCGACGGCTGAAGGTGTACACGGCGTACGAGTACCTTGGGCACCGCTTCGACTCCAAGACGAGGCTCCTGGGGGCCGGCCTTTTCCTGGTCCAGCGCGGCCTGGGAGCGGGTATCACGATCTACGCGCCTGCGATCGTGCTTTCGACGGTCATGGGCTGGCGGCTTGACGCGACGATCGTCTGCGCGGGACTGCTTGTGGTCGTCTACACGGTCTGTGGCGGCTGCGACGCGGTGAACGTCACGCAGAAGTACCAGATCGGACTCATCTTTGCCGGCATGGTTGCGGCGTTCGCCGTGCTCATCTCAAGCATGCCCTCCGGGCTCACCATCCCCGAGGCGCTCACGCTCGCGGGGGGCTTCCACAAGCTCCAGGCCGTCGACTTCTCGCTGAGCCTCGACCGGCGCTATACGATCTGGAGCGGGGTGCTCGGCGGCATGTTCCTCGCTCTCTCGTACTTTGGCACGGACCAGTCGCAGGTGCAGCGCTACCTGAGCGGGACCTCCCTTCGGGAGAGCCGGCTCGGGCTGATGTTCAACGCGGTGTTTAAGATCCCCATGCAGTTCTTCATCCTCCTGCTGGGCGTGCTCATCTTTGTGTTCTACCAGTTCGAGCGCCCGCCGGTGTACTTCAACCAGGCGGCATGGAGCTATCAGGTGAAGCATGGGCAGGGGGAGAAGCTGAGGGCCCTGGAGGCCGAGTTCTCCGCTGCCCACGCCGACGAGCGCCGGCACCTGCAGGCCTGGATCGATGCGCGGCGCTCGGGCGACACGTCCGCGGCGACTGCGGCATCCGCGGCGGCCGAAGCCGCGCTCGAAAGGGCGCAGTCCGCCCGCGAGCGCACGGGCGCCGTCATTCGGGGGGCCGACCCCAGGGCGAGCGCCAACGACTCCGACTACGTCTTCATCACCTTCATTCTGGACCATCTGCCGCACGGCCTCATCGGCCTTTTGGTGACAGCGTTCTTCGCTGCCGCGCTTTCGTCGAAGGCAGGCGAACTCAATGCCCTGGGGTCGACGACGACCGTCGACGTTTACCGTCCGTTTGTAAGGAGCGGAGCCAGTGACAGCCATTATGTCGCCGCCTCGAGATGGTTCACGGCGCTCTGGGGCCTTGTCGCCATCTGCTTCGCACTGTTTGCAAACCTGGCCGAAAACCTCATCCAGGCCGTGAACATCCTCGGATCCATATTCTACGGGGTGGTCCTTGGGCTCTTCCTCGTGGCCTTCTTTCTGAAGCGGGTGGGGGGGACCGCCGTGTTCTGGTCGGCGCTTGCGGCGCAGGCGCTTGTGATAGGCCTCTATTTCACGCTCAGCATCTCCTACCTTTGGTACAATCTCATCGGCTGCGCCGCCTGCATGGGTCTCAGCCTCATGGTCCAGGGTGCGCTCGACCTGGCAGGCCCGGGGGTGTCCGGAAAAGCACGGCAATGACGAAGCCCATCATCTGCTTTGGCCAGCAACCCTGCGGCTTCCTGCCGAAGCGCTTCCTGGTGGCAAAAGTCCTGACGGCCCGTCGCCTCCAGGCGGAGATAGGCGGGGAGATTGTCTTCTTCCTCCACGACAGCGACCACGACCCGCGCGAGACCCGGACCGTCCTGCGCGCCAGGGCCACCTCGGAGCCGAGATTGTTCAACTTCTCCTTCGAGAATCGGATCCAGCGCAAGTTTTCGCCCCTGTTCGCGAAGCGGATTGCGACGGATTGGAAGGCGAATACAGCGCGGCAGCTTCCCGCCTACCTTGAGCCGGCCCTTGTGGAGGCTTTCAGGCGGGAAACGGCCGCGAACGTGGCCGATTTCTGCCTGGGCATGTACCGGTGCATGGGGCTCCTGGAGGGTGTCAGGGTGGTCCGCTCAGGGGACCCGGAGTTCCGACGGGCGGCCTGTGACGTGCCGGAATTCTTTGTCGACGTACTGTACGAGGGGGAGACCGTGAGGGCGCGATTCGCAGGCGGCGCGTTGCAACTTCACGAGGGAGGGGATTCATTCGTGACGCTTCCCTCCGTGCCCTTCGATAAATCCCAGATAAGCCCCACCCGTGACACACGTCTGCGCTGGATGCAGTCCGTGCTGCACTGCAGCCATTACGTCTCCGGAGCGGGGGAGCAGGCCTACCTCCGTACGGAGGAGGCGCCGGAGATCACCTTTGTGACCCGAGACCCGATAGACCGCTCCGATGAAGCCTTCTGCCATCTCCCCATCTGAACCCGGCCCCCTGCTGGCCTTCGGTGCGCATCCAGACGATATCGAGTTCGGATGTGGCGGAGTGGTTGCAGGCGAGACCAGGTCGGGCCGGGCGGCTCATTTCGTGGTCTGCTCCCGCGGCGAGGCGGGGAGCAACGGCACGCCGAGCCGGCGCACGGCAGAGGCCAGGCGAGCGGCCACGGTGCTGGGGGCCACAGTGGAGTTCCTGAGGCTGGACGGCGACGCGCGGCTCGAGCTCAAGGCGGGGCATGCCGTCAGGCTTGCGGCGATCATCCGGCGGGTCCGCCCCGCCGTGATCCTTGCCCCGACGTTAGAGGAGAACCAGCATCCCGACCATTGGAGGCTCGGCCACCTCGTTCGCGATGCGGTGCGCCTGGCCCGCTATGGCGGCTTGGCGGCGCTCAAGGGCCGCAAGCCGCACACGGCAGCAGCGCTGTTCTACTATGCCGTTAGCCCCGACTCCGAGCCGCCCGGGAAGGCATTCGTCCTCGTTGACATCTCCGGGCCGGCGGTCTTCAGCGCATGGAAAGGTTCCATGGAGGAGCACGCATCGCAGATGCGAACACGAAACTACGTCGACCTCCAGGTCGCCAGGGCCCGCGTTCTGGGCCTGGGGGCGGGGATCGAGTATGCCCAGGCGCTGTTTCCGAACGATCCGATCGTCCTCGACTCGCTATCTGTTGTCGGGCGGCCCGCGGGACGGCGCTGACCATGCTGGACGGCCGCCCGCTCAAGATCGGCATCACCTGCTACCCTTCGGTGGGCGGAAGCGGCATCCTGGCGTCCGCGTTGGGCGAGGAGCTTGCGCGCAGGGGGCACGAGGCCCACTTCATCAGCTACGAGCGGCCCTTCCGACTCCCGGCCGACGATCCGCGGCTCTTCTTCCACCCGGTCGTCATCAACGACTACGAGCTGTTCAAGTACCCGGACTACACGCTGCCGCTCTCGGTGAAGATGGCGGAGGTGAGCCGGGACTACGGGCTCGACGTACTTCACGTGCACTACGCCGTCCCTCATGCGACCGCGGCGATCCTCGCCGTGTCGATGCTTCCCAGGGACCGCAGGCCCCGAGTGGTCACCACGCTGCACGGCACGGACACGACCCTGCTGGGCCGTGACCCGGGCTATGGGCCCGCGATCACCCACGCACTGGAGCTCTCGGATGCGGTCACGACCGTTTCCCGCTACCTCGAACAGGAGACGCGCGAGCTTCTGGCGGTGAGGCGGCCGATCGATGTGATCCATAACTTCTTCGAGCCCAAGGTTCCGAGGAGGACGCGGGCCGAGGTCCGACGGGAGCTCGGGGTGGGCGATGAGGCGCTCGTGATGCATTCGTCGAACCTGAGGTCCTTCAAGCGCATCGACATCCTGCTCGAATGCGCTGCGCGCATCCGGCCGCGCGATTCCTTCAAGCTCCTGATCCTTGCCGGGGCCGACTTTGGTCCGTTTGCGGGCGACATACGCCGCCTTGGCCTCGAGGATCGGATCATCGTGCGCCAGCATGTCACCGATATCGAGGACTACCTCCAGGCCGCGGATATCGGGCTATTCACGTCCGACATGGAGAGCTTCTGCCTGAGCATCCTGGAGGCGATGTGCTTCTCGTGTCCCAGCGTCGCCGCGCACGTGGGAGGGATCCCGGAGGTCGTTGTGTCCGGCGAGTCCGGGCTTCTGGTCGATCCTGGCAACGCCGACGGGTTTGCCCGCGCGGTGGAGTTGCTGATCGCCGATCCCTCCCGTCGCGCCTCGCTTGGAACTGCGGCGAGAGTGCGCGCCCGAACGTTGTTTTCCGCCGACACAATCGTGACGCGCTACATTGATCTGTATCGGCGGGTGTGCGCCGCTCAGCGGGACTGACTTTTCTTGGAGGGCGGCAGTTTTCCTACGGGACCTTGGAGAACGTGTCGGGCGTGGCGGAGAAGAGGGGGATGTCCACCTTCCTCGAATAGTTCCCGGCCACGGTTTCCGCGACCCGCCCCAGCGAGGCGTCCGAGAACCATTCCTCAAAGGAGGGTCCCGTCCACTTTCCATTCTCGAGGGCCGGATTTGCCGTCACTTCATCGCGGGGACCCACATACTTGAGGTCATGAAGCGTGATGGATACAGATCCGATCATGATGGAGGACCTGAAATAGTCTAAGTTCAGCGGCCAAGCCGACTCACCCTTGCGCCGATTGATCGCAAAGAAGGCGGCATCAATCCTTTTCCAATTCTGGTATTCGAACAGGCGGACCGTTTCACCTATAGCAGCGTGGCGCTCGATGACGGAAATCTCCAGGATTCGCGCGCGTTCGTTCCACTCCTTGCTCAGGATCCTGTAGCCTTCGGCGCCGCCGGCCCATTCGTCGCCCGCGGCAATCGGGATTTCCCCGGTCAACTTTGGCTGAAGCAGATCGCAGCGCACGTCGATGGTGCATGAGGGCCGGTCGGAAGGCATTTTCAGGCCCTCTGCGCGCGGAACCTCGACATAATAGTCCCAGAGAAGGCTGGTGGGATCCTCTTCCCTGACAGACTCGCTATAGGACACCGGCTTCCCGTTCTTGAGGCTCTGCTTGTAGGCGGCGCCCTGCTCCCAGGCGGAGGGGGAGGAGTCCTTATGGGGGATAGCGGCCTCCAGCTGATGGAGGCTCGGGTACTGCGTTCCCAGCAGCGTTCCTTTGGCCTCCACGTGGTTACCGTCCGGCCACTGCCATGCGAAGTTCGCGTAGGTGGGCCTTATGAAGAGCCCTGGCACCGGCTTCTTCACCTCCAGATTTCCGAAGACCACCGTTCCCGAGCCCGCCGCGGGCTCGGGTTCAATGTGCAGGAGCGCATCCTTCGTGGGGACGATGGCGATCCGGTCTTCCAGGGGAGCGGCTGGTGTGGGAGCGCCCACCTCGTGGGAGCGGTCCTTGAAGGCCAGGGGCCACCATGCGGCCTCCACGCAGAGGATCGCAGCGACACCCGAGAGCAGCATGAGCGAGCGGGCCAGCCTGCGCGTCAGGAACTGGTGGGCAACGACAACGCCTCCTCCCGCCGCCGCGAGCATGTTGAGCGTATGCAGGCGCGCCGCAGTGGAGCCCGAGGAGTCCACGACGACATCAAGTCCGCGGAAGAAAAGATGGGTGGCTCCCGTTTTGACGAAGGTTGCTAGCGACAGCGCAACGGCCGCCACCAGCAGAAGGGTCCACATGATGTACCGGCCCATGGACCCGGTGAGGGCCGCGATGACAAGCCCGCATCCGACTGGGAGGATCATGGACATGATCAGGCTCACGGAGGCCTCGCGGACCTGGCCTGTGCCGAATCCGCAATGGAGCCACCATGGGAGAGAGACCAGGATCGGAATGAGGGCGAAAATGAGAAGGCAGGCCAGCAGCTTCGCCCCCAGGAGGCGAATTCCGGAGATGGGACGCGTCGGCCAGAACGCGGTCGTGCCGACAAGCGAGTCGTCGTAGACAAGGGAGGCGACCAGGAGATATCCGGTCGCCATGCGCACGAGGTTGAGGATCACGTCGAACGCCTGGATCCCCTGAAACGACCTGAAGGCGAGGCTGTTGGAGTGGAGCAGGCCCAGGCCTATCGAAAATTCCACGAGAAATGTGGCGATCCAAAGTGCGAGCGGGGCCCGCAGGCGCCTCAGGTCCTTTGCGACGATGTGCCATGTGAGTTTCATGCTGCAGCTCCTTTCGCCGCCCGCCGGCTAGTCCGGGCCAGCGTGAGGAAGATCTCCCTGAGCGTCATCGGGCGGGCCGCGGCACCCGCTTCCGGGAACAGGCGCTCATAGGCCGCCGGCGAGTCGACCGGGTCATAGGCGCTGTCGACAAAGGACATGCGCTGGCCCGACTGCTCGATCTCGAGCCAGCCCGGCATCGAAGGCGGGCTCGCCTCGGACCGGAGATCGGCGTCCACCTTCCTGAAGCGCGCCTGCAGCCTTTCGGTCGGCTCGCTCAGCTGCAGCCGGCCGGCGTCGATGAGGGCGATGTGATCCGTCATGCGCTCGACCTCTTCAATGTCATGGGAGGAGATGAACACGGTCCAGTCGCGGGATGCCGAGACCTCGATGATGCTCTTCACAAGCTCGTCGCGAACGAGGGGATCCAGCCCGCTGAAGGGTTCATCCAGGATCAGCAGCTTGGGCCGGTAGCACAGGGACGACAAAAGCGCGGCCTTCATCAGCATTCCTCGGGAGATCTCCCTGAGCTTGCGGTCTTCCGGCAGCGCAAGCAGGGCAAGCAACTCCCTCTCGAGCGTGGTGTCCCAGGACGGGTAGAAGGGCCTGCAGTAGTCCAGCAGCTGGCGCACGGTCATCCAGAGGGGCAGCTGCTGGTTCTCAGAGACGTAACCCATCTGCTCGAACTGCCTCGGACCCAGGCTGCGCGAGTCCACTCCCATGACCCGGGCCTCGCCCGAAGTGGGGTGGAGGAGGTTCACCAGCATCTTGATCGTCGTCGACTTGCCGGCGCCGTTCTGGCCCAGGAGCGCGCAGACGCTGCCCTCGGGGACCGCGAGGTCGAGTCCGCACACTGCCTCGTTGCGGCCGAACCGTCGGGTGAGTGAATGGGTTTCGATGATGTTCATTTTGGATGTTCCCCCTGTTGCCTGCCGCCGAGGCGGCGCCACTGCGCGGAGAGACCCGACTGGACATCGTCGAGGGACAGCCCGAGCTTCTTCGCCTCCACCACGATTCGTTCAAGGTCCCCTCCAAGGAGCTCGGCCCTTTCGCGCGGCCCGCCGGCAATGGGGCCGGCGACAACGCTGCCCACGGCGGGCGTGGTGATCAGGACGCCCTGCTCGACAAGCGATGCGATGACCTTGTGAGCCGTGTTTGGGTTGATGCGCAGTTCCTGGCTCAGGATGCGCACCGAGGGGAACTTGGCTCCCGGCCGCATTTGCCCCGCGACCACAGACCTCTTGACCGCAAACAGGATTTGCTCCGAGACCGGCAGTCCGGGCCTGAGGTCGATCGAGAACGGGAGCATGCTGTACTAGTAATACTAGAACAGATAGTACGGCAAGTAGATTTTGTGGTACGGGCACCCGGGAGCCGCCTTCGCCGGTGCGAACGATGTCGCCAGGGGCCGTGGCCTGCGCACCCTCTGTGCGGGACTGCCGGGCCTCGCCCGAATCCGCCCTTCCATGCGCTGGATCCTCCTTATCCTATCGGCCGCCTCCGTGGCTCTCGGGCTGCTGACGGTGCTGCCCGTGCCCCATTTTGTGAGTTGGCGCCTTGCCGTGCTTGCATGCGACTTTGGCTACGCGCTCGCGCTCATTCCGCTGCTGGTTGTCATTGCCTCATGCCTCATGTCCTCCATCCGGGGCGCCTTTGCGGGCGCGACGCGCTCCCTGGGCGTGGTCGGGTTCGCGCTTCTGCTCCAGCCCTGCATGCAGGCCCGGGCGATCGCCGGGAGGCTCCCGGCCGAACTCGAGCGGCATTTCGGGGCCGTCCGTGAGTCCGCCGATCCGTTCACGTTCGGCGGCCTGCTGCGGGGCTGGCCCGCGCCGGTGCCGAAGAGAACGCTCGCCTACTCAGGTGCGCTCCGCCTCGACTTCTACCCCGCTTCCGGCCGCGCCCTCGCGCCCTGCGTGATCGTCATCCACGGTGGCGGATGGGACAACGGGGACCGCGGGCAAATCGCGCAGTTCAATGATGGGCTGGCCAGGAGCGGGTATGCGGTGGCCGACATCTCCTACCGTCTTGCGCCGGCAGCGATATGGCCCGCGCAGAGAGAGGACGTTGCGGCTGCCATAGCGTACATCAAGGCACACGCGGGCGACTTGGGGGTGGATGCCTCACGCCTGGTGCTCTTCGGGCGCTCAGCCGGGGGACAGATCGCTGAGGCCTGCGCCTACGGCCTCGGTGACCCCAGCCTGCGAGGGGTGGTCGCGCTCTACGCCCCCTCCGACATGCACTTCGCATGGAAGTGGGGCAAGGAGGACGACGCGCTCAACTCCCCGAGCCTCCTTCGCAGGTTTCTTGGAGGGACTCCGGACACGGCGGGTCCCGCCTATGACAGCGCCAGCGCCATCCGCCTCGTGGGTCCGCATTCGCCTCCGACGCTCCTCATCCACGGATCCATGGACACGCTCGTCTGGGACCGGCACAGCGCAAGGCTTGCCGAGCGGCTCTCCGAGGCGGGGGTGCCCAACCTGTTGGTGTCGATGCCCTGGGCCACGCATGCGCTTGAATTGAACCCCAGCTCCCCGTCGGGCCAGCTCACCCAGTTCGCTGTCTTGTGGTTTCTGGACTCTGTCTGCAGGTGATGCCCCGGCCGGCCCATGGCCTGTTGCACTTTCACGTATAAAATGATCCGGTGGTCGCCTGCGGACCATGGATGAAGAAAAGCCATCGACGAAGCACCTTGTCCTTAAGCCCAAGGAGATTGTCCCGATGGACAGGCCCTCGCGTCCGGGTGACGGCACCGCGCTAAGTGTCGAGCTGATGCACCGCCAGAACCGTGTCGCCGAGGAGAATTCGGCGATCCGAAGGAAGACAACGGCGCCCTTTCCGCAGCAGGGCCAGGCGGCGCCGCCGCTTCCCCTGATCTTCAAGGCCAAGGAAATAGAGACCCTGAACCCGATGGCGAAGCCGGACGACGAGGAGGCCATCCATGTCCAGGAGATCCTCCTGGAAAACGTGATCGCCGAGGAACGCTCGGGATGGGGCCGCATCAAGTTCTGGAAGCGTCGCAAGTCCAAGCGGACCCGTGACTTCATCGTCCTCGTCGGCGGCCTGGACCTGGCCATTGCGCTTGTGATGAAGATGGAGCCCGACGTGATCACCGCCGTCTACGGGATCTCCGCCATCACCCTTGTGACCTCGTTCATCGGGTGGATCATGTTTGTGGTGATGGATGACTACTGAAAACGCTGATATCGCTCGGCCGGCGGTGGCGTGCCGCTGCTGCGGCTCACGCCAGGCCACCCTGGTGGGAAAGAGGTACGGCAATTTCCTGAAGAGGGACTTCGACTTCTGGCACTGCGCCGCGTGCGACTACGTCTTTGTCGACCCCTTCCCGGGGTACGGGGTCTACAGCGAGGACTATTACTCCGGCACCGGGCCCGACCCCTACGTCGACTATGAGTCGGAGTCGCGGGACTACGGTTCCACGGACCGGATCGCCGAGTTTGACGATTTCTGGCGTCTGGCGACGGGCTTCATGGAAGCCAGTCTGCCTGCGGGCGACGTGCGGTGGCTCGACTTCGGCTGCGGGGCGGGCGGCTTCATGAAGTTCCTGCGCGACCGCGCACGGCACCGGTCCGCAGGGCGGAGCTGGACCATCCAGGTATGCGGGCACGATGTGGGCACATATGCGGACAGGCTTTCACGCGAGGAGGGCTTCAGCATTCTCGGCTTTGACGAACTGGCTGCGCAACCCGACGGCCGGTACGAGGTCATAAGCCTGATCGAGGTGGTCGAGCACCTCGAATACCCGGACCTTGTCTTCGCGCTTGCCGCGAGGCTGCTCAAGCCCGGTGGACTGCTCCTCGTCACGACGGGCAACATCGCGAGCTTTGTGGCGCGCCAAAAGGGGCTCGACTACGCCTACATGATCCCGGAGATCCACGTCGGCTACTTCACCCCGGGGGCCCTCGAGGCGATCTACCGTCGCCATGGGCTCGTTCCGGTGCGCTTCCGCTACGGCGGGGCAGTGCGTTTCAAGGTGATCAAGACCCTTCGTTCAGCCGCGTCCAAGAGGTTCGCTAGGATCGCGCTGAGGCTGCCTTTTGCCGTGCGCCTCATCGACGCCTTGTATGGCACCTCGAAGATGCCCTGCGCGACAAAGCCCCGTCCGCGAGGCGTGGGCTGAATTCCTGCTGGAGTCCGTCCGTCCGGCGTCGAAAATGGGCCGATGCTTCCCCTCAAGCACTTCAGAGCGGCCATTGCCCTTGCGCTGGCCGGCGCCCCGGTCTGCCGCGCCGACACCCCGGCCGCGCAACCCCAGGGCCCGGTTGAGGCCATCGCTGCCAAGCTCCCCTCCGAGGTCGGCGATGCTGCGCGCAAATGGCTCCGCGGCGACAAGCGCGAGCTGAAGGCCTCCCTCGCCTTCTCGCCCGCGGCGCTTGAACAGGAGGTGATGGTGGAGCTGGCCAGTGAGCCGGCGGCAGCCGATTTCGTCCTTGGCCGCATGGCCAGCGAGCCTGCGGAGACGGATACCCTCATCCTCAGGGTGGTCACGTTCGATTCATTCTGGGTCGACCGCGAGGGGGTGGTCCCGGCGCTTCGCAAGCTCGGCCAGCAGGCCGCAGACCCGTCCCTCGCGCTCGCCTACCTGGACGCGGCTCGCCGTCTCGAGGTAAAGAGCCTGCGCAGGGTGATCGCAGCCAAGATCGCAGAGGCGCGCAGCGCGGGCGACGCCAAGGCGCTCGCTGAACTGGCTTCTGCGGATGAACGCTGGCTGATGATGGAACGCGGGGCCCCGCTCCCGGGTTTCATGCGCAAGCCCCCGGCCGTGTTCAATGTCGGCGCCCCGTCCAACGCCATCCGCATCGTAGGCATGGGTGATTTCGGCTCGGGCACCCAGGCGCAGAGGGATGTTGCGGCGGCGATCGTGCGCATGGCGAAGGCGGCGCCCTTCGACTTCGGGATCACCTTCGGCGACAACTTCTACCCCTCCGGGATGACGGGAACCGATGACCCCCGCTGGCGCGATTGGTGGGAGGCCCTCTACGGGCCCCTCGGCGTCGTGTTCTACCCGTCGCTTGGAAACCACGAATGGTATTCGGACGACGGCGCGGCTGCGGAGATCGCCTACCACAGCGCCACCTGGCGGTTCCCCTCCCCCTACTACACGTACACCGCCGGCCCCGTTCAGTTCTTCGTTCTCGATACCACCGAGATCTCCGAGGAGGAGGTCCTCTGGCTGGACAGGGAGATCAAGGCCAGCGGTTCCCACTGGAAGGTTGTCTACGGCCACCATCCGATCTTTGCCCCCGAGCTGAGCGGCAAGTCAGGGGCCTATCTGAAGACGATGCAGGAGCGGCTGTGGCCTGTCATCCGAGGACGGGTCGACGCCTACCTCTGCGGCCACCAGCACGCCATGGCCCACATGAACCCCCAGGAGGGAGTCCACTTCTTCATGAGCGGGGGAGGCGGGGCGGCCCTGAGCAAGGTGGCCACCAAGGCCCTGGGGGCACTCTTCGCGGAATCTAGGTTCGGCTTCCTCGCCCTCCAGGCCGACGCCTCGAGGATGAGCATCACCATCTACGACACCGACGGGAAGCCCTTCGACACTGAGACCTTTACGAAATGATGGCAGCAGCCTCAGGAACGTGGTAGGCACTGGCGCAGTTCTGTTACCCATGCCCCACACGCCACGTTCCGCCGGCGCCGCCCTGCGCGCCGCAGTCAGGTCCGAGCATCCCCTGCAGGTTGCCGGAACCATCAATGCCTACTGCGCCCTCCTCGCCGAGAGGGCCGGATTCAAGGCCCTGTACCTTTCGGGCGCCGGGGTGGCCAACGCCTCCCACGGCCTTCCTGACCTAGGCATCACGAGCCTCAACGACGTCTGCGAGGACGTCCGGCGCATCACGGCGGCCACCGAGCTTCCACTGCTGGTCGATGCCGACACAGGCTGGGGCAGTGCCTTCATGATCGCGCGCACCATCAGGGAGCTGACCCGCGCCGGTGCCGCCGGCTGTCACCTTGAGGACCAGGTGCAGGCGAAGCGCTGCGGCCACCGCCCGGGCAAGCAGCTGGTGAGCTCCGCCGAGATGTGCGACCGGATCCATGCAGCCGTCGAGGCCCGAACCGACCGCGAGTTCGTGGTCATGGCCCGAACCGATGCGCACGCCAGCGAGGGGGCGCAGAGGGCTATCGAGCGCTCCCTCGCCTATGTGGAGGCGGGAGCCGACATGATCTTTGCGGAGGCCCTGACGACGCTCGAGGAGTACACCGTGTTCACGCGGACGCTGGGCAAGGTGCCCGTGCTCGCGAACATCACCGAGTTTGGGAAGACTCCGCTCTTCACGGTCGACGAGCTCAGGGGGGCGGGCGTTGCCGTCGCGCTCTACCCGCTCGGGGCGTTCCGCGCGATGAGCCGTGCGGCGGTCGACGTCTATGCCGCCATTCGCGGCGAGGGCAGCCAGAAGTCGGTCGTGGACCGGATGCAGACCCGCGCGGAACTCTACGAGGTCCTAAGGTACATGGAGTATGAACGCAGGCTCGACAGCCTCCAGGCGGCGGAAGGAAAGGAGCGGCCATGAGCAAGAAATCCGTGGCTCTCTCCGGCGTGGCGGCGGGTAACACGGCCATCTGCACGGTGGGCCAGACGGGAAACGACCTTCATTACCGCGGCTACGACATCACCGACCTGGCGCAGCGGGCGTCCTATGAGGAGGTCGCGCACCTGCTGATCTACGGCACCTTGCCCAACCAGGCGGCGCTGGACCAATACAAGGCGCGCCTCGCAGGATACCGTGGGCTCACGCCGGGGGTGCGCCGTGCGCTCGAGCACATTCCCGCCAGCGCCCACCCCATGGACGTCCTGCGCACCGGGTGCTCCGTGGCCGGGGCCGCCCAGCCCGAGCCAGCCGGGCACAAGGCCGATCAGGCTAGGGAGATCGCCGACCGGCTGATCGTCGGCTTCAGCTCGATGCTGCTGTACTGGCACCACTTTGCCAACAACGGCCGGCGCATCAGGACCGAGACCGACGAGCCCACCCTGGCGGGACACTTCCTGAGGTTGCTGCACGGGCGCACGGCACCGGCCTCACACGTGCACGCCCTGGATCGCGGTCTCATCCTGTACGCGGAGCATGAGTTCAACGCCTCGACCTTCACCGGTCGGGTGATCGCCGGCACGGGCTCCGACCTGCACTCCTGCATCTGCGGCGCCATCGGGGCCCTGCGGGGCCCGAAGCATGGGGGGGCGAACGAGGTGGCGATCGAGATCGCGCTGCGCTACCCCACAGCCGACGAGGCCGAGGCCGACATCCGTGCGCGCGTCGCCAAGAGCGAGATCATCATCGGGTTCGGGCATCCGGTCTACACCGTCTCCGATCCCCGCAGCCCGATCATCAAGGAGGTCGCCCGGATGCTGTGCCAGGAAACGGGAAGCACGGAGCTCTTCAACGTCTGCGAAAGGATCGAAAGCGTGATGCACGAGACGAAGCGGATGTTCCCGAACCTCGACTGGTACAGCGCCCCGGCCTTCAGCGCCCTCGGCATTCCCACGGCGATGTTCACACCCGTCTTCGCGATCGCCCGCACCGCTGGGTGGTCGGCCCACGTGATCGAGCAGAGGGCCGACGGAAAGATCATCAGACCGAGCGCCACCTACACAGGCCCCTCCGACCAGGCCTTTGTTCCCATCTCCGAGAGATAAGATGAGCCATCACGACCCCCTGCGCGCCGACCGGCCAGCGCCGGACGCCCTTCTCCAGCAGATCGCGGACTACGTCCTCGATCCCAAGCGGGCCTCGGGCGCGCTCGCGATCGAAACCGCCCGGCTTTGCCTCATGGACACCCTCGGCTGCGGCTTCCTCGCGCTCGGTTACCCCGCGTGCACGAAGCTCCTCGGGCCGGTGGTGCCAGGGGCGATGCTGCCCGGGCGCGGGGCCCGCGTGCCCGGCACCCGGCACGAACTCGAGCCCGTGCAGGCTGCATTCAACATCGGCGCGATGGTGCGGTGGCTGGACTTCAACGACACCTGGCTTGCCGCCGAATGGGGCCATCCCTCGGACAACTTGGGGGCGATCCTGGCGGTCGCCGACTACCTCGGCCGTTCGGGAGAGCGTCCGCCCCTTCTCGTCAGGGACCTGCTCGTCGCCATGGTCCAGGCCCACGAGATCCAGGGAGTGCTCGCGCTTGAGAACGCGTTCAACAGGGTCGGGCTCGACCATGTGCTCCTGGTGAGGATCGCCTCCACGGCCGTCGCAACGCGCCTTCTTGGCGGGAGCCGCGAGCAGGTGATCAACGCCCTCTCGAATGCGTTCATCGACGGGGGGGCCCTCAGGACCTACCGCCATGCGCCCAACACGGGTTCGCGCAAGAGCTGGGCCGCGGGCGATGCGACGAGCCGGGGTGTGAGGCACGCCCTGATGGCGCTTAAGGGGGAGATGGGATATCCAGGCGCCCTGTCGACCAAGACCTGGGGGTTTCAGGACGTGGTGCTGGGCGGAAAGCCCCTGGCCGTTCCGGCGCAGGGGTTCGGCGGCTACGTCATGGAAAACGTCCTCTTCAAGGTATCCTTTCCCGCGGAATTCCACGCGCAGACTGCCGTCGAGGCCGCGATTGGCCTGCACGCCGAGGCGGCCCCGAGGCTCGGTGAGGTGGAGCGCGTCGTCATCGAGACCCAGGAGAGTGGAAAGAGGATCATCGACAAGACGGGGCCCCTGTCGAACCCCGCCGACCGCGACCACTGCCTGCAGTACATGACGGCGATCGGCCTCATCAAGGGATCGCTCACCGCCGATGACTACGAGGACAAGGCCTCCGCCGACCCCCGCATCGACTCACTCCGCGCCAAGATGGAGGTCGTTGAGAACGCGGCCTTCACTCGCGACTATCTCGATCCCCAGAAACGCTCGATCGCCAACGCGGTCCAGGTGTTCTTCCGCGGGGGCGGCTCCACGCGCCGGGCTGCCGTTGAATACCCCGTCGGCCACCGCCGCCGCCGCGCCGAGGGAACTCCCCTGTTGCGCGCGAAATTCGAGGCGGCGGTGCGCGGGCATTTTCCCGTGGGCAAGGCCGCGGCCATCATCGGGCGCTTCTCGGACCTCGCGGCCCTTGATTCCGTTGCCGTCACGGACCTGGCCTTGCTGCTCGCCACTTAGGGCTGGGGTGTCTTCGGCCCTTCCGGGATCTCGATGGGCTCTCCCATGATGACCTTTCCGGGTGGGACTTCGTACCGCTGCATCCCCTGTGTCGTCTCCCCGAAATAGGGTGCGGCGGTCCGGGCCATCGTCCTGAGCAGCTGGGAGAACTGCTGGCCTGGGTGGAGGGGAACGGCGATGAACGTCGACCAGACGCAGGGCGCATCCTTCCCAAGGGTGCGCACGTCGTCGAACCTGAAGGCATCGAGGACGACCAGGCAGTACTCGGCGTTTGCCGTGTCGGCGCCCAGCGTGTCCGGGGAGTAGCGGTCCTGCTGCGAGAATCCCTGCGCGTAGTTCTGGAAGAAGACCGCGGTGTTGATGACCTCAAGGGGGTCCTGGCCGATGCGCGAATCGGACGCCTTGGCCATGTCGCCGATAAGGTGGCCGCTCTGGGGGTGGTCGCCGTGCCACGACGACACAAGCCCGTCGCTGCCCCAGGTGATCTTGTCGGTCCTCACGATTGGCACGCGCCATCTGCGGACGCCGCAGTGGACCCGGATGAGGTAGTCCACGCGCTTCGCCAGGTAACCGGCCTTGTACTCGTAAAGGACGTTGAAGTAGCCCCTGTGGGCGAGCGGCACTGCGAGCTCGTGGTAGACGGTCTCAAGGGGCGTGTCGCTATCGTAGATCTCGCCTGGAACGAACGCGTAGAAGAGAGGGGAGGACGGCGCCGGCGGCAGGGAGGGGGCGGCCTCTTGCACGCTCGCGGGCGCGTGGACTCTCTGGTAGATCTCCTCCGGGGAGAGGCGCGAGTAGTTGGCGGCGGAAACCGTGACGGGAAGAGGCTGCTTGGACCAGTCGGTCTGTAAGGCGCAGCCTGCGACGAGGGCTGCCACGAAGAGAAACAGCGCGGCCTTTTCCATGGGTGAATTCACCTTTCCCGGTCGGGGGTGCCCCCGTCGAGCACAACCTTCCATGAGCCGTCAGGCTCATGGCGCCAGACCGTGACGTAGGAGCCCCTCGCGATGGAGGGAGGTTTGCCCTTCGTGACGTTCTGCAGCACGAGCGTGTAGCGTCCCCACGTGTAGCCGAGGTCGCCCGAGGAGCTCACGTCGACGAAGGCGGGCTCCCAGGTGAGCGTGGCCGTGGGTGGAAGGCGCATGTAGGTGAACCTCACGGCGTCCGCCCCGCTGTGCGGGTCGCCCAGGAGCTTCGCATCCGGCGCGATGACGCGCAGGAACGCCGCCTGAATGCCGTCCTTCTTGGACGCCTCGCTGAACGCCTTGTCCGCCGCCAGCACCTCGTCCTTGAACTTGCCGGGTCCCGATTGGGAGCAGCCCGTGAAAACTGCGGCTGCGGAAAGGGTCACGAGGCAGGCGCGTAGATTCATGAATGCATCGGGTTTACGGAAACCATGCCCCGGGTCGGGCCCTTCGCAAATCCTAAGTAGCCCCGTGGACGCTTGCCCTGGCAGGCCCCAGCGGCTTTTCTCCCGAAATGATGACGATTCGAAGAATCGCCCCCGCGCTTCTGGGGGTGGCCCTTTTCGGCTTTGTTTCAACCGCATCGGCGCAGGCACTCACGGGGTTCAAGGCTGCGTCCTCCGCCGACGAGCTCGAGAGGGAGAAGGCCTTTGACGCGTCGGTGGACCCCACGGAGATGCGCTCATGGCTCGAACAGATGTCCTCCGAGCCAAACCAGGTCGGATCCCCCCATGACAAGGCCAACGCGGAGTTCATGTTGGCCAAATTCAAGGAGTGGGGGTGGGACGCGCACATCGAGACGTTCTCCGTCCTCTATCCGACCCCGAAGAGCGAGACCCTCGAGCTGGTCGCCCCGGTGGCCTACAAGGCCCGCCTTACCGAGTTGCCGGTGGCCGGGGACCGCACGTCCGACCGCACCGCGGGCGGCCTGCCGCCCTACAACGTCTACTGCGCGGATGGCGACGTCACTGCCGACCTGGTCTACGTGAACTACGGCATGCCGGACGACTACGTCGAACTGGGCCGCCGCGGGATCGACGTCGCGGGAAAGATCGTGATCACGCGCTACGGCGCGGGCTGGCGCGGGTTGAAGGCGAAGCTCGCCCAGGAGCACGGCGCCCTGGGGTGCATCATCTATTCAGACCCCCACGAGGACGGCTACTTTGCCGGCGACGTCTACCCCAAGGGCGCCTTCCGCCCGGAGGACGGCGTTCAGCGCGGCTCGGTGGCGGATATCACCCAGTATTCCGGGGATCCCCTCACGCCCGGGGTGGGAGCGACCGAGGATGCCAAGAGGCTCCCCATCTCTGAGGCCAAGACGATCCTCAAGATTCCCGTCATCCCCATCTCCTACGGCGACGCCAAGCCGCTGCTTTCGGCGCTCGAGGGGCCTGTGGCCCCCGCAAAATGGCGCGGCGCCCTCCCGATCACCTACCACATCGGGCCCGGCCCGGCCAAAGTGCACCTGGCGATCGCCTCCGACTGGTCCCAGAAGCCCATTTACGACGTGATCGCCGTGATGCGCGGATCGACGTATCCCAATCAGTGGGTTCTGCGCGGCAACCATCACGACGGATGGGTCTTCGGGGCCTGGGATCCCCTCGCAGGAAACATCGCTGTGATGGCGGAGGCCAAGGCCATCGGGGCCCTCGCAAAGGCGGGATGGTCGCCCAAGAGGACCCTGGTTTATGCGAGCTGGGATGGCGAGGAGCCGGGCCTTCTTGGCTCCACGGAGTGGGCGGAGACCCACGCGGACGAGCTTCGCAGGAAGGCGGTGCTCTATGTGAATTCGGATACCAACGGCAGGGGCACGGTCTTCATCGACGGAAGCCATTCCTACCAGCATTTCGCCAACGAGGTGCTTGGCGGCGTGACGGACCCCGAGACTGGCGTGAGCGTCCTTGCGCGCTGGCGCGCGTCGATACTTGTCGAGGGGCTGGACCGCGGCCCGGGCACGCAGGACCAGACGGCCCTCAAGGCCGCCAAGATCGGGGGCGAGCTGCCGATCGGGGCCATGGGGTCGGGCTCGGACTACACGCCCTTCATCGAGCACCTGGGAATCTCTTCGATCAACCTCGGGTTCGGGGGCGAGGACGAGGACAGCGGAATCTACCATTCAACCTACGACTCGTTCGACCATTACATCAGGTTCGGCGATCCCAAGTTCGAGTATGGTGCCGCCCTTGCCCGCACCGCGGGCCGGTTGGTCCTGAGGACCGCCGACGCGGACGTGATCCCGGTGCGCTTCGGAGACCTGGGTGAGACGGTCGCGCGCTATCTCTCGGAGATCGAGAAGCTTGCCGACACCGAGAGGGAAAGGTCCAAGGAGGTGAGCAGGCTGATCACCTCGGGCGCATTCAAGCTGGCTGCAGACCCCCTCGAGACCTACCTGCCGCCCCCCGTTCCCGCCCAGGTCCCGGCCATCGACTTTTCGCCCCTCGAGCAGGCGGTGGCCCACCTCAGGAAGAGCGCAAGCGCCTACGATGACGCATTTAGCCGCCTGTCCATGGGCAACTTCAACCTCCCGACCAGCGAGATCACCCAGCTCAACGCGGTCCTTCAGGGATTCGAGCAGTCGCTCACGAGCAAGAGGGGCCTGCCTGGCAGGGACTGGTACCAACATATGCTCTACGCACCCGGCCTCTACACGGGCTACGGCTCCAAGACGATGCCCGCCGTGAGGGAGGCCATCGAGCAGGGCCACTGGTCCGACGCGGCCGACTACATCAAGGTTGTTGCCGCCTCTTTGAATCTCGCCGCCACGCGCATCGATCAGGCGACGGCCCTACTGGCCTCGGTGCGCAAGGCGCCCCCGCAGGCCCCTTCGTCCAAGGTGCCGCCTCCGGCCGACAGCTGAACCGGCCCGCTGGCCGATTTCATGGCTGCCGCCGATATTCCTGAGGAGACGCTTCCGCCCACGCGGAAAAAGCCCACGTATCCGCTGACCGACGGGCTTCGCGGCTATCTGACCGCCTACAGGAGGGAGCGCGAGCTGCCGCTTACCTATGAGCGGCTTCTCGGCTTCACCGAGTCGATTCCCCTGCCGGACGCCGCAGGCAAGCCCACGCTCTGGGACACGGTGATCTATGAGGGCAACGAGATGAGGTCGCTCAACGAGGCGCTGAAGGAGGTCTACGCCCTGCTGAGGGTGAACGGCGACATGTCGGCCATGCAGCACCTCTACGCCGACAGGATCGATTTCTGCACTTTTGGCAATTCCACGCCGTTCAGGATCCGCATCGTCAATGCGTACAACGACAACCAGGACTACTTCTACGTGAAGAAGGCCGACGCCTCGCGTGTGTACGGCCTCGAGCTGGAACACCTCCTTTCGCCCAACCGCCTGAACTTCCTGACCCACGGGAAGACCCTCATCGAGGAGCACATCCCCGGCATCCCCGGCGACATCTTCATCAAGCAATGGCTCAACAGGCCCGACCTGAGCCCCGTGCGCGTCGCCAAGGAGCTGGTGAAGTTCAATGAGCGCTGCTTCGTGCGGCTTCTGGGAGACATGCGCTCGTACAACTTTGTCTTTGTTGTCACCCCCGACTTCGAGGACTACCAGCTTCGGATCCGGGCAATGGACTTCGACCAGCAGAGCTACAACGGACGGTGCAATTTCTACCGTCCCCAGTTCTTCAAGGACAACGCTCCGCTGGCGCTCTTCTGCACCAAGCACCTGCGCCCGGAAACCGCCTACCAGTACCAACGCGAGGAGCAGACGCTGCTGCTGCAGCGTGCCGAGCTTGCGGCCGCCCGGCTGGGACTCCTTCTTGACGAGATGGAGAAGGACCCGATCGCGCCGCCTGGGAAGGTCCATAGCCTGCGCGATTCGCTTGCTCAGAACTACAAGCGCCGCGAATATCTCCAATGCGAGTCCATGGGCGCGCTCGTCCGCGAGAATCTCGAGTCGATCCGGCTTCTGCACGGCCACGCGGCCCGCAGGGAGCTGGCCCCCCACACCCATTAAAAAATGAAGAAAAACGCACTACGATACCTGTACTCGGCCGCCGCGCTGGTCCTCGCGCTGGCCGCCGGTTGCGACAGCGCCCCCGTGCGCCAGCCCAAGTTCACGCAGGAGTGCGTGCTCAACCCGAAGCGGCAGGCGTCGGACGTCAACATCGCGATCCAGTCCGCCGTCCATGTCGTGCTGCCCGGGCCCGAGGCTGGCTCCGGCCTTGTCTGGGAGATTGCCTCCAACAACACCAAGGTCCTGGAGCAGGAGGGGCCCCTGAAGGCGAATCCGGAAAAGGGCATCACGTCCGTCTCATTCTACTCCCTCAAGCCCGGCAAGAGCGTGCTCCGCTTCGTGCTGGTGCAGACCGGTCAACAGGAAACGGTGCCTGCCGCCATTTGCGAGGTGACCGTGCGCGTGAAATACTGACCGACGGCGGTCAGTTCATCCAGGTGCCGAAGTTGCCGGCGCCGGCATAGGCCTCCTCCTCGGCTTCCACCTCCTCGTCCGGAAGCTCCTCCAGAGGGGCGAACCTCTCCGAGGAGAAGCCAAGCTCCTCCTTGCCCGCGTGAAAGGGGTCGGGTGGGTTCACGAGCTCCTCGAGGAGCACCCCCACCGTCGCCGAGTCGCCGCCCTTGACGATTTTCTCCCTGCCCAGGAACACCTGGCGGATGGTGTAGGTGTTGCCCTTGACAGGCAGCTGCTTGTAAACCGCCTTCACGAACCCGCTGAAGGTGTCGTTGATGCACACGACTTTCTGGCCCTTGATCATTCTATTCGCCCTTCATCGAGCTCTATTAGATCGGGCACACTCTTGATTTCGTCAACGCGGTCGGCGCAACCCATTGCGGTGAGGGCCTCCCTGAGGAATTCCCTCCCGGCCTCGGTCATCCCCTTTTGGGTGAGCTCGCGGTTCCACTTCGGAGCCCTCACGTCGGCGGGGAGGATCCTTACCAGGCCCGCCTCTATCTCGTCGTCGCTGGCGGACTCCTTGACGATCCTCTCCACGGCCGAGGGGTCGATCCCGAGGTGAAGGCAGAGGAAGCGGTCGATGCCCCTCTTGAAGTTCTTGGCGTAGCTTGCCGGAAGCGCCCCGTGCTCCTTCACGTACTTGCATTTGGCGATGAACCTGGGCAGCCACAGCAGCCCCGTGGCCGCGTGTGCGGCGTAGGGAGAGGGAAGGCAGGTGAGCACCTCCCCCGTGGATCCGGGGATCGGTTTTGACGGCATTGGGAGGAACAAGCTATCCATAACTTGCCCAAATGGACAAGAGCGCCCTTGTACGTTCGATTGTCGCCAAGCTGGAGGCCGAGCTGGCCCTCCAGACGGAGGCCGCGCTGGGCTCGAAGGACGAGGCCACGAACGAAGAGAGCCGCGCGGAGGACAAGTATGACATGAGGAGCCAGAGCGCTGCCTACCTTGCGGCCGGCCAAGCGCGGCTTGCATCCGAGATCGCAGCCTCGATTGCGGCGTGGAGGCTGCTGCCCCTGAGGGCCTTCGGCCCCGGCGAGGCCGTGGCGGCCGGCGCCCTCGTCATACTGGAGGCCAAGGGCGGGGTGGCCGCCTACCTGTTTGGGCCCCAGTCCGGCGGCCTCGAGGCCACGGACGGGAATTCGAGCGCCACGGTCGTCACGGGCGCGTCCCCACTCGGGCGCCAGCTGCTGGGCCGCAGGCTGGGCGAGACGGTGTACATCGCGGGCCGCCAGGGCCCTGTGGCCCACCGGGTGGCTTCGATCGAGTAGGCGTGCAGGCCCGCCCTAGGCGGGAACCTGCATCTTCTTCGTGTCGAACGAGTACACCTGCTTTGGCGTGTCGGGGGCCGGTGGGTGGGGCACGACCTTCCAGAACCGGCTGATCACGTTCTCCCAGGACCCGAGCAGCGCGTTGGCGTGCGGACTGGCCGTGAGCTTCGCGTGAACGCTGACCAGCTGCCTTAGGGAGGCGATCTCCTCCTCGTTGTTGAGCCGCTCGATCCCGATCATCTGGGGGTTGATCTGCCTCTGGAGCGTGTCCTTCTCGTCATAGACGAAGGCAAGGCCCCCGCTCATGCCTGCTCCGAAGTTAGTCCCCACGGAGCCGAGGATGACGACGACGCCCCGGGTCATGTACTCGCACCCGTGGTCGCCAACGCCCTCGACCACCGTCGTGGCCCCCGAGTTGCGCACCGCGAAGCGCTCGCCTGCCCAGCCCGCCGCGAACAGCGCGCCACCCGTCGCTCCGTAAAGGCACGTGTTGCCGATGATGACGTTATCGCTCCACTTGTACTTCTCGGAAGCCTTAGGGCGAATGATGATCTCTCCGCCGGCCATTCCCTTGCCGACGTAGTCGTTGGCCTCGCCGTTGAGCATCAACTTGAGGCCGCCTACCAGGAAGGCTCCGAAGGACTGTCCGGCGCTGCCGTTGAAGGTCAGGTCGATCGTCCCCGGAGGCAGGGCGTGGTTGCCCCGCTGGTACGCGATCTGCCCCGACAGGTGGGTGCCGACGTCACGGTTGACGTTGGTGATCTTGTAGCGGGCGACGAGCCTCGCGCTCTTGCCGAGGATGACGTCGCGCGCCTCCTGCAGGAGTGTCTCGTCAAGTGAGCCCTCTGCGCCGAACCGCTCGTTGCGCTCGCGCGTGTGGTAGCGCTCCTGCTCGCCCGTGGGGTCCGGGTTGTGGAGGAGACCCGTCAGGTTGACGAGGCGCGTCTTCGGATTGGAGGGATCGTCGATCTGCTCGAGCAGTTCGGTTCGGCCGATGATCTCGTTGAGCGAGCGGGCCCCCAGCTTTGCTAGATAGCCGCGCACGTCCTCGGCGACCGCGTTGAAGTAGTTGATGACGTTCTCGGGCTTCCCGCGGAACTTGGCCCTGAGGTCCTCGCGCTGGGTGGTCACGCCGACCGGGCAGGTGTTCAGGTGGCAGACCCTGAACATCGCGCATCCGGAGGCGATCAGCGCGGCGGTCCCGAAGTTGAACTCCTCGGCACCGAGGATCGCTGCAACGACGATGTCGCGTCCGGTCTTCATTCCGCCGTCCGTGCGGAGCACCACGCGGTTGCGCAGGCCGTTCATCATGAGCACCTGGTGCGCCTCGGCGACGCCGATCTCCCAGGCGGATCCGGCATTCTTGATCGAGGCAAGGGGCGAGGCGCCCGTGCCGCCCTCATGGCCGGAGATCAGGACGACGTCGGCGTAGGCCTTGGCGACACCCGCCGCGACCGTGCCCACGCCGGAGCACGAAACGAGCTTAACGCACACCTTGGCGCGCGGGTTGACCTCCTTCAGATCGAAGATCAGCTGCGCCAGATCCTCGATGGAATAGATGTCGTGATGAGGCGGGGGGGAGATAAGCGTCACGCCGGGCACGCTGAACCTAAGCCTCGCGATAAGCGGTGAGACCTTGTGGCCGGGCAGCTGGCCGCCCTCGCCGGGCTTGGCGCCCTGGGCCATCTTGATCTCGATCTCCTTGGCGTTCGCCAGGTACTCCGCGGTGACGCCGAAGCGTCCCGAGGCGACCTGCTTGATCGCGCTGTTCGCCGAGTCGCCGTTCTCGCGTATCGAGAAGCGGGCGGGGTCTTCGCCGCCCTCTCCGGAATTGGACTTGCCGCCGATTCGGTTCATGGCGATCGCCAGCGTCTCATGGGCCTCCGGGGAGAGGGCCCCGAGAGACATGCCGGCCGTCGTAAAGCGCTTGCGGATATCCTCGCACGGCTCGACCTCATCGATCGGGACCGGCTGGCGCTTGCCGTAGCGGATACGGAGGAGGTCCTTGATCGCAACGGGCTGATGTTCGTCGGCGACCGCCCTCCATCCGTCGAAATCCTCGGGCTTTCCGCTCTTCGTGAACCGGTTCATGGCGGCGACAACCTTCGGGTTCCAGCCGTGAAACTCCCCTTCGCCCTTCTTGTTCACGAGGTAAAAGCCTTCGTTGTGAAGGCCCTGGAGCGCCGCCGGCTGCCCGGCATTGTCCGGGTCGGCTGAATCGAGCGCGGGGAATGCGCGCTCATGGCGCTTGAGCGCCTCCTCGGCGATCTGGCGGTAGTCGATGCCGCCCACGGGGGACGGTGTTCCAAAGAAGCACTCCTCGACGACCTTGTAGCTCACGCCGAGGGCCTCGAAGATCTGCGCGCCGCGGTAGCTCAGGAGCGTGCTGATGCCCATCTTCGCCATGATCTTCAGCAGACCGGCGTCGATCGCCCGCTTGTAGTTGGCGCGCGCCTGCTCGGCCGTAAAGGGCTTCGACGTCTTGCCGGTCGTCGCGAGGTTGGCCACCACGTCAAGGGCGAGCCAGGGGTTGACGGCGTTGGCGCCGAACCCGATCAGGCAGGCGATGTGGTGCACGTCACGGGCCTCGCCCGTCTCGGCCACGATGTCGCAGCGCAGCCTAAGTCCGGCGCGCACAAGCTGCTGGTTGACTGCGCCGACGGCGAGCAGCATCGGTATGGCCGCCTTCTCCCGGGACACGCCGCGGTCCGAGAGGATGACGACCTTTGCGTTGGTGGCCTCGACCGCCGTCTGCACGCGGTGGGCGACATCCTTGACCGCCCGCTCAAAGGACTCCGGCCCTGCGGCCGCGTCGGTGAGGACGCTGACGCGGACCACACGGTCCTTGAGGGACGGCACGTCAAAGAGGGCGGCGATCTCTCCGGACCCCAGCACGGGGGTGTCCAGCTCCACGAAGCCGCTTGTCTTCGGGAGCTCCTCGAACAGGCCGAGCCTTCCGCCGAGGTACATTCCCAGCGACATGACGGACTTTTCGCGGATCGAGTCGATCGGGGGATTGGTGACCTGTGCGAAGAGCTGCTTGAAGTACTGGTAAAAGAGGCGCGGGCGGCGCGACAGCACCGCGAGCGGGGTGTCATCGCCCATGGATCCCGTGGGCTCGGCACCTTCGGAGAGCGGCGTGAGTATCATCTCCTGCTCCTCGCTGTCGTAGCCGAAGGCCACCTGGGAGGACATCGACGGCTCGGTGAGGGGTTCGGGCCGGCCGCTCTCGGAGGCGAAGGAGTGGAGGTTGATCAGGTTCTCATCGCACCACGCGCGATAGAGGGGCTTCGAGGTGAGCGCCATCCTGATGTCGGCGTCGTGAAGAACCTTCTTCTGCTCCAGGTCGACGGCGATCATCTTTCCGGGCCCTAGGCGCCCGCTCTGGACGACGCTGCCGGGGAAGTCAAAAACAAGGCCGGCCTCGCTGGCCAGCATCACGTATCCGTCGTCGAATATCTTGTAGCGCGCGGGGCGCAGTCCGTTGCGGTCAAGCGCGGCGCCGACGATCTTGCCGTCTGTGAAGACGATCGCCGCGGGCCCGTCCCAAGGCTCGATCATGCACGAGTGGTAGCGGAAGAAGGCGCGGGCCTCGGGGCTCAGGCTCTTGTCCTTCTCCCAGGCCATGGGCATCATCATCATGCATGCGTGCGTCGACTCCCGCCCGCCGAGCGTCAGCAGCTGCAGGGCGTTGTCGAACGACGCCGAGTCGCTCATGTTGGGCTGCACCAGGGGGCGCAGTTCGGTGAAGCGGTCCCCCCACACCCCGTGGGCGGTGCTGCGCTCGCGGGCCCGCATCAAATTGCGGTTTCCGCGGATCGTGTTGATCTCGCCGTTGTGGGCCATCATCCGGAAGGGATGGGCCAGGTGCCAGGTAGGGAAGGTGTTGGTCGAGTAGCGCTGGTGGAAGATGACGAAGGAGCTCTTGAACTTCGGGGACTTCAGGTCGTCGAAGAACTTCCTGACCTGGGGCGCGTTGAGGAGCCCCTTGTAGACGACCGTCCTGCACGAGAACGAGCAGACGTAGAATCCGTCCACGCCGGCCTCGAACGACTTTCTCTCCGAGGCCTTCTGTGCGAGGAAGAGCTTGCGCTCGAACTCGTCGTCCGACGCGTCGTCCTTGCGTGCCACGAGGGCCTGCACGATCGTTGGCTTCGTCTCAAGGGCCTTGCGGCCGAGGCATGTGTCGTCCGTGGGAACTTCGCGCCAGCACAGGAAAGCAAGGCCCTCGGCCTTGACGGCCTGCTCCACGATCTTCTTGCAGTGGGAGGCCGCATAGTCGTCCCGCGGCAGGAAGATCATGCCCACGCCCAGGTCGCTGTCCCGGAAGAGCGTCTTCTTCTTCTTCTCCAGCGACTCGCGCAGCAGCTCGTGGGGAATCTGGGTCAGCAGGCCCGCGCCGTCGCCTGTCACCGCGTCGGCGTCGATGGCTCCGCGATGGGCAAGGGACTTCAACGCGGCGATTGCGCGCTCGATCACGTCATGGGAGCGCTCCCCCGATGACTTCGCTATGAAGCCCACGCCGCAGGCGTCGTGTTCCTGGTCTGAGTTGTACAGCGGCGATGGAATTACCTTGGCCATGAGGCGGTGAGGTCTTCGGTGCAGTTTGGGTGCGGGCAAAAAAAGGGCCGTTCTCGTTCCTTCGAGAGCGGCCCGGTTCAGTTAAGAGATTCGGTGAGCTCTCGTATTCAAAAAAAGCGGATCGTTTTCGTCGCCATTTTGGCGTGCTCGTCATCAGAGCATCCCGCGTTCGTCGCGGTCCCGACCTGCGTGTCGGAGGGCTTCACCAAGTCATTGCTCAGAAGATAGTTCTCAACCTCCTCGCCCGACACATCCGCCAGCATAACGCCGTCGATCTCGACGCACGGCGAAAGCGGCTGGCCTGACTTGCGCACCATCTCCGCGTAGTTCGAGCGGTCGTTGATGATGTCTATATCCTCATACTCCAGAGAATACTTGCGCAGAATGGCCCTCACGCCGTTGGACCAACCGCAGGAGGGCTTAAGATAGGCTTTGATTGTCATTCGTTAAATGTAGGCGCGGACAGAGCTGGCGACAAGGTATAGGGCGTGATTTCCAGCGATCAAGCATCGTCTTCTGAATTTTCCCGGGCCCCAAATCGCGGATTTTCAGCGCCCCGCGGCTTGCGGGGCCGCCGCTGCGATCGAAGATATGGTCCATGGCTAAAGTCATCCTGCTCCTCGTCGGATCCAATCTTTTCATGACCATGGCGTGGTATGGGCACCTGAAGCTCAGGTTCCTCGAGGGCAAGCCCATCATCCTGGCGATCCTCATCTCATGGGGCATTGCCTTCTTCGAATACTGCCTGCAGGTCCCCGCAAACCGCCTTGGGTACTTCACCGGGCACATGAGCGGCTACCAGCTCAAGGTGCTCCAGGAGGTGATCACCCTGCTCGTCTTCATCGGCTTCGCCTGGCTCGTCCTCAAGGAACGGCTCACCTGGAACTATGCGGCCAGCTTCGTCTGCATGGTCCTGGCGGTTGTCTTCGCAACGGTGTTCAAGCCGTCGTCCTGAGCCCCGCGGGGTTCAGCGCCCCACGACAAGCACCTCGAACGAGCCGGGCACGCCCTTGGGTCTTGGATGGGGATTGTCGGCAGTCGGCTGCGGCGCAGGCAGGAACTTTCCCGTGCAGAGGAAAAGGCGGCCAGTCTTTGAATCCAAAGCGATCGTCCGGGCCCCGGCGGCCGTAGGGACCGTTTGCTCCAGGGAAAAGGTGCCCCCTCCGGGGCCCTCCTTGATGACCGATACGGTGCCTCCCACGTTCGAGGTGAAGATCGTGCCGGTTGACGAATCAAAGGCGTCGCCGTCCGGATCTAAGCCGATGGGCGGCTTGGCCACAAGCGCACCCGTGTCGCTGTCGACGACCGCCAGCATTGCGTTGCCGCCCGCTGAAAACAGCCGATGGTGCGCCGCATCGATGGCCAGGCCCGTTCCGCCCTCCACGGGGGCTATGGACCAGGAGGCCAGCGGCTTCAGCGAGACCGTGTCGATCACCTGGATTAGGCTCTTGTTCTCGGTGTTGACGAACAGCCGTCCCCTCCCGTCGAAAGCCATGCCCTCGAGTTTTCCCTGAATGGGGATATTCGAGACGATCTCCGCCGTCCGCGGGTCTATCACCGTCACACCACCGGAGGTGCCGTTGGCCACATAGACCCTGCCGCTCTGCGGATCATACTCGATGGCGTCGGGCTTCACGCCGAGGCCGGTGATGACCTTGGTCACCTTCAGCGTGTCCACGTCGAAAACGACGACGGACCTGTCCGCGCCGGCGGTGATGAATCCGCGCCTCAGGCCGGGCACGATCGCGATCCCGTGCACGCCGTTGGTGGGGGCAATCTCGCCGATCCTCGTCCCGGTGTCGGCGTCGAGCACGTCGACCTTTGATCCGTGGGAGACATAAAGGCGCCTCATGTCCGGATCCACGCGAAGGTAGTCGAAGCGCACGTCCCCGCCAACCGGGTAGTGTGCGATGACCTTGTAGTCCGATGCGGACACGGCGATCGAGGAGGTGGCGACCAGGAAAGCGAGGAGGGTTTTGGCCGAGATCATGGCCTCAAAGTAGCGGCCGTTGCCGTGCGCGCAAGCAAGCTTGCTCCCGTCCGTGTCGTTGCCACTTCCCTCCTGCGGCCAACGAAATCTCGACCATCGCTCGATACCCGTGTTAATCGTCCGCGATGCCCAAGACGCCCCGCCCCGAGTTCTTCAAGGTTGCTCAGGTCCGCTATGAGGGCCCCCGCTCCGGCAATCCCCTGGCCTTCCGCCACTATGACCCGAACGAGCTGATCGACGGGGTCACCCTCAAGGAACGCATGCGCTTTTCGGTTGCGTACTGGCACTCCTTCCGAGGCACGGGTGGAGACCCTTTCGGGCCCGGCACCATCCGCCGGCCGTGGGAGGAGGGCGGTGACGCCCTCACGATCGCCAAGCGGCGCATGGATGCTGCGTTCGAGTTTTTCGTCAAGATCGAGTCCCCCTTCTGGTGCTTCCACGACCGGGACATCGCCCCAGAGGGGGCGACGCTTGCCGAGTCCAACCGGAACCTGGACAAGATTGTCGCCCACGCAAAGGCTCTCCAGAAGGAGACCGGTGTGCGCCTGCTGTGGGGAACGGCCAACCTCTTCTCAAACCCGCGCTACATGTGCGGAGCCGCGACAAACCCGGATGCGCATGTGTTTGCCTACGCCGCGTCGCAGGTGAAGAAGGCCATGGAGATCACGCACGAGTTTGGCGGCGACGGCTACACCTTCTGGGGCGGCCGGGAAGGCTATGAGACGCTGCTCAACACGGACCTCAAGAGGGAGCAGGAGCACCTTGCGCGCTTCCTGCACATGGCCGTGGACCACGCGAAGAGCATTGGCTTCAAGGGCCAGTTCTACATCGAGCCCAAGCCCAAGGAGCCGACAAAGCACCAGTACGACTTCGACGTCGCCAGCGGGATAGCGTTCCTGCGCACCTTCGGCCTCGAGAAGTACTTAAAGTTCAACATTGAGACCAATCATGCGACGCTCGCCGGGCACACTTTCCAGCACGAGATTGAAGTCGCCGCGGCGCAGGGCCTTCTCGGATCCGTCGACGCGAATTCCGGGGACCCGCTCCTCGGCTGGGACACCGACCAGTTCAACACGGACGTGAAGGAGATCACGCTCGCGATGGTGGCCATACTGAAGGCGGGTGGGCTCGGGAAGGGGGGCTTCAACTTCGACGCCAAGCTGCGCAGGCCGTCGGTCGACCCCGAGGATCTTTTCTATGCGCACATCGGGGGCATGGATTCATTCGCGCTGGGCTACAAGACGGCGAGGCGGATCATTGCCGACGGGCACCTCGAGCGCTTTGTCGCCGACCGGTACGCGAGCTATGACGCCGGCTTTGGCAGCTCCATCGAGAAGGGGAAGGTCGGATTCCGCGAACTGGAGAAGCTGGTCCTGACGAAGCTGGGCGAACCGGCTCTCAGGAGCGGCCGCCAGGAGTATCTCGAGAACCTGATTAACCGGTACCTGACCGGGGGCTGAGCGCCGCCATGAGCCTCTACGTAGGGATCGACAGCGGCACGCAGAGCGTGAAGGTGGTGGCCCTGGACCTTGAGTCAGGCCGCGTCGTCGCCGAGGCGCGCGCGCCGCACCGCATGATCGAGGGGCTTCCTGCGGGCCACATGGAACAGCACCCCCAACACTGGGTCGCGGCGATGGACGCGGCCCTCGCGGAAGTGGCCTCACGCGTTGACCGCAGCCTCGTCCGTGCAATCGGCGTCTCCGGGCAGCAGCACGGGTTTGTCCCGCTCGACGCGGACGGCGCGGTGATCCGGCCCGCGAAACTCTGGTGCGACACGAGCACTGGCGCCGAATGCGCCCTACTGACGCGCAAGCTCGGGGGCACCGCCTCAATTGTCCGGAGGATCGGGCTTCCCTTCCTTCCTGGTTACACGGCGCCAAAGGTCCTGTGGCTGAAGAGGCACGAGCCCGCCAATTTCAGGCGGCTGCGGCACATCCTGCTCCCCCACGACTTCCTCAACCTCCACCTGACGGGAAACTATTTCATGGAGAGCGGCGACGCCTCCGGAACCGGGTTCCTTAACGTGAGAAGGCGCAGGTGGAGCGACGCTGCAACCGAGGCCGTGGATGGGCGCGTGGCTTCCTGCCTGCCGCCCCTTTCGCCGTCCCATGAGCCGTGCGGCGTGCTCAGGCCGGAGCTGGCCGCTCGCTACGGACTGCCCGCCGGGACGATTGTGAGCGCCGGCGGAGGCGACAACATGATGGGCGCGATCGGCACGGGAAACGTGGCGCCGGGAGCCGTGACCGCGAGCTTCGGCACAAGTGGAACAATCTACGCCCATTCCAAGGTCCCCCTGGTCGACCCGACCGGCGAGATTGCCGCGTTTTGTTCGTCGACCGGGGGATGGCTTCCGCTGCTGTGCACGATGAACGTGACGGGGGTGACCGAGAGGGTCCGAGCCCTTTTTGGCTGGAGCCTCGGGGAGCTTGAGCAGGCGGCCGCCGGCGCGCCCGCGGGGTGCGAGGGCCTCACTCTTCTGCCCTTCCTCGACGGCGAGCGCACGCCCAACCTGCCGAAGGGGACCGGGGTGCTGTTTGGCCTGGACCGGCGGACCCTCTCCCAGGGCCACCTGGCACGGGCTGCGATCGAGGGCGCTACGTTTGGCATGAACTACGGCTTGCGAAGGCTCAGGGTCCTAGGCGTCAGGCCCAAGGAGATCCGGCTTACCGGAGGCGGGGCGCGCTCCGCCCTCTGGCGCCAGGTTGCGGCCGATGTTTTTGGAGTCCCCGTCGTCGCCATGGCGCAGGACGAGAGCGCCGCCCTAGGGGCCGCCCTGCAGGCTGCCTGGTGCGACTCCCCGGACCGCGGGTCTGCCGCAGCCCTGGCGCGACTCTGCGCACGGTGCGTCTCACCCGACACGTCCACGCGCACGGAGCCCGACCGCCGCCGCCGAGCGCTCTACAGCGACCGCCAGCAATCCTACGACCGGCTTGTGGACGACCTGAGGGGGGCTTTCGCAGCCCGCTGACAGGCGACGAAGGCAGACCCGACCGATGTGCGTCCGCTACACCCTGCACAAGACGGATGCCGCCCTAGCCGCCATCTCGAGGGCCCTCGGGCTCGAGCTTGAGGCGCCGGAGGGGCTGCAACCCCGCTACAACGTCACCCTCACGCACATCATGCCCGTGGTGGCCCTCGGTCCGGGTCATGCGGTTGTTCGCGAGATGCGCTGGGGCCTTATCCCCAAGGGTGACCGCGGAAGCAGCCATCCGCGGCTTCTGGCGAACGCGAAGTCCGAAACCGTCGCCTCCCTCCCGGCCTTTCGCGGGGCGACAGCGGCGAGGCGGTGCCTCGTGCCGGCGAATGGATACTATGAATGGAAGGAGGTCGGCGGTTTGAAACTTCCCTACCTGTTTACGCTCCGGGGAGAGGAGGCGTTTGCGTTCGCCGGGCTGTGGGAGCCCGCTGACGCGCAGTGGCCTGAAACCTATTGCATCCTCACCACACATCCCAACGAGATCGCGGCCCGCGTCCATGACCGAATGCCGGTGATCCTCACGGATTCGTCCATGGCGCGCTGGCTCGGGGACGCCCCCCTGGCGCCGGACGAACTGGTCGCTCTCGTTCAGCCGATTGAAGCCGACCGGATGGAGTCGAGACAGGTGAGCCGATTCGTCAGCAACAGCCGCAATGACGGTCCAGGGTGCCTTGAGCCCGCAGCCGAGGTCGCGCCGCAGGGCGAGCTGGACTTCGGCTAGGGTGCGGAGGGCCGGGTCAACGCCCGGAGTCCCTTCGGGCGAGTCGCTCTCGTGCCGAGTCCAGGGTGGCCCGCTCCTCGTGTGTCAGGCTGGAAATGCCCGAACGCGCGATCTTGTCCAGCAGGGCATCCACTTCCGCCATCGATCCCGTCCTGGAGGGGCTCGCGGGCTCCGCCGCTGCCGCCCTGCCGCCCGTCAGCACGCGAAACTTCGGGCGCCTCTGCGGGAACCAAAGGCGGGGCAGCGTGAGCAGGCCCCGCTCATACCGCACAAACGCAAAGGCGAAAGCAGACGTGGCCCAGAGCGCTGCAAGGCCGACCCAGTCGTGGTACGCGAGGGCCATCAGCGAATAGATGCCTACGAGCACCAGGGCCGCCCACTTCGCCAGGATCCCGAAAATCATCATGGCCTCCGGATAGAGCGCCGCAAAGGCGACAAACAGCGCGAACGCCCCCGTTTCACCCGCGATCCGGGTCGGCACCCAAAGCCCGATGACCGTGTAGAGCACGGGGCTAAGCAGGTAAATGCCCGCGAAGAGCGTAAGAAATTTCCTCCGCCCAAAGAACTTCTCCACCTCGCGGCCGAACAAGGCGATCATCACCATGTCGATTGCGAACATCAGGCTCGGCGGATTGTACAGGCCATAGGTGGCGATCCTCCAGGCCTGGCCGCGCAGGACAGCGGCGCTGTCGAAGGTCACCCAGGCTAGGAGGAAGCCGTTGGCGTTGAACGCTATGAGGACCGTTGTGACCAGCATCGACGCGACGAACGCAAGTACGATCAAGTGCGCGGCATAGACCGGGTGCCCGCGCAGCCAGGTGATGGGGAGGTCGTTCCCGGGTGAGTCGTAGTCTTCCATTTCGGCGAAAGGGGGAAGGTAGGACGGCATGAACGGGTCCGCAAGCAGCGAGGCCGGATGGCCTTGAGCCCTGCACCCAACGGCGGTCCGTCGTAAATTCCGCGCTGGTTTTGCCGATGGGAGAGGATTACAAACAACTCTCCTGCGACCCACAGGCTTCAAATGAACCGGGGCTTCCACGGCCCACCCCCCCTCTTGCTCAGGATATGGCTTCTGGCTGCACTATGCGCTGCCACGGCGCCTGCATTCGCCAGCGGGGCGGAGAAGGGCGGACCCTCCGCGCTCGATCCACGACCCTCGGGGATGCTCACTCGGATCCAGCAGTTTTGGGATCTGTCAGCCGAGGAGAAGGCGCGGCCATGTGCCTTCCGCATGGAAGTCGACGTCACTTTCTACGACCCCGATTGGAAGCTTCTCTTTGTCCAAGACATGGACGGGGACGGAGCCTATGTTCCCTCAAGCGAGCTCACGTTCCCGTTCAGGACGGGGCAGAGGCTCCTCGTCACGGGACAGTACGTGCCGCCGAATGCGGATATCACGTTCTCGCACGCGACCATCATCCAGGCTGGGGTGTCGAACGCCACGGCCAAGCCGGTCAATGGAAGTTTGGAGAGCTGGAGACTCTTCCGGAACAAGTTTGTGTCCGTCGAGGGGCTCGTGGATCGGGCCGTTCGCGACGACGCGGATCACCTCCGGCTGACGCTTTCGATTGATGGGACGACGGTCGCAGCCTGGGTGCCCATCAAGGCGAGGGCCACGCTCCCCAATCTCAATGACGCAGTGGTGAGGCTCGAGGGGATCTACAACGCGAAGCTTGGCCCGGATGGGAAGATGTCCTCGCTGGAAATCTTGGTTCCCGATGTGGAGTACATCACGGTCCTGAACACCCTGGATGACGATGAGCGTTTCAAGGTCCCGGTTGTTACTATCGCCGAGCTTCCCATGGTTCCTCCCACCCGGCTCGTCCGTGTCGTGGGACGGGTGAAGTCCCAGGATGTCGGCCACGTGGTCCGCATACGCGACGCCAGCGGCCAGGTGGACCTAATCACCGGCCAGGTCCGTCCCTGTGCCATCGACGAGGCGATCGAGGCGGTTGGCTATCCCCTGATTAAGGGCACCCTCTGGCAGCTCGACCGCGGCCTATTCCGCCTTTCCTCTGGAGGATCGAGCGGCCCCCATGCACAGGCGCACGATGAAACGCTGCGCCTGACCGGGCAGGTCATGGAACTCGAGGTGGGCGCTGCCGCTTCGGGCCAGCCCGTGTGGCTGCATGGGGTTGTGACATGGACCGACCGAAACGCACCGTTTTTCTACATGCAGGACTCCAGCGGCGGCATGTGCATCACGTGCGCGCCCGGGGACCTGCTCAACATCTATCCTGGCTGTAACGTCGGGGTCCATGGGAACACGGCCATGGGCCGATTTGCACCGCTCGTCAGGGCGACCCAGGTTGCCAAGCTGAGCGACCTGGTCCTGCCGGTCGCCGTCCCGATCACGCTCGAGCGCGCCCTCACGGGAGGCGAGGAGGCCAACTGGGTGGCGATGAGCGGCTACCTGCGCCGGATCAGCCGCCAGGGAATGTGGAACGTGCTGGAGGTGGTGACCTCGGCGGGAGACTTCCAGGCGGTTCTGGCACCGGAGACCGACCTTAACTCTCTTGTCGGGGGATTCGTGCGGCTGCAGGGGGTCTGCACCGCCGAAACGAACGGCGAGCGCAAGCTCACGGGCATCAGGCTTTGGGTTCCATCCCCTGAATTCGTGCAGATCGAGCAAACGCCTCCCAAGAATCCCTTTGATGTACCGGCGCGGTCCATCGCGAGCCTTGGCCGTTTCAACTCCGCGCAGTCGTTCAACCGGCTGCTCAGGGTTCCAGGCGTCGTGCTCTACGACTCCCCTGGGCATTTCATACAGATGGAGGACCAGGGCGAGAACCTGATCGTCTTCTCCGAGGGAAGGGAGCCGCTCCAGCCTGGCGACCGGATCGAGGCCGTCGGACTCCTTGCGCGCCAGGGCGCGCGCATCGCGCTGCGCGAGGCGATATACCGCAGGATAGGGAAGGGTATACAGCCCGAACCGAGCGCGTTTACGGCCCAATTCTTCCCGTTGGAATCCAACGACGGCCGCCTGGTGAGGGTCGAGGGCAAGCTGATCGACGCATCACACGCCGCCGACCAGTTCCGAATGACCCTTCAGAGCGAGAAGGCCGTCTTCGAGGCCTACCTCTCGGCGCCGCCGCCACAAGTGGCCAACGGCAGTACTCTTGCGCTGACGGGAGTCTACGAGGTGAAGTACGATGAGTACGGCCATCCCTCGTCCTATCAGATCAATCTCCGGACACCCGCCGACATCGCGGTCCTCAAGCGGCCCTCATGGCTCACGCGCAGGCGGATCCTCGGCTTTACGGGGGCGCTTGGCGCCGGGACGCTCCTATTCGTGGCTTGGGTGGCGGCGCTGCGCCGCAAGGTGCGCGAGCAGACCCGGCAGATCCGCGAGCAGGTCAAGCGCGAGTCACAGCTCGAGGGGGAGCTTCAGCGCGCAAGCAAGCTTGAGTCGCTCGGACTCCTCGCGGGAGGCATCGCCCACGACTTCAACAACCTGCTGACCGTGGTGATGGGGAACCTCTCGCTTGCGCGGCTCGAGGCCGATCTCGAGCCGGAGGTCCTGAGCTCCATCCACGACGCCGAGAAGGCGGCCATCCGCGCCCGGGACCTCACCCAGCAGCTGCTGACTTTTGCAAAGGGCGGCACCCCGATTCAGACCGCGGTCCTGCTTCCCGACGTGGTGCGTGAGGTCGCGGGATTCGCGCTGAGGGGATCGAACGTGCGCTGCCAGTTCGACATTCCCGACGGACTCTGGCCTGCGAATGTCGACAAGGGGCAGATCGGACAGGTGGTGCAGAACATCGTTATCAATGCGATGCAGGCGATGCCGGAAGGAGGCGTGATCGACATCTCCATGCGCAACGAGACGCTGGGCGCCGAGCGCCAACAGGTACTTGCCCCGGGCCGGTACCTTCAGATTTCCTTCACCGATCACGGAAGCGGGATTCAGCCCGGCGACCTCGAGAAGGTCTTCGACCCTTATTTCACGACAAAGAAGCACGGCAGCGGCCTGGGACTGGCAACCGTCCATTCCATCGTAAAGAAGCACATGGGCCACATCTCGGCCGAGTCGGTGTCCGGCAAGGGGACCACCTTCCGCATCTGGCTGCCTGCAGCGGACGGCTCGCCCGCCCCATTCGCGGCGCCGGGAGATGCCGCGCACTCCCGCCCCGCAGGGCAGGATTTGGGGCGCATCCTCTTCATGGACGACGAGTTGGAGATAAGGAAGCTCGGGTCCATGATGCTGGGCCGCCTCGGGTACGAGGTGACCGCCGTCAGCGACGGGACCGAGGCCATGCGCGACTACACGGCGGCGTTCAACGAAGGCCGGCCCTACGCCGCCGTGATCCTCGATCTGACGGTGCCCGGCGGCATGGGGGGGCTTCAGACCCTGGAGCAGCTCCGCAATCTGAATCCAAAGGTCAAGGCCATCGTCTGCAGCGGCTACTCTAACGACGCGGTGCTCTCGAACTACAGGGCCTACGGCTTCGTCGGGATGGTTTCGAAGCCCTATGAGACGACCGACCTCGCAATGGCGTTGGAGCGAGTCCTCAGGGGCGGCATCGCTTAGCCGGCCGGAAGTCCGTACGGCGCGATTGCCTGGATCCACAGGCCTCTGCCAGCGTCAAGCATAGGCGACGGCGTCCCGCCGGCTCCCCCATCCCCATGAAATTCCTCAATAGACTCCTGTTGGCTGGAGCCCTGTCGCTGGCCGTCGCCCGCGCCGAGGTGCCCTCGATCATCGCGAACGGCTTCGAGGCCTACAAGGCGACAGGCTCCAAGGACGCCCTGACCGTCTGGCTGCGCGGCGCACAGCCCTCCGTGAACATCAACACCGCCGGGATGCCCCCAGATCTTGGGCCGTCGTTCGACACGCCGGGGGCATTCGGGCCCATGGAGTCCTATGACATCATCGCGGTGTACAGCCCGACCCTGCGACTGCGCCGGGTCTACGCCGTGGCGTATTTTCCGCAGGGCCCCCTTTTCTGCTGCTTCGACCTCTTCAGGAACTCGGGCGTGTGGACCACTTACGGGCTGAAGTTCAACCTCTCGCCGGACCAGGTCCTTCCCGTTGACCTGATTGAGAAGTCGGGCTGACGCCTCAGGGCCTCAGCAGGGCTGGTGACCCCAGTCGTTCTCCTTGAGGTCCTTCTCGAACAGGGCCATCTGCTCCTCTGGCGAAAGCTTGGGAGCCTCGGCGGGGTTGGGCTGCGGGGTGCATTCTGCCGTGGGCAGCGCGGCGGCCGCGGGATCGCCGGGTCCGGCTCCCTTCGCGGTTCGTGGGTCTTTTTCTGGGTCTTTCGTGCAGGGCAATATTGGACCCAACATCCCCGTCCTGTCAAAAGCGTCCGGACTTGAGAATTCCAACGATCGGGGCCCAGATCGGATCCCGTTGAAACCCCAAGGAATGAATCCCGGCGCCAAAGCCCCTCGTGCTACGCCCAGGGGATAGGTCACGATGGCCCGATTCAGCCTCATTCCCGAAGCGCACCTGATCCTCATCAGGGAGAACAGGGTGCTGTTGCTGCGGCGCCAGAACACCGGCTATGAGGACGGGAACTACAGCGTTGTGGCGGGCCACCTGGACGGAAACGAGACCGCGCGCCGCGCGATGGCGCGTGAGGCGGCTGAGGAGGCGGGGTTGAGCATCCGTCCCGAGGACCTGCGCCTATGCCATATCATGCACCGCAGGTCCGATTCCGAGCGCGTCTCGTTCTTCTTCACGACGGACCACTGTGACGGTGAGCCGCGAAACATGGAGCCCGACAAATGCAGCGACCTGTCGTGGTTCCCCCTGACCGGCTTGCCGTCAAATCTGGTTGCCTACGGCCGGCAGGCAATCGAGTGCACCATGAGGGGAGTGGTCTATTCCGAGCACGGATGGGACTAGGCGGAGGGGGCGGCCCGCAAAAGAATGGCCATCCGCAATCGGGCCCGATGGCATAGGCGGTGATGAATCGCGCTGCAATCATCGCACTTCTGGTCCTTTTGATGCATTCCACGTCTCTCCTTGCCCAAGTCCCGCTTGCTACCGCAGGCAACCTCCCGCCGGCCGCACCCAGGATCCCAAAGGACGTCACAGTTCATGGGGACCCCAGGATCGACGACTACTTTTGGCTGCGCGACAAGTCGAACCCCGCGGTCATCAGCTACCTGAGCGCGGAGAACCGCTACACCGAGGAGGTGATGGCCCCGACGAAGCCCCTCCAGAACACCCTGTACGCCGAGATGGTCGGCAGGCTCAAGGAAACCGACTCGAGCGCCCCCTATCCCTATGGTGACTGGCAGTACTACACACGCACCGAGCAGGGTAAGCAGTACCGGATCTACTGCCGCAGGCCCCTGAAGGGCGACACCGGGGCGGAGCAGGTGCTGGTGGACCTGAACGAGCTTGGGAAGGGCGAGAAGTTCATAGGCATGGGCTCGTTCGAGGTGAGCGCGGACGGCAGCCTGCTGGCCTACTCGATCGACAGGACGGGGCACCGCGACTACGCGCTGCTCATCAAGGACCTGAGGACGGGCAAACCCGTTCCTCAGTCCGTGGGCACGGTGTCCACCGTCGCCTGGGCCGAGGACAACACCACGCTCTTCTACACGCAGGAGGACCCCGTATCGAAGCGCTCCTACAGGCTTGGGCGCTGCGAGCTGGCCACCGGCAGGAACGACATTGTCTTCGAGGAGACGGATGAAAACTACGACATCGGCGTCGGGGCCTCGCTCGACCGGAAATACCTCTTCTGCGAGTCGGAGAGCAAGCTGACGTCCGAGGTGAGGGCGCTCCCCGCCGGCTCGACCCGCGGCGAGTGGAGGGTCCTCGTGCCCCGCAGGAGCGACCACAAGTACTCCGTCGAACACAGGGATGGGCTCTTCTACTTCGTCACCAACAAGGACGCGAAGAACTACAGGATAACGACCGCACCGGAGGCCACCCCTGGCGAGGCATACTGGACTGAGTTCGTCGCGGCGGATCCCGCCGTCAAGATCGAGGACCTGACGTTGTTCGCGAGGTACGCCGTCGTCAGCGAGAGGCGGGCGGGGCTGCCCGTCCTGAGGGTCATCGACTTTGTCACGGGCCAGTCCCACGAGATCACGTTCCCGGAGCCGTCGTACGAGACGGAGCTTGCGGCGAACGCAGAGTATGAAACGGCGGTCCTACGGTTCAGCTACCAGTCCCCAGTCACGGCGCCGTCGGTGTTCGCCTACGACATGGCAACGCGTACGCGGACGCTTGTGAAGCAGGATGAGGTCCTGGGAGGCTATTCCCCGAAGGACTACGCCTGCGAGCGCATCTACGCCAAGGCTTCCGACGGCACCAAGATCCCGGTGACGCTCGTCTACCGCCGCGAGCTCAGGGCGAAGGGCCCGCAGAAATTGTTTCTCTACGGGTATGGCAGTTACGGCTACAGCCTTCCGGACAGCTTTTCGTCGAACCGCCTCAGCCTCCTGGACCGGGGGGTGATCTACGCCCTCGCCCACGTCCGGGGCGGCGGCGAACTGGGGGAGCCCTGGCGTGAGGCGGGCCGGATGAAGGCCAAGATGACGACCTTCACAGACTTTATCGCCTGCGCCCAGCACCTGATCGCCTCTGGCTACACCACAGCCGACAGGATGGCGACCTCCGGGGGAAGTGCCGGCGGGCTCCTCATGGGGGCCGTGCTCAATCTGAGGCCCGACCTCTTCAAGTGCGCCATTCTCAAGGTGCCCTTTGTCGATGTCGTGAACACGATGCTCGACGCCTCCCTGCCGCTCACGACCGCCGAGTACACGGAGTGGGGCAACCCGAACGTGGCCGAGGAGTACTCGTGGATCCGGGCCTATTCCCCCTACGACAACATCAGGGCCCAGGCCTACCCGGCTATCCTAGTCACGACCGCACTCAACGACAGCCAGGTTCCTTATTGGGAGGGCAGCAAGTACGTGGCAAAGCTGCGTGCAACGAAGACCGACTCGAACCCCCTTCTGCTTAAGATCAACCTCGATCCCGCCGGCCATGGAGGCTCCAGTGGCCGTTACGACGCGCTGCACGAGGTTGCGTTCGACTACGCCTTTGCGCTCACCGAGCTCGACTGACGCGGCCCGGCCCCTCTAGCGCTTGCGCATGACCACAAGGTCTTGGTGGTTGGCGATGTAGCTCCCGCGAATATCCAGGATCTTGAAATAGCGGCCCCATACCCTCCTCACGTAGTCATGCGTGTGCAGGGAATCGACATAGTACGCGTCGTCCGCGATGGCCCCGGAAAGGTCGACGTTGAGCCCCGTCGCAATGAACCCACTGCCTGCCCATAGGCGGTACTGCTGCTCGGACAGGCTGGCCCGGGCCCCGGCAGCCGGCCCGTGGATCGTCACGAGCAAGAGGCCCCCGCTTCGGCAGATCCGCGACAGCTCCTTGAGCCAGGAATGCTGGGCCTCCTCGCGCAGGTGCGTGAACACCGACACCCCAAGCACAAGGTCAAAGGCGGAGGAGGGCAGCGGCATGGGCGGCGACAGGGCGACCGCGTGGAATTCTGCTTCAGGAAAGCTGCGTCTGCACCATTCGATGTTGTCGCCGTCGATGTCGACTCCCACAAGGCGGGCCTGCGCCTCGCGCGGAAGGTAACGAAAGACCCTGCCGCAGCCGCAACCCCAGTCAATGATGCGTGAGCAATCCGCCCACCGTCGCCCATGCTCGCCAAGGACGCAGTCGAGCTTCCTGAACGTGGAGTATCCGTTGATGACGAACCCGTCGGCGTTGGCGTCGCCGTGGACGCGCTTTCGCCGCGCAGGGTCCGGAAACGGGTGGAGGGGAGGTGCCAGGGGCCAGTAGAAGGTATGCCCGGGGTTGAAGGGGTGCAGTGTGGCCTCGTCGCAGAAGCGGATATCGAGGCTTTCGGATCCCTTCATGATCGCTGAAACGCCGCCGCACTCCGCGTGAAAGCCCGCGGCGGGGGCCCGCTCGTCAAACGGCATAGCCTGCCTCAGATCGGGGCGCGGATGCCCGAGCACGGTATGCATCCTGACCCCATTGACCGTGAATACCGGCCGCGCCCCCCGGGGTGCAAGCGCCCATCCGTCGAGGATTAGACGATCCCCCTCCAGCCTGAGAAAGTCCAGGCACCAGACCGACCCCGGCTGGCCCGCCATCAGCCGGCTTCGCCAGTCCCTTTTTCTCCCGAACGTGCCCATGAGCCTGGATAGAAAATGGCGGCTTTGCTCGATCATGGCGATGTGCCGTTTCCCGGAGGGAGGCGTCGCCAAAGGAGAATACGTCCGCGCCCAATTGTCCACCCGTGTCAGGCTCCCGACGAACAGCCTCGCGGGTTCCCGCCGCGCCTTCCGTATCGCCATGTTTGACAGCCTTTGTCCATCAGGATCAAAGTTCGTCGTTCAGCCCCCCAAGGAAAAGGAAAGGATTCACCCATGAACAAGATGGCTTTGGCGATGGCCCTTTCGGCGTGCGGCCTGCTGGTCGCGCCCGGTTTGCGAGCAGGCGAGTTTCCCGATGAGTGGACCTGGGACCAGAACGCGCAGATGCGCTCCGACCACGCGGGGCTTGAGGGCAACGCCATGCCACGTCTCCACGTGACGGGCTGGATTAACGGCGAGGTGAGCCCCGCAGCCCTGCAGGGAAAGGTGGTCATCGTCGACTTTTACGCCACATGGTGCGGGCCGTGCATGCGCGCGATCCCGCACAACAACGAGCTCCTGAGGAAGTACAAGACCCAGGGCCTGGTGATCATCGGCGTCTGCACGAGCGCCCAGGGTCAGGAGCGGATGGCGGATGTGGTGAGGGACCGGGGCATCGAGTACCCGACCGCAAGTGACCCGACACTCGCCTCGGAGAGGGACTGGCGCGTCCATTACTATCCCACCTACGCCGTGATCGACCGAAAGGGCCGCGTCCGCGCCATCGGACTGCAGCCGGAGTTTGTCGAGCCGGTGGTGAAGCAGCTGCTGGCCGAGGGCTCATAAGCCCCATCTCCTGAGGGGCGACCTGCCTTCACTCGTAGCGCAGGGCGACGATGGGGTTGACCCTCATCGCCCGACGGGCAGGCAGAAGGCACGCGGCCAGCGCGATGAGCAGCAGGAGGCACGCGACCGACGAGAACGTGATCGGGTCGAAACGGCCCACGTTGAACAGCATTGACGACAGGAACCTGGCGAGGCCAAGCGAAGCGCCCATTCCAATGACAAGCCCGACCAAAGTGAGTGTCAGCCCGCTGCCGAGGACGAGCCTCGCGATGTTGGCCGGGCTGGCGCCGAGAACGGACCGGATCCCGATCTCGCGGGTGCGCTGCAGCACGGAATACGAGATGACGCCATATAGGCCGATCGCAGCGAGAACGAGGGCAACGGCTGAGAAGATGCCCATGAGTGCGGCGCGGAACCGGTCGGAACCCACCGATTCGTGCTTGATCTGCTCGAGGGTCTTCATGCTGTCGACGATCTGGTCCCTGTTGACGCCGTGAATCGCACCCAGAATGGCTTTCTGCAGCAGGGGCGACTCGGTCTCACCCTTCACCACGATTGCCTGGCCTGTCTGCGGGCTCTGGTCGTAGGTGACATAGACGCCGGGACTATCGTCGTTGCTCTGGCCCAGACCCTCAACCTTCTCGTCCGCAACCACGCCGACAACCTCCCAGGGAATCTCTGGGCCGAGCTTCGTCTCGGCGAAGGCGATCTCCTCGATCCGTATGCGCTTGCCGACCGGGTTCTCGCCAGGGAAGTACCTCTTGGCCATGGTCTCGTTGATCACGGCGACGGGAGGAGCACCCTTGACGTCGTGCTCCCCGAGCAGCCGGCCCCTCGTGAGCCTCATTCCCAGGGACCGAAAATACCCGGATCCCACCATCTTGAAGAAACACGAGGAGCGGTTGGCCACGTCGACATCCTTGGCGCCCACGATCTGGAACGGCATCCCGTAGCCCCAGCCCTGCATCGGAAGCGCGGAGGTCAGCGCGACGTCGCGCACGCCCGGCACCGCGCCCACGGCCTCCGTGATCCGGTGCAGGTAGGACTTGAGGTCCTCCGCGGAGTGGAACTTCCGCGGTGAAATGGGCAGATAGGCCGTGACAACACCGGTCGAGTCAAAGCCCGGCTCGACCTTCTGCATCAGGAGGAAGCTGCGGATGAGCAGCCCGGCGCCGGTCAGAAGCACAAAGGCAAGGGCAACCTCCGCGACGACCAACGCGCTCCGAAAGGCCTTGCTGGAGGAACCCGAGCTCATGCCCAGGGCGCCCTCCTTGATGGAGTCCGCCAAGTCGCTGCGGGTGGCCTTGAACGCCGGCACAATCCCGAAGAGGACGCCGGTGAGCAGCGACAGTCCGAGGACGAAGAGCAGCACCCGGGCGTCCATCACGACCTGGACATTGGGCGGCAGCGTTCCCTCGGGCATGGTCGCCTTCAGGGCCGCGAGCCCGAGGTAGGCCACGACGATCCCCAGGGCGCCCCCAGCCAGGGATAGGAGCAGGCTCTCGGTCATGAACTGGCACACGAGGCGCCCTCGGCCCGCCCCGAGTGCGGCCCGGATGGCGACCTCCCGCTGGCGTGCAATGCCTCGCGCCAGCGTCAGGTTGGCAAGGTTCGCGCACCCGATCAGCAGCACCATCCCCACCGCCCCCATAAGGACAAGAAGGGATGTCCTGAGGAAGGGGTTCACGGTCACCTCGCTGAAGGTGTCAAGGCCGATGCCCCAGCCCTTGTTCGACTTTGGGTAGTCATGCGCGATCCGGATGGCGAGGGCGTCCATCTGCGTGCGCGCCTGCTTTAGGGTTACGCCATGCTTCAGCCGCGCCCACGCGCCGAACCAGTGAAAGTCCCGGGTCATGTTGCCCGGCGGAAAGGCGAGGGGCCTCCAAATCTTCGTTGCCGTCAGGTCGGTTCTGCCCGGGGGAAGGACGCCCACGATCGTGTAGGGCTCCCCGTCGAGAACCATGGTGCGCCCGAGGATCTTGGGATCGGACCCGAACTGGGAAGCCCAGAAGGCGTTGTTGATGACGGCCACGTGTTCGCGGCCCACCTGGTCCTCGCCGTCAACGAAGTTCCTGCCTAGCACCGGGGACACTCCGAATATGTCCCAGAAATGAACCGACACCTGCTCGCAGGGTATCTGCATCGGGTTCTCGATTCCCGTCATCGACACGGTTCCCCAGGACTGCCCCGCGATGTACTCGAACACCGTATTTTGCGACGCCCAGTCCAGGTAGTTGAGTGTCGAGATCCCGTTGCGACCCCCTCCCGGGGGTGTCTCCAGGACCCGCACGATGCGGTCGGGCTCGTCGTAGGGCAGCTTCTTCAGGAGCAGGCCGTCGACAAAGCTGAAAATCGCGGCGTTGGCCCCAATGGCGATCCCGAGGGTCAGGAGGGCGACGATGGCAAAGCCCGGGCTTTTCAGCAGGGTTCGCGACCCAAACTTCAGGTCTTGGAGAATTTCAATCAATCGGAAGGCCCCCGGGTTGCCTTGGGATAACATCGCAATTCGATCCGATGTTATGAAATAACGTCGGCGGCCGGGATGCCCTGGTCCTTCCCGGTGGCGTTGCATTCAGGCGAACCCGGACTATCAGGGAAAGGGAATGGCCGCTCCCCGCATCCAGACCCCCTTTGGATTCCACACGACCGCGGCCGAGGTTGTCGCTGGCGTCGATCTCTCGGGAAAGCGGGCGATCGTCACCGGGGCCGCCTCGGGCATCGGCATCGAGACTGCAAGGGCCCTTGCCCTGGCGGGAGCCGAGGTGACCCTGGCTGTGCGCAACACGGACGCCGCGGCGGAGGTCGCCGCAGGCATTATTGCAAGCACCGGCAACGCCAGGGTCCGCATCGCGAGGCTGGACCTCGCGGACAGGGCGAGCATCGCGGCATTTGCCGCCGGCTGGCGCGGAGCTCTGCATGTGCTTGTTAACAACGCCGGCGTGATGGCCATGCCCGAGCAGCGCACACCGCAGGGATGGGAGATGCAGTTCGCGACCAACCATCTGGGGCACTTTGCGCTGGCGGTTGGCCTTCATCGCGCCCTTGCCACTGGCGCGGCCCGCATCGTCTCCGTGAGCTCCGCGGCCCACCAGCTGTCTCCCGTAGTCTTCGATGACATCCACTTTGTCTTTCGCGCCTACGATCCGTGGCTGGCCTACGGGCAGTCCAAGACCGCGAACATCCTATTCGCGGTCGAGGCCAACGCGCGGTGGTCCGGCGACGGCATCACGGCGAACGCGCTCTCGCCCGGGGCGATCAAGACCAATCTCCAGCGCTATGTCGGCGGAATGAAGACGCCGCCCGAGAACCGGAAGACTCCTGAGGAGGGAGCTGCGACCTCGGTACTGCTTGCGGCGTCTCCGCTGCTTGAGGGCGTCGGAGGGAGGTATTTTGCCGACTGCAATGAGGCGGCCCCCGTCTTTCGTCGCGGCTCCGACATGGGCGGGATAGCCCCCTACGCCCTCGACGCGGGCAATGCCTCGCGACTCTGGGAAGAATCGCTGCGAATGCTGGGCTGAGAGGGCAGGCGACGCCGATGGACTGGCAGGGTCTGGTGTGGGCGATCGGCAGAACTTTGGTGATAGAATCCTGACGCCGGCCGTCATTCCTAGAACCCGCCGTCCCAGACTGGAATCGGTTCCGTAATAGGCCTATCCTGCGGAAATGGGGTTCCTGAGCATTGGCGGAGACATAGGTCTCTTTTTCAAAATAAAATGCCCATTTCCCTGGGATATATGAGGCACAAGGCTATGCTTGGACCGATGCACGGGGCGCAAAAAAAAGTTGCCGATCAAAAGATATGGGTCGGCCGCGTATTTAACCTTATAAACCGAATGGCTATCGATGACGAGGGAGTCTTGATCGCACGCAGCAGAAAAGGCGATTGGGACGCCCTTGCCGCGCTCATTCGGATGTATAAACGCATGATTCATCGCGGGACGGCGAGGAAACTCGGCCGAAGCGAAGCTTAGGCCGAGAAGAAGCGCCGCCAAAACGGCTGGAACATCCGGTGGGCGAAGCCATCTTTATCTTCGGTGCTAGGTCTGGTGTATCCTACGAGATAAAATATGAACTCACTCAACGGTCTAATCCCAAGCTGTGGATACAAGAGCATGATTCGCATCAGCCGGTCACAAGTATAGTCGAGGCCGTGAACGGTGGAACAGCGGAGCCGGCTGACTTGTTTCAGACGGGTCCCTTTGGATACCTGTTCCCTCCTAATTCCTCAAACTATGTTCCGCTGCCGAGTCAGCAGGGCAAGCCAAAGTGACGTTTCTTCGGTCGCATGCGGACGGCCAGATCTCAGAGCACCTTGCTTTGTCGGAAGCGTTTGCCCTCTGCCTGCACCTAGGGAAGGCCTTTAGCCCCATCGTCCCCATGGATCAGACTTCCTCCGACGCGACATCACAGCGCACGCGCTGACACTCGGGAGATCGAGACCGAGATCTTGCGGTAGGACTGTGGGATGACGCCAACGCCCGAGTGATGGAGGACCCTCGGAGAAGGGGCAGCGACATCGGTATTCTTTGCCGCCGAGTCGCCGGTTTTCCGCCTAAGCGGGACTGCAACGGCGATCCCTGGGTAGGGTTTCACCCCATATTTTAGGCCTCCGGGATGTGTAAACTGGACCCGACCGAGCTTCATTCCTGTCCCATTCACCCATGACGCCAGAATATCGATCGACGCAGGAATTCCGATCATGGGCCGACGCCGATGTCCAAGAGCCAGACCGATTGAGAGGGCTCGGGATAGCTGAGGGACAGCCCATCCTTCCGAAGGCCTCCGACCGAATGGAAGCGCTTAAGGCAAAGCAGATCTTGGTTGTCGACGACGATCCGGATATACGGGAAATGCTGGCCACAACCGTCGCTCGGGCGGGGTTTCGGGCGGATACCGCAAGCGATGGAGAATCCGGCTGGTATGCGCTCTGCCACGTTGCGTATGACCTGGTGATCACCGACAACGAAATGCCGCGGCTAACCGGTCTGAAGCTGATCGAGCGCCTTCGGTCATTCTCCACGGAGCCCCCGTGCATTCTGATTTCCGGCAACCTGCGCGGGGCCGAGACCATCAGCGTGCGGCTCATCGGCCGCGGAGCCGTCCTGGAGAAACCCTTTACCCCTGCCGCCTTGATCGAGAAGATCTACGGGGCCTTGCTATATGGCAACGGCGACGAGCCGTGAGTTTCGCCCGCGGAAATCCCCTCCTAGCCGATGCGGCGCATCCGGCTAGCCTCACTGCCAGCAGTAGCCGATACCCAGAAGAAAGATGTCGGAGTCGCGGTTGTAGTTGCTGATGACACGGTCCCAAATCATCCGGGCTCTCCAGTGATTGGACATGTGCCTGGCAATCGTGAGCGAGACTAGCGGCGCAATGCGGCAGGATCCGCCAGCCCGACATTCAAAATCTGCCCGGAATTCGCAAGATGCCTGCGGGCGGTGCAGGAAGCGTCCGCAGCGCCCTTTTCGCGACATCAGCAAATCGCGTTGCCGCGATTCGAAGTGATGCGTTGGCCTGGCCGACCCTCTGATACCGCGAGATTCTTTTTTCCGGCGGCTCTAAGGCGTTCCTGGAACGGAAGGTAGTTCGCAGAGTGCCGAAATTTCCCGTTGACCCCAAAGTGGTCACTCGCATGCCAGCTCGGGGCTAGCCGTTCGAGAATGAATAGCAGAAAAGCGCCAACCAGCGTCAGCGTCAAAATCTGATCGTGCGTGGTAACGGCAGGAGTCGATAGTTCACATAGCCAGGCAATCCGGCAAAGCCCACCAAGACAGGGGCGATGTCGAACGCCGTCATTGACCTCTCAAGATTGGACGCCGCTCGTTAACATGGCGTTCGAGTGGGTTCTTTCCTTGGAGAGCGCTTCAAAGCCGGAGACTACATCGAACAGTTCCTCGTCGATGCCGCTTTGGCGCAGCTGATGGAAGGTCCCGTGAAGCTGCTCGAGCAGATCGTCGATATTCTTATCGGCGCGTTGCATTGCGGCCAGACGGCTCGCGTTTTCGCTGGCGAGGGAGTCGGCGCAAGCCCGGAAGAGTGAGATAAAGAGGTATTCGCGGATGAGTGCGCGCAATGTTATCGTGCCGCCTCCCATGATCTCGGGCAGGCTTTTGGTCGGCCACTCGACCTTGGCTAGGCTCTGGGCCCAGGACGCGTCGAGCGGCAACAACCGCTGGCCTATGGGTTCGTATTGTGCCCCGGACTGAGGGCGATTGTGAAAGACATATAGATGCGCATACTCGCCTTTGGCCCGACGAGCCTCGCTTTCAATTTGAATCTGCCCGACGAGCGGCGTGATAGCGCTGACGGAATTTGGCACGGTGAACAGGCCGACCAGAGGCAGGCCCGCGTCCGCCAGGCGGGCACTAACACGCTCGCCGACCGCCCAGACCTCGAGTTTGCCCGGCAAAGCGGACAGGGTCTTAATTGCATAATCGGCGATGACATCGTTGAACTGACCGACCAATCCCTGATCAGATCCAAAGACAATCGCGCCGATCGCACCAGCGGCGGAGTTCATTTTATGTTCTGGCGTTAAGACGGACAGATCTCGCGTCCGAAAGCACGATCCCAACCCGAGTTCCACTACCCGATAGTAGTCGGTCAAAGCACTCACCGATCTCTCGTATTGTCCGATGCTCGAGGCGGCGAGAGCCTTCATCGTGCGCACGACGGATTGGAGGTCGCCGGCGCTGCCAATCTTACGGCTCAGGCTTGCTATGGTATCGCTCATGACTTCTCCGCCGCTGCTGTCTTGGGTGCTGGTTTGACGTCCGTTGGTGTCTCTGGTTTGGACGCAGGTTCACGCACAGTTTCGGGTCCGGGCGTCGCCTTTTTTTCAGGCATCGGGTTGTGTTCTTGCCCTGGCTTGAGTTTCGCTAGAGGCGGAGTATCCGACTTCTTTGACCCGCCGGCGAGCTTGGCTTCGGATTTGGGGTCCAGTTTAGGCTCCGGTTTTTTTTCCGGCTTCGGATTGAACGCGGCGAGAGCCTGGCGGGCGATCTCGATGATGGATTTGCGGTCGGCATCGCTCAATGTGTCCGCGGTTTCGAACCGCGAGGACACCTCAGCCGGAATCTTCGCCGCCGCCTCCTGCACAGCGCGTTCGGCATCCCTCATCCGGTCAACTGGTACCGGATCGAAAAGGTCACCGATGAGCGCCAATAGGATCGTGATTTGGGCGGGCACCCCTACCGGGGACAATTCCTGCTGCTTCAGGCAGGCGCGGATGCGCCGACCGTGTTCTATGATCTTTCGTGTGCCCTCATCCAGGCGGGCACCAAACCGAGCAAATGCTTCCAACTCCTCGAACTGCGCGTAAGCGAGCTTCAGGTCGCCCGCCACGGCTCGGTAGGCGGCTCGTTGCGCTTTGCCGCCAACGCGCGACACGGACTTGCCAACGTCGACCGCAGGCAGAACCCCCAACTCAAACAGCGAAGGTGAAAGATAGATCTGGCCGTCGGTGATGGAAATCAGGTTGGTCGGAATATAAGCAGAGATGTTCTGGGCCTCGGTTTCGATGATGGGCAGGGCCGTGAGTGAACCGCTGCCCCGTTCCTTTCGCAGATGTGTGGAGCGTTCCAGCAGGCGCGAGTGGATGTAGAAGATGTCCCCGGGGAAGGCTTCCCTCCCAGGGGGCCGACGGAGGAGGAGGGAAAGCTCCCTATACGCCCGGGCATGCTGGGTGAGGTCGTCATAGATGATTAGGACGTCGCGGCCCTTTTCCATGAAGTGTTCCGCGATGCTTGTCGCGGCATAGGGTGTGACATAGGCCAACCCGGGTGCGTCGTTACCTTCGGCGACAACGACCACAGTATAATCCATCGCGCCGCGTTCACGGAGGTTCGCGACAACCTTGGCCACGGCGGACGCACGCTGACCGATCGCACAATAGACGCAGAGCACGTTTTTCCCGCGCTGGTTCAGGATGGTATCGATTGCGATCGCCGTCTTGCCGGTCCGACGGTCGCCCAGGATCAGCTCCCGCTGGCCGCGTCCAATGGGGATAAGTGCGTCAATGACCTTCAGCCCTGTCTGCAAAGGCACGGTGACGAGAGCCCTGTCCATAATGGCGGGCGCAGGGCGTTCGATTGGCAGTCGCTCGCTGGCTGTCACCGGGCCTTTGTCATCGAGGGGTCGGCCCAATGGATCGATCACCCGTCCCAACAAGCCATCGCCAACCGCAACATCCATAACCCGGCCCGTGCGCTCGACTTCATCCCCTGCGTGCAGATGCGAATATTCGCCGAGCAGCACGACGCCGATTTCGCCCGGGTCTACGTTGAACGCGATGCCAAACACATTGCCGGGAAACTTAAGAAGTTCCTCGAAACCCGCATTGGGCAGCCCAGAGACACGTGCGATGCCCGTTGAGATGCTCATGATCGTTCCCACTTCGTGAGGAGTTAGTCGCGGCGAGAATTTCTCGCGCATCTGGCGGACATCGGCGAACGCTCGGTCGAAGACGCTTTGCAAAGTCTCGGGTGTCGCAATCATGATCCGACCGGCGCGGTCTTTGCTTCTGATGTGGCCTTGGTCTTGATTTCGGATGCAGGTGCAGCATTGGCTTTCGCAGGCGGCTCTTCCTTGGCCGCGGGTTTGACCTCTGCCTTGGCTGCAGTCTTTGGTTCGGCCTTGGGTTCGGCATCCGGCTGGGGCTCCTTTTTAGCTTCGGGAGTCGGCGCGGCAGCAGGCTTGGGCTCCTGTTTGACCTCGGGCTTGGAGCTTGCTTGGGCGGTTGCTTTCGCTTCTGGGCGTGGCTTCTCCTCGGTCTTTGTCTCGGGCTTGGGCGTGGCCTCCGGCTCTGGTTTGTCCCGCGCTTTCAGCAGTTCGTCGACGCCCTTCTCCAGCGACGCCAAATACCCTGCGATGCTCCAGGTGACTTTTTGTCCATTCGCCGTGAGTTCGAGTCCGCTGACAAGGTCCGGGGAAGTCTCGAAGCGAAGATGAACATCAGCCGAGAAGGTTTCGTTAATCGCGTTTTGGATCTTTGCGCGTTCTTCCGTGGGCAACTCGAAAGCGCTGCGCACGACCGCAGGCTCCGGCGTCGTCTTTAGGGCTGCTCCAAGCGCCTCTTTGGTTTTGTTGTCCATCTCTCGCAGGCGGCGTGTGAACACCTCGCCCATGCGTTCTTCTAGGGAGGTCGTGGCAAGATCACTCAGGGCCTTTCGGGTGATCGCAAAGACCTCCTCCTGCGTTCGGCGGGTGATGGCTTGGTTCAGGTTCTTGACATCGTTCTTCAGCGTTTCCTGTCGCTTGGCGCTCAAGGCATCGGCGGCCTTCCGCGCTTCGTCGAGGAGCCGCCCACGTTCGGCGTTTGCTTCGTCCGTTGCCTTGATCAAAAGGGCGGCGCGCTGCTGGTCGAATTCCTCATTCTTGTGCTGAAACTCCTCGCGGTCCTTTTCGGCCTCGGCCTTCTTGGCGGCAGCGTCCGCGAGCTCCGTGGCGATCCGCTTTTCCCGCGCATCGATCGCGTTAAGGATAGGTTTATAGAGAAAATGCCTCATCAACCACACCAAGATGAGGAAGTTGAGCGCCTGGGCGGCGACGGTGAACCAGTCGATGAGCATGACCTACTTGCCTACCGCTTGGGTCGCTCCGGCGATAACATGATTCCAGAAGGGGTTGGCGAAGATGAGAATCATCGAGACCACGAAGCAATAGATGGCCGTGGACTCGATCATTGCCAGGCCGACAAACAGGGTCCGCGTGATCGTAGCGGAGGCGTCAGGCTGCTGAGCGAGGGAGGTGAGTGCGGTGGCGACGGCTCGGCCCTCGCCGAGGGCCGGACACATGGTGCCAATGCCGGTGGTCAAACCGGCCGTGGCGATCGAAGCTACGGCGATGATTGTATTGCTGTCCATAATGGGTCCTTTGTTTACCGAGTTTGTGATTTCAATTCCGGGGTGCGGGCTGGCCCTGCGGTGCAGGCTGCGGCTTGCGCACCCGTGTGGCTGCTGCGATGTAAACCGCGGCCAGGATACTGAAGATATAGGCCTGAACCATGCCGGTGAGCAGACCGAGCAAGGTCATGACGAGCGGAAAGATATAGGGGGTTATGGTCAGCAGGATCGCGATTATCATCGCCCCGCTCATCATATTGCCAAACAGACGGACGGCTAATGCCAGGGTGCGCGAAAGTTCGCTGATGAGGTTGAATGGCAGCATGATTACCGTCGGCTGCACATAGGTCTTCAGGTAGCCGCCCAAACCCTGCTCTTCGATGCCGAACAGAGGCACGGCCACAAAGACGCACAATGCGAGTGCCGCCGTGGTGGAGAGCGAGCCGGTGGGCGGCTCATAGCCCGGAATGATGGTGCATAGGGCAGCCAGCGCGACAAAGAGGAAAAGCGTCCCCAGAAACCCGATGTATTTCTCCGGATGCGGGAGACCTACCTCTTCGATTTGTTTTTCGATAGAGGTCACAACGATTTCCAGCAAGTTCTGCCAGCGGGAGCGTTTCAGCTCCATAGAGAGATTGCGCGTGATCAACTTGGAGCCGACTGCCAGCACGAGCATGAGTCCCCACGTGAACACAATCGTGCCGTTGAGCTTGATAAACCCATGCTGCCAAAAAACCATCTGATCGGGACTAAGGCGCACGGCTTGCCTCCCGTTTCGGACGGTTTGGCACGTCACCCGATATCCGGGTCTGGCTCATGATGACGAGCCGCCCTATGACAAAACCAGCGAGACATAGCAGGAGCCGTTGCCAATGGCCGCGGCCGACAAAGTAAAATCCCGCCAATACAATGCTCGTTCGCAGCAGCATGCTGCCGAGAAACCAAAGCTGCGGCCGCGGCGATGAAGATCCCCTTCGCACCGTCCACCAGAGGCCGCCGAAGAATATCGCGCCAAGTCCGCCACCTGCCAGGCACGATAGAGCCAGTATCAGCGCCTCATTCATCGCCGTCCTTCAGTTCATCCCGCATTGCGGCATCCTGCTGGGCAACCCAATACCACGCATTCAAACAGCCGATGGCGAGACCGACAACCATCAGCGCCAGGGTCCAAGCATGCTTGCCCGGATGATGTTGATCCAACCATAGGCCGAGCGCGGCGCCGAGCAGAGTCGGAACAACCACCGACCATCCGATCAGCCCCATCATTCCCAATCCGAACCAGACTCCCTGTGTGGATTTGCGCGCCTTGATCTTGCGATCGGCCTTTGCGCCGACCTGGTCGGCAAGGGTCGGCCCGCTCGCTTCGGATTTCCTTTGATCGTCATTCATGTTGAAAGGTCGCAAAGCGACGTAGAAACCCTGTTTCCAATTTGGCCATGACTGTGCGCACACTTTTCTCGTTCTCGTCTAGAGTCAGGAATTCCTTATGAACTGCATCGCGCAATTGACCGAGGTCGGTTCCTCCCAGTGCGCGCCGCACCGACACGAGGACATCGGGACCGGTTTTGACCAGCACGCCTTCATCGACGGCCACAAAAACTTCGCCGTCCGCGGCCGTCTGGTAGATCAGGATGCCCGGCACGAGCGCCGCGACACAATCCAGCCGGTGGGGCAGGAGTCCAAACGACCCTTCACGCGTCTCCGCGACAATGCGTGACACGCCGGTCTTTTCGGCGAAGATCTGGAAGGGCAGAAGAACCTTAAGATTCATGGGCGGTTGAGGCGATAGGTTCAGGCTGCGTTTGAGATTGCGCCGCTGGCTTCGGCGGCTCCGGCACGGGTGCGGCATTGGACGGGGCCGCGGCGACCGGCTTGGAGCTGCCTTTGGCGACGGGTCTTGAGTCAGGCTTTGGTGGGACGGCAGGCCTTCCGGCGGAATCGGTCTTGGCTGCTGGCTTGTCGGGGGGCGTCGTTTTCTTTGCCTCGCCGATCGCACCGATCATATAGAATGCGCTCTCGGGGTAGTCCTTGAACTCATCGTGCAGGATCCGATCGCAGCCATCTAGCGCGTCCTTGAGGCTTACGAGTCTCCCTTTGAGTCCTGTGAACTGCTCGGTAGTGAAGAATGGCTGCGTGAGAAACCGCTCCAATCGGCGGGCACGACCTACCACATTGCGGTCCTCGGGGGAAAGTTGCTCCAGGCCCAGCATGGCGATGATGTCCTTAAGCTCGGCGTATTGCGCGAGCGTCTTCCGAATTTCCTGGGCCAGGGTATAATGCCGCTCACCGACGATGCCCGGTGTGGCCATTTTGGAGCTGGATTGCAGTGGATCGATGGCCGGGAAAAGACCCTCGCTCGCCCGTTTCCGCGAGAGAACGATGGAGGCGGAAAGATGGGAGAATGCATGAACAGCTGCCGGATCAGTGAAATCGTCCGCCGGCACATACACCGCCTGAATCGAGGTGATTGCGCCGGTGTCGGTGTTCGCGATGCGTTCCTCCAATCCCGACAACTCGGTGCCCATCGTGGGCTGATAGCCCAGGCGCGAGGGCATCTGGCCCATCAAGCCGGACACCTCCATTCCTGCCTGGATGAAGCGGAAGATGTTGTCGACGAGGAGCAGCACATCTCGGTGCTCGTCGTCCCTGAAATATTCCGCCATTGTCAAGGCGGCGTGGCCTACGCGGAACCGGCTGCCCGGAGGCTCATTCATCTGGCCGAAGATCATCACCATGTGCGGCAGCACGCCGGCTTCTTTCATGTCGCTGTAGAGCTCCTCGCCTTCACGGCAACGTTCGCCGATGCCACAGAAGATGCTAATCCCGTTCTGATGCCCAATCATGTTGTGGATCATCTCCGTCAAGAGCACGGTTTTGCCCACGCCCGCTCCCCCAAAAAGACCTGCCTTGCCGCCCCGCTCAAGTGGCACAAGCACGTCGATGACTTTGATGCCTGTCTCGAAAATCTCGGATTTTGTGGAACGTGTCGCAAGCGGTGGCGGGGCCCGATGCACCGACCGCCATTGGACGCCGGTTAACGCAGCTTCCCCGTCGATGGTATGTCCAAATACGTCGAACATCCGTGAGAGAATCGCTTTGCCTACGGGTGCCATCAGTGGACCGCCCGTGTCCGTCACCGCCATGCCGCGAGCGAGTCCCTGGGTGGGCGTCAATGCGATCCCTCGCACGTGACGCTCATCGCTTTGCGCCAGCACTTCGATGATAACACGCTCTCCAACACCAGTGCGCAGCACAGAACAAATCGCCGGCAAATGTCCGTTGAACCTCACATCCACGACGCTGCCGCGCACCGCGACGATCTTTCCGACGTTTGGAGGTATGGATTTTTTTTCCATGGTGGTCCTGCTGGATCGCGATCAGGTAAGTGCCGAATCCAACTTCATGTCAGCAGGTCGTCTTCCTTCCTGCGTTCTCTGCGACGGCCCGGCAGCTGAGGCTGGGACTGGCGACGTCAAACATGGCCAGATCGTAATTATTGATGATCCACTTCAGATGGAGCCTGATGAGATTCCGGCCTGGCGTCGCGCTCCAGTGATTAAACTCCAACGGACCAACACGCTCCGACATACGCAGCTGCATTAGCAGCGAATGCCCGTAAAGATGAAGCTGGCCGACCGAGGGGCGGTTCAGGACGCGCCAGCAGGCATTCATCCTATGCAGCAATTCCTGTGCAAGGGAGTTGGTTTTCATGATTCCAATTTAAGTCTTCGCGCGGTGGCGGCCTCGCCCTTCTGTTGGCGGCCGGTGGGTGGACGTTATGGAAGGGAGAGGAAAAGGCATAACGACGGACGCCAGTCGCGGGTACCGCACTCTGGATCAAGCTCCGTTTGGCGAAATCCTACGCCACCGCAGCAGAGGGCGACATGGGGTGTTACCCGCATCGGCATTCAATTTTCCCTGGCGCCGAGTGGACTCGGGAAAGCGACCCAACGGCGGAGACCTACGAGGCCCTTTACGCCTAACTTCCGTGGCGCCCTAATCTGTGCGAAGGGCGGTCATTGGGTCCACTTTTGTGGCGCTGCGCGCGGGCAGAAGACATGCGATGCAGACCACCAATGCAATCACTGCGGCGACGCTTGAGAAAGCCAGCGCGTTGTTCGGGGTAATGCCAAAGAGAAGCGACGCCATGTATCGGGTCAGAAACAAGGAGAGGACAATGCCGGCCAAAAGCCCTGCCATGGCGAGCGCCATGCCCTCGGCAAAAACCAACTTGAGGATGTCCCCTGTTTGCGCGCCCAGCGCAATCCGTACACCAAACTCCTTCGTGCGCTGGGCGACGGCGAAGGCCATCACCCCGTACAATCCCACCGTGGCCAGCAGCAGCGCCGAGACGGCAAAGATTCCCGCCAACAATGCGGGGGACCTGCGAGCTGAAAGGGAGTCATCGAAACGCGCCTCCATGGAGCGGAGATCGGATAGCGGCACGTCGGGGTCCGCCTCTCGCACAACCCGGACGAGGGTGTTTGCAGCAGAGTTCAGATCGAGTTCCGTGCGGGCGACCAGGACGTAATTGCGAAAATACTCGCGGCTGTACGGGAAGTAGAACGTGCCCCGCCCATGCTGCTCGGTCAGGCTCGCCTGCTTCACCGTCCCGACCACGCCGACGATGAGGTAGGGCTTGTTGTTGGGGCCAGTGTCCGTCCCCTGGTAGATCTGTTTCCCTACGGCGCCCCCGTCGGGCCAGTAAAGCCGGGCAAAGGCCTCGTCAACCACGCCGACCAGGGTTTCTCGGGTCGCGTCTGCGGGCTCCAGGAATCTGCCGCTGAGAAGGGGAATGCCCATGGCCGCAAAATAGTCGCCCGCGACCGCTATCTGGTCGTGCACGAGGAACCTCGTCCCTCCGCCGGTCGGCGTGTAGCCCGGAACCGTCATGACGTCGCCCCCGGTCTGGCCGGTCAGGGGAACACTCGTCGCGGCCCCGACAGCCGAAATTCCAGGCAATGAGCGCGTCCTCTCAAAAAGCCGGTCAAAGAAGGTGTGGAACGTGTCCAAGGTGCGGTAGCCGTTCCATGTCAGGTTGAATTTCCCCGTGATGACGTGGTCCGGCCTGAAGCCGGGAGACACGGCCATCGCGCGCCGAAGGCTCGTTCCAAGGAGGCCCGCTCCGGTCAGCAGGGCGAAGGCGAGGGCGATCTGGGCCACGATGAAACCCCGGCGAAACCTTAGTGTGGTTGCGTCTGCCGTCCCGCCGCGCGACTCGGAATTGAGCGCCAGCGCAAGCTCGCTGCGCGAGTTGAACCAGGCGATGGGAAAGGAGACGCAGGCGCCGACTAGCACGGAGCTGAGCAATGCCGCCACGGCGATCCTCCCGTTGAATGAAACCTCCGTGCCCAGGGGCAGCCGATCAACGCCGAGGATGCCGAGGAAGCGTATGCCAAAGGCGCCGACCCACAGCCCCAGGACGGCGCCGGCTGCGGCCAGCACCATGGTCTCGGTCATCACGTCGCCAACGATGTGACGCTGGCCCGCGCCGAGGGCCCTGCGGATGGCCATCTCCCTCATGCGGTTGGTCGCACGAATCAGGAGAAGATTGACGAGGTTGATGCACCCGATGAGGAGAAGCAGCAGCGCCGCGGCCTGAAGGAGAATGATCAGTGGTCGGACGGACGCCACATGGTCGGCCTGAAGCGGAGCGACGACCGTGCGGGTGCCCGCCTCCTCGACGATCTTCGCCTCGGTGAAAAGGGGCGCTATCTGGAGGTCGAGTGCGTCGACCTGGGCCTGGACGTCCGCAAGTTTGGAGCCGGCCGCGATGCGCCCGATCAGGATCTTGCCGATGCTATGGCGCGCCCCGACGCTGCGTTCGCCCTCCTCCGACGAAAGGGGCACGTAGACCGGAGCCCTGAAGGAGAGGAAACGGAAATCGGGGGGCAGCACGCCGACAATGGTGCAGGTCTCTCCGTCCCTTCGGAGGGTCCTCCCGAGCACCTTTGGGTCGGCTCCGTACGCGCTCTTCCAGTATTCATAGCTCAGTATCGCCTCGTGATCGCTCTGGTAGGTCATCTCCGCGTCGGTGAACGTGCGCCCCATGAGCGGCGCAACCTTGAGGATGCTGAAGAATTCCGAGGTGACGCGGCCCAGCTTCTCTATCGACGTCGAGCCGCTCTCGCCAATTACCGATGTGTTCTCGTCGATCGCAGCGAGCGAGGACAGCGCGGGGATCCTCCCTCGGCGCTCGTAGTAGTTCGTCGTTGATGCACCCGGAGAGGCGCTGGGAAGCTTCGGGTAGACATAGTACATCGTGACCAGTCGGTCGGCCTGCGGAAACGGCAACGGCCGCACGAGGATGGCGTCAAAGACGGCAAATATGGTGAGGTTGGCCCCGATGCAGAGCGCCAGCGTGATCAGCGCCGTGAGGGTGAATCCCGGCGTAGCGAGGAGACGGCGGACGGAGAGTCTAAGGGCAGAGATCATGGACAACGGCGCGCTAACCCCCACGGCATTGCAGAACATGTGCCACTCGCCAGGTATTATGGAAGCAATTACTCAATAACGTAATATGACTTACAATAACTCCCATAAATTTTCCCGGAGCGCGTTTTTGGGAAACCGTAATCCCACAAGCGGGATGGGAAGTTGGGCGAAGCCACTCGTGCTCCCAAAGGGAGGACTTTGGTAAAGTGCAGCGGCATTGTCAGCTCGTGACACCATGAGATGTCGTTTCCTCCAGCACCAACGGCCTTATTGAGACCGATTGAAACCCACAAGATATCGCATTTTGCGTTTCGCCGAGATGTTTAACCTCGCGCAATGGGCGCCATCTTGTGGGTTCCGTAGAATCGATGGTGGTTCGAAAAGGACCTATTTCAGAGCAGAGGCGCCCCAAATGCTCCATGGTGACCCGTATGCGAAGACCGGGCGGAGCCGATCGATCTAATCGACCCTGCTGACCTTTGGTGAATTCACTCAAAACAGCATTTTGCTTCCTAATCGTCGCCGGCCAGCTATGTGCGGTGCAAGTTGGCGACACGCGCGAATCCGTGATAGGGGAAAAGGGTCAGCCCACGGGAGAAATGAAAGGCGGAAGCGTCGAAGTGCTTCGGTATGCCGATGTGACCATTAGGCTGCGGGACGGGCTTGTCATCGCCGTCGAGAAGGCGTCGGCTCGGGCGACATCCGAGCCCAAGGCTATCGTCCAGAGCCCGGTAGTCGACGCGACGCATTCGGTCGCCACACCGGACCTATCCGAGCCGCCGTTTCCCAGGGGGTTTGTCGGCTTTCCTGAGTTCCAGACGACAGTGGGCATGCAATCGGCCGGCACGGCGTTCCTAGCAAGGATCACCGGGGACTCGCAGGTTTACATCCTTTCGGTTCACCATCTCCTGGGCCCCGACGGCGGATTTAGGACTCTCCTAACGCACGAGCAAGTGCCCTCGTTTGTACGTGGCATACGAATCGCTGAGCTATTTGGCCAGTCTACTCCCTACAAGGTGAAGGGTTGCTTCATTCCCTCAGCTGGCAACCTCGATGACCCGCGCTACGAACTATTGGCGTTTAAGACCAATGGAGTTGCAACCATTCTGGCCCCGGAATTGGCAGCAACATTGCCGGGAGCGGGCGAACCGGTCTGGATCATTGCCCACGTTCGGGGAGGGGTTCCAAAGGGTGAGCTGATTCATCGTGCGCACGTGATCCCGGACAAGAGTCCGTGGCTTTGGGCTCAATTCGACAATCCCAATATCATTACGAATGGCGCGAGTGGCGCACCCGTTCTCAATGCCGCCGGGCAGATCGTCGGAATCTACCGGGGGCATCAGGACGATAACGGCCGCAAATTCGCGATGATCATTCCCTCGCCGTTAATAATTGAGACCCTGCGTGGCCTGTAGCCACCCCAAGATGTCGTTTTGCGACATCGAGAGGCGATTTTACCACCAAAGGGGGGCCATGGATGAATACTTGCCTTTTCGCATGATGGAGTTCAAATGAACGCCATTCAATCGAACGCCCCACTGGAACCGCCTGCAGACCCCGCACCCCGATGGACCAGACCAACAAGATATGCTACGTTGAGTTTCACGCCGCCGACCTCGAGAAGACAAAGGCCTTCTTCGAGCGGGCGTTCGGATGGTCGTTCACCGACTACGGACCCGACTACACCTCGTTTGTCGACGGGAGGATCGCCGGGGGCTTCGCACGCTCCGACAAGCGCGCGTCGATGGCCAAGGGCAGCGCGCTGGTCGTGCTGTTCCATCCGCGGCTTGAGGAGGCCCTGGCCAGGGTGCTCGAGCACGGGGGCAAGATCACCCAGGAGATATTCTCCTATCCGGGCGGCCGGCGCTTCCACTTCACGGAGCCCAGCGGCAACGAGCTGTCCGTGTGCTCGGAGGACTAAACCATGATGACCGAAAGACAGGAGGAGATCCTCGACTTCATCCGCCAGTTCCAGGGGGAGAAGGGCGTTCCGCCCTCCTCCCGTGAGATCCAGCGCCGCTTCCGGCTCGCAAGCCAGTCCACCGTGATCGGCCACCTGCGCGCGCTCGCGAACAAGGGTCAGATAGAGCAGCTCGCCGGCCGCACCTGGGGCCTGAAGGCCTCCTCGGTGCAGGCGCAGCTCTTCGAGATGGCCGTCTTCGGCACGATACCGGCGGGCCTCCCAGCAATGCAGGAGCAGACCCCCGACGAGACGATCTCGGTCGACCCCGCCGTCTTCGGCATTCGCCGAGCGGCCCCGGGCCGCATATGGGCCCTGCGCGTGCAGGGCGACTCGATGATCGACGCCCACATCATGGACGGCGACCTGGTCGTGCTGGAGCGGCGGGAGCCGCGCGAGGGCGACATCATCGCAGCGCTCGTGGATGAGACGACCACCACGCTCAAGCGGCTGGTGAGCCTCCGGGGCCGGGCCGTGCTGCGGGCCGAGAACAAGCGCTACCGCGACATCGTGCCCGAGCGCAGCCTCGAGTCCCAGGGCGTGGTGGTGGGCCTGATCCGCAGGGGCGCGGGCCATTGATGAATGAACGCAGGTGCACGGCTCCTCACACACCGTCTCCGCGCTGCGGTCGTTGCTCTCCGCGCGCTTCCCGGAACGCCGGCACCGGGCCTGCGGGGGCGTTGCGGCCTCGGTCGGCCCGATTGACGAGGCCCTTGGCGGCGGCCTGCCCGCGGGCAGGCTGACGGAGCTTGTCTGCGAGGCGCCGAGCGTCGGCGGGCAGACGGTCGTGGCAAGGCTGCTCGCGGCGACGCAGGCCGCGAGGCAGAGGATCGCGCTCATCGACGGGGCCGACGGATTCGCCCCGGGGTCCGTCCCCGGCGACATGCTGCGCCACCTTGTATGGGTGCGCTGTGGCGGGCCCGAGCAGGCGTTCGCGGCCGCGGACATACTGGTGCGCGACGGGAACTATGCCGTCGTTATCCTGGACCTGCGCGGGTGCGCGGAGCGTATCCTGCGCAGGACGCCCACCTCCGTCTGGTACCGGCTTCAGCGGGCGGCCGAGGCGGGCACCGTGGCCGTGCTCGTCCAGACATCCTTCGCGCTCGTGCCCGCCGTCCCCTCGAGGCTCGTCCTGCACGGGCCGCTGTCGCTGGGGGATTGCGACGTTGCGCAGGAGGCAGTCGCCTCGCGCCTGTCCGTGCGGATGGACCGCAGCCACGCCGAGGCCCCCCGGGAGCTGGCGGGATGAGGTACGTGGTCCTCTCGGTTCCCGACTTCTGCCTGCACTCCCTGCTCAGGGGTGACCCGGCCCTTGCCGGCCGCCCGGTCGGCCTGGTCGCGGGAGAGGGAGGCAAGGCCAGGGTCACGGAGGCCTCTTCCGAGGCGCGGGGGGTGACCGCGGGCCTGGCGGCGACGCTGGCGATGTCCCGGTGCCCGGGGATCGTGCTCAGGCCCCGCGACCCCGAGGCGGAGACGGAGTCGCACCGGCTGCTCGTGGCCGCCGCGTTCACGCTCTCGCCGCGCGTGGAGTCGACGGGTGCCGGCTGCTGCACCGTCGACCTTCAGGGGGCCGATCCGGTCCGCACCGAGGCGCTCATGAGGCTGCGCGCGGCCGAGCTGGCCGGGGCGGGCCTTCCGGTGAGGATCGGGGCGGGCGAGACCCCGGTGCTCGCCTCCTACGCCGCCCGGTGCGCGCAGCCCGTGCTCATCGTGCGCGATCCCGCGGGTTTCCTGGGCCCGCTGCCCATCGGCTTCGCGGAGCCCACGCCGGAGCAGCTCGGCATCCTGAGGGGATGGGGGATCGCAACCCTCGGCGCGCTCACGGCGCTCCCCAAGGCCGAGGTCGGCCGGCGCCTCGGCTCGGAGGGCGTGCGGCTCTGGGAGAGGGCCGCGGGCGAGGCCACCCGCGCGCTGCGCCACGTCGAGCCGGCCAGGAGCTTCGCGGCCCAGTGGGACTACGATCCCCCGGTCGAGTCGACCGAGCCCCTGTTCTTCAAGCTGCGGCGCTTCGCCGAGCGGATCGCACTCGAGCTGCGGGGATCCGGCTTCGTCGCCGAAAAGCTCTCGCTCACGCTGCTCCTCGAGGACGGTGCGGACCACCGCCGTGAGTTTCGCCTGCCGGAGCCGGGCGCGGATGTCGAAGGCTGGCTGCGTGTCCTCAGCTCGCACCTCTGCGGGGTGCGCACCGATGCCAGGGTCTCCGGCGTGCGGCTGGTCGCGGCGCCCGCCCGCCCTCCCGAAAAGCAGGACGGCCTGTTCGACACGGGGCTGCGCGACCCCGCCTCGTTCTGGGAGAACCTGGCGCGCGTCGCCGCGATCGTGGGCGACGATCGCGTGGGGACACCGGTGCCGGCCGACACCCATCGCCCGGATGCATTTGCCCTGGAGCGGCCCGCCGAGGCCGTCCCCCCCGCGGATGCCCCGCTGATCCATCCCCCGTGCGGCCCGACGCTGCGCCGGTTCAGGCCGCCATGGCCGGTGCGGGTGGCCTGCGACCGCGGCGCCCCAGCGCGGATTGAGGGCGGCAGGCTCGACGGCGCCGTGTGCGCCGCAATAGGCCCATGGAAGGTCTCGGGCGACTGGTGGAAGCCGCAGGCGTGGGCCGTCGAGACCTGGCACGTCGAGCTTTCGGGAGGAGGGCTCTACCAGCTCGCCCGGACCGACGAGGGCTGGTGTGTCGAAGGCATGCTCGACTAGCGGTGCACGGGACCCACGCGTCATGCCGTACGTCGAACTCCATGCGCGCAGCGCGTTCTCGTTCCTGCGCGCCGGCTCCATGCCGGAGGCCCTGGTTGCCGAGGCCGCGCGGCTCGGGATGCCGGCCCTCGCGCTCTGCGACCGCGACGGCGTCTACGGTGCCGTGCGGCTGCACATGGCGGCGCGCGAGGCCGGGACCCGGGCGCTGGTGGGATGCGAGATCACAATGGAGGACGGCAGCGTCGTGCCGGTGCTCGTGGCGACGCGCGCGGGCTACCGGGGGCTCTGCCGGCTGCTCACCACGGCCCACCTAAGATCCGAGAAGGGGGAGGGCAGGGTGGCGTGGCAAGAGCTCGCCGAGGCCAACGAGGGGCTCGTCGCCCTTACGGGCGACGAGGAGGGCCCCGTGAGGAGGGCCTGGCTTGAGCAGGGCCCCGCGGCGGCGGCGGCGGCCGGGGCGAGGCTTGAGGCCCTCTTCGGGCGCGACCGGCTCCACGTCGAGATCCAGCGCCACCGGATTGCCGGCGAGGAGCGCTGGAACCGGTTTCTTGTCGACTGGGCCCGCGCCATGGGCCTGCCGCTGCTTGCGACGAACGGCGTCCTTCACGCGACCCCGGCGGACGCGTGTGTCGTGGACGTGTTCACCTGCCTGCGCCATCACACGACGCTCGACGCGGCGGGCAGGCGCCTTGCGCCCAACCGCGAGCGCCACCTGCGTGACGAATCATCGATGAGGGAGCTGTTCGCAGACCTACCCGAGGTGGTCGACAACTCGGGGCGGCTCGCCGGGACGCTCGAGTTCACCCTCTCCAACCTGGGCTACAGGTTCCCGGAGCACCCCGTGCCGGCGGGCGAGTCGCAGGACTCCTTCCTCAGGAAGATGACCTTCTTCGGCGCCCAGCAGCGCTACGGCAGCGTGGTAGGGCAGGTCCGTCGCCAGCTTGAGCGGGAGCTGGCGCTCATCGCAAAGCTGGGTTTCAGCGGCTACTTCCTGATCGTCTGGGACCTCTGTTCGTTCGCCCGGGAAAAGGGCTCACTCGTCCAGGGCCGCGGCAGCGCGGCGAACAGCGCCGTGTGCTACGCGCTCGGGATCACCGCGGTGGATCCGATCGAGAGCAAGCTGCTCTTCGAGAGGTTCCTCTCCGAGGGTCGCACGGACTGGCCCGACATTGACCTCGACCTTCCCAGCGGGCCCAGGAGGGAGGAGCTGATCCAGGAGGTCTACCGCAGGTACGGGCGAAGAGGGGCGGCGATGACGGCGAACGTGATCACGTACCGGGGCCGGAGCACCATGCGCGAGGTGGGTCGCACCCTCGGGTTCGCGGAGGACGCCCTGGACCGGTTCTCGAGCCTCTTCCACGGAGGGGACCTTCCCCAGACCCTCGAGCTCGGTGAGCAGCTAAAGATGGCGGGCGTCTCCGGGGACCACCCGAGGCTGCGCGCGCTCATGGACACCTGCCGCAGGGTGCGCGGGCTGCCGCGCCACCTGGGCCAGCACTCGGGCGGGATGGTCATGAGTTCCGAGGGCCTGGACCAGTTCGTGCCCCTCGAGAACGCGCGGATGCCCGGGCGCTCGATCCTCCAGTGGGACAAGAGCGACATCGAGGACATGGGTCTGCTCAAGGTGGACCTGCTGGGCCTCGGCATGATGGCCGCGCTTCAGGACGCGATCGACATCTGCGGCCAGCGGGGACGTCCGGTCGACCTAGCCCGCATCCCCAAGGACGACCCCGCCGTGTTCAGGATGATGCAGGAGGCCGACACGATCGGCGTCTTCCAGATCGAGAGCCGCGCGCAGATGTCGACCCTTCCGCGGATGAAGCCGCAGAACTTCTACGACCTTGCCGTTGAGGTCGCGATCATACGCCCTGGGCCGATCCAGGGCGACGCCGTGAATCCCTACCTCAAGCGACGGGCCGGCCAGGAGCCCGTGACCTACCCCGACGAGCGCGCAAGGCCCATCCTTGAGAGGACGCTCGGCGTGGTGCTCTTCCAGGAGCAGATCCTTCGCCTGGCGATGGAGCTTGGCGGCTTCAGCGCCTCCGAGGCCGACGAGCTCCGCCGAGCGATCGGGTTCACGCGCTCCCAGGAGAGGCTGGACCGGATGAAAGAAAAGCTTGCCGCCGCATTCAGGGCCAACGGCGTCAGCGAGCCGGCGGTCGAGTACCTGATCCGATCCCTGGCCTCCTTCGCCCTTTACGGCTTCCCCGAGTCCCATGCGATCAGCTTTGCGCTGATCGCCTACGCGAGCGCGTGGCTGAAGGTGCACCACCCGGCCGCGTTCTACGCCTCGCTCCTGAACTGCCAGCCCATGGGGTTCTACTCGTCGGCGAGCCTTGTCCAGGACGGCCGCCGCCACGGCGTCTCCTTCCTTCCGGTCTGCGTGCAGGTGTCCGGCACGCGGTGCCGCGTGGACTCGGACACTGCCGTGCGGCTTGGGCTCTCCGCGATAAGGGGGGTGAGGGAGCAGGCGGTTGAGGAGATGCTCGCCGCGCGCCTGGAGCGGCCGTTCACCGACCTTGGCGACTTCCTGCGCCGCACCCGGTTCACCGCCGATGAACGGCGGGTCCTTGCCGGCGCCGGGGCGCTGAACGCGCTCGCGGGCCACCGCAGGTCGGCGCTCTGGGACGTCGAGGCGTTCCACGAAGACGACGAGCTTTTCCGGGACGCCGGCGGACCCGGCGAGGGCGACTTGTCGCCGCTCGAGCGCATGACGCTCCTCGAGCGGCTCCAGGCCGACTATACCCACCTGTCGCTGACCACCGGGGCCCATCCTATGGGAATGGCGAGGCCCATGCTTCCCGGCATGCGCACCGCGGCGCAGCTGCGCGATGCGCGGCCAGGGGAGAGGGTCAGCATCTGCGGCTCGGTCATCACCCGCCAGCGCCCGGGAACCGCGAAGGGCTTCTGCTTCATCACGCTCGAGGACGAGACGGGGCTTGCGAACGCGATCGTCAGGCCGCGCCTCTTCGAGGAGTCGCGCCTGGTGATCAACCTCGAGCCGGCGCTCGTTGTCACCGGGCTGCTGCAGAACGAGCAGGGGGTGATCCACGTGATGGCCGAGAAGATCTCGGGGATGCCTGACCTAGGCCTGCCGATGCAGGCCTCGCACGACTATCACTAGGCCGGCGCTGGGTGCGGGATTGCACTCACGCGGCGTCCGAGAAAAGCTGATCCCAGAATGGAATTCCGGCTAGCCTCCGCCGCGTTCATCGCCGTGTTTGCGACCTACCTGTTCCTGGGAGGGGTTGGCGTGACGGACCGCGGCAACCTGCAGCCCCGGGACTCGGACTACAATCTCCTGGCACGGGGCCTCCTTGCCGGGCACCTCTATGCCGACAAGGACGTCCCCCCGGCATTCAGGCGCCTCCCGGATCCCTACGATCCGGCCCTCAACCAGCCGTTCAGAGCCAGCACGGCGTACCGCCTGCACGACCTGAGCTACTTCAAGGGAAGGTTTTACCTCTACTTCGGGATCGCGCCGGCGTTGCTGGTGTTCATCCCGTGGCACCTGCTCACGGGGGGATGGTTGCCCCTGTGGGCCGCGGTGGTGTTCCTCTGCTCGGCGGGCCTGCTCGCCAACCTGTTGCTCGTGCGCGCGGTCGGGCGCCGCCTTGCGCCCTCGGCCCCCGCCTGGATGCCGGCCGCGTGCGTGCTGATCCTCGGCCTCGCCTCGTATGCGCCGCTGCTCGCGGCCCGGGCCGACATATGGGAGGTCCCGATCGCGTCCAGCTACCTTGCGGTGTCAGTGGCCCTCCTGTGCCTCTGGCAGGCCCACGAGAACCCGGCCCGCTCGGCCCGCTGGCTTGCCGTGGCGAGCGCGGCCTTCGGCGCCGCCTTCGCGTCCCGCCCCACGATGCTCCCCGCAGCGGCCGTCCTGCTGCTCCCCTTCAGGGACGGGCAGGTCCGCAGGAACCCGTGGGCCTGGGCCGCGGCTCCCCTGTGCGCGTGCGGCCTGCTGGTCGCCCTCTACAATGCGCTTCGTTTCGGCAACCCGTTCGAGTTCGGGATCCGCTACCAACTCGCAAACGAGTACGTGGCCAGGCTCCATGTCTTCGGCGCGGACCAGTTCTGGACAAACGTCCGGCTCTACCTCCTGCAGCCCGTGCAGTGGTCGGCGGTGTTCCCCTTCGCCCACGAGCCCGATGCCGCCCTTCTGCGGGCGCACGTGCCGCTGGACCATGGGGGCATCGAGCACATCTCGGGAGCGCTGCTGAACGACCCGGTCCTCTGGGCGGCGTTCGCGCTTCCCGCACTCGGGTGCGCGGGCCGGATGGCGAGGGGCGTGGCCGCGGCGGCTGTCCCCGCCGCCTGGGTGTCGCTGGCCTCGCTCGGCGTCCTCCTGTTCTTCTTCGGGTCCTGCTCGCGCTACCAGTTTGAGTTCGTGCCCTGGATTGCGCTGCTCGCGTGCCTGGGGGTGCTCGCCCTCGAGGGGACCCTTTCGGGGACGCCGCGGACTATCGCCCGGTGCCTTTGGGCGACGGCCCTGGCCGCCTCGTGCGCGTTCACCGTGCTCTACTCCATCGATCGCTGCGCGCAGGACCACAATTCTGCGGGTTTCGCGGAGCTGGCCGCCGGCAACGCCGGGTCGGCCGAAAACGACTTTGCGATCGCCAACAGGCTCTCGCCCGGGAACCCGGCATCGAGGCTCGGGGTCGCCTGGATGCTCGTGGGAGAGGGCCGGATGGGCGAGGCGGAGGCTGCCTACAACGCGCTGCTGGGCGATTTTCCGTCCTACACGCAGGCCCACTTCAGCCTCGCGAACCTGCTGCGCCACGAGGGGAGGTTCGACGATGCGCTGGTGCACTACAGGTTGGCGCACCAGCTTGAACCGGGCAACGCCGCGATGCAGGCTGCGCTGGACTCGGCACTGGACAAGGCCTCCGCCGGCCGGGGATCCAGGAGGCAGCCGGTCCACTGATAGACGCCCCTGGGCGCTCTTGATAAAGGAGGGATGTGGGTCCAACAGTAGGAGCTTCCCCGGTGCGCGGCTGCGTCCACCCCATAGAACCCAACCCCATGAAAACCTCGTTTGTCCTGTCCTCATTCCTTCTGTTTTCTTCGATCGCCGCCGCGAGCGCCGGTCCCGCCACGGGGCTGCCCCGCAGCACGCCCGAGGAACAGGGGGTCTCATCCGCCGCAATCCTCGCCTTCGTCAACGCAGCGGAGGAGAAGTTCGACGCCCCCCACAGCTTCATGCTCGTGCGGCACGGCCACGTGGTGGCTGAGGGCTGGTGGAGCCCCTATGCCGCGGGTGAGCCCCATTCGCTCTATTCGCTCAGCAAGAGCTTCACGTCCACGGCCGTCGGCATCGCCCAGTCCGAGGGAAAGCTGAGCATCGACGACCCCGTGTTGAAGTACTTTCCCAACCAGGCACCGGCAGCGCCGAGCAGCAACCTCAAGGCGATGCGCGTGCGCGACCTGCTGCGCATGGTGACGGGACAGCGCGACGAGGACCTGCGCACCTACCCGTTCGCTTCGGACGCGGACCTGGTGCGCGCGTTCCTGGAGATGCCTGTGCCGGACAAGCCCGGCACCCACTTTGTCTACAACACCGCCGCGACCTACATGCTGTCGGCCATCGTCCAGAAGGCCACGGGCCAGACCGTCCTGGAATACCTCGGGCCTCGCCTCTTCGAGCCGCTCGGCATCGCGAAGCCGGCATGGGAGGCCAGCGCACAGGGAATACCGTTTGGCGGCTTCGGCCTGAGCATTCGCACCGAGGACATCGCCCGCTTCGGGCAGCTCTACCTTCAGCGCGGCGCGTGGGGCGGCCGCCAGCTCGTGCCGGCCTCCTGGGTTGATGCGGCCACGTCCCTGCAGACCTCCAACGGCAGCGATCCCAAGAGCGACTGGAGCCAGGGTTACGGGTTCCAGTTCTGGCGTTGCAGGCACGGCTTCTACAGGGGGGACGGGGCGTTCGGGCAGTTCTGCGTGGTCATGCCGCAGTACGACGCGGTGATTGCGATCACGAGCGCCACGCGCGACCTCCAGGCCGCGCTCGACGTCGTCTGGGACAACATTGTCCCCGGACTGCAGGCCCAGCCGCTGGTGGCCGACCCCGAGTCCGACCGCAGGCTCGCCGAGAGGCTTGCGGGGCTGACGCTCAAGACGCAGGAGGGCAAGGCGTCCTCGCCGACCGCCGCAAGGGTCGCCGGCCGGCGCTTTGTATTCCCCACGAACCCGCAGAACGTCGAGTCGCTGACGCTTGCGCCCACCGCGGACGGTTCCGTCAGCCTGGCCGTCCGGGTCGGCGGCGTCGATCAGGTCGCCTCCTGCGGCTACGGCAGCTGGTCCAAGGCAACGGTCGCCGGGGTAAAGGGCGGGATTGTCCCGGTTGCCGCCAGCGGCGCATGGACGAGCGAGGACACCTACACGGCGATGATCTGCCGCTACCAGACGCCGTTTGTCACGACGTACGACCTGCGCTTCACGGATGGCGGTGTCATCGTCGAGTTCCAGGACAACATCGGCCTGGAGGGAACCCCGAGGGTCCGGCTGGTAGGCACTGCAGCGCACTGATGGGTGTGAGCGCCTAGAGCCTGACCTGGATACCCACGTAGGTGAGCAGCGTGACCCTGGGTCCGAGCGTGTTGCCCGTGTCCCTGCCGATCGCTAGCAGCAGAGTCGAATGCTCGTTGAAGTCGTAGCGGCTGCCGAAGTTCAGGATCGTCTCGCTACGCCCGAGGCTCTCCGAGGTGTCCACATGCACCTCGGCATCCACCTCCCATCCCTTGATGATCTCGCGGCCAAGGCACAGGCCGCCCATCCATCCACGGCCCGCCTTGAACGGGCTGAACGTGTGCCCAAAGTCCACGTTCACGGCGACCACGCCGAAGTCTCTGCGCACCTCGAGGGGCATGAGGAAGGACTCCTTCAGAAGCGGGCTGGCTTCGTCCTGTGGGTCAGGGTCCGGGATCGGCGCCGTGTAGCGCGGGTACATGGATACCTGCAGGCCCGAGTCGCCGGCGTCGTAGAAGCGCCACTTGACCGCGAACTGTGAGCCGCTCATCTCGCTCTCGTTGTCCAGGCCGGAGCCCCGGATGACGTTCCACGATGCCTGGTAGTTGAGCTGGATCCGGTCGCCGACGCCGTAATTGGCATCGAGCAGGGGAACGCCGACCAGCGTGGATCCGGGCACCTCCTGGTCGGTCCACGCCAGGTTGATTTCCCAGTGCTTATCGCCAGGCGTACCCGGGTCGTCAGTGATCATGGGCGGACCTCCCTGGCCGCGCAGGGAGGGCGCCGCCGCCAGGGCCGCAGCAAACACGAGAGCGAGGAGCCGGTTCACGAAATTGATCCGCCCACTTGTGCGAATTATCCATTTCCCGTAAACACCTAACCTCTCCCGCGCGCCTGAATTCCGGTTCAGGCCGCCACGGGCGGTCAGCGCCCGGTGAAGACGGCAATCGCATCGTGGAAGGCCCCGGGCAGTCCGTAGATGTCCAGAGCGGTGATGACGAGGCAGGAGGCCCAGCCGGCGACCAGAAGGAAGCCGCCGATCCTGTGCTCGCCCATGACCCGGCGCGAGCCGGTGAAGAGGAGCAGGGGGACCATGGCAAGCGGAAGCTGTATCGCCAGAACGACCTGGCTGAGGGTCAGCAGGTCGGTGACGCTGTTGTCCCCGCGCATCCCGATCAGCACGACCGCCGGGACGATGGCGCAGAGCCGCGTGACCAGCCTCCGCACCCAGGGGACAATGCGCCAGTGCATGAAGCCCTCCATCACCACCTGGCCGGCCAGAGTGCCCGTGATCGTGCTGCTCTGGCCGCTGGCAAGAAGCGCTACGGCGAACAGGACGCTTGCGAGCACCTTGCCCACGAGGGGGGCCAGCGTCACGTAGGCGACCTGGATCCAGTCCGAGTCCGAGGTGAAGGTGACCTGCTGGCCGGAGGCGAGCGTAACGGAGTTGTGCCCGTAAAACACGACCGCGGCCAGGACCAGGATCGCCGCGTTGACGAAAAACGCCATCGTCAGGGCCACCGTGGTGTCGAGGGTGAAGTACCTCACGGAGCGCTGGATCGATTCCGGGTCCCTCTTCAGCTGCCGGGTCTGCACCAGCGCCGAGTGCAGGTAGAGATTGTGGGGCATGACCGTGGCGCCGATGATCCCGATCGCGAGGTAGACGAGGGCGGGGGCATGGATGAACTCCTTGAGGTTCGGCGTGAAGAGCCACCGGGCCATTTCTGGAAAGCTGGGTTTCGTCTGGGGGAGGACGAAGATTTCCAGGAAGTAGCACACGCCGATTGTGGCGATGAGAGCCAGCACGAGCGCCTCGATGAGCCGCATCCCAAGGCGCTGCAGCGACAGGAGGAGCAGCACATCGAAGGCGGTGATCAGGACGGCCACCAGCAGAGAGATCCGCGGGAAGAGAAGGTGCAGGGCCACTGCGCTTCCCATGACCTCGGCAAGGTCGCACGCGGCGATCGCCAGCTCGCAGCTCAGGTAGTTCGGCCAGCGAGTCCAGGCGGGAAGGAAATCGCGGCAGCACTGGGCGAGGTCCTTGCCCGTGATGATGCCTAGGCGGGATGCGATGATCTGCAGGAATATCGCCATGAGGCTCGATAGCCCCACGACCCAGAGGAGTGTGTACTTGAACTGCGCCCCGGCCTGCAGGTCGGTCGCCCAGTTTCCCGGGTCCATGTACCCGACGCTCACCAGCAGGGCGGGACCCGCGAAGGCCAGGTACTGGCGCAGGGGCCGTGCCGTGGACTCCGGCAAGGGCACGCTCCCGTGAAGGCCTTCAAGCGAGTGGCCATTGCCGGTCCCCTTGGACCTAGCGATTGGTTGATCGTCAGAATTAGTGATTGCGATATGTAGAAATATCTATTTTGAGTAGTCAAAGATAATTTCATTTGTTTTCAAAGTAACGATTCGCTTCCCTTGATCCATGCCGACGAGCACGGTCGAAAATTACCTCAAGGCCATCCTCGTCAGGTCCGCTGATGCGGACACCGTCGTTCCCACCGGCGCCATCTCAGAGGCGCTTGGCGTGACGCCCGGCACCATCACCACAATGGTGAAGTCGCTCCACGCGCGGGGACTCCTCGAGCACCAACCGCGGGAAGGCGTGCGCCTCACCCGGGAAGGCCGGTCCTATGCGCTGGCCGTCGTGCGCAAGCACCGGCTGATTGAGACCTTCCTCGTGCAGGTGCTCAAGATGGACTGGAAGGAAGTCCACCAGGAGGCCGAGGCGCTGGAGCACGCGATCTCAGACCGGGTGCTGCTGCGCATCGACGCCATCCTCGGGCACCCCGAGGCCGATCCCCACGGGGACCCCATCCCTTCCGAGAAATCCCCCCAGTTCGACCACGGCAAGGGCCTGACGCTTGCGACCTGCGAGATCCAGGCGCAGCTGAGGGTGGAGCGCATCCTCGACCAGAGCCCGGATTTCCTGGAGTTCATCCAGCGGACCGGTTTGAAGCCCGGAGCGCGCGTGCGCGTGCGCGATCGCGACCGCGCGAGCGGTGTCCTTCGCTGCGAGCTCAGGGGAGGGGAGGCGACCCTCGGCCTGCCCGAAGCGGCTAAGATTGAGGTCAAGGTCGCCTGACGGGCGCAGCCTAGAGGACCTGGAATTTGAAGAAGTCCCTGTAGAGGACGATCTTGAAGTCGCCGGTGTCCTTGACGTAGCAGCGCACGTCGTAGTTGCCGGGCTTGAGGAAGATGCCGAGTCGCTCGCTGTAGCCTCCATGGGCGTCGGTCCTGATTACGAGGAAGTCCATGTATTTTTCCTGCTCGTTGTTCGCGACGCTCGAGGGCAGCAGCGCATTGCCCGCCTTCGACGGGTTGCCGTTGAGGGTCAGGATGTACTCGTGGTTGGCCAGCAGGTGGGAGAGCGACAGGCGGCAGACAAAGCCTTGCGCGAAGCTGCTGTGAAAATCGATTGTCCCGTGGGTGGACGCGCTAACGGTCTTGCCCCAGGCCGGAGGGCTCACGAGTTCCATTGAGTCCTCGAGGGCGGCCTGACGGGTCATGTCGGCCCTGCAGGCGTCGTAGAAGCGCGCGCGGTCCGGCTCGGCGGGTCCGGAGGGGGCCGATGCCGGACCGACGGTGAAGAAGTCCTTCTCTCCGAAGACGACGACTCCCTGGGCGCAAAGGCGTCCGCAGAGGGAGAGAGATGCGACGACGAACAGGAGCTTAAGCAGATGCTTCATTGGGGCGGGGTTTTGTGTGTGGTTTCTGACGGAAGAAACGGGCTTTGGGAAACGCAATCGCCGAAAGTCTCAGCCTGCCGCTTGGGCAGTCACTTCTCAGGAGTGGGCGTCGGTTCCAGCACGCGGACCTCTCCAATCTCGACTCGCCCCTCGGGAATGGGATTGCGCACAAGCCCATCGGTGTCGCTCCCGAAATACTTTGATGCGGTGAGCATCATGGTGGGCAGCCGCTTGCCAAAGTCGTTGCCGCGCTGGCGCAGGCTGATGCGCGTCTCCCAGAGCAGCTTGTGCTTCTTCTCCTTCCAGAGCAGCTGGAAGTCGTACGCCATGAGCACCACGAAGTAGCGGTTGTCCTCGAGGTCGTTGATGAGGGATTCCCTGCTGGATCTGAGAGGGGTGTTCTCGAGCCCGAAGGTGGCGGCCAGCTCCGAATCGTAGCCGAGCAGCATGGCATTTCTCGTGTCGTTGCTGTCCCTCTGCTGATTCGCCATCAGCATCAATTCCAAGGAATTCTGGTCGATGGACTGGGTGGCCTTGGGTGCTCCGCCCGTCGCAGGCGCCGAAGGATGGCTCCCCGAAGGGGGCGGGGGGGGAGGAGTCACCACGGACTGCGTACTCTGCGCGGCGTCGTAGGTGGCCTTATTGCTTGGATCCTTCGCGCCGGTCGTCGTGCCCCAGTAGACCATGATGAGGAGGGTGGTCTTGTTTGGGTCCGATGCCGCGACGTACTTTCGCTCCGCGAGCGGCCCGGCGATGATCTGGGCAACGTCTTTGAAATCGAGCTTGTCGATCGTGTCGTCGACGATGGGGCCGCTGATGCGCCCTCCATTTCCGAAGGCGTAGGTCTCCGGCTGCGGGCTGCCGTCCGGTAGCTTCGCGCGAACATAACCCTTCCAAGCCCGGGAAGCCACGGCGACGATCTCCTCCTCACCCGCGGCAGCCCTGGAACTCGGGCACGCAAGCATCCCGAGCATTCCTGCGAGTGCGCAGAATACCCAACGATTCCTATGCGTCGCACGGGCGGCATCGCGGGGCAAAAAGGGGTGGGGCATATCCGCGCAACCCTAAGCAGCGCGGCGAGATAAAGCAAACCGAAGCCCGCGGAATCGCGGGTTCCATTTTCGCCGCACGCTTCTTGCTGCAGGAGTCGATGGTGCTATGGTGCAAGAGGCCCACCGCCGAAGCAGATCGGCGCAATCCATACTATGAATGCACACGCAATACCATGCCGCCTGCCGCTGCCGAAGTCCCTGTGTTTCCTCGCGGCGGCCATTCTCGCGGCCTCTCTCTCGAGCCGCGCCGTCAAGGCTGACCCAGCCGAGGCTCCCAAGACCTACACCCTTTTCCAGGGCACGGACCTATCCTTGAGCCTAAAGACCGGAATTGCCCCGGTACTCGATGTCTCGGGCGACTCTTGGGTCGTCAAGGTGGACGGCAAGCCCGTCGTGGTCTCCGCCAAGGATGGCCCGCTCAACCTGAAGCTCAGGTCCGGATTGAAGCTCACGGAGGTGGCGGCGACGGTCAACAACCTCAAGAGCGAGCCCCAATACACCCCCGCGAACGATCCCTACACCAAGTTCACGAAGAACATGAATAAGGCGGCGGATGACTCGGCCGGAAGCCAGTTTGCCTCAAATTACGCCGCGGCGCTGACCTACCATTACGACGCGCTAACGGGTTCGGGCATTGAGCCCGGCAGCATCACCTCCGTGCCCTCGACCGGTAGTTCCAGCTCCAGCGCGCAAAGATCGCTCGCTGACGTGGCGCAGATTGCGCAGGGAGCCAATATTGCGGCGGGAGCCAGCCCCGGGTTGATCGTCAAGACCGGGGAAAATCCTGATCTTGAAAGCTATGACGCCCTGGACATCGCCTTTGACGTTTCAGCCGCACGTCCGCTGAACCAGCCCTATGTCGTGATCATATGCCGCTACCATGAGCGCAACGCGCCCGCGGGCTCCTTCCGCGACTGGATCTATGCCCGCGCGCTCGACCCGATACACGCAGAGCCGAGCCACATCCACTTCTTCGCGGGAGGATTCACCCCGGGCTACCAGCTGGAGAAATTCGAGTTGCACCTCTACAACGAGGGCAACGAGGTCGCCACCAACTTATCCCAGAAGCGCGTCTCGCTCACGCGCGACGAGGCCTTCGAGCGCCTGAAGAAGGGCTACCTCGGCGCGCACAAGGGCGCCACGCTACCTCCCGCGCCCGCGCTGGGCGATCTCCCGGCAGACCTGTCCGCGCGCATCGCACAGGGCCAGTACAGCCAGCCTCTCTTCATCAAGGTCTCGAGCGACGGGGTCGGCATGGGCGCCTACGTGGACCCGGCCTGCTCGAGAAAGCTCGAGGATCCCTATGTCGACTCGATGCTGAAGGACATCCGTTTCGAGCCGGCGCTTGATGGCGGGCGCCCTGTCGAGGGGGTGGCTACCCTCAGTCTGGATCACCTCGCCATGTGAGCGAGGCGACCGGCCTAAGCGGCGTACGGAACGCCGCTGGCGCCGTCAGCTTGGGCCGCTGGAGCCGCCCGAAAAATTGTCGTGTTCGGACTTGAGCAGTCCGTTGATGAAGGCCGCGTCAAGGTGCAGGGCTCCGGCTGAGGCCGCGGCAGCTGACTCGCCGGTGGCCGGCGCGGCTCGCGGAGTGACTTCAATCGTCTGCACGTTCGGCAGGTTCTTGCCAAAGTAGGGGCCGCCTCCGGTCAGCAGCGCGGGAATGACCTGGTCCATTTCGCCGCTCTGCTCGCGGGCGCTTAGCTTGACGCGCCACAGGAGCTGGGCCTCACGGTGGAGAAGCCCCTGATAGTCGTAGGCTGACACGATCACGAATATCCGGGGTTGGCGGGACTGATCCACAACGGTCTTTGTCGGCCCGATCAACATTGCCGGGGAGGCGGCGGCGTCGTTTGTGCCTGTTCCCTTCTCCCTAAGGAGGATGTGGTTCTCAACTTCGGCCCCGAGCTGCTCCGTGCTCACCAACTCGATGCGGGCCATGAGGTTCGTCTTGATCCCATACGGCACCCGAATCTGCACGTGGTCGATGCGGAGCACGCCCCAGTGGTAGGTGAGGACGACCGCGGGCGAATTGCTGGACGGCGCGAACCCCTGGTTTGCGAGTGCCGCCCTCAGGCTATTGCTGACTTGGGCGGCTGTCGGCGGGGTATCGCCGGCGATGGCGTCGCCGGCCTCGATGTAGCCGCCGTCAAACACCGCGTAGGTGGATGCGGTGGGCTGGGGGCCGTTTGCCTTCTCGGCGACCACAAGCATGTCGATGTTACTGGAGAAGATCCCGGCTTGCGCCCGGGATCCGAATGCAGCCATCGCAAGGGCGACGAGGCCGACGATGGGGAGTGTTTGAATCTTCATGGGGAAAGGACTCCTGGTTTTTCTGGGCTATATACTATTATACAATGCGGGTTTAGGCGGGGTGACAAACGAGGTCTCCTATTGCATGCCAGACGCCTCTGGGCCCCTAAGGTTGTGCATGCATGGCACATCCAGTTGCCCATGAGCGAATTAATGCATCACTTTGATTTCCTGGACGGGGTTCAGCGCAGGTCCCTCACCGATTGCTTCGCGGCTACCACCCATGGCAGCCTGTCCAGGGTGAGGGTGTGCTCGCTTTCGTACACGGCCCGCACCTTGGGCATGTCTGCCCAGGTGCTCCCGACGCCGAGGAGTTCGCCCCAAGTCATGAACCAGGCCCACTTTGGCTCCGAGGTGAGGATCTCGATTGGGGGCACCTTGCCGACTTCGGCGAGGGCAATGGGCTTGCCGTCGGCAAGCGCCAGGAGCGAATCGTAGTCCTTCTTGAAGGATCCCTGGTAGACGTCGGTCCCAAGCACATCGACGACGTCCTTGCCCGGGTAATACATCTCGTAGGGGTCAACCCCCTCGCGCGTCTCGTTTGCCCCATAGATCCAGATCAGGTTGTTCAGATGGTGGAAGTTAACGAGGCGGTCGAACAGCATGCGGTAAAGTTTCTTGTAACCGTCATCGCCGCGCTTCTGGCCCCACCAAAACCACTTGCCGTTCATCTCGTGGTAGGGGCGCCACAGCACGGGCACGCCTGCGTCGCGAAGCTGCTTCAGGTGCCACGCGACGACATCGACCTGCGACTTCCATCGCTCGTTCACGGCCGTCCCGGGGGTGACAAGGTCCCTCCACTGCTGGTCGGTCAGCGGCCCCTGGACGGACGTCTTGAATTTCACGGGCTCGTCCTCGATGGGGCGGACGGCGTGCCACATGAGGACGATGATGAATCCCTGCTCGTGCCGCCGGATGGCTTCGTCCACGAGCTGCTGGCGGAAATTGATGCCGTCCCACGTGCCCGGGGCGCTGAAGCCAAAATCCTGCCCGAAGATCGCGGGATAGCGGTTGGTGGCGTGGTAGACGCGCCCGAGCTGGGATCTGCCGACCAGGGGCGCGGCATGCTAGCCGATGAGGGTCTGCTTGCCCGAGATGTCGTAGAGGTATTGGAGGAGCTGGACCGCCTCGGGCGATGCATCGGGGGTCACCGGTTTCGCGGCCGGCTCAGCAAGGCAGGCCGTTGCGAGTGAGAGACCGGCCAGGAGGGTGCAGGTTAGGCGCATGGGCGGGGGGGATGCGTTTCGGCTGCCGGCCGGTTCTTTGGCGGGAAACCGTTTGTTGTTTGTTCGGTGGGCGCTTTGTTGTTACCTCAACCCCATGAAGAAGCAAGTAGCCCTGTTTTTGCTCGCAGCCGCCTCGTGCGTTGCCGGGGAGCGCGCCACCTATGATGCTGCCGGTGCGCTCACCTCGCTGATCGCCAATGGCTCCGAACTGCCCGTCCGTGGTGAGTTCGTGGTCAAGTTCACGGGGGCTGCGGGCGTGACGGCGCAGCCGCACGACCAGCGCTCCCCCATTTCTCGGAAGGGCTCGGAGAAGAAGTGGGAGGGGGTGGTCCCGTTCCCGAACGGCAGCCAGGCCGAACTGGCGGTGGCGTGGAGCGAATCCGAAGCGGGCGTGGCGTTCGACGGATCGGTGACGTCCAAGTCCCCGTTTCCCGGGGCCTCGGCCATGAGGTTTCCCCTTGATGTGGAGTCTGTGGACTACGTCATCGACCTTCCCCGCTCCGTGTTCTCGAGCTGGCACATCGAGCCGTCGGCGGTCCCGCTGCCGCAGACGAAACCTGCAGACCCGAGGTTCTACGACGAGACGACTTCAGGCCTCGTCCTTGCGGACTCGAAAGCCAGCCAGCGGCTCACTATCGCTTTAGACCAGCCGAGGAGAGTCACGATCACCGACGTGTGGGATTCGGCGGGACGATTGTACAGGATCCGCATCGGCGTCCTGCACGCGGGCCCGTGGATGATGGGCGAAACCCTGAAGCTAGGTCTAAGGTTGAACTTGGAGAGCGCCTCAACCGGCTCTGCTGCGGCCCTCTCGGTCGACACGTCATCGAGGCTCTATCCCTTCGACGGATTCGGTGGAAACTACCGGGTCTACACGGACACTCCCGTCGTGGACTACACTCTGGACAATCTGCACCTCTCGTGGGCTCGATTTGAGTTCAAGGCGGCGGCCTGGGACCGCGACCGCAAGGCGACCTCCCCCGGCCCGCAGCTGACCAGGGACTTCGAGCTGATGCAGCGGGTCCAGCGCATGGGAGTCCCCTGGATCATCAGCCTCTGGTCCCTGCCCGAGAGGTTTTACACCGATCCGAACCAAAAGCCCTTTGGTACCTTCGCCCGCCAGATTGCCCCGGAGCGTTGGCCCGAGTTCCTCGACCTGCTCGGCAGCTACCTCGTCTATCTGAAGACCCACTACGGCGCGGAGCCGGATCTCTTCTCGTTCAACGAGTCCGACCTGGGAGTGAACGTGGGCTTCACCGCCGAGACCCATCGCGATGAGATCAAGCGGATTGGTGCCCATCTGGCCTCGCTTGGGCTCAAGACAAAGATGCTCCTGGGCGACACCGCCAACCCCCGGGATTCCCACAAGTTTGTCTTGGCCGCCGCGGCCGATCCCGAGGCGATGCGCTTTGTCGGGGCGGTTTCGGTGCACAGCTGGGGGGGCGGCACACCCGCCCAGTACGGCGCATGGGGTGATGTCGGCGAGTGGCTCAACCTGCCGCTTTTGGTTGCCGAGGCGGGGGTGGACCCGGGCGCCTACAAGAACCTGACGTATGACAGCTATTCATACGGCCTGAGGGAGGCGGGGCAGTTCCAGGACCTGCTGCGCTATGCGCGGCCGCGCGCCCTCATTTACTGGCAGTTCACGGAAGACTACGGACTGGTCCACGTCGGGCCAGGCGGCGCGATCGTGCCGACGGCGCGCTTCTGGCTGATGAAACAGTTCGCAAACCTGACTCCCGCGAGGAGCGAGGCTGTGGCTTCCTCCAGCGACCAGCCCGATGTGCTGATCAGCGCCTTTGCGCTTAAGGACTCCGTGGTCGTGCACGTGCTCAACAGCGGGCCCGGGCGCGACGCGGCATTCACGGGCCTGCCCGAAGGGACGTGGCGCACGGTGACCACAACGGAGACGACCGGCTACCAGGAGGCCCCGCTGAAGGTCTCGGGAGTCCTGAAGCTTCACCTCGAGGCCCGAAGCCTGACCACGCTTGTGCGCGATTAGCCCCTTGCGGGCTACCTCGCGGGCATCGCCTGCTGGAACTGGGTCTCCGCCTCGTCGAGCCTGCCCAGCTTGAATAGGGCTCTGGCCAGATTTGCATGGGCGGGGCGGTAGTCCGGGTTCAGTTCGAGGGCGCGCCGGCAGTGGGCGACTGCCTGGTCGAGGCGGCCCATCTCGATCAGGGCGGCTGCGAGATTGCTGTGAGCCTCCGCGACATCGGGAGCGATGGAAAGGGCTTTCTCGTACAGCGCTGAAGCCTCCTGCGCCCTGCCCGCCGCCAGGTAGACATTGCCGAGATTGACGAGCGCCGAGGCAAAATGCGGGTCAATCGCCAGGGCCCTCTGGAATTCAATCGCCCCCTCCTCGGGCAGGCCCTTGCCCACGAGGGCCGCTCCGAGGTCGGAGTGGGCCTGGATGTTCGCGGGCTGCAGGGCGATGGCCCGGCGATAGTGAATGATCGCCTCATCGACCCGTCCCATAGCGGCAAGTGCGTTGCCCTGATTGACTTCCGCCTCGGCAAAGCCCGGGGTCAGCCTGAGGGCCCTGTCAAACTCGGCCGCAGCCTCGGGGGCGCGGCCCTCGCGCAGCAGGGCGTCACCTAGGCCGTTGTGCGCCTTGTCGAAGTTGACGTCGGGCGCCAGCGCGGCCCGGTACTCCGCCTCTGCGTCCCGGAGGCGCCCAAGCCTTATGAGCGCGTTGCCAAGGTTCAGGTGAGCCTCAGCGTCGTCGCCCCTCGCCTCAATCGCCTTTCGGAACAGATCGGCGGCCTCCTGCGGCCGACCCGTTTCGAGGTAGGAGGCTCCAAGGTTGTTGTACGCCATCCAGCACTCCGGGTTCCGAGCGATCGTGTCCCTCCAGAGAGCTTCCGGGCCCAGGAATGCTGCGCTGTGGGACCAGCTGAGGTAACCGAGCACGGCGACGAGCGCGATGCCAGCCGCGGACGCGGCCGCGCGCCCGACGGGTGCCAGCGCCGTCGCGAGGCCCGCGGCGGCGAGCGCCAGGGGCCCCATGCTGGCGAGGTACTGGAAGTGGTCGCCCACGAGGGAATAGCGCCAGAAGTACTGGTCGAGGAGCCCAAGCACGGGCGCGAGGGCCACCAGGAAATATGAAAGGGCGAAAAACACCGGCCGCAGCACTCCGCGCCGGCGCAGCCAGAGCACCAGGAGCAGCGCGACCATCGCGGCGGTTGCCGCGTAAGCCAAGACCGCGAGGGGGTCAGAGGTCCATCTGGGGTAGATGAAGACCAGCGGGTGCGGCCATGCCAGTTTTCCCAGATAGAACCAGAATACGCGGCCCGCGTCCGCCACGCGTTCAGGGATCCCGCGCGTCCATGAAGGGGCATTTGCCCCCTCGAGATGCTGGGTCCAAAGCGACAGAGCGCTGGCCGCGACCGACATGAGGGCCATCGGGGCCAGCTTTGTCAGATCCCTGCGCTCAATGCGTCCGCGAAGCCACCAGGCACACAAACCGAGAACGACTGGGAGCACGACCGTCGAGGACTTGCTCGCCATTGCGAGCGCGGCGAAGCCCAGGCTTGCGGCGTAGTGAAGCGACCCGTGGCCTGAAGTGCCTTTCAGCGACTTTGCAAAGAAGAGGACCGCCAGCAGATAGAAGAGGCACGATTGGGTGTTCTTCAGCTCAGTCACCCAGGCCACCGACTCGACCTGCACGGGATGCAGGGCCCAAAGGGCGGCACCGAGGAGCGCACCGCGAACGCCGAGCAGCCTCAGCACCCGCCAGAGGAGCAGGGCGCAGGCGGCGTGCATGGCCACGTTCACCACGTGGTAGGGCAGCGGGTTGAGCCCCCAGGCCGCGTGCTCGACCCAGAACGTGGTGAGCACCAGAGGGAAGTAGCGGGCGGCTCGGCTCGTCCATATGTCGGCAAGCCCGAGGGGCCCGACAATGCACGGGTTCTGCGTCAGGTGCATCTCGTCGTCCCATATGAAGCCCGCGTGCCGCACACGCTCGTAGGCGGCGAACGTGGCTAGGGCGAGCAGCGCGGCAAGCAACCACTCCAGCAAGCTCTCCGATCTTTCGGGCCTTGGGCTCATTGTGCTTGGGGTCGTTTTGACGGCGCCAAATTCCCTGTTCAACGGGATTCGGGCCCGGTGAGAGGAATCCCGCCTTGTGCGCCGGGTGGCCTCAGAACTTGGCGAACTCCACCGGTGCGGCCTGGCGCGTATCCGCTATATTCCGGCTCTCGGTGACGGAAAAGTCGGAGACGCCCCTCAGTTGGAACAGGGATGCGTCCCCGGTCCCCCTCTTTGCGTCGATGTGGTCGAAGTAGGCGTCCTCTACGTCGGTGAGCGCGAAGGCCGGCCGCGCCTCGGGCTTGAGGTAGTCGATCTTGACGTGGTCCATCTCGAGGCCGACCACATGGCGGAAAAAGAACCCGTAGGACGGCATGTTCCCGAACATCTCGGGCTCTGGGTATTTGGTCTCATCCTCGGGGGGGATGCGACCGGCAAGCTCCTTGTCGCCGCCCCCGTTCTGGACGATGCGGACGTTGCTGATGCGCAGGTCCTCTATCGGATGCCCCGGAATTCCGCTGATGATGCTGCCCAGCTGCCAGTCGGCCTCGGAGGCGACCAGGTTGTCGATGCTGATGCGCCGGATCGTGCCGACCGGCGGGTTGCCCGGGCCGCGCGCGCGGTTGCCGAGGCGGATGAAGAGGGGCGAGCCCGCCACCCGGCGCATCGTAATATTGGAAATGGCGACATCCTCGATGTGCGAGCCGTCGACGCTCTCGATCGCGATGCCGCGCGAGTCGTCGAAGACGCAGTTGGTGATGGCGATGTTCTTGAAGTCGCCATTGGACTCCGTGCCGAGCTTGATCCTCCCGGTCCGGTAGGACTTGTAGGAGGGCTCGCTGCGCTTGAAGGTGGCGTTCAGCAGCGTGCCCTCATCGTAGTCCCCGCAGAGGTAGCAGTCGGAGATGGTGACGTTGTTGCACGCCCTGAGCCTGCCGAGGCCGTACGACGCTTTGAGGCAGATGCCATCGTCCCAGGGGCTGTTCACACTGCATTTGCTGATCCTTACGTTCAGGCAGCAGTCGACATCCATGCCATCCCGGTTGGTGTCGATCCGTAGATTGTCGAGGGTGAGGTTGTCGACCCCCGTGGCCAGAATGCCGAAGTGCCCTCCGTGCAGGATTGCGAAGTCACGCAGGATCACGTTGCGGCAGTCGCGAAGGGCAATCGCCTTGTTGCCGGTCCCGGCCCCCCCGTCCTTGTACTTGCCGGTCAGCAGCTCGAGCCCGTTGTTCAGTCCCTTGCCGTAGATGAGCCCCGGTCCGACGATTGAGACGTCATGCAGTCCGATCCCCCAGATCAGGCTGTTTTTCCAGTGGCTGTGCCCGTAGTCCTGGTAGTGGAACTTGTCCCCCCATTCGTTGGGCTCGGGTGGGTCGTACTCGCACACGCTGGGGTCGACGGCCAGGATCGTGGAGCCCTCTTCAAGCAGCAGGGTGATATTGCTGCGCAGGTGGATGGAGGCCGAAAGGTAGGTGCCCGGATGGAAGATGACGGTCCCTCCGCCGGCGGCATCCGCGGCAAGGATCGCCTGGTTGATTGCGGCGGTGTCGAGCGCTTTGCCGTCGCCCTTGGCGCCGAACAGCCTCACATCGAAGGCCTGAGGGGCCTGTGCGGGCTGGGAGCGCAGGGACGCGCAGCAGGTGGCGACAAGCGCCAGGGCCAGCGGGCGCATGAAGGGGGCAATGAGTTTCATCATGATGGGGTGGGAGAGCTTAGGGGTCTTCGCGGTCTGCGGGGGACCTCCCGCGAAGCCGTCCCCGGGGGCATGTTCAGCTAGGCAAATGCGGCCATCCTGCGCCACCTCTTTCTTGGGGACCGCGAGCGGCCAAGATTCGCTCCGTATTCCACAATCGATGCGCAGTGTTCCGCGCAGGGGAATGTAACATTGCGGCGGGCCGGTACTCCCGGCGCGTGAGATGAACCTAAACCCAAGCATTATTTCGACGGGCGCGGCGGGGCTGCCTTGACGGGCGGGCGTCCTCGAACGACAAAGGAACATCGTGGCCGCAAAGCAGATCAAGCGCATCGGAATTCTCACCGCCGGCGGAGACAGCCCCGGGCTCAACGCCGCGATTCGGGCGGTGGGCAAGGCCGCGATCGGGGTGTACGGATGGGAGCTTATAGGCTTCCGCGACGGCTACCTTGGGCTCGCCCAGGACCGCTACACGGTGATGGGCAAGGAGAACCTCAGCGGCATCCTGACGGTGGGCGGCACCGTACTCGGGACCAGCAGGGACAAGCCGCACCGCATGTTCATCGGCGGCCGCGAGCGCGACATGACCAAGCAGATCGTTCGCAACTACAAGGCCCACAGGCTCGACGCGCTGGTCTGCATCGGAGGGGGGGGGACGCAGAAAAACGCGCTTCGACTCGTGGAGCTCGGGCTACGCATCGTCTCGCTGCCAAAGACCATCGACAACGATGTCTACGGCACCGACGCCACCATAGGATTTGAGACCGCGCTCGGCATTGCCAGCGAGGCCGTCGACCGCCTCCACAGCACCGCGCACAGCCACCACCGCATCATCATCGCGGAGATCATGGGCCACAAGGCGGGCTGGCTCACGCTGGGCGCCGGCATCGCGGGCGGCGCCGACGTGATCCTCATTCCGGAGATCCCGTACGACCTTGAGAAGATAGCGGCCGCGATCCGCGTCCGCTCGAAGCACGGCAACAATTTCAGCATCGTCGCGGTGGCCGAGGGCGCCAAGTCGATCGAGGACGCGGCATCCTTCGTGGCAGCCGATAGGCGCAAGGCGAAGGCCAAGACGGTTGAGGAGCGAGAGTATGCAAAGCTGAGGATTTCGGAGCTCGAGGCTGAGCACGCAGGGAACACGCTGCGCTTGGCGAGGCAGCTCGAGGGTCTCACCGGGCTCGAGGCCCGCGTGACCATCCTCGGGTACGTGCAGCGCGGCGGCACCCCCTCATTCGGGGACCGCCTGCTTGCCACGCGCCTGGGAACGGCTTGCGTGGACCTCATCGCCAAGGGAGCCAGCGGAGTGATGGTGGCTGCTTGCGGCCAGGGAATCCGGACGGTGCCGATCTCCCGGGTCGCCAACAGGCTCAAGCTCGTGCCCCTCGGCCACTCGTGGATCTCTTCCGCCCGGTCCGTGGGCACCTGCCTTGGGGACTGAAGGATCCGGATATGGCCCATCCCGTCGTCCAATTCAAAGAATGGCTCGCCGACGCCGGGCGTGGCGGCGAGGTGGAGCCGACGGCGATGGCGCTCGCGACTGCGGACGCCCAGGGGACGCCATCGGTTAGGATGGTGCTGCTCAAGCACGCCGACGAGCAGGGCTTCGTATTTTACACCAACCTCGGCAGCCCCAAGGCCTCGGACCTCCAGGTAAGGCCCAGGGCGTCGCTCTGCTTTTACTGGAGCCAGCTGGGGCGGCAGGTGCGGGTTTGCGGCCGAACGGAACCCGTCACCGAGGCTGAGGCCGACGCGTACTTTGCGACGAGGCCGCGGCTGAGCCAGCTGGGCGCCTGGGCTTCCCACCAATCCCATCCGATGCGGGGCTATTACGACCTGGAGAAGGGGTGCGCCGCGTTGGCCCTGCGCTATAACGTGGGCACCGTTTCGAGGCCCCCCTTCTGGTCCGGGTTTCGCGTGGTGCCCGACAGCTTTGAGTTCTGGCTGCAGAAGCCGTTTCGCAGGCACGAGCGCATTCTCCACATGCTCAAGGACGGGGCCTGGTCCGAGCAGTGGCTCTTTCCCTAGCGCGAGGCGCGCGGGGGTTTGCTCCGACGGGAATGCGCCAAACCTTGCCATGCGACTGGGGGACGGCTCGCTTTGACAGGCAAACCCCAGGCAGGCGCACCCCCTCGCTTCACCCGTTACCGGCCTGATCGGCGTGTTCGGCGCCGCTCGATGGTTCATCGCGGGACGGCGCCCGGGCCCGAACTAGCGGGCTAAAACGAGGCTTGCGCCGGTCTCCGGGTGTCGGAACGTGGGAGCCCGCAAGGGCGCCGATCGACACGTGGCCAGGGTGCGCGAGGCCCCGGCCTGCGTCCTTAAGCCAATGAACAACGCCCGCCCATCTTCTCTGAGCTCGGAACGGATGCTGCTCCTGCAGCATCCCGCCTTCGGCTGGTTTTGGTGCGCCCGCGTTGCCTCGGGCATGGCATTCCAGATCCAGGCCGTGGCCGTGGGGTGGCAGGTCTATGAAATGACGCACAGCACCTTCCAACTCGGCATGGTGGGACTGGTACAGTTCATGCCGATCATGCTCCTGACCCTGGTCGCTGGCCACGTGGCGGACCGCTACGACCGCAGGCTTATCTACGGAACGGCCCTTGGCGTTCAGGGACTTGCCGGAGCGGTCCTCGCCCTGGGAACCTGGGGGCACTGGCTCGGTGTGAGTGGCATCTTCGTCACGATCGCCTTCATCGGGGCGGCGCGTGCGTTCCAGGGTCCTGCGACCCAGGCGCTCATGCCGACGCTCGTCCCGGAGGAGCTTGTGCCCAAGGCCATCGCCTGGGGCTCGGGGGCTTTTCAGACGGCATCCATCATCGGTCCGTCGATCGGAGGGCTGCTCTTTGCCTTTGGCGCGCAGGTGCCGTATGCGGTTGCAGCAGCCCTCGCGCTTCTTGGCTCGGGCCTGGTGGCCGTGATGCGCCAGGAGCGCAAGGCCCGCCCGAGGCAGCCCGCGACATTTTCCTCCCTGTTTTCCGGCATTCACTATATCCGGGGCCACCCCGTAATCCTTGGCAGCATCTCCCTTGACCTGTTCGCGGTCCTGCTTGGGGGAGCCACGGCGCTGCTGCCGGTCTATGCGCGCGATATCCTGCACATCGGAGCCTGGGGCCTTGGGGCGCTCAGGTCCGCGCCTGCCGTGGGCTCGCTTGCCACGTCCGTCTACCTTGCGCGCCAGCCGCCCCACAGGCGTGTCGGCAGGAAGATGTTCCTTGCGGTGTTTGTATTCGGGATCACAACGGTCGTCTTCGCGCTGTCGCGCTCGTTTGCGCTTTCCTTCGCCACGCTTCTGGTTCTTGGCGCGGCGGACACGATCAGCGTCGTCATCCGCAGCTCGCTGGTTCAGCTGGAAACCCCGGATGAGATGCGAGGTCGCGTCGGTGCGGTAAACTCGCTGTTTGTCGGAACCTCGAACCAACTCGGTGAGTTCGAATCCGGTGTGACCGCATCCCTTTTCGGCACCGTCCCTGCGACAGCCCTTGGCGGGGTGGGCACGATCGTCGTGGCTCTGCTGTGGATGCGCCTGTTCCCGACGCTGCGCTCGTTCGACCGTTTCGGCGACGTTGAGCCGCCCGGGGACTGACCTTTAATGGACTTTCCCTTGCCTGCCGTTGGGGCCTCGGTAAGGTGTGGCTCCGCCAACCAAAAATCAGGCCGTCCCGTCCGAGCAGGATGACGGCACCGAACAAACTTCGCTCATGAGCCTCCCCGCTGCAGCCTCGAAGAATTCAAACGCAGGTTCCGCCCGACAGAAGCCCAAGTACCCGGGAATCCGGGTCACTTGCAACGGCAACCAGCTTGTCACCCAGTACGTCGAGACGCGCATCACCGAGGGTGGCGTGTTCTATCCCATCACTCCGTCCACTGAGGGCGGTGAGATTTACCAGCAGTCCTATGCCCAGGGTGAGCTCAACGTGTGGGGGCAGCAGAAGGTGGCCGTGGAGACCGAAGGAGAGCACGCCGCGCAGGGCGGCGCCACGTCGTACGCCGTACAGGGCCGCCGGACCGTCAATTTCACGTCGGGCCAGGGCCTGGTTTATGCGATGGAGCAGTACTTTCACGCGCCGGGAAAGCTCTCCACGATGGTCCTGGAGGTAGGCGCCCGCGCCCTGACGAAGCAGGCGCTGAACGTGCACTGTGGCCACGACGACTTCTACGCGGCCTTGGACACCGGGTGGACGATGCTGATGGCCAAGGATGCCCAGCAGGCCGCCGACCAGGCCATCATCCTGCGCCGGGTCAACGAGCTTTCGCTGAACCCCGGAATGAACATCCAGGACGGCATGCTGACCACGCACTCGGAGCGCATGTACCTCTCGCCAGAGGCCGAGCTGCTGCGCGAGTATCTAGGGGCGGTAGACGATCAGATCGACTGCCCGACGCCGGCGCAGCGTGAGCTCTTCGGGCCGCGCCGTCGCAGGGTGCCGCAGATGATGGACCTCAAGAATCCGGTCCTGCTGGGGCCCGTCGAGAACCAGGAGCACCACATGAACGGGGTGGTCGCCCGCCGGAACAACTTCAACGAGTACATCCTGCCCATGCTTGAGCAGGCGTACGCCGACTTCGGTCACCTCACTGGACGCAATTACGGGCTGGTGCACCGCTACAAGATTGACGACGCCGACACCGTGTTTGTCTCGCTGGGCTGTGCCGCGGATAACATCGAGGCGGCCTGCGACTACCTGCGCGAGCAGCGCAACGCGAAGGTGGGCTCGATCCATATCAACGTCATCCGTCCGTTTCCAGAGGCGGCCGTGATCAGCGCCCTGAGGGGCAAGAAGAACGTGATCATCCTGGAGAGGACGGACGAGGGCCTGGCGGGTGACAACCCGCTTGCGCGCGACATCAGGGTTGCCCTCGGCAAGGCTAACGAGGTTGCCAGGTATGGCGGCGTGCTCCCGAGCCTCAGCCCAGAGGAGACACCGCGCATTTTCCGCGGGGCGTATGGCATCGGCTCCCGCGACTTTCGTCCCGAGCATACGCTTGGGGCGTACGAGTTTGCCGCGGGGCAGACCCGGCGCCGTGACGGCCGGGGTGCGGACGACGGGGAGACCTTCTTCGTACTGGGCGTGGAGCATCCCTACGCGGTCATCAGCAAGGACACCCCCTCGCTGCTTCCGCAGGGGGCCATTGCGGTCAGGTTCCATTCGATCGGCGGGTGGGGGATGATCACGACCGGCAAGAACCTGGGCGAGCTGGTTGGCGAGTTCGGACGTTACGTGTCCGAGCGCGACCCGGAGCACGACGCAGACGGCTTCCTCATCGAGCGCCTCTATGTGATGGCCAATCCGAAGTACGGATCCGAGAAAAAGGGGGCGCCCACAAACTACTACCTCACGGTCGCACCCTCGCAGATCAAGGTGAACTGCGAGCTCAACCACGTTGACGTCGTCCTTTGCTGCGATCCCAAGGCATTCACCCATACCAATCCCCTTGAAGGCCTAAAGAAGGGCGGGTCGCTCGTATGGGAGTCCAGCGAGACGCCCGAGGTTGCCTGGGAGCGAATCCCGGCCAAGTACCGCCAGTTCATCCAGGAGAACAACATCCGAATCTTCATCCTCCCCGGGTTCGAGATTGCGCGCAAGGCGACGAGCCAGCCCGAGCTGCAGCTGCGCATGCAGGGCAACTCATTCCTTGGAGCCTTCTTTCGTGTGAGCCCCTTCCTGCAGACGTACGCGATCACTGAGGAGAAATTCCAGGAGAGCGTGCACAAGCAGTACCAGAAAAAGTTTGGGCGCTTTGGTGACGCCGTCGTTGCGTCCAACATGACCGTCATGACCGAGGGGTTCGCACGAGTGTTTGAGATCAAGTATGGCAAGGCGGGAGACCCGGACAGGTCCTCGATGCGCAACCCGCCCATGGCTCCCCTTGGCACCCATCACATCATTCCCACCGCGGGATGCGCCACGGCCGGCTGCTCGAGCATCGAGATGCCCGCCAAGCAGGGCGGCAGGGCGCCGTTCCAGACCCTGGCGAAGTTTGACTCCGAGTTTCGCAACGGCCTCGGATACCATCAGCCGTCGGGGGCTCTTGCGTCCGTCGGCGTCATGGGGGCAGGCACCGGAGCGACGCAGTCCAAGTACGTCGCCCGGCGCGAGACGCCCGTCTATATTGCGGAAAACTGCACCCAGTGCATGGAGTGCATCACGGCGTGTCCGGACACCGCGCTGCCGAACATGGCGCAGGACATCTCCACAGTCATCAAGACAGCGGTGAACAACTATGTGACGGACGTCGCTGACCGTCGCGCCATAGGCGCCGACCTTGCCGGGTTCGAAGGCCGGGTGCGGGCGCGGATGAATGATGCGGTGAAGGCAAAGGCAAAGGTCCCCTTCAAGGACATCGTGCGCGAGGAGTTGGCCCTTGTGGCGGGAGTTTCAGAGCGGGGAAGGGCGGAGCTTGTGGGCATCATCTCCAAGCTGCCGATGGCCTATTCGAACGTTCCGGCCATATTCCGCTCCCTTGAGGCCAAGACGCCGGGCAACGGCGGACTCTTCTCGATATTCGTGTCGGACCTCTGCAAGGGCTGCGGGGAATGCGTCCAGGTGTGCGGTGACCATGACGCACTGCGCATGACCCGTGAGACCGAGGAGCTCAACGCGGAGCTCACAACGGCCCAGGTGTTCTCCCGCCTGCTCCCGGACACGCCCCAGCGCTTCCTTGGGCTCTACAACGACGCCGACGCCGCGGGCTCGCGCGAGGCTGCCCTGCGCAACCACCTGATGGTGCGGCGCAACTACGAGGCCCTCGTCTCGGGCGATGGAGCGTGCGCAGGCTGCGGCGAGAAGAGCATCCTCAGGTCGTGCGCAAGCGTGACCGAGTCCTACATGCGCCCCATCTACCACCGCAAGGCCGACCGGCTCACGGCCAAGGCCGAGCACCTCGAAAAGGAGGGTGCGTCCAAGCTTGCCGCACTCAAGGCGCGCAGCCCCGAGGAGCACGCCCTATTCAGGAAGACTTTCGCACACGTCATTGTCGGCCTAGGAGGCGAGAACGACGCCGATACCGCGTTGCGTATTGCAGGCTATGAGGCTGAGCACGGCGCGATCACGGACGAGCAGATCATCGGAGGCATTGCCGCCGTCCTGCGCCAAGAGGCTTTCAACCACAAGGAGCTCCAGGCGGTTGACGGTCGGCGAGCAAACGGGATGTCGGTGATGATGATGGGCGCGAGCACGGGGTGCAACACGGTGTACGGCTCCACGCCGCCGTCGAATCCCCATCCCTACCCGTGGATGAACTCGCTGTTTCAGGACGGAGCCACCATCTCGTGGCTCATGGCCGAGTCAGTCATCATCAACCACGCACGGCGCTCTGTGGCTCCCGAGCGCATGGCGGATGCGCTGCTGGAACGCTCTTCAGGGGTGGCCAGCGAGGCGGAATACTTCACGCTGACGCACCTCGACGATACGCTCATGACGGACCTGGAAATCAAGGAGCTGCCGAAGGTTTGGGTCATCGGAGGTGACGGGGCCCTCGGCGACATCGGATTCCAAAACGTCTCCAAGGTCATTCTTCAGAACCGGCCGAACGTGAAGATGCTGATGCTCGACACGCAGGTGTATTCAAACACCGGGGGGCAGAATTCTGACTCCTCCACAATGCTGGGTGGCTACGACATGAATCAGTTTGGCGTGGCTTCCCAAGGGAAGCTGATCGAGAAGAAGAACGTCGCGGAGGTCTTCACAAGCGGCCACGGATCTCCCTTTGTGGCCCAGGTTTCGATGGCCAACGCGGCGAAGCTGTACAAGGCGATGCTCGACGGTCTGGAGTACCGCGGCACGGCGTTTTTCCAGGCCTATACGACCTGCCAGCCGGAGCACGGCGTCGGCGACAACATGAGCGCCGACCAGGCCAAGATGGTGCGCGATGCGCGCGGAATGCCGGAGTTTGTGTTCAACCCCAGGCGCGGCGAGACCTCGCAGGAGGCTTTTGACCTCAAGGGGAACCCGAGCCTCGACCGTGACTGGTGGCGCACGAAGTACGCGACGGATGGCGGCGACTATAGCTTTACGGTCGCCCATTGGGCCCTCACCGAGGGTCGCTTCCGCAAGCACGTGAAGGCGATCAAGGAAGAGGACGCTGCTCGTCTGACCCTGCTGGATGACCAGCTCGTTTTCATCACGCAGGACGACGTGGTCTACCGCCGCGTCTTCGACCCGTCCCATCGCAGCTTCGTCCATAACTTCGGCTGCTACATCAAGGCGGAGGAGCACGGCAAGGTCCGTTTCTACGCTGTTTCTCGGCAGATGGTTCTCTTCGCCGTTGAGCGCCGCAAGGCCTGGAGAATGCTGCAAGGCAAGGCGGGTATCTCCAACAAGGACTATCTTGCCCAGAAGTCGCTCCTTGCGAAGATCGATAAGGGCGAGATTCCCATTGCCGAGGCCCGCCCAAAGGTCCGCGAGCTGATCGCCGCAGAGGTCGCCGCCGTGAAATAGTGCGGCCCGGAGGCATCAGCGAGGGCCCTGAGTGGGCTCCGGCAGACTTTGGAGCGCCAGGAGGCATTCTCCTTGCCCGCGCCTCCACATGCTGATTGCGGTAGCAATGGTGGAACTGGTCATCGCCGAGAGATCCCGAAAATTGCTTACGGCAGCGGTGTGGACCGGGGCCGTGACGGTGGCGGGATACCACCTGTTTCTGGAGGCGGCCACGATCACGCTTCCGGAGCCGATGGGCATTTGGGAGACCGCCTACTCCTCGATAGACAGGATGTGGCCCAACCAGTACCACCTCGGCAATTTTGTGTTGGGTCATGATAACTACGGGCCCGGCTACCCGGCGTTCTGCAGGCCCTTTCTCTGGGCCTTCGCCAACGTCCTTGTCGCTCATAGAGTGGCAAACTTGGTCCTGATTGCCGGGGCGAGCCTCCTCGTTGGATTGCTCGTTCGCATCAACAGGGGGTCGCCGTCCATCACAGCGGCCGTGGTGGCAATCTTCTTCGCGCTGAACGCGGGCACCTATTCCATTCAGGCGCGCCCCGACTTCCTCGTGCTCCTTGAAGTAGCCGCAATCCTGGCCGTGGGCCAATTCGCCGCCCAGCGGCGGATCGAGCCGCTCCCGGCAGGGCTGCTCCTGGGGGCGTTGACGCTGGCTGCGTACCTGACCAAGCCTTACAGCCTCTTCGCCTGGGGAGCCGTCGCCTCCTTTCTCGTCCTGTTCTCGGGGTTTGGGTTTGGGACCCGGGTGGCGGCGCTAAGCGGAGCAATCTGGGTCGCCGGCGTCGCAGCCTATTCGAGGACCAATCCCTATTATTTCTTCGAGACATTTCAGGCCCACCTCGCGCACACATCGCCGGATTTTCACTGGTTTTTGCACCAGTGCGGTGATTTTGCCCTCCTGGCGTGTGGACCGCTGCTGGCAATTGCAGGGGGAATCGCGCTCTGGTTTCGGCGCCCGGTACAAGTCGGTCCCGGCCCTGTGCCGAGGCTTTCAAGGGAAGCCCTCTACTGGGGCTGGGTCGCCTGCCTGGCTGCGAGCGCGCTCGCGCTCGGGCTTGGGTGGCATACGGGCGCCTACCTGACCTACTTTATCCACCTCGCGCTTGTGCCCATCTGCCTCTGCGCGACCATCGCGACCCGGTCGGATGCCGGGGCGCAGGAATCCCAGTGGGCTTGGCTGCCGATGCTGGCAAACATGGTCGTGCTCATGGCGCTCGCGCCTGGTTGCCCGAAGGTGGACCGAGGCTGGCTGGAACTCCAGGACGACGTCCTTCGCCAGCCGGGCCAAGTGGTCGTCGATTCCGTTATGGAGCCTATGGCAAAGGAGCGCGACGGCGTCACCGTGGCTGACACGGGTATGATCGGCTACGCGCTCGCTGAGCCGGGGCTCTTCCCGCGGCCTTCGGCGGCGGCCTCGTCCGCAGGCAAGGAGGTCGAGGACTTCCGTCGCGGCCAGTCGGCGTGGTTCAAGGGCCACCAACCGTCCGCGGTCTACCTTGATTTTGTGACTCTCCAGGCCCCCGGGGGTCGCCCCGGCGAGGAGTCATATTTCCTGCTGAACGGCCTGCCTTGGTTCTCGCGCGAGAACATGGTCGACTACAAGCCCGTCCGGTCCTTCCGCATCCGCCCGTTTTACTGGGCGACAAACGAACGCCGCCAGTTTGCGGGGACCTGGGAGATCTATGTGATCAAATTTGTGCGGCGGCCGCAGTGACGCGGTTGCCTGCGGGCGGTCAATGGGTCGCGGGCTGGAGCGCGTGTGCGAAGACGTGGTCGGCGATCTGGATTCCCTCGTTTAGGCCCGCACGCACGGCGGGAAGAGTGTGAATTCCACCGTACTCCCTCCTCATCCGAACCTTCTCGCGCGCCTCGGAGAGCCGCTTGAAGCTCCGCGCCTTTTGATAGATGTGCCTTGGCATCTGCACGTAGCCCACATTCGAAAGGGGCACACCAGATGCCATGGGGAGGTAGCTCCAGATCCGGTTCAGCGAAGGGGCAGCATAGGCATTGTATGGTAAGCGTTCCACTGCCACAGCATCCTGCGAAAATTGAACGGCTATATCCCGCCGGCGAGGCACAAAACGGCTGGCTTTCTTCCATAGAGGAGATTCGCAATATCTGACCGTGCCATCATGCCGCAGCCAAGCCTTTGCCGGTTTAACTTTGCATTGACGAAGCAATCAAATTGATTGCTTGGCGTTGTAAGGATCGTCGGCGTCATTAATCGGTCTACCCATCAAGCGGCACGGACACGACTCGAACCCGTATCATTCCGGGCGGATCTTCCTCTAGTAGATTCTCGTTTTTTGCGATTAGGGTCTCTTTTTCAGGATCAACCCTTCTATGCGGTGAGTCTCAAACGCTGCCGGCATACGGTCAGCAAGGTCATGAATTTCTTTTTCATATCGGTAGAAAGTAAGCTGTTTTGGATGCGCTCTGGGCATCTTGCAGATTCCGTTGTGGGATCTACTCTTGAGGAAATCGAGAAGCACGTCGCCCTTTATGGACCGCCCCATGTAGAGGCGCTTTGACCCCGGAGCGATGGCTCCGGAATTCGGCTAGACGTGTTCCTGGGAAATACCACTCCCTGTTGCGAGCGGTCTGGTTCCCATTGTCGCCATCATGAGCAGCAGCGCCGCGGCAATGAGGCTCAGCGCGAAACCCGGGCCCAGATGCTGTTGCCGGAAGTTGTAGACCACCGTATGCGCTCCTGGAGGAACAATCACCCCACGCATCCAACCGTTGACGGGAAAAACAGGTGTGGGTGCTCCCTCGACGCGGGCCTCCCAGCCGGGATACCATGCCTCTGCGAGAACCAAGATTCCCGAGATGGGTGCCTGTGTGCGGACGGAGATGCGTTCGGGCGCAAACTGGGTGATCACGGCGTTTGACGAGGTTGTTCCATGGTGGGGCGTGAAGTCGGATACCCCTGTTTCTAGGTACGCCCTGTGGTGAAAATCTCTCTGCACGGACATCCACCGCTCTGCGGTTTCCCAGTCAGGGGAAACCACGTCGTCGAAGACCAAGTAGGCTCTGGGGTCGGTGCGGGTGAATATCTCTAGTGAATGGCCCTTGTGATCAAAGCGCCCCGCCAGGCTGATGGATCCGAAGCCTGGGGCCTTATCGTAGATCGGTTCGGGCATTTGGATAAAGTCGACGCCGGAGAGCGGAATCCCCGCTGCAACGTGAAGGTAGGTCCATACGCGGGCCAAGAAGGGGTTTGCGTAGCCGGTGTAGCTGCCGAAACCCTGGATCATGCCTGCGTCTTCACGGACATCGCCTGGATTGAAAGAAAGCCGGGGCGGCACGCCGTTACCCGGAAACAGGTGGAGTTCATCGAGGGCCATGCGGACCTCCCGATCATGCGTCTGGAATCCCTGGTCGCTGTAACGGGGTGCCTCTAGCGAGATCGCCCACAACCAATTGAGCGCACAAAGGGCCGTTAAGGCGCCTCCCACAAGTCGCAGTGAGCCGCCACGCGGTCGTCGGTCGCACCAAAGGCCCACCAAAGCCGCGGCCACTGCTACGAAAGCCACGTGGGTGAGGACAAAAGAGGCTACACCGATCCGTGCTCCTGCCATCTGGAAACCGAGCCAGGAAATGCCGACCATGCTTGCCAGGAAACAGAGCAGGAGGGGAATAAGCGGGCGCGTCGGCTCGCGTGACAGGGCGAGGGCGCCCGCACCAAGAATTGCGGTGGTAAGCCAGAGCCCGTAGCGCGAGGGAAGCCGGAGCGCCGAAGCCCCGGGCACGACGTGCAATGCCCAGCCTAGGAAAGGCGTGTGCCCTCCTGCAGCCATAAGGGCACCGACAAGGCCCAAACCAAAGAAGGCACGCGTGTTCCTGTCTCTAAACGTGAGTAGCATGGCGGCGGCTGCAAACAGCGGCACAAGCCCCACGTGAAGATTGTATTCCCAGTTGGTTCCAAATGTGGACGACGCGGGGATCATCAGCGAGAGCCAGGTGATTGCCTGCATTCCGTCGGCAGTTGCAAAGCCCGAAGACGCGAGCGGGCGATTGCCCTGACCCAGCAGTTCGAGGAAGGGCAGCAGCTGGACGGCGGCCAAAGCGGCACCCAAGAGCCCCGACGCGGCTACGCCCAACATGTTGCATAGAGACTGGCGCAATTGCGCGGCGTTCCCCGCCCACGATTGGCGGAAGAGAAGGAACACGACAAGACCCAGAATTTCCACGTAGAGCATCGGTGGGTTCCCAGCGAGTACGGCCATGCCCACGGACGCTGCGAAACCCGAGGCGATGCGGGCGTTCCACCTGTCCTGAAGTCGGGCGCCGAGCCAAAGCAGCATAGGCCACCAACACAGTGAAAAATACACCTCAACCATGCCTGTCGCCAACCGGCCGGCGACTGGACTTCCAAGCGCAAATCCAATTCCCACTAGCCAGCTGGCAGCGGCTGAGGTGCCGATCAGCCGCCCAAGGCGAACGCCCCCATAGATGGCGAGAGCCTGATGCAGGAAGACCGAGGCCACGGTGCCCCCAATGATGCCGCAGGGCAGAACGAGGAGCGTGGGCGGGTAGAGAGTCGCGGTCTCTATGTCGGCGAGAAACGGGCGCCCGAGTCCAACATAGGGGTTCCACAAGGGCAATCTGCCGGCAAGAATGGCCTCGCGGAAGTAGCTCCTGTAGAACACATGCATCCGCAAGAAGTCATAACCGGAGAGAAAATCAGGTGTCTGCAACAGGAGCCAAAGTGTCGAAAACGCAGAGACAATCAGAGCCCCTGCAAGGACGGTCCGCTCTGGATTCTCAACGCAGATTCGACGCGTAGACGATGCCTGCCATCCGGCGAGGATATCCATGTCGGGGAGGATTGATCCGAAGATGCCACGCCAGGTCAACGGCACAGAATCCCCTCCGCGACAGGGTACGTGTTCAAGTTTCGGGTTTTTGTAGCGTTTGGCAGGGGGTTGCAAGCGCACAGTGCCAGATTAGTTTGTGCTGTACGACCGATAGTGACGCCGCGTTCGAGATAGGCTGCCGGAGAGAATGTTGCCGCGGCATAATTTCCTGAGGAGCGAAGAAACTGTCCGCCATGTTAAGGCATATTGAGGGCATGGATTAAAGTATGTATTAACGTTTTGGATACTCAGTAACAATATTGTCGGCGAACTGATCGACTGCAAGATCGGTCGGGAGATTACTCCCACAGCACCCGCCGAGGAGATTGGGCTTCCTAAAAATGAAAACGAAGAGCTGCGTCAGCTCAACCGCCTGCTGGCTTTGAGGGTCGAGAAGCTTGATCGACAGCTGTGTAGCCCGAGGCCCGAGCGTCCGCGATCGGAATGCCCGCCGGATTGAACGGGCGATCGCTCTGGCTGATCTGCTCGGAAAAAGGAAAGAGCTGGACGCAGGCGAGACCTACGCCGAGGAGCCCCGCGGCTACGATTCCTGAGAGAGTACCAAGTGCCTTGAGGGACATTGATCGGCCTGTCGGCCAATTCTGCCGGAAGGCCAGAAAGACACAAAACCCGTTGATTTAGAGGGAGGGGGTTGGTGCGAGATTGAGGCGAAATTTGAGTCGGATGCGGCATCCGAGGTGAGCTTCGTGCTTGGCGCCGGAAAGGACGCAGCGAGGGTGCGCTATGGGGTTGCCCATGGCCGCCTCTCCGTTGAGAGGCCCTCGGGCGCGTTTGCCGACCCTGGGTTCAGCGGAACTCAAGGTTTGAAGATGCCTTTGAAAAACGGTCGCATCTCGATGCGCATCTTCATCGACCGCTCGGGCATCGAGGTATTCGCGCAGGATGGGCCAGCCGCAATTTCGGATCGGGCTTTCCTGCCTCACGGTGACGGCGGACTGGTTTTTTTTGTTGAGGGAGGAGAGGCGCGCCTCATTGATCTGCAAACGTGGCCGTTGCGCTCGATCTGGCGCTAGCTGCACCATTTATGAAACCCCGAATCTACTGGTGGTCGATGACCGCCGCGCTGGCTGGCTTCCTGTTCGGCTTTGACACCGTGGTTATTTCCGGCGCCGAGCAGACGATTCAATCGCTTTGGAGCTTGAGCGCGGGGATTCACGGCATGGCGATGGCTTCGGCGCTCTATGGGACGGTCATCGGATCGCTTGTCGGCAGTTGGCCGGCCGACCGGTTCGGCCGGAAGCCCACGCTGATGGCAATAGGCGCATTGTACGTCATTTCTGCGGTGGGCTGCGGATTCGCCTGGAACGTCTCCTCGTTTATCGCCGCCCGACTTATCGGCGGCTTTGGCATCGGCATATCCACCGTCGCCGCGCCTCTCTATATATCGGAAATCGCGCCTCCCGCCTACCGGGGACGGCTGGCCGGCTTGTTCCAGTTCAACATCGTCTTCGGCATCATCGTCGCCTTCGCCTCGAACTACATGCTCAAGGACATCGGCGAAAATGCGTGGCGTTGGATGCTCGGCGTCGCAGCTTTCCCCTCGGTAATCTACACCGTCATGTGCCTGGGCCTCCCGGAGAGCCCCCGTTGGCTGCTTAGCAGGAAGCAGGACCGCGCAGAAGGCATCAGGGTGCTACAGCTCATTCGGCCGGACGAGCCCCTTTCCAGCGTCGAATCCGAAGCTGACACCATCCTATCTTTCTCCCGAGAGAAAGCGGAGGCAGGCGACTTCTGGTCGATGCGGTTGCGCAAGCCTATCCTGCTCGCGATCCTTGTTGCGTTCTTCAACCAGCTTTCGGGAATCAACGCCGTTCTCTATTTTGCGCCCCGGATCTTCGAGCTTACAGGACTTGGGGCTAAGGCTGCGCTACTGCAATCGGTGGGCATAGGGTTCACCAACCTCATCTTCACGTTTGTGGGGCTCTGGCTCATCGATCGGGTAGGCAGGCGCACACTGCTATACATAGGGTCCTTTGGGTACATCCTTTCGCTGGGGCTTACTTCATGGGCCTTCTTCAGCGGGCACTTCGCGCTGGTTCCTCCGTGCATCTTCGCGTTCATCGCGGCCCATTCGATTGGGCAAGGGACCGTGATCTGGGTTCTCATTTCCGAGATTTTCCCGAACCGACACCGCGCAACGGGCCAGGCCCTCGGGAGCTTCACCCACTGGATCTTTGCCGCGCTCATAACGACATTCTTCCCTAGCATGGTCTCGGCCTTTGCGCCGGGCTACGTGTTCCTCTTCTTCTGCGGCATGATGGTTCTCCAGCTGATTTGGGTCAAATTGATGGTGCCCGAAACCAGGGGTGTGCCCCTCGAGGTGATCGAGCACCAGTTAACGTCGGCGAACTAGCTGCCTCTCGGAGCTGAAATCGATCGACGGACTCGTCGGCAAAACACTTCCCTAACGACACCGCGGATCTTCGACATCGTGGGATAGCATTAAGCGGAGCGAGCCAGCCTGCGTTGCAGGGCTCACAGATTTTGGATTCAGGCGATTGGAAGCCTGCGCACCCTTCACCCTGGGTGGGATGCCGATTCTGGCTCGACCCTGATTTCAGCCTCGTGCTCCTCGCGGGCTAGCCAAAGTAGCAGAAAAGCTGCCGAGCAGACCACCGCGCATACGATGAAGACCATCCGATAGCCAAGCCAGCTAGCGAGCGTCCCGAAGGCCAGATATCCGATCGTGGAGCCAATCCTGTTCGCGTTTGTGTAGAGATTTGTCGCGGTGCCGGGCTGATTCGGAATGTAGCTTTGAAAGAAGGTGATAGCGATGCCCGAGACGATGGCGACCATCGCGGCGCTCAATATCTGAGCGGGGTAGATGTGCCATGGCGCCCGCACCTGCGACAGTACCGCGTAGTAAGCAACCGCGATGACGATGCCCAGGCGGATCAGGGGCCCGGTTTTGCCTCGCGAAGCCAGCAGCCCGAACAGGAGCATGAACGGAAGCTCGAATACGGGTGCGACACTATAGGCGATGCCCACCTGCTGCTGCGTCCCGCCCAGGGTGTTCAGGATCATCAGGGGCAGGTTCATCATCCCCATGGTCGAGCACACAAAAACGAGCACGAAAGCGCAGAAGTAGCAGAGGAGGTCGGGCCGCCGTAGCAAACGGCCGAGGGGCACCTTTGCCGCCGATCCCACGGCGGCGGGAGGGCGGGAGGGGATGAAGAGCCATACAATAATCATCAGCAGGAAAAAGAAGGAGGCGCAGATCAGGAAGGTTCCCCGGAAGGAATAGCGGATCATGACCCAAGCTGCGACCGCGGGACCCGTCGTCCAGGCCAAGGACAGGGCAAGGCGGTAGATGTTCATATACAGCGGGGCCTCGTCATCGGGAACACCATGTCGGGCAATGGCCTCGCGGGCGTAGGCAAACAACTGCGAGAAGGTGATTGATGCTATGCCCAGGGCTACGGAGCCGATCACCGTCAACCATAGCACGTTGCGCACATAGGCGAATCCGGCGTAGCCCGCCGCACCGAAGGCGCAGCCCAGAAGCAGGATGAACCGCCTGCTGTACCTCGTGTCGGACCAGCGGGCGAGCACGGTACTGATGACGATGCCCGAAACGGACGTGATGGTCATGAAGATGCCAAACGTCCAGTTTGACATCCCGACCTCAATGGTGCCGAAAATCGAATAGAACGGAGCGACGAATGAGAAGGCCAAGCCGAGCAGAAGATTGCATACCAGCACGATCGTAAGATCCCGTTGCGACAGGAGCTTCCGGGTAGGTATGAGGATGCTTTGCATCAATCCGGAGAAGGATTGTGCGCCGGGCGGCAGAGTTTGAGCGTTCATTGGTGCCGACAATCGGTTGGAAGTTCATGGAATCAGGGCAGCATCCGCAACGGAAACATGTCGCCAAGCAATGGGACGGGCGACCGGGGTCGAGGTCGCGCCGATTCAACGAACGCCGGACACCCGAATCCCCATCGAAAGGCGTCAAGAACCGGATTTTTAGATCCTCAAACTTTTGTAAATCGGGATGTTAGGCCCACTGATGGCATATCCGTCATTTGCTTCTCGGTTCTGGGGTTGTGGAGCGCCGGTATCGTTCGCGACAGGTGCCCACCAAAGAGCGCGTTCTGCGTAAGTTGTGTAAGATGTTGCAAGATAAATTATAAAGTCATGCCATCTTTGGGCGGATGGGCTAAAACAGATTGCGGGCATCCCTTCGACGGGCAAATCGGAGCCCGCCGATCATGGCCAGAAATGCGCCCTCTAGTGGGCGGTTCGTGGCCGATAGGGGAGAGGGGAGGCCAACCCGATCAAATCAGCTGGAATCCGTGCTATAATGTCCCCCCGCCGTGCAATCCTCACCCACGTCACCTCAATACACCGAACCTGATTTCTTCAGCGCGGCGCGCATCGCGCGCGCGATGGTCACGCTCAGCCGCGATGACCCTTGGGACAACGCCGGCTCCTTTGTGGCCAGCTATCACGAGGGGGAGATCGCAAAGTACAAGTTGAACGAACCGGATTCTCGCATGGCTGAGTGGAGGGCGACCGATTGCCGCGCCCAGCTCTGCGCTGCAGAGCGCGAGCTGCGCTCGGACGCGTTTCGACTGGAGGAAGGCCTCAAGCCATGGGGATTGCTAGTCGGCATGATGGGACCGATCGCGCTAACGGATGATGATGAGTGCTCCCCCCTGCACTGGGCGGCGAGAAATGGAGCTTGGTACGCGTTGCCTGAAAAGGCTCTTACACCCGATGCCATGCTGATTCCGAATCTGGCTAACGAGTCCCCATTCGAGATCGCAGCCCGCAACAACAACCTCCAGCAGATCGAGGCGGGTATCTTAACGAGGCTGGTCACCTCATGCACCAGGATCAAGGATACCCCGCTTCACCATGCCGCGCGCAACGGCTACCTCCTTCACTTGCCCCAAGCAATCAAGACCGATGAGCTGCTTGCACTGGAGAACTCGCACGGGTGCACGGTTTTCGAGCTGCACTGCCAATACTCCCGGGCGGCAGGCCACGGAGCGAACCACGCCGCTTGACGCGGCAGGCCCGCATGGGCGGCGTTAGAGTTCGCCCGTGAGCAGGTAAAGCTGCAGGAGCGCGAGGTGTCTTCGCATGCGTGCATCGAGAAGATCCGCCTCTGCCTCGCGCAAATCCGCCTGTGCGGCAAGGAAATGGCTGTTTAGAGCCAACCCGTTCTCCACGTTTTGACTCGCAAGCTGCGCCGAGCGCAGGCGGTAGGTGCGCGCCTGTTCGCCGAGTTTCATAAGGTCGCCCGCATAGGTCAGGTCCTGGTACGCGAGGCGCACCTGGAGAGCGGCCTGCTCCTCCGTCCGGTCGCGGCTCACCTCTGCCTCCCTGCGCTGGATCAGGCTTCTTTGTATGTCGGCGCGGCGGCGGCCGAAGTCCAGAAGATCCCATTTCAACACCACGCCTACGATGGCGGAATTGGTCGGCAGTAGGCCGATTCCGTCCTGGGAATAGCCGGTTGCGAACAGTGCCAGGTCGGGTATCTCGGCCTGACGTGAGGCACGCAATCCGGCGGATGCCTTGTCGATAAGAGCCATCGCGATCTGCCTATCCGGATTCTTGGCCACATCCGCCAGCCATTGATCCAGGGTGCGCGTGGCTCTCTCGGGCAGCGCCCCGTCCAAGTCGGTCACAGCCGCGCCAGGTCGCCCAATCAAGTCGCCGAGCTGCAGGCCCATCCTGCGGCATAGCTGGTCATTTCGGGTCAGTGCGGCGACGCATTGTGTGCGCTCGGCCTGCAGGCCAAGAACGGAGTCGTCCAGCAGTTCCCCGACACTCTTGGAGTGCAGGGCGTCGCTCAGCTGTGCCTCCTTAAATGCGAGCTTGGCCTCAAGCGCCGCATGACGGCTGCCTTCGACAAGCAAGCCGGTAAAAATTTCCTCCACCGAGAAGCGGATCTGGGCGTTGGCCTTGAACTCCTCACGCAAAGAGGCCTCCTGGTCGGCCCGCGCGGCCGTGATGCCGCTCCCAATCCGCCATTGCTGAGTAAGTGGCTGCAGGAGCAGAATGCCGCCGATGGTCACATCCCTGCTGCCACTCATCAAGGTGAGGTCGGACGGTGGGAATGGACCAATGATGTCGTTGAAGTATCCAAGGCCCACCTTGTTGGCGGTCGAATCCAGCAGGGATGTGAGCGAATTCGCGCCGAGCTTCACCTGGTAGGGGTTGGGGACATAGGCGACGGTGCCGAAGGCGGTCACTGTCGGAAAGCGCTCCCGTTGCGCCCTGTCGAGGCCGGCAGCCGCCTCCATCTCCTTGAGGTGCGCGAGCTGGCCGGCCTTGCTGTTGCTCAGGGCCTGGGCAACAGCATCGTCGAGAGTCAGCGCCGCCGCCGGCACGGAAAGAAGAACCAGGAGCAAAGGATGCAGTCTCATGCGTCCCTTTCGGTGCCCGGAGCGGCCGTGGCCGGCACTTTTCTAAGGAAAAGGGGGTACGCCGCCGGAATCACGAGGAGGGTCATGACCATCGACCAAAGAATCCCGACACAGAACACGCTCGCCAGTGGTGCCCAGAGGGGGGAGCCGGAAATGATCATCGGAAGAACGCCGATGGCGGCGGCCATCGACGTCAGGAAGATGGGCCGGATGCGGCGAAGACCGGCATGGATAGCGGCCTCAGCAAGGGAGAGGCCTTCCTTGGCGCGCAACTCATCAGCGTAATCGACTAAGATGATCGAGTTGCGCACGACAATGCCGACAAGGCTGATAAGGCCGACTGTTGCAGTGAACCCCAAGGTACTACCTGTGATCACTAGGCCCGCTATCGCGCCGAAAAAGGTCAGCGGGATCGCAAGCATCACAAGGAGGGTCCCCCTCACGTCCTTGAACTGAAACAGCATGACTAGGAAAATGAGTACGAGACTCATCAGGAACGCGTGTTCCATGTTGCCGAATGTCTGCTGCTGCCCCTCGTACTCCCCGCCGATCTCGAGGCGATACCCCGGGGGAAGGTCAATCACGGCGAGCTCCTTGCGGATGGGGGCGAGAATCTGCGAGGCGAGGATGCCAGGCTCAGGATTGGCTCGGACCGTTAGGGTGCGCACGCCGTTGCGCCGCGCGATCTGCGCCGGGCCCCAGGAGGGTTCGGCATGAGCCACCTCGGACAACTCCATCGTAGACCGCGTGAGCGGGGACCTGAGCATGAGGGAGCCGATGGCGCTGTAGGATTCCCGATGGGCACCATCGAGCCGAAGTATGATTGGAACAGGTGTGT
>Ga0302320_10000260_pt1 | contig 122395 bp, 97 predicted proteins | sample Bog_T0_3_FD_202130 | JGI IMG/M metagenome (GOLD analysis project Ga0302320, IMG submission 202130) | Peat permafrost microbial communities from Stordalen Mire near Abisko, Sweden - Bog_T0_3 | ecosystem: Environmental > Terrestrial > Soil > Wetlands > Peat | place: Sweden: Abisko, Stordalen... | reverse complement strand
AGTGCCTATGCCACGTTCCAGACTGGAGCTAACTTCATGTGGGACAATCCTGGCGTGGAAAGTGATCCAACGATTCTCTCGTGGGTGCAGCTCATTCACGACAACTTCGCGCTCAACGGACAGGAAGTCTATTAATCTAACACCATGAAGAATAGCCTTCCAGTTCCGGCTGTGATCGGGATCATTGTGGTGTCTTTCATCTTGATATTTGCGTACGGCTGGCACAAGGTCAATGACAATGGAGAGAGCCGGAACCCTAACGTGGGCAAGCCCACCAAGGGGATTGTGTTGACAAAGCTCTCGCGAAAGGCCGGCGATACGATGGATGAAGAAACGTATATGAAATTCCTCAAGCAAAACCGTCCTGATCTCTCCGATTCCGAACTGCGTGCCAAGGCGGACAATTGGTGGCGAATCAAGTCGGGTGAAACAACCAAATAGCTCGCTCATACTCAGAGTGAGGGTGGACCGTTCAATCAAAGTAAACGATAAAGAACGGTCCACCTCGCACAACGGAACGTGTCAGAGGTTCTGGCCGAAGAAACGGAAGCAAGATAAGCTTGGTAATTGCTTCGAAATGAACCGGCTTCTCGTCTAGAATAAGCGACTTGTTCCCAACCCACCTGCTGAGTGACTGCATCAATCGGCTGTCCGCGCACCTCCAAGGGCCGGTCCCCATTATTGCGTATCACGAGATTGGAGGAGACGCGGAGTATCCTGGTGGTCCTCGATACGATATTCACGGGATCAACATCTCGGTTGCTGCGTTCCGCCGCCAACTTGAGATAATGTATGCCAACGGGTTCCGACCGGTAAATACGTGCGACTTGATTCTCAGGAGGTTGGATCTTCCTCGGGGCAAGCGTCCGATCGTTTTGACTTTCGATGACGGGAGGGCGACCCAGTTTCGCTATCTTGCCAACGGCCGAGTAGATCCGCAGTGCGCCGTCGGCGTCATGCTCGCGTTTCATCACGATCACCCCGACTGGCCATTGCGAGGCAGCTTCTACCTTATTGCCGGCTCAGATCTGAACGGAGTCCCATTTGACCAAGAGGGGCTGGAAAGACTGAAGGTTCGCCAGTTGCTGGATTGGGGTTTTGAGATTGGAAACCACAGCCTCACGCACCCTAGCTTTCGATTCCTGCGGCGTCGGCAAATTGTGCCTGAGGTAGCGGGATGCGACGCTTACTTGAAGAAGCTCGTACCCGGCATCGACGTTCAAACCCTTGCGTTGCCATATGGCCAACTTCCTGTGAACTCCCGCAGTTTGCCTGCCCTGGTGGAATCGAAAAGTAATTCGGAAAGATATCGTAATATTGGCGTCCTTTTATTCGGAGGGGGCCTTTGCCCATCGCCTTATTCAAGTCAGTTCGATCCATATAAGATTCCCCGGATTGGCCCCAAACCTGGCTATGTGGAGTCGATTCTCATTAAGCTGAGCCGATAGAAAGCCGCATCGAGGTTAAACCTACGGGCCCTGAGCACTAAGAACTTGCTCAAGTCCCTCCGAATGGTCTGATCGATGTTCCCAAGACCTTGGTGTAACGACATTACGTAATAACATATTGGCCCGTGAAAGAGTGATATTAGGGTAGGGTCCTATCATGGACGGCAACTGGCTTTGCCAATCGCTCTGTAGATTTTCGATTGGTCTGATTCTCTCGGCATCGATGATATTGGCCGCATCGGCAGGCAAATCCCCTGATTTCTGGAAATCCGACCCCGGTGGACACCTAAACGAGCTCCGAGACGGACGTCTCACACTACTGCCGGCAGATGAAAACTGGGGGAGTGCGGAGGCTTCGAGTATCGCTTCATTTCCGTTCTGGAACGAGCAAGGAGCCAAGGTCCATATACGACTGAAACTAGGTCAGGTGACCCGTGGGGCAGGGTATGAGGTTTTTGTAGGCTTTGTCCCAGACGGTGTGGAAGGGGGAATACAAGCCTCCGATAACGTTGTTGGAATATCTATCGTCCGAAACGGGGCGAAGCCGACGCTTTCGATAGGATTGACAAGGAAAGAGGCAAGCAGTACGAATCCAAACGTTCGGGGAGATCAATTTGGGAACTTGACCTACTACGGCGGCTGGCCGGGTACCGAAGTTCCCCTGGCGACAGATTCGCTGGATGTGCGTCTCACGATCAACGGTGAAGCGGTCCAAGCTCAGGTTGGTTCGACATTCTCGGAATCTCGCCCGATCGGTCTTACTGCCAAGTTGTGGCCGAGTGCTCACCTAGCTGTTCGGTGCAAAAACGTGAATGACGGACGAGGCTCGGTAACCGTGGACCAAGTCAGCGTCGATTGCCCCCAGCAGATCGGCAATTTTGTCCGGCCGATCGATTTAAGGTCAGTCGTCAATATGGGCTTTAAGGATGACGTCAAAGGGGATCAGAAAGGAGGTTGGACTGATCAGGGAGAGAATGATTTACGAAATATCACTCCAGGCCTTCAGATGATCCATTCGGTTCCCTTCGACATCATCGACCCTCAGGCAAACGGGGGCAGGAGTTGCCTGATGCTCTACTCAACAAATCGGGATTATTTTCCAAAGAGTGCCGGACCAGTCTTCATTCACGAAAAGGCAAACTCTCTGTTCTTTCTGCATTCATCTGCATGGGCGCATACCAAAGCCCAAGCGGCCAAGTATTTGGTCGATTATGAGGATGGAACACGTGTGTCGATCGCGATTGTGATTGGACAGCAAATCGATGATTGGTGGGGCATGGGACCAGTTAGCAACAAAAATGCAGGAGTCGTAATGCGCGTTAGGAACGACTCAAGTTTGAGCGGATCTGTCGGTATTTATGGTTTTCGCTGGATAAATCCTAATCCGGACAAGACAATTCGTTCACTTGAGTTTCAGTCTGCGCTGGGGGAGCCGGTTGTTGGGATTTTGGCCGTGTCCCTTATAAAACCAGGAATAGGCGTGGAGCAGGAGAGGGTTCTTCAGGCTGCCTTTCAACCGGATGCGGTCGTCGACCTAAAGCGCTTTCCACCGGACAAGGACCAGATTTCAGATCAAGTTACGCTCCAAACCGCGAAGTCGGGTGATCCGTTTGTTTTTTCGGTCGCTGGATCCTATAGCGGGGGAGGTGGTGGGAAGGCGATGCTCGATTTACCCGGATATTCTCCGTTGATTGAATCGATGGGAGGAATATCGAGATTCCCGTATGGCCTAGAAATCAGCTTCTACTTCTGGCCGTACACCGCCATGGACTGGTATCCAGTTCTCGGAAAAAAGGGCGGGACTTATGGGACGATTGAGCGCTGGTACTACAAATACGGGGGGCCACAGGACACATTAAGCTATCAAACGATGTTATCGGAATATAAAGCGAAAGGGCTTAAACTTGACCTGCTCCTGAATTGTCATGCAATGTTTAATGGTCGCGATTTTGTCTATGTGAAAACACTGCCTGAAGACAAAATGAGAACTCAAAACCCCCTGGACGAGGGGGTCTTCAATCGTGAGAATCTCGCGGCAATCGTTCGAAACAATGGCGCCCTTGTGGACTATGTCATTCGAAACGGCTATCAAGACACGGTTGCTTTTTGGGAGATGGATAACGAGCGGTGGGATATGCCCGGCGCCGAATACGCAGAGGTTGTTGCCGCCCACGTGAAGATGCTTCGAGCAAAGTTGCCAAAGGCAAAGGTCATTGTCTGCCTCGGGGAACTTGGACCGTATTCTAGTAATCCAGAGGGATCGCATGCCATAACTTGGAGTCGAGATCTTCTATCGAAACTTCGAGAGTTGGGGATGAACAATCAGATCGACTACTTTGCTCCCCACATCTATCCAAATCTATTCGATCACGCAGGGGAAATCACCCAAAACTATCTTCAAGACTGGAGTATTCGTAACATTCGGCGGAGCCTCGACTACATGTCGGCAATGCTGGATCGTTTTGGTTTCAATAACTCCAAGTTCTTCGTGTCCGAATGGGGCGCCCAATCCGACGAACTTGGCGACCAGAGCCATAACGAGTTGATCACGTCGATGGCAGCCGCAATTGCTACCGCCAAAGACATGATGGCGATTCTCGCGCACCCAAGAGTCCAAGGCTCAACTTGGCACCAGTTCTTTGCCTCCTCGTACGTCAGTCCGGAGAAGAAGACGCCAATCAGCCAATGGGGCGAACAGACAGTATATTTCGTGCCAAAGAAGGGCTTTGTTTCAACTCCGCCGATGCAGGCAATGAAGATGCTGACCGCATTCGGGCGATTCGGCACGTTGGTCCCCAGGAAATTGGATGTCCCTTCAGGAGTGCATTACCTCTGCTGTAAGGGCGCGAAAGGGGATGCCTACTACGTTGTCAACTCAACCCCGAATGCGGTGGCGATTCCCATTACGGGACCGGTTCATCGGCGGTCGCTCTTCGCTCCAACTGTTGCTGCCATCTCAATTGGCCGATACGGAAGTTACGGGGATGCGCCGGGAGACATTCATGAGATCCTCGCTCAGGACTTTAAGGATGCAACAGTGCCCCCGTTTTCGGTAAACGTTCTGGAGGTGGCTCGCTAGCCGGACTACCTTCAGGGTGTTCCAGGAGTGTAGAGATGGGATTGTCGCATTACGAGCTTCGGAGTAACATCAATGACTCTAGCGGGGATGTCCGGAGATTGAATTCGTTCGCGGAGCAAAGACCAAGCTATTCTTCCGATCTCCTCAAATGGGATTGACTGGGTCGTAAGGGGGGGATCGAAATAATCTGCGTCGATATCATCGCACCCGATGACGGCAACGTCTGAGCCCACTTTCAAGCCGGCTTCTCGGATTGCTCGATAGGTACCGGAGGCAATCTCGTCATTCAGACAAAAAAGCCCGTGTGGCCAACGATTTGAACCAACGTATTCCCTAAGCGTTAAGAAGTCATTAGAGGGACAGTCGGCCGGGACGTCGATCAAGATTTCTGGGCGTCTGGTTTCCGAAATGAAGGAGCGATAGGCTACGAGTCGTGGATCGAGGGGGTCCAAACTCGAGACCTTTCCAATGCAGCCTATGCGCTCGCAACCAACTTGCCCAAAGGCTTTCATGGCTTCTTCTGCACTTGACCTCATATCCAGTCTGAGCGAATCTTGCCGGGTATCTGGTTTGGGTGAGATTTGGACAAGCGGAAGAATCTTGTCTAATTCCGCCGGCACAATGCGTGATGTGCAGAATGCGCCATCGGCCAAAGAAGCTACCGCACTAGGGTCCGTAGACTCTCCGAAGACGACCAAGTCATGATCGTCCTCCGCCAGAACGCGATGGAACTGACGGGCGAGCCGGTTGGAATAGGCGGCGCCAAACTCATAGTCGATCAATGCGATTAAACGGGTCTTGCCCGTCGCTAATGCCCGAGCCAACCGGTTGGGTTTATAGCCAAGTTCGTCCGCCGCTTTTCTTATGCGCGCGGCCGTGGCTGACGCAACTCGGTGCCCTTTACGTCCGGTTAATACTGACGACGCGGTCCCAAGAGAGACGCTGGCTCGTCGAGCAACTTCCGACAAGCTGGAAGCCATATGCCTTATATGATAGCTGAAAAAGCGCTTTTTCAGTCCCGAATCTACGAATTAAACGGGAGAGCACATTTCAACAAGCACCACGAAAGATGTGATTGGAACAAGCGCGACTGACCAAAGGATAGCACGATCGCTAGCTTCTTAAAGTGGGTGATACCGACTATTGAGTGAACTCGAAGTGGTTCCCAGGATTTAGGGCCAGGTTCTTAACCCAATCCCTCGCTTTAAGTGGTTGGTAGTTCCGCTCGCTTCGAAGGTTCACATAGCAGGACCCCCTATGATGCCAAAGACCTGAATGGCTTGCTTGTACCCATAGCTCTTGAATTCTTTAATCCCATTGAAAGAGACTTGATCTTCAGATCGGGGCTTTCGACCCAGCCTGGGCATAACTGACCGCGATCACAATCCTACCTAAGAGTTTCTCGAACCTGACATCATTCACGCAGGGGCAGGTGAGGTCAGTTGCGCATTCTTCCGAGTGAAAAGAATCTGCAAGAACCCGGTGCGAGCGGTCCGATGCTTTACGTCAATTGCCTGCTTCAGCGTGAGAACGTTTACCGCCGAAGCTGGAAACGATCATAGAGTCCCGTCTTTGGAGGAGACACATGACTAAAAGGGAATGCCAGCGACGGGGTTCCAGCTTGGTCCCCTTGATGAACAATGCCGGCCCTAAACTAAAGGTTTGACCAAGGGTGGCCGGTGAAAATAGTTTTGGGGTATCCTTGAGAATACGTATTCACAGGCGAAACGTCATGTTACTTAATCGAATTTCCACGCTTCCGCGAACTGATCTTCAACTTCCTTTCGCTCTTGAGCCTCTCAAAAAGATCGCTCTCAATATGTACTGGGCTTGGCGCCAAGAAGCAATCGAGCTCTTTCGTGAAATTGACCCGCTGCGATTCGACACCGGTACTCCTCCGGTCGCCCTTTTGCGAGAGACCGCGTCTTTGGAGCGCTTGTCGAACGACCCCACCTACGTTGCCCGGGTTGAAAGAGTTGCTCAAAGCCTGGATGCCTATCTGGAAGCGCCAGACCGTAAGTGGGAAGGGTTAAGTCACGACAACCCTATTGCCTATTTCTGCGCCGAATATGGAATTCATGAGTCATTTGCCCAATATTGCGGGGGCTTGGGAATTCTTGCCGGTGATCATTGTAAAGAAGCTTCCGATCAACACCTTCCGTTTATTGGAATTGGCTGCTTCTATCGCTTGGGTTACTTCCGACAAAGTATCGACTTCGAAGGGAGACAGGAGCACGTCTACACCGAATTCGATTATCGGGATCATGCCTTGGAACGAGTCGCCAACCCATCGGATGGGAAAGCGTTGTTGGTCGAACTTGAACTTCCGGGTCGAAAGCTCTTTGTGGCAGTGTGGAGGCTGGCGATCGGCAGAGTTCCACTCCTGCTCATGGACACAAATGTGCCCGAGAATACACCCGAGGATCGGGCAATCACCGCTCAGCTTTACATGCTCGGTCGTGAAACCCGCTTCTTACAAGAGCTTGTATTAGGAGCCGGCGGCGCAAGGGCACTCAGCATCCTAGGAGTTGTTCCCAGCGTCTACCATATGAACGAAGGTCACTCCGCACTGCTGCTGGTGGAAAGACTTCGCAGACTCGTGTCAAACGGTGCGACTTGGAAACAGGCATGCGATGAAGTTCGTAGCCGATCCGTTCTGACGATTCACACTCCTGTTCCAGAAGGCAATGAGCGATTCGATACCCGCCTTGTGCGGTCTGTTCTGGAACCGATCATCGAAGGCACGACGATTAAACTCGCCGCCCTTCTGAAGTTGGGTCGGGATTCGATCAATGATCCCAATACGTTTGACATGACCGCCTGTGCCTTGAGGCTATCTCGTGCCGCCAATGGAGTGAGCATCCTGCATGGTCATACCGCGCACAACACATGGCATCCGGTGGTGGGACTTCCAATCGGGGCGGTCACCAACGGCATTCACCTCCCATCATGGCTTGGCCCTGAGGTGAGGGTGCTTTGTGAGAAAGCCGGGGCATCTTTTGAACCCGCAACCGTGGTTCCGGCGACCCCGCGAGACATGGGTAGGAGCGTATGGCAACAGGTCGCATCCATCGACGATTCCGCACTATGGAATGCTCACACAGCCCAAAAGCGGGCTCTCGTTGAGTTTGCCAATGCGCGATTGCTCAAACATCATATCCGACACGGCGAGTCGCCGACTCAACTGAGGGAATTGGCCTCTCAATTGGATCCCGACGCCTTTATCATCGGATTTGCGCGACGCTTCGCGCCCTACAAGCGTGCGGGACTTCTGTTCACCAATCCAAGGCGACTTCTCAAGATGTTTAACGCTTTTGGTCGGCCTGTTCAACTCATCTATTCTGGGAAGGCGCATCCCGGTGATCGAGTCGGTCAGGGTCTAATTCGGGACGTCTATGAAATGACCCTTGATACGCAGTTTAAGGGCAAGGTTTTCGTCCTTGAGGATCACGACATCGCAATTGGCCGGGCCTTAGTCCAGGGAGTTGATCTTTGGATCAATAATCCCCTTAGGCCACTGGAAGCTTCCGGGACCAGCGGAATGAAAGCAGCCGCCAACGGTGTTCCGAACGCTTCGATATTGGACGGCTGGTGGGACGAAGCATTCGAAAACGGGGCGGATGGCCCAAATGGGTTTGCAGTGGGTCAAAGAACGAACCAGCGAACGCGAGCATCTCAGGACAAGTTTGATGCTGCGTCTCTCTACCGGGTACTCGAAGACGAAGTGCTGCCGCTGTTTTGGTCTCGCGATTCCTCTGGCGTGCCAAAGGGATGGATTCCAGTAATGAAACGTGCCATGGCGACCAGCCTGTACGCGTTCTCGACCTTGAGAATGATCGAGGATTATGCTAACGACATGTATGCCGATCCAAGCTAAGGACGAGACTTGCAACGACCTATCGATCGTCGTCTTATCTTGTGGTACTCGGTGCAAGGGGCGGACTTCTATTGGGGCCTATTCAGCTTATTGCCCATCATCGTTCAGGGCTATGCAACAGAATTGATCATTAGCGGTTAAAATCTCTCTTGGTGTACATACGCTCAGAGAACGACAATGAGGAGGCTCGCGCACGTCGATCTGCTGTTGATCGAAAGATCGAGGACCTTAAGCGTAACCTGAAGTCTGACAAGTCGTTTGAAAACCCCGAAATGGTGCTGGAATTGGCATCGCTACTTTGTTGGCGAGGCCATTCGCGTCAGACCTTCGACCTTCTTAACCCCCTCTTGAGTTTAGACTTGCCTTTGAGCATTCACTTCGAAGCTCGGCAATTGATCGCCGATAACTACTTTCGCCACGATCAATACGACATCGCGAACCGAACTTATCGCGAGAATTATCAATTCGCTCTGGGGGCTGGAGATGATTATCGGGCGGCACGTGCGCGTGATGGCATAGCTTGGGTTCTAATTGACGTGGGGCATTTCACAACGGGCGAATTTGTTGAAGCCGAACAGATCTTTACGGACAATTTGCACCTACACCGTAACGAGGGAATGTGGTTTGCAGAGGCGATGGGAGTGTACGGCCTGAGTCGAGCTGCCGCCGGCATCGGTGAATATGCTCGCGCTATTGAACTCGCCAACGCCTCGATCGAGTTGCTTGAAAAGAAGGGAGGCCACCACCTCATACAACTGCCTCTTCTGCAGCTTGCGAACGTATATCGAGACCGAGGGAGCTTCGATTCGGCGAGGCCCTTTTACGAGTCGGCAGTCAATGCCGCCGACATGAGTCAAGATCCATACCTTCAAGTTCTGACCAGCTATCACTTTGGTTGCTTGCTTCTCTTTGTCGGCGAGGGTGAAGAAGCGAGAGCTATGTGGCGAAACTCGTTGCCATGGATAGCCGAACTGGAGTTTCCCCGTCTCGGAAGTGAGACCTGTGGCCGCCTGGCACGAATCGCTGCCGAGCAAAATGATTTTGAAGAGGCTTATTGCCTGCAAATGAAGTCGCAGGAATACGGAAACCGTGTGGGTGTGATTTCCCCAATCCTTCAAAACCAGCAAATGCTGTTAAGGACTGCCATGGATCGCGCACATCAGCTTGAAGGAGAGCTGACCTACCTAAATGCCGGAATCGAGGCAAGTGAAGATGGCATTTTCGTACTTGGACCGCCTGAAACTGAAATAGTCGACGGCGACTTCGTCATTCGGTTCATAAACGACGCAGCAGCCCGAATGCTTGGAAGCAACCGGGCAAGCATAACGAACATCTTGTTGGGCACCGTCTGGCAGTCTCCCACTTCGAGAGACCTGATCGAACCAACTCTGGGTGTTTATAGGACGGGTGAGCGGCGCACGTTGGACCCGATATGCTTGGAGTGGACTAAGGAAAATCCGCGTTGGTACTCGGTCAAAATCGCCAAGATCTCGGATGGAATTGCATGGACGGTTAGCGACGTTACGGAGCGCGAGACGATGAGGCAACAGATCGTTGCCCAGCGAGACAGTTTAGGTCTTGCCAATTTGCGACTAACGGCGCTGGATCGCGAGAAGTCCGAGATGTTAGGTATTGCCGCTCACGATTTGCGTAGCCCGATCGGAAATATCCGCTCCTTGTGCGATTTGATCCCTACCGACGACCCTCACGTGGCGGAACTGACCAGCATGATCCAGGTGTCATCAGATTCGTTGCTCAATCTCATTGAAGACCTGCTTGATGTGGAACGGATTGAGCAGGGACAATTCGAATTGGAATTTGGACCCGTCGACGTGTCTTGTCTTTTGACACAAACGATCGGCTGGTTTTCTGCGGAAACGGCACAGAAGCGGATGGAGATTCGCCAGTCCGGACCTAGGCTAGTCGTTCGCGCCGATGAAGGCGCTGTACAGCGAATCATCCAGAACTTGATTTCCAACGCGATCAAGTTTTCCTGTGCGGACACTGAAATCAGCGTTTCCACTTCAGTGAAGGGTGAAATGGGGCGAATTGAGATCCGGGACCAGGGCCCAGGCATCTCCGAAAATGATCACCGAAAGCTTTTCGTGAAGTTTGCCCGGCTATCCGCTCGTCCGACTGCGGGCGAATCCTCCACCGGATTGGGGCTCTCAATCGTCAAACGCCTCGCTGAAGCGATGGGTGGAAGAGTTGGGTGCCTCTCGATTCTTGGGGAGGGGTCGACATTTTGGTTCGAACTTCCCTGGATAGCCGACGACTGAAAGGGTCCAGGACTCGCTGTCGGCGTCTGTTAACAATTGCCTGATTTTAGGCCCCATCCACTTGCATCGAGCTAGTTGTGCGCGTCGACTTAGAATCGACGAATATGTTCGTCCGCGATTTCGATCGCCCGTAACAAATCGCGCATAGGATTGCGTCCAAGAAACATCGTGTCAGAGACTAGAATGCGACTTCGATCGATTGGGTCGGCGCTGGCGTTGGCCTACATTGGGCGCCTTGCATCGGCTCAGGAATCATACGACCATTGGACGATTGAAGCCATGGCTGCTCAGGCAAGGATCGTCTTCAGGGGGACGATAACGGATCTGTCTCGAATTGAGTTTGATCCAAAGCCTGGCCAGCCGCTAAAAGTACGGAACATGCTCACACTTGGGGTTGCGGAGCGGTTTAAGGGTTCGCCAGATCGATGGATGACGCTTGATCGTGAAACGGTAGCGTCCGATGGGCGGTACGAACTATGGCTCAAGAATAAGACTGCGTTGCTTTGGTTCACCTTCTCTGAAGAAGATCCCCGGCCCTTTCCAGGATCGGTGATTGGACCGGGACTAAAGCTTCCCGCCGGGCAATCTTGGACGGCAATTCATCTTAGCCCGCCTGATCCGGCGGAGTTTGCCGCCGATCCTCGTGCCTCAAAGGGCACATTCTCGATGGATTTCAGTGTTCTTAACACCGATGCGGAGAAGTTGGAAGCGACAAGAAAGTTCCTAAAGAATAATCCCGGGGCAACCAAAGTTTGCCGCATTTCCATCCCTGTCTTACTCACAAATTCGATCGGTTACACAGGCCCGTCGGAGCATCTGGTCCTGCCTGTGAGCCCTGAATTGGAGGGAATTGCCCTGCGAATGATCAATTCGCCGGACACTTTTCTTCCCAACGTTCATACGGCTGCTGAAGCGACTTGGATCCGTGCTGATGGAGTCAAACTTCTTGGAAACTTCAATTCCGAGAAGAACGTAACCCTCGTAAAGTCGCTTCTTAACGACCCTGGAAAAGGACCCTCTGATTCAATGGAGTCAGCTACAAAGACGTACTTTTGGGTGCGTCTTGCTTCCTACAATGTGCTGAGTGATTGGGGAATCAAGGTGTCCAAACCGGTCCTCTAAGGGGACAAACGAAAAATAAGAGGGAGGATTTCAAATTCCTCCCTCTGGACCTACTTGATGGTGCCGGTTTTCATACCTGGCGGGGCAGGTAAGAGGTCCATATCGGCGCCCCCTCCTTTCTTAGGACCCGTGATCGAGTGCGGCTTATGGGCAACACTTGTACCGAGATCTGGCTTCATACAACCTGCACAAAACATGCCGGCTAAAAGAGATCCCAACGCCAGCTTAAAGAGCAAGGTCAGTAAGCGTCCCATCTAGACTCCATAGATATCCAGTCGGCTCAGGACCTGGGTTTGAGTTGTTTGTGACACCGTTAATCGTGGTTCCGCCGCTTGTGTAAGTCGAAGTAGAGTAGTTAGTGCCAATCGACAAGGAATCGTCAGACATGTACTTGGCATGGCCGTCCACCCACACGATATTTGCTCCGCCATAGGGTCGATATCCGCGCACCTGAGTTGCGAAGTGATCGTAGGGAGGAGGGTTGTTTCGAGACCATCCGCTTGAATCAAAACCGGATGGATACGTACCAAACGCGTCGTAGAAAATGCAGGCGTTGGGCGCCGGGTTCGTAATGGGGGAAGAGCCCGGTGCGTTCACTCCGACAAATCCTCTGCCGACGTCGTAAAGAAATGCGACAGAAGTGGAGAACATCACGGTCGTAGAAGGGTGTACTCCAGCAGTTTCGGTGCGCGCGAGTGAGCCACCGCATTGCCACCATGGGGATAGGAACATGTAGTTGTATCCGAATTCGGGGAAACGATTCTGGTTGTAGAACCAAGCGTTTGTACCCGTTCCATAGATCCCGTCTGGGTCTCCTACGCCTGGATCGACAAACATCTGCTGCGATTTGATATAGGGCGTAACAAGCTCATCCCACATCGGAGCGTGGGTTGGCAAATTATCGTTGCAATGTGGTCCTCCGGTCGACGTCGGACAACTTGAGTCTCCATAATTGACTTGGAACAGCACGAAGTAGTCGTCTGAATCAATTTGGTACATCTTCTCGGCGAGTCCAATTTGCTTGACATTGGACAACGATGAGGTCTTCTTTGCCGCCAATTTAGCTTGGGCAAAAACAGGGAAGAGGATGGAAGCAAGGATCGCGATTATGGCAATCACTACGAGAAGCTCGATCAGAGTAAAGGCTTTTTTCAAGGGGACAACCTCCAGATCAACTATCGGCCCCATACTTTTGGCCGATTAAGGTGGATCTTAACACAGAAGTTAGAGAATTCCAAGCATTTCCTAAAGGTTCTAACACTACAAGTAACTGACCGATGCCAAAGTCTGAGTTCGGACAATGCGGGATTGAACTGAAGTCTCAAGGTGTCTGCAAATTTCTTGCATAAATGATGCCTGCTTTCCGATTTTGAATCACTACTAGCCTGGTAAGGACGAATTTCGAGTGGCTTACACCACAGAACTGAAGTTGACGCAACGGCGGTCATGTTTGCGCGGAATTCAAATCCTAGAAGAGGGTGCATTCACCTGAAAATGCGGTTGATTACCAGGATAATTCAACAGAGAGTTGTAATGAAGGTAGACGGCTTTATGCATCATGCTTTGTGATGCAGTCATGTGTGCTTTCATAAAAGCAGTGCAGTAAGAGCCCTTCGCCGGTGTCCAAACTGCCTTGTACTTAAAGGTCTTTCGAAAAACTTAAGAATTACGAATAGAATACCGATGCTATTATTCAAATTGAGAAGGACTAAAAGTAGATCCGATGTAATATAACCAGGTCGTATAGTGGGAGTCTTCTTATTAATACGAATTAACTGTAAGGTGTAAGGAAGCTTTAAATAAGTCCATGAGCAACCCGACATTCAAACAACCTAGTAGCAAAAAGTTGTCCGCAATTCGGGTTGTGGCTTTGACCGGAGTTGAATTTCTTCTGTTTATCGTCATTGCATGTTCGTTCTGGTATCAGGATTTCAGATATGCGCTCCCAACTCCCAAACCGAAAAACTGGATGATGCCTCAGGTGGGACGCGCTATTCAACTTCCAGATCATTTCACGGTGGCCGCCGATGGGAAGCCGATTGCGTTCAACTTCTACAATTGTGACTGTGCCTGTTCCCGATTCAACTTGGATCATGTGCGGAAGCTGGCAAGGACCTACGGTAGGTCAATTCGATTCATTCTTGTCCTAGAAGGCGGGACCCGAACGGACGAGGAGACATTGTTCCAGGGACTCAACCTTAATGCGGAGCACTACTGCGACCCCAATGGGGAAATTGCTCGAGCACTGGGGGTCTACGCGACTCCACAAGGAGTCGTATTGGATTCAGAGCACCGCATGGTCTACAGAGGGAACTACAACACGGGACGGTTTTGCGTCGAACCTCGAACCGAGTTTATGAGGCTTGTACTAGAGTGCGTCAGTTCGGGCCGACCCGTACCAAGGCAGTTGCAGAAATATCGCCCTGCATACGGTTGCGCGATTCCCTCTCTGTGGACTAAGAAATGAAGATCATTCCCGCCGAGAAGGTAGAAGACGGCAACTACGGCTTTACTAAGGGCGAGGTAGACGAAATCCTAGCGGACCAATACTACCGGATCGATTTGTTAATGGAGCGATTTTTACTCGTCCATTGCCTTATCGCCTTCTTTCTCGCTTTCATCTATTCAACTTGGATCATCACGATACCGGTCGCAATTTCGGCGCTCCTCATGTTTGCCATAAGCAGGAGAGCCGCTCCTGGGTCGCTACTAACGCGATGCATTGCAGGAATCTCGTTGCAGACGTTCGTTGCCCTCCATATATACCAAATGCATGGGCTACCGGAGATGCATTTCTTTTTCTTTACCGCGCAAACCATGATGATCTTGTACTACGATTCAAGGGCCTTTTGGCCGGGAACCGTCCTGATCATCGGCCAGCATATGCTCTTTGCCGCGCTGACGAATGCTGGCTATTCAGTCGATTTCTTTCCGGATACGTATATAACCATATCCAAGCAGTTCTTCCACTATTCAATCGCCGTCGGCCAGGTATGCGTGTGCGCATATTGGGCGCATTACCTCCGACAAGGACTTGTGCGAGACACGCGACAGCGCACCGAGCTCTTGGCCGCCAATTTTGCCTTGAGCGAAGCGCGCGGCTCCGCCGATCAGGCGAATGCGATTAAATCTCAATTCTTGGCGAACATGAGTCATGAGATTCGCACTCCTCTCAACGGTGTGATCGGGATGTCAGCTTTACTTCAGGATCTAGACACGAGCGAAGCGAGTCGCTATTACGTCGATTGCATCAAGTCGTCCGGTGAAACGCTACTAGCCCTGATTAACGATATCCTAGACCTCTCAAAAATAGAGGCAGGCAAAATCGCGTTTCATTTCCAGGAGTTTAGTATCGAATCGGTTATCGACGATGTGCTGGCGACCATGCAGTCTAAGGCAATCGAAAAGCGCTTAGAGTTCTTCGCAGTAATCGATCAGGCTGTCCCTCGGATTTTGCGAGGCGATCCTGACCGAATAAAGCAGATCTGGATCAACCTGATCGGCAACGCTCTTAAGTTCACCGACTCAGGCTCGGTAGTCGTACGGCTTAGTTGGGAAGAGGGCGAGCGAATGCAGGGATACTTAATAACCGCCATTCAAGACACGGGTATCGGGATCCCAGTCAGCATGCACGACAAGATATTTGAGAGTTTTTCGCAGGTCGCAGATATTGGAAGTAAGGGGACTGCTGGTACCGGTCTAGGGCTCCATATCTCTCGCCAATTGTCGATGGCGATGGGTGGTGAATTGACAGTTAAGAGTGAAGTTCACAAAGGGAGCACCTTTATATCGCGCTTGCCTGTCGATGGCGTATTGCAATCCCATCCAATGCATAGTAACTTGGATGCCTGCTTGATACTTGGCGAAACAGAGCTTGCAGCCGAGTCCCTATCCTCCATATTAGTGGCATTTGGTTGCGTCCCTTCAGTTGTCGCGGATGGGGATCACCTAGACGCTCTGGAAGAGTCTTGGCGTATGATCTTCGTGAGTGACTCGTGGATAAAACGCAACGGACAAGAGGCTCTAGCCGGATTCAAATCTGACCGAACCATCATTACCACGGCAGAGATTGGCGGACTCCCCGAAGGCTTCGTGTATCTACGAAAACCGTTCAGATTCGTGCAGCTTAAGGCACTATTGCTCCGCAAGGATACCCAGCCGTTGCTATCTCAAGAAACGGCAAAAAAACTGCTTAACCGCCGGTTTCTGGTGATCGAGGATAACGTGATCAATCAGCATATTCTGTCTGAGATGCTTATTCGCCAAGGTGCAGAAGTCGATTTGGCCGCCAATGGAGAACTGGGTTTAGCCGCTATCAAAGAAAAGGACTACGACATCATCTTTATGGACTGTTTGATGCCAATCATGAATGGTTTCGAATGCACGCGTATCATTAGACAAATGGAATTGGGGACGAATGTCCGTCGCAGGATCATCGCAACGACTGCAAATGCGATGAGTGGTGATCAAGAGGATTGTATTCGATGCGGTATGGATGAATATGTTGCAAAGCCAATCACCACCGAGGCGCTTCTTGGGTTAGTTAGTAAGATTCTCGAAGAGCCGGTTGGCGTGTCGGCATCCTTCAAAACGTAGCGGCTACGAATTTTCCCGCTGGATCGACGCACCTGGTGCTTTTCTAACCTGTCGTTCGGCGCGATCTTTCGGTCATGAGGGTTACACTTATGAGGAGCGAACGATTATGACGCGCACCCCCCGCAAATGCTTGAAAGCATCAGCCTTCGCGTTGGTGTTCCTACCCATGCTGTCCCTTGGCGTGCCATCCACTGTCAGTGGTCAAGACGCGGCTGCAAGCCAACCCCAGTCCCTAGGTCAGCCGTGGGATTCCCTATATTTGGACTCCAAGGTCCGAATCAAGCTAAGCTTTCGAAACGCAAACATCGATAGCGTAATCGAGATGTTCGAGCAAGCGTCCCAAATCTCGATCGTTAAGGATCCTGCGCTCCGTGGCCCAATTACGGTCACAACCGCACGCGCGGTTCGGCTAGGTGAGGCATTTCACGTTTTCAACTCTGTTCTGAAGCTGGAGGGATATGAAATGACGCGGGACGGCGAAATTCTCCTCATCGGCAAGTTCAAACCGCCTGCGCCCCCTGCTCCAGCCAATGCCGCCCAGCCGCCTCCGCAGGAAACGTACACGACGGTCGTCGATTGGTATCCGTTGTCGTTTGCCAACGCCAGTCAAGTCGCCCGGGCCATCAACGAGGCATATCAGCCATTTCCTTTGTCGCCGGGTCAACCCGGAAACAATCAGGGCCGCATGACTCGCGACCTTAAGATTGTCCCTCCTCAGATGCCTCCTGTCAGAGCCACCTACGAAGAATTTAGCAACTCGGTAATCGTAAATGCGCCCACGGCTCAACAAACCGAGATCTCCGGTTTGATTCAGAATATTGACGAGCGTCAATCAGAGGGACAGCTCACGAAGTCCTATCCTTTGTTGTACGCAAATGCCACCGATATTTTGCCGTCGGTACTGGCGATGCTGACCGACAATGTTGAGAAAGGTCGAGGCTGGAAAGGGAATAACTCGCTAGCCCAGCAGTTCTTTGGATTTAATCCTTCGCAAAATCAAAACCTTGCCGTTGCCGACTCGCGAACGAATTCGATCCTCGTTTCGGGTACGGCCGAACTGATCAAGGTGGCGGATAAGGTTATCGAAGCTCTTGATCAAAAGATGGCGGTCACCGGCACGACCTACGTATTCAAGCTGCAAAACGCTCGCGCTGATACGGTGGCAAACTTGCTTACTGCCGCATTCGGCCAGCGACAAGGGGTTTCAAACAGCAATCGAACGACGACGATAACGCCGACGAACAACATGTTCAACAACACGGCGCCGAACATTCGATCTGCGCAAATCGCAGCGGGTGGATCCCAATCTCAATCCGCTGCAACAACCCCTTCGAAGGATAGCGCAGGGAAAGCTCTTCCTGTACCTTTGCAAGACCCCAATGCGGCCAGCGGAGATTTATTGACCTCGGTTGGAGTGACCCAATCGCTTGCGAAGCCGGTAATCGGTCATGACGCAGAAGGGAAGAGCGTTTCCGTCCACGATCTGGCTGGACAGGTTACCGTCGTTGCCGACGCCAACACGAACTCGATTATCGCCGTGACCGCGCCTGATAACTTGCCGATCATCAAAGGAATTATCGACCAACTCGATCAGCGCCCAGATCAAGTGATGATTCAGACGATCATTGTAGAAGCCACTCTAGACAAGGCAAAGCAGTTTGGCCTTGAATGGAACTACAGCAAGGGCAACTCGACCGCGAGTCAGAAGTTTGGGTTGCAGAACGCGACACCGCCATTGCAGGGCCTCAACTATGCTTTAACTTCAAACGATCTGACCAGCTTCTTTAATATGCTCCAGACGGACACGAAATTTCAGGTGCTCGCTACTCCGAGAATATTCACGACGAATAACATGGAGTCTCAGATCAACATCAGTCAGAGCATTCCTTACGTAACCAACACGATCGTCAATATCAATGGCACTTATAGCTACAACTATTCCTTTCAGGACGTAGGCATCGTCTTGACCGTCACGCCGCATATCACGAGCAACGGCTACGTGACGATGGACGTCATCCAAACCGCAAACGACCTGCAAGGTTACACAACCTTCAACGCTCCTATCGTGAACCAGAGAGAGGCGGAAACAACCATCTCGGCAAAGGACGGTGAGACGATCATTCTGGGCGGAATGATTCGGAACCAAATCACCTCGACTGTCAATAAAGTCCCCCTTCTTGGTGATCTACCCATACTCGGAAACCTCTTCAAATCCTCCAACACAGACCATCAGAAGACGGAACTTCTCGTATTCCTGACCCCGCGCCTTGTCCGGGACCCTGCTGAAGCCAAACGCCTAAAGGACGAGTCCTTAAAAGAGATCACCCCCAGTACTCAAAGCATGATGAAATCCAGCCCGGCAACGGACACCGCCAAGAAAGGTAGGTAACCCAGAATTTTCGTGCTGAGGTTATGCAGACTCAGCCAATTTTAGGACGCGCAGCATCCCGGCGCCCTACTTGGATTTCATCGGTACCAAGCCATCGCCGGCCCCAACGGGGGCGGTCTTATACTCAGCCTTTACCTTGGCCGGGCCAGTTGACTTGACATCGGGACCGGTTGCACTGGGTGACCTCTCCTGCGAGAGGTCGGCTGTTCCACTGGAGCAGCCGACAACGCTTAAACAGACCACCCATGTTAGAGGGAAAAGCCTCCGCATCACTGTAACGGCCTCGGATTCCAATGATAGTTGGCGACAGAAGAAATGACAAAGTGCGTATCGTTACTATTGATTCCCATGTACCAGTTGGTGCCAGCTGCCAGGTCTCCGAGTGCCGGTTTGCTGACGTGCCCATCGCCCCACGCAGTTACGACTTTATTGGCAACCCGAGGGACCACAAAACCTGTGTCGCCACCGAGGGCAGGAGTCAGACCGAAGGTTACGTCCCACACTCCAGTACCCCAGTTCCAAATACAGGCGACATTTCCATCCACTTGGTTTGGGTCGGTGCCGGAAAGGTTGCTGTCCCAACAGACTGGCGCGTCCACCAAGCCGTTCCACCAGTAGTTGCCATCCCAAACCCAATTACCGTTTATCGTGTTATCGACACCGTTGCTGTACATCTCAGTGAAGTAAACCGTGTTCGCCGGTTGCGAAACTGAGGTCGCCGACAGTCCTATCGGGGACTGGTTGCCGGTTGCGGTGTTGTAATACATGGGCGCCATGCCCATGTGATTGATTCCCAAGTTTCCGTAGAACAGCGCGTTCAGGGATGGGTCGGTCGAGAGACCCGGGCTTTGGAAGATATTCTGAGCGGTGGGGTCTGTGTAAATCTGGGTGTTCTTGGTGTAGGGATAGAGAAGCGATCGCCAAGTATTGAAGGGGATTCCGTCTTTAGTGAATTGTTGTCCATCAATCGGATCGGTCGCATACCAGCTTTGCGCGATGACTAGCGTGTCGTCGTAATCAGTCGGATACATCAACGCGGCAAGAGCGATCTGCTTCACGTTGCTGACACAAGATGTTGCCTTGGCACTGGCCTTTGCCTGAGCAAAAACCGGGAAAAGGATGGCCGCCAGGATCGCAATAATGGCGATGACGACTAGGAGTTCAATGAGAGTAAATGCGCTTCTGACGCTTCTAAGATTCATACGTATCCATCCTTGAATCCGCTTAGCATTCCAGGGCCCAGGTGGGTGGTTCTGTGCGGCTTCGATCCTATATTCCGGGCATTATACGACAGGGTATTGAAACACCTGTTCGCTCTCCAGTACATTTGAAAAACGAACATGAAGGTGCCTGAAGCTACCAAATCGCTGTTCATGTATCCAAACACGATGTCGCCCGTCCTCTATGTCGGCCGACATCATAATTCAGTTGGTCTGCGCCAAGGGATGCTGCCTCATGCGCATCCGTGCGGCGTCGAGATTTGCTACATCCACCGAGGAAGCAGTGAGTGGTGGACAGGTTCAGACATTCACGTACTCCATGCTCTCGACATTCTGGTCATATTGCCCAGAGTCCCTCACGGCGCTGTCGACTCCGCTTTGGCTCCGTGTGAGTATTTCTGGGTTCACGTTGATCCGAACTTGTTGCCCAAGACACTGCGCCACTCGCTGACCGAGCCTGGTTTTGCCGGTGTGCATCGCTCGCATCCGGAGATCGGAGAAGTTGTTTCCGCTCTCTATCGGGAACATCACTCGCGAGATTCATATAGCGCGGATGCCTGCCGATCGCTTTCTGAACTACTTATCACATCTTTGGCCCGTTCTGCTGGAAACGTTCAGTATCCCAACGTAAGCCACCTTGTCTCCCAGGCCCAAGGGGCTCTACTTGAAGCTGACGAGGAAAACTGCTCCGTCGAAGCCGTAGCAGAGCGCCTGTTCGTTTCAACCGCATGGTTGACAAAGAAGTTTCGAAGCGAAGTCGGCCAGACGCCCGCCGCATGGGTCTTGGAACGTAAGATGGCGAATGCCAAGAGGCTTCTCGGCATGACGGATGAGCCCATAACCGATATCGCCTTTCAACTAGGTTTTTCATCCAGTCAGTACTTTGCCACCGCGTTTCGTCGAGTTACCGGTCGATCGCCGTCTGAGTATCGCAGCCTCGTATTTCGGGGGTGAACGGGTTACTGAGCCCATATTCGGAAGACGCCGCGGTTGCGAAAAGCGTTGAGCGCCAAGCTCGGTCGGTGCAGGAGAACATAACTTGTTGCGGATTCAGCGTCGAATGCCTTCCGGATTTTCCCTTCCAGAGATTGCTCGCTGCGCTCTTTATGGACTTTTGGCGGAAGCTGAACCCCCCTGACCCTTACCGCTTCCTTAGATGCGAAAGCTTGGCGACGCTGCTTCAAGTCGTCGGTTGCTCCACAACGGCCTTGGCTCCCAAAAGCTGGATGTCCTTAGATGCTTCGTCCAGAAACTTTCCCATATCCATGCTCTTCCAGGTTCCACTGGATCACTTGGCTCCTTTAGTGGCTTGTCAAGCAAGCCTGTGCGTATTGTCTGCGTGATGTTCGCCCAAAGGGATCAGAAGCTCTGTACCTTAACGCCATTTGCTTCGGGCAGATTCTCCAAGCCAGTTGGAACTTTCTTCGTTCGCGGCGTATTACGTCTCGGTGAACTGAGGCCGACAACCAATGTCGGCAACAAAACGGAGAAAACCATGAAGAAAACCAGACTACTTTGCCTCGCCATTCTCGCCCCTTGCATTTCCCTCGCAAGTGCCGATCACTATGTTTATACGCTTCTCAATCAGCCATCGGGTAATGCTGTGCAAACCTACGTGCAGGGCTCGAACGGAAAACTGAAGTTGGTTGGAAAGACATCCACCGGAGGTCTCGGTACGGGACAGGGGCTTGGAAGCCAGGGAGCGCTTGCCATGAGCGCAAGTGGGCGCTACCTTTTTGCGGTGAATGCCGGTGATAGCACTGTTTCGCTATTCGCGGTCACAAACGGAGAGCTGACGCTCCTGGACGTAGAGAAATCAGAAGGCGAATCGCCCGTGAGCGTGACTGAGAGCGATGGACTGGTCTACGTCCTCAATCAAGGGACCGCCACAACCCCAGGTGGTATTCAAGGCTTTGCCAATTTTCTCGGAGAGTTGATCCCAATTTCGAGGGCGACGGCTTCGGTCAGTGGCGTTGGAGTGATTCCGGTCGAAGTCAAGTTCACTCCAAATGGAGGCGGCCTTGTGGTGGCAGAGAAAGTGTCGAATCTCATCGATACTTTTCAGCTTGACGTGCGTTGTCTGCCAAGGGATTACTCTTATCAGAACTCCTATGGAAAAACCCCTTTTGGCTTCGATTTTGATAAGAAGGGAAGGCTCTTTGTGACCGAAGCAGCGGGCGGGGCCAGTGACGCCAGCACCGTTACCAGCTACTCACTCGGCAAGAACCTCGGACTGACTCCTATTACCAAGAGCGCCCCGACGAATCAAACTGCTGCCTGTTGGGATGTTGTCTCACCAAATGGCGAATATCTTTATACAGGAAATGCGGGCAGTGGAAACGTCAGCGGTTTTAGGATCGGGGCAAATGGGACGATCACATTGCTTGAGCACAGTGGCGTAACTGGCACAACAGGCGGCAAAACCCTGGATACCGCCATGAGCCCGGACGGTGAGTATCTGTACGTCCTCTCAGCCATTAATCAGCAGATAACAACCTATAGAGTCGCCGGTAACGGAAGCCTCACACTCATCGACACTGCATCCGGTTTGCCGACTGGAACGAGCGGTCTGGTTGTGCATTGAAAAAGGACTCGTCCGTCCTCGGCCAAGCCTATGCCGGGGACGGGCTCAATTGGCCCAAAGTGACGTCTGTTCTCATGATGGCGACCAATTGACTTAACCAATGCGGTGATGCGAATTCTCCATCGTAGGTACCGGCCGAAATCAAGTTATAAGGCAGTGGAAACCGCTTGTTCCCGCTGCACTTTGGATGATGGCCCCTTATGCCAAAGACACCGGTGGCCGCTCATGCATCAAATTCGAATTCTATCGATGTGTCCATAAAAACAACGATGCGAGACCTTTTCGAGACGTGGGGAATGACCGGTATAAAGGTGAATCTAGGATTCTGGGAGGGCAATATTAATCGAAAAGATCCTGATCAGGCGGCTGCCTGGGAGTTGTAAGGAGAACTCCTCACTCGGATTTCCACGCGGCATCTTGCTCCAGATCAGGGTGACGAGAAAGCGGCATTAGACAGTATCCCTACGCTCTTCGAGTCCGCGCCCGAGATTCTAAAGGAGAAATGCTCTGGATGTATGGAGTTTGCTAAAGTCGCCATTGTCGTACTAAATCGGGTAGTTCACCCGTTTACCGCCAGGTGGCACAAGTGAAGTCTGGCCGCTGCATTCTCAGATTCAATTCAATGCAAAGAGTTCACTTGAAGTGGAGAGCTTCGAAAGGCAACTTGAGGAGCTACTCGTACATTTTGGACCGAATTGCGGCAGTCGAAGACCTGGCCGATCTTAGAGTCCGTGTAGTCCAAGTGCGGTTAGTGGGTTGTGCAAGGTCAGGCGCTCGATTTCCGTCCTGGACAGCGCACATCCATTCATGAGGTTCTTCGCTGCCCGTGACATGCTGATGGCTGAGCCGACGAAGTGCGATCCGTCGGGAGCTCGGGCAACCATGTCGTCCCCAATCAAGAGGTTCCAACGCGACATCGTATAACGACCGGGCCCAAGACCGGCTGGTGCGATCGCGTCGGTGACTACGATGCACCGATCGGTCCCAGCCGCTCGGATGTAATTCGAGAGCGCAGGGAAGGGTACATGAACTCCATCGGCAATCAAACATATCCAGAGGTGATCCGAGAGGCTCAGTGCGCGCTGAATGATGTTATCGTGGCGATGCATCTGCATGGGGCACGCGTTGCCAAGATGGGTGAACATGCTGATTCCCGCATCGATGCCCGCCTTCAACTCGTCCAAACTCGGATCGCAGTGCCCAGCCGAAACCTTGACCCCCTCTGATACAAGTCGACGAGTAACCGTGAAATCTGAGTCGTGCTCGGGTGCAAGCGTGACTAGTCGGACGAGACCGTCAGCGGCATCGAGTAATACCTGCATGTCGCTCCAGTTGGCGGGACGAATCGCATCGAGAGGATGTGCGCCTCGGTATCCGGATTCCGGGCTCAAGAACGGTCCCTCAATGTGGAATCCTCTAACCATTCGTGTCGCCAAAGGTGAACATGACCTGGCCCGAACGAGGTTCTTCAGTCGTGATACCATCACATCCAAGGTGTCGGTGATGACCGTCGCCAGAATTCCGCTGACTCCATCCCGTTCCAGTCGCATGCATGCCGAATTCAGATCCCCTTCTTCCAACTCCTCTTGCATGAAGTCAACCCCTGCATAGCCATTTACCTGCAGATCAAAATACGAGCTGGAATTTCGCACATCTGTCATTGGCTCATTCCATGTGGAGAGTCGAGTCTAGTCCAGGAGGGCCGCCGAGAAGGAATCCAAATAGAGCGTTGTTCCTGGATGCTGCTGCAGGATGGATGCTGGAACATCGGGTGTGACTGGCCCCTTGAGAGCGTTGCGAACCGCAATTGCTTTTCTGGCGTCTGGAACACTGCAGACGATGATCGTTGAGCCCAAGATGTGTCGAATGGACATGGAGATTGCGGTCGTTGGCACTGCGTCCAAATTCGGAAACCAACCTTCTCCAAGCTGTTGTGCGCGGCACGCTTCATCAAGCTGGACCAAGATGTAGGGCTCCGTCGTTTCAAAATCCGCCGGAGGGTCGTTAAATGCCAGGTGGCCGTTCTCTCCGATCCCAATAAAAGCCACGTCGATCCGATGTCCACTGATTAGTTTGGCCAGCCGGTTGCATTCTGCTTGCCAGTCCCCTTCCCCATCGATGTAGTTCATGGCCCCGATCTGCTGAGGCAGCTGATCGACAAACCGCTCTTTCAAGAACTTCCGAAACGATGCCGGGTGTTCAATCGACATCCCTGCGTATTCGTCGAGATGAAAAACTTCCACCTTGCTCCAATCGATTCCTTCTGAGGAAACGAGCACGCCCAGCATTTCGAACTGGGATACGCCTGTCGCCAAGATAATGCTCGCCCTGCCTCGTTCGCGGATCGCCTGCTTGATGGCTTCGCTGCCCTGAATCGCCGCTTTCCGTCCCAGTTCCGCTTTCGACTGACTGATATCGATCTTCACTTCATAGCCATGTTGGCAGACTCCAGCGAGGGCCGTCAAACCCCTCTCATCCGGTCTTGCAGGGCGTTCACCCGATTCCGTGGCCTCGAGTTTGTTTTGCTGCAATAATCAGAATCACCAAGAAGTTCAAGAATCTGGCAAGGAATGGAACATGGATGAGCGGCGATCACTTCAAGTTTACGAGCAGAGGCTAAACGAGGTACTGGACTACATTGAGAGGAACTACGACCAACCACTCATGTTGGCGCACATCTCGGACGTCGCCCAGTTCTCGCCGTTTCATTTTCATCGTCTATTTACGGCTTACGTCGGTGAAACCCCGCATGTTTTCGTCCGGCGACTTAGGCTGCAGAAGGCGATGGCGCTTATGGAGCGGCGCCCACAAAAGAATCTCTCTGAAGTAGCCGTTGAAAGTGGCTTCGCTCAATCTTCTGATTTTTCACGCGCGTTTCGCGAGGTTTACGGCTACCCGCCTAGCAAACACACGAAGGGGAGGGTTAGCGAAGATAGCAAGATTCGGCAAGAAATGCTGGCGAACAAGGGTTATCATTTTCGAGGACCGAATGACTCGGCTGAAGGAGACAACTTCCAAGTGCGCATTGAAGAACTGCCAGCCCAAAGAATCGCATTCGTAAGAGTGATCGGCGGGTATCAACCAGATCGTTTGATGGCTGCATTGGAGCGTTTACTAACGTGGGGGCGGAAACGAGGAATCTATCCTGGTGCAACTCTTGCCTCCAGCTCTCCCGATAATCCAGACATTGTTCCAACGTCACGATATCGAATCGATCTATGTATGATTCTCCCTGAAGCGACCCGCGAAACCGGACGGATTAGCTTTGGCGTTTTGCCGGCCATGCGCTACGCCATGGTCCACTGCCTTGGAGACATCCACAAGGTCGATCGAGCTTGGAAGTTTATGTTCTCAAGCTGGCTGCCGAAAAGCGGTTACGAGCCGTTGGATGCGCCGTATGTTGAACTCTTTCGAAATTCAGACGACTCCGACGGCTGGAGCACGTTAGACCTTGATTGTTGTGTCCCGATCCGTCCTCTCTCGACTTAAGGAACCTCCATGAAACTCATCCTAATCACCCTCACCTATCTCTTTTTATTTGCAACTGCATCCGCCGACCTCGATAAGATTCAAGGCACTTGGAAGGCGGCCTCGGGCCAAATTGGCGGAAAGGACCTGCCAAAAGCATTGCTTGACAAGATGGTCCTCAAGATCAAAGGAAACACATACGACTATGACGAAGGCAACGGCCACGATATCGGAACCGTAAAAGTCATTGCCGGGACGTCTCCCTTTGCGATGGATATCGCGGGCACTAAAGGCCCCAACAAGGGACGTACTTATAAATCAATCTATAGAATTGACGGTTCGACGTTGACGATCTACTATGGCCTTGACGGTCACCGTCCCGGCTCATTTGATGAAAAGGGGAAGCCGATGACGTTATTGATGAAATTCCATCGCGCTGACTAAGAGCCTTTCTTTCGTCGAAGAGTACGCTGTCCTGGGATTCACCGACATTTTGTGGAGTGAAGTCTGCAAATTGGTGGGTTAGCGTACAGCCTCTTAGGTGCTTGCAGATTTCGATCTTGGTCCAATCTGCTCGTACATGAGGCTGTGCGCATCCGCACCCACGCCTTAAACACTTACCGAGGTTCACCTATTTCTGGGGCAAATCCCCTATCAGTACCGTGCCAATTGCAGTAGCAACCGTTCGACCGCTATGCTCCGTGATCAACTCGGTCTTGCTAGGACTTACGACTACACGGTAAGTGCGGCCTGCGAGCGGTACGTTGCGTAATTCTGCATGTGCTTGGAGTGTTCCGTTCAATCGGAGCTTCCCATCTGGCTCTAATCGAATGATATTCTCAAGACCAATGAGGCACAGGAGTGCGCCCCACGTGTAGTAAGGTGTAGAGCTTTGGGTGCCGTCTTTACTTAAGAAGTTCTCACCACAAACGCGCTTTGCCGTCCAGTTCCGCATGAAAAGGCGTAGAGACTTATCCGCAAACTCGTTCATGAGTTCAGGTGCGGCGTAGCGCTGCAAACCTTGAAACACGAGATAATTCACGGGCGCCCAGACCTTTCCGCGCCAATAATCCTGCTGTGGCCAGACCGGATCGTCGTAAGATACCGTCGGAAGTATCCACTCACCCCAGAATCGCTTGGGATCGGTCAGAGCGGCGATAACCTGCCTGGCCTGTTCGGGCGACGCCGCACCTGCCAGTAGCGGGTAGAAGTTCATGGGAGTCAATCGCGTCAAGAATCGACCGTTCCAGATCTTGGTGCAGAAGATGCCCAGATCAGGGTTCCAGAGTTGCTTACGAATCCGTTCGCAGATGGCCGTATGCTCATTGCGGAATTCCGTTGCATCGGATTCGTATCCCAGTTCATGGGCGATAAGGCTCAGATATTGCGCGTCCATAGCCCACATCGAACTCAAGTCGACCGCATCCGCATTCAGCGTATTGCCGACCATTTCAGCTCCTTCAAAGTGCACCGTGTCGTCCCAGCCCGTTTCCAGGATGGCCGGATGAAGCTGAGCCGTTGATGAACCCCACTCCAAGAGACCGTCATGGTTGCCGTCGCGTGCTTTCGCCCACCATCGATGCCACGTGACCAGCTTCGGGTAGACCTCCCGGAGGAATGACTCGTCTGGCCAGCGTTCCTGCATTTTCCAGACGCACATGGCGCCTACTGGAGGTTGCGAACGGTCATTTGAAACGCCACCGTCGAATCCAGCATGTCCAAAGTTCGGCACCAGACCTTCCACGGTCTGATACGAAAGCATGGCACGAACCGTCTCACGACCCGTCTTCGGGTCTTCAAGCGAAGCCAAGTTGCCGTTGAAAAAACTGTCCCAGCAGAAATATGGCGCCGTATTTGGGTCCTTCGACCAGTCTCGGCAAACGGAGTGAGCCACAAGATGGTTGTCGGTGCTGTACAACCGACTGTTATTCAGGTTGTCGCAGATGGCGCCAATAAAATCTCCCCATTCCCCGGAAGCGGACGGCCGGTTCTCTTCGTAAGCAACGCGCGCTGTTTCCAAGTGCTTGTCAATCCCATCGAATGAAGGAAGAGGGCCGATTCCGGCGACGATATAAGCAGCATGACGTGGCGAGGCGTCGATTGCTATTTCGGTAGAGTTCACCACGTTAGGCTTCGGGTGAGTTTGCAGCGCCCATCCAACATCCGCCGATAGGCCGGTCGCTCGATCACTGTTTACTTCATAGCTTGTAGGAATATCCGGCCACGTCTGCTTCAATTTAAGATGGATTTGAATCGAAATGTCCGTGCTGAATCTGCCGACCGCGCAATCGCCGATCCGACCCCATTCAAAAAGCACGTGGCTTTCGTCTTTCTTGAATTCGAGCCGATGATAAGAGTCGTCAGGAGCACAGGCGCCCGCATAGTAAGGGGCTCCTGGGTCCAGCACAAACGCTGCTTTGTCGTCCACCACAAATGCGATCCCACAAGGGGCGTTTGTCAAGTAATTGCCGATGATCACGCGATGTTTCATGACTGTTTTTGGGAGTGTGAGCTCAGCGGCGGGGGACAGGCCGTAGCCGATTAAAAGTGTAGTGGCGCTTAGGGCATACCGCGACACGTGCAAAGATTGGATGCGAGCGAGTTTCATTCCAGGAGACATCCTGTTGAACCGGTATCCCTTAGCGTCATGTCCAATCCTACGGATGGGCTCTGTTCGACTGCTGAATGCTGCGTTCCCTGGCTGCTTCACCGAAGGCCTGAGCTGAGGCTTGGCTGTTGATCTTGCCCATGCCAAGAGGATGCATAGGTGATTGGTCCTTGGGTATGGGCGGTGCAGTGCTGCAACCGGAAAGCAAGATCGCGAAAATGACGGTTAAGAACAAAGCGATCGGTGTTTTGAATTGGCTATTCATCGTTGGTTCTTCGAGTGCAGGAAAGATCCTGCACTCGATCGATCACTAGTGGTTTCCGCCGTCCCTAGGGGCGAATCCAATGACTCCTGCTCGATCTTCCCAGTTTGCCGCGACCGGTCCGAAGGGCTCGCTGGTTACGACTGACGTCGACTTGTCGATCGAGTAGAAATTGGATCCCGAGACGACAAATTTGGCATGGCCGTCTACGAGGGCATAAACCATACCTCGACGCTCAGGTAGCTTTTCGGCCCAGTTTGGATCAAGCTCCTGAAGGCCTGTGACCGGGTCCTTGGTGCTGCACGAGGAAGTCCCCCAGCCTACATCCAGCCCATATTCGCAAGGTTGGTACATATAGCCTTGACCCAGCATGATGTGATTTGCAGGTTTCGAAATCTCTGTCGTGGTAGCAGGGCTGGAGCTGTATGGCGCCCAGGAGCAACCAAAGAAGAGGCTGAAGGGCATCACGTCCATGTTCGGTTGATAACTGCCATAAGGGTAGAGGGTTCCGCCAGTGGTGGGTTCTGTCGGAGTACCTGCCGAGTCCGTCAGCGGTGCCGTGCTATTCCAAACCGGGTCGACGTACATCGCGTTCTTGTCGCCTGCCTGGTCCGCGAAGTTGAAGTTCCCATCATCCATTCCAACCTTGACGTAGGGGTAGATCCACTCCGTCCAAGCATGGAATCCGGCATTCGTAAATTCGAAGATGAAGTCGCACTGACCATCAACGTGACCCGGCGCAGGATCAAATCCATCCGAGAAACAGAATCGATCGTCATTGTCGTTGGTGTACATCAAAGTCGCCCAAGGCGAGTTGCTTGATGTTGCTGAGTGATTGTGTTTTCTTCGCAGCGTCCTTCGCCTGAGCGAAAACGGGGAAGAGTATGGCGGCAAGGATCGCAATAATTGCGATCACGACTAGGAGTTCGATAAGAGTAAAGCCACTTTGCTTCATGGATTTCATAGAATGTCTCCGTCTGACAATTGTTCCGCGTGTTAATAAACTATAACACACTAACGTCAAAAACGAAATACACTTTCGGAATCTTCCGGTAGAGTTTGACGGTTTAGAATACAAAAACCGGCACAAATTAGGGCATCAACCACCGGTGGACCAAGAATGCTTCTGGAATCTCAACGGAAATGGGCACTCGATGATAGAACTTGAATGTTCTTGTCGTTCAAGAACATTCCTGAAGCGTGTCTGGCAAATCGGTATCCTCAAAACTGCTTTGTGAGAGGCGTAGCGCCTCGTCCCAGCAAAAGCCAGTTTTGTCCATATCCCGAGTGCCACGACTCACCGACTGTGAGCAAATACGAAGGATGGCTGTAGATCTGGCTTGAGGAACAGTACGGAGCTATCGATGCCTTCGCCGCTTATCTCGATGGCAGAGTCCCAGCCATCTTCGTGCGGCTTCTGGCCATTGAGCACGGCGACTGTCGCGCTAACCAATGCCACCGCAATCTGTTTAATGTCTTGCTCGATCCTGATGGTCTGATCTTCAAGTCCCAACAAGAAGCTGCTTGGGCGATTGACATGAGTCGCGACGATAACGTCCTTTCCCGGTGTCAATCCGGCCCGCTGCATGCCCATGATAAAGCCCTGCGCGTAGCTGTCAAAAAACACGAGGACGCCATCTGGCCACAGCCGTCGGTCGCCCACAAAGGTCCGACAAGCAGACTCGTACCCGAGGTTGATGCGATCCACATGGTCTTCGCCTGGCAGGTTCCAAAGACGCTCAGGTTCCCCGTAGCTGCTTGGCGCAAAGCCCACCCCTCTGGAAAGCAGAAACGAAGCGGCATGATCAAGAGTCGTGCGGTCTGTCGAGCCCTTAACGGACACACTCTTGCAGCCTGCATCGCAGAGCGCGGCAAGCCCTATATTGACAAAATCTCCGCCGGAAAGCTCAACGATGAAGTGGCCTGGTGATGCAAACGACACGCAGCGGACTCCATAGCGGTCAATAAACTCGACGATCTCTGGCCTCGCTCCGATTACCAGGGCCACATCGTATTCCCGTCTCTCAATCCGCCGCTTGAGGCTTTCTCCAAGTTGGGCGAGTAGTCCATCCGGACTATCTAGGCGAAATAGGGGCGTCATAAATCGCGCCTCAAAGGAAATATCATTCGTTAGAAGCAGTCCCGTCGCCTTTTCAATGAGTGTCGACCAAAAGGAGGTGCAGTCGAACAGCACGCCGGTTTCACAAAGCAGGAGCAAGCGCGCCGAATTATTCTTGTCCGATACATACGTCCCGCTGCCATGCCTCCTTGTCACGAGGCCCTCGCTTTCCAGCTGTTCGATGGCCCTGACAATGGTGGTTTGGCTCACGCCAAGGTCTGAAACGAGTTCGCGAAGAGTCGGAAGTTTCTGTCCCGCGCCAACCTGTGATGCCAGATCCTTAAGTAACGCTGCAACCTGCTCCGCCTTTTTTCCGCCGGAAGAGGAAATCAAACCCCGCTTACTCACTGTCCCATAATGGCACAATTCGCGAAAGTGTTCTAGCATGCTTTACCGCGCTTTGGTTGACGACAATTTTCCGTAGACGCATCCGTTGCCGCCAAACCCCACATAGACGTTTCCATAAGTTTCCCAACTCGCAGCCATGCAAGTTGGTTGATCGAAGATCCCCATTGGGTAGTAAGCAACCCGAACCCAACTGACGCCGCCATTAGTCGAACGGAATACTCCCCATCTTGGATCGGAAGAAAACTTACCGTAGAAATAGACAGTGTACGGTTCGTCTGTGCCTTGGCCGCTGCCCTTGCCAAGGGCAACCGTAATCGCGTTTGTCACGTTGGGGATCTTGATGAAGCTCTTTCCACCGTCAGCGGAATGATAGATCCCATGTTCGTTCGCCCCCTCCCAGCCGTCCACAAACCAGAGGTCGTTTTTGACTGCGGAGTTGACCGCCAATTGCCCATGATGGGTATTTGCTGGCAACCCATCGTTCTCAGGCAGCCATGTGACGCCGCCATCCGTGGAAATGTATAGGCCGGCCGGTGATTGAACCAGCTTAAGATAGAACTTATCGGGAACAAATGGATCTGCATACAGCTCGCGTTGTTTTAGGGCGAAGATCCAGAAGCCCAAATATCCTTCCTTTCCGTTGAAGGTTGTGAGATCTGGCGTAACTGGAAAAGACTTTGTGGAGGTCCAGGTTTTCCCTCCGTCTTTCGAATACTCTGGGACGATATTCGAAAGTGGAAGCTGAACGATGTGGTCCATCCCAGCCTTCCAACTACCTCGCCTGCTAATCGCGATACTTCCCGCTTGAGCCTCGAAAGTGCCAGACTGGGTTTTGACCCGAAGGGCGGGGCCAAACAGGGACCATGTCTTTCCCGAATCGAAGCTGATCCCCGACTGGTTCTTCCCATTTGAGACTGAGTTGCTTGCCGTCACCGCAACGGTTGTCGGATCGTTTGGGCAGACCGCGAATTGGGTCCCTTGGGAGATCAAGTTCGTTTGAAGAGGGACTTGAACCGCACTGAAATCGTCGGGGTGAGCAATAACAACTCCGGTGGCATCTTCCACCGCTACGTAAATCCTATCTCCCCCTCCCTTGGGAACCACAATGTCCTGAGTGACGAATTCCTCGATTCCTTTCGATGAAATTGTCCACTTGGGCGGATTTGCCGTGGATTCCGTGTTAGTCCCCGATGGTGTATAGCACAGCATTCCCTCGTTTCCCTGGCACACCCACAACTGACCACCGCTATCAAAGAAGATCCCCCCAGTGCTGCGATAACCGTATGCCTCGGCGTTGCCAGGTACTTGGGGCAGCCACGAAAACGTATTGGCATATACGAGCCGGCCAAAACTGGTCCAAGTCTTGCCGCCATCGAGCGATCGAGAAGTTGAAGCGTCGTTCGATATCGTAAACAGACGGTCGGGGTTCTTTGGGTCGATGGCCAAACTATTGAGGTTGTCGTCTGAATCCACGACGAGCGTCGTCCAAGAGCCGTGTTGACGCCTCCAGAGATTCCGTGACCCACTCTGAATCGCGTAGAGATTTCCTTTGGAATCTACGAATATTTCGGATACTTTGCCGCTTACTCCAGTTCCAGCGGAGGCATTTGACCAAGTGCGGCCGCCGTCGACGCTCTCATACACGTCGCTGGTAAAGGAGTTGCCCACGTAATGTCCTCCGCAAGCCCAGATCTCCTTTGTGACTCTTCCGGGTGCAGTACCAAGCGGTGTTCCGGTTGTCATGCCATTAGCGGGATTAAAGACGATGTTGTAGATATTGTCCCAATTGGCAAACGCGCTTGGAGCGCTGACTTGGTTCCATGTGGCGCCTGCATCCGTGCTGCGGAAGAGCCCGCTTCCACCCTTCGGGCCGAACGCGGTCCCGTAATACAGCACCCGGTTGTTATTGGGATCGACCTTTAGGCGTTCCCCAAGCATTCTCCATCCGTCGTTTGGGTCGCCGGGAACGTTTAGATTTCCGGGCATGAACGTCCGGCCTCCGTTGGTGCTCTTGTATATATTGATTCCAGTCGAGCCCCCAATGTCCGCGGAACGATTGTTAGGCGCTGCAATATAAACCGTTTTGACGTTATGCGGGTCAACCGCGATGCTCTGAACGCCTCCCGGCCCAGGCGCTGAAAAGACCGAACCCGGGAATCCAGTCCCGTCGTCGTTAACGACCTTGATGGGAATCCACTCGTCCTTCGAGGAGTCCCAGCTATACGCGTTGCCGACATCGGTTCGGGCGTACCGAATATTCGCGTTGAGCGGATGGGTCACAAAGCCGACTACCCAGCCTCCCGCTCCAATGCGAATCGGCCGCCATGTATAGCTTCGGGTTAAGTCAATTGGGGTTTGCTGGCTGGATGCGGGCAAAGTGCCTAAAGTTGCCGCAGCAATGCAAATTCCGATGATCAAACTAGTCCGTGTTCTTGCCATTACTTGTTTCGTTGTCGGAGATTCCAAAGTTGACAGCCCCTTCATAAGGACGGAACCCTGCTCGTAAGTGTTCCATAATAGGAAAGTGTATTGCTACACTTTTTATCTGTATACTTGGTCCAGGCGGTCATAGGCGGGAATCCTGTAGATAATCTGCTCTCGTGGAATTGCGAGCGATGAGATCACTTACTGATTGCGAACCAGAAAGCGCCTGTGTGGAATCATTGGAGGATGACACCGAATCTTCAAGCCACCTTGCCTGCTGTCTTGAGTATCGCAGCAAATCTGGCGTCAAACGGCCGAGTCTTGGACCGGCAAACGGTAAGAATCGAAACAGTCGTCTCTCAAACGATCCAGCGGGTGAGGGGCCGGTATGGGATCCCTGGGATGGCAGTTGGGGTTGTGGTAAATGGAAAGGGCTATGTCTTTTCCTTCGGCCGCGCATCTTTGGCGACAAAGCAACCCGTCACCGAACGAACACTTTTTGAGATTGGTTCGGTCACCAAGACATTTACCGCGACCCTCGTCTCCTACGCCCAGGAATGCGGTTGCCTATCGCTAAGTGATAAGGCGAGCAAATTTTTCCCGTCTTTGCGCGAAAGCAGTTTTGACTTTGTGAGCCTTCTGAATTTAGGGACCCATACTGCCGGCGGACTTCCATTACAAGTGCCCGGCGACATTGCCAGCGAGGCCCAATTGATGGAGTATTTCCGGAAGTGGAAGCCTGATTACGCGCCTGGGACATCTCGGACCTACTCCAATCCAAGCATCGGATTGCTTGGGTTGGTAGCCGCTAAGAGCATGAACCAGGAGTTTAGCGCAGCGATGGAAGAGAAGTTGTTTGACAAGTTGGGCCTTAAGCGTACTTATCTGAACCTCCCGACGAGTCAATTGCGATACTACGCTCAGGGTTATACGACGAAAGGTGAGCCGATCCGAATGGCGCCCGGAGTGATTGGCTCGGAAGCATACGGAATCAGGACAACCGCCGCTGACCTGCTTCGCTTCGTAGAGGCCAACAAGCACGGGTTCACGCTGGACGAGAGATTGCAACGCGCAATAGATGGTACGCATACCGGTTATTACCGGATCGGGGCGATGACTCAGGATCTAGTTTGGGAACAATATCCGTACCCTGTTCGATTAAATGACCTTATAGCCGGCAACTCCTCAAAGGTTATCTTCGAGTCGAACCCGGTGCTTGCACTCGACCCTCCAAGTCAGCCGAAAAATGACGTCGTGATAAACAAGACCGGATCGACAAACGGCTTCGGGGCGTATGTTGCCTTTGTCCCTGGACATAAACTTGGCATCGTTCTGCTTGCGAACAGAAGCTATCCGATCGAAGCCAGAGTGACAGCCGCCTACGAAATCCTCACCCGCCTTTCCAAGAGTCGTTAACTCTATCAATGGCAGGCCCAAAGTATCCGAATCTATTCCCCGAGGGGCCGACTCGACATGGCCGAGCGGTGGGGTGGAAAGCAAACCGTCGAAGCGTGTAAATGCGAGGTTGTCCGTCCAAGCTCTCACTACGACTCCTTCACAATAAGCAGCCATCCCTTGCCAGGTTCGACCGACACCGGCTCGCCAACCTTAAAAAGGCGAGCCGGTTGAAATCCTTCAATGGATTCTGCCGAGATCGTTACCTTGTTGGGGTTCATGCCTAATGCCCTCCAGTCGACTTTGAGACTTACACTCGATTCGGACTTGGCCCATGAAGCGATCGAGATCAAGGCAGATGAGTGCGGCAGAGACGTACTTTTATGACGTAAATAGACGGTGGCCAAAACCTCCGAGTCGCTAGTCTTGACTGGGCAGTCGTCTGCCCACCAGCCGATCATGTCAGATTCCTTGATCCCAAATTCGTCCCATAACTTCCATAGCGGACGCGGATCGCCCGCCCAAGGACGTCTCGCCGTCATGCCGAAGAGCATTCCACGCCAAGGATTGCCTCCGTCTTGAAGCATCTCTCCCATGAGTCCGTAAGGGATGCCCGAAATCTCGACGAGCCAGTACTCAGGGTTCTTGTTGTAATCGAAATACTCGCCAAACCAGAGTCGATCAAGGAATGGCATCAGATCCATGTAGAGTAGGGAACTGTTGTTCCAACCATCCCGCTCATTGTGCTGATTGGCGGAATGCAAGTCGATGACCGGTCCTGTGGTGGCCGGATGAGCGCCGTCGATTTCCTCAGTGGAGGACCGCTCGGCGATCCTTCGTTCCAGCACCTTTCGTACACGCAGCATCGTCGTTCGATCAAACGCGACGTCATCGAGGTACAGACCGTCTATTCCGACTTTTCGGGCTAGCCAATCCAAGCCTTCGATGTAGTAGTTATGCCAGCGACTCATTCCAGAGTTGACGATCGCCGAATCACCGACCTCAGTGGCGTGCCAAGCCGAAATATAGTCGTCGTCAAGGTGTTCGCGAAGCCATGATCCGCCCCCACCCTTTCCCCCAGAGAAAACTTCGTGGCCAAGGCTCTTGAGCATAAACAGCTCCGGCGTCCGAGTAGTGAGTTCGCGAATCGTGTCGTAGATTTTTACTTTCATCCCGAGTTTGTGGGCTTCGCCAATGTAGGCTTTCATCTTGGCGGATGGTCCCATCTCACTTTCGTTTTGTCTGCCGTTTGTTTCGGAGGCGGTCTTGGGGAACCCTAGAAATGGGTAGTTGATCCAAGGGTTGATCTCCGTAGCGTGGTGAACATTGATCACATTGGCCCCATCCTTCTGAACATCGCTGAGGGGTTTGAACGAGTGATAATAGCGCTCCGAGAACTGCCGCTTCGGATCGATCAGCTTGGAAGGAGTTAACATCATATGGACATTAAAATGCAGTACTTCACCCTTCTTCATGTTGCGCGGGCCGGAATAGCAAGTAATTCGATACGTATCATTGTCAGTCCGAATTCGGATGCCGCCTTTGCCTCCGTTTTCCCATGAGGAAGGCATGATCAACGGCTTCTCATGGTAGAAATTGGTGTTGAGCGGTCGTACGTAATGCTCGTCGCGTAGCGCAAAGAGAAGCCCGCAATTGACATTGCCGACCCAAGCGCCCTCTTGGTTATGCTGGACGTCCCATTTCCAGTCGAAGCTTTCTGGCGCCGTGCCACCGTCGCGGCCTAGCCCCATAAAGTATCGAGCCACCTTCTTTTGTAGCGGCATCTCGAAACGGATGTCCTTGAGACTGCAGTCACTGGTGCATCGCAATTCAACCCGGAACTCGGCCGTACCGTCGAACTGGAGGTTTCCCTCCAAAGATTTGTCGATCGGTCCCAAACTCGATTCTTGGTTCCATGTCACGGTATCCGCCCCGGATTTTCTCTTTCTTGGTTTGCGAACGACGTTTTCGCTCAAGACTCCCGAATCGCTTTCGATCTCTAGGCGCATTGGACTCGCAAGCAGTTTGACCGTCGATTTTGTAAATCGATCCATTCTGCTGCTGATCGAACGGCCAACTTGCTCAAAAAAGCCGCTGTCGCTTAGGCTCGTGATTGAACCAAGTGGCTCGTTCTGCCGGAATGGCTTTACGATCTGGTGATCTTGACTTAGGGTGGAATTCAGCCACCGCAAACGTGTCATGTCTTCCGGCTGATTGTCGCCATGATCGATGGCGATCTCCTTCTCAACGTCCAGGGCGATAGGGATGCGCGTATCGTTTGCTCCTTGGGCGGAAACAACCGCAAATCCGGAGTAGGTTCCGGGTTTAGCGTCGGCGGGAACCTCGATCCCACACCAAAGTGGTTGTACCCGGCCCTTTTGGACGTCGAAGTTGATTGAAAATGGTGTACCTCGGTAGTCGACGCCGGTAGTGTTGTAGCAGGTGATGGCGTTGCTTGTAATCGTCGTCTTGTCATCGCCCGCCCTGCTCAAAGTTGAGAAGCGAACCCTTACGGATTGGAGGCTTTGCCTGGCCGCCCACACCCCAAGTTGGAATGTAAAATATTCACCGCGTCGGGATTTACCTTGGAACGGAGTGTTGGCGCCCCGAACGGCCCATCGAAAGGGAAGATCGTCCCACATGCGGACGCTAAAGTGCCGGTCCTCGGGAAAGACCAAGTAGCTCGCATTCGGGTTATCGCTGAGAAGTGACTCAACCTCCTCATGGGTGGCGATCACTTCCATGGGGGTAAATGCGTCATGGAGGCTGACCGACTCGAACCGCTCTGCGTGCGCAAGAGGAATGGATTCCCAGTCGAAATTTGAAACTGCCTGCAGCCAGTCGTGATCGGCCAAGGACTCGGGATGGGTGTATTCAACGCTTGGATAATACGTCCCGTGCGTTACATGGGGAAGATGATAGAGGTAATAGGTGCCCAATCCTGAACGAGGTTCAAATGCGACATCTCCGAACTCGCGGTTGATCGCTTTGCGAAACACGTTCAGAATTCGGTTGCCTGCCGCATCGGTAACCACCGTGTCGACCAATTCCGGGTGCTTGTCCCGCCGCCGCCAGGGGATGTGGACGCGAACTGCCGAAGGAACATGCCCTTGGTGCGGTTCGTGCAAAGTTAACTCCGACACCTGAATCACAATCCGGTGATTGCCAAGAGTCTTAGGGTCCCAAGAGCCAATGCCGCGAGGCAAATCTTCGGGCAACGTCGGGCCAGCCAAAGCGGCCACCGCAAGGAGTGCAACAAGCGACATGTTACAAAGCATTATGGAGAACGAACGGAGTTGACCGCTTTTGAGCGTCTGGGAATTGCCTGGAACCAACCCGATTTGGCCAGGCCTGGCAGCTGCCGAATGTTATTTCTGGTATTGACTTGCCCCAACGGAGGCAAATGAACTCATGCCAAGGCGTGAACCAGGCAAAGATCTAACCCAGATTGATCCCGTCTCGTTCAAATAGAATTCACGCCCCGTTTGTGATATTTGAATGAGAGACCCAATTCCGGGAGGCCATTTGTACAACTATAGTGTGGTTTTGAGGCGAGTCAAGCTTCGCCTTGAATTGCCATCTCTTAGTTCGGACTGCGGTCTGGAACGTTTTCCATGATCTTCAATGACCGACATTTCGCCCTGTAGTTGAATATTCTGCAAGGAACCTCAAGGTCTGAGCGAAAACAGTGGGAGTTTACGAAGCTGACATGAATTGGCCTTGAATTTGCAAGCCAAAACGAACTTCCAGCGCATGAAATTAGCATGATTTGCAAGAGAGTCAAAATAACGACAACGGGTCTGGCTGTAAACTGGAGCGGAGCGCGAGCTGACAGTATGATTAATTTGCCATGTGTTGTCGACTCCTCGTTTAGTCGATGGCATCCACTCTGATGCTGTCTGGGTGTGGTGGCCGCGTTTCTGTCGCGGGTGAAGGACCGGGGGCAAGTGGAGCCGCCTGCTCTTTCCCGATCGGAAACGGCGGAATGCTGATCTCGCCGGGCTTTGACGCCGTCGAGGGAATCTCTTTCAGGTTTCTGGAAAGTCGAACGTTGTCGTGACGGCATTGGGCTTCGAGTATGAGAGGCCCGCGCAGCAAGCCGCGCCAACCGCTATTTTCGACGCTAACGGGTATCTGCTGACTTTTGCCCCCATTTCGGGCGCTGACACTCTATCGGATGGATACTACTGGAAGACGATCACTCCAATGACCTTGATTGCGGGCAATCAATCGGACATCGGTTCCTTGCACGAATCGTGATCTGGGTGGCAATACATCTGGAACAGACGTGTCGCCGTCGTTCCAAGCTATATCGGGCAACTGGGTGCCGACTTCAAGGTCTCGTTGACGATTGATGGCGATTCCTGGCGATTCGGAGGTGGCGTCAGTCAAAACGGCTCAGGCGAAATCCGGCATTTCGTAGGGAACTTCAAAGCTGAGTCCATTCCCTAGGGGCACTGGCTTGCGTCGAACGCGTAGTCATCCAAATTCTCCAGGGGTTTGTCCGAAGGCTGAGATATAGTAAAAGTATGATTGACAAAGCGACTGCAAGTGGTAAGGGAAGACGATTCGGACGATTGACGGTAACCATGGTGGTGTTCACCTGTGTCCTTGGCTCAGAGCTGTATGCCCAGACGACGCCGATCTACCCGGATGCGGCAGTTGCTCCTTCCGAAATCAAGGCTGCTTTGACCAAGGCTGGCCTCGGACATAAGCGCATCATTGTCGACTTCGGCGGAAACTGGTGTGGCGATTGTAAAGCTCTGGACAGCTATTTCCACAAGAGCCCGAATGCGGATCTCCTAAAAAGGTATTTCGTGTTGGTCGATGTCAACATAGGCAAGATGGATCAGAATTTGGATATCGCCAAGAAATATGGCGTCCCCCTAGATCAGGGAGTGCCTGCATTAGCCGTCCTGGATGAAAAGGGCGCTGTCCTTTTCAGTCAGAAGCATGGTGAGTTCGAAGCCATGAGATCCATGGATCCCGCATCTGTTACCAAGTTTCTCGAACAGTGGAAAGGAACCGCTGCCTCGGATACGAAATAGATTCATCCTCATTCCGAGCGTCCAATTCGGAGACGGGTTCTCGCACGGACATGGTCAAATTTAAATTCGTACGCGAAGTAGTTGGGCTGGAGCTCGCAGCTGTCCCTGTTCCAGGGTCGTGGCCTTCCAATTCCTCACCTGTGAAATGGGCCTGCAAGATCCCTTGCCAGGAAACAACGCTCAACGATGAGTGCCCAAACGATTGGGATTCCTCGCCTCGGCTGTGAAATAGGGGGGAAGCGGAGACTTTAGCCGATGTGTACTGGCTCGCCTCGTTCCGCGCTAGCGTAAATGGCGTCGAGTATGTCCATCACAAGCACGCCTTCCTCGCCTGTTGCCATGTGGGGTGAATTGTCCCGGATTGCTTCCACAAAATGAGCCTGGGCCGAGCGCGAGGCTGGGATTGGAGGGTGAGGCGTCATATCTACTTGCACACCGTTTCTCTCCATTGTGATCTCGGCTGCAAAATCGTAACCTTCGCCACGATTGCATTGGGTCAAGCCGCCATCGGTCCCGTATAGGCGTGTTTCCATAAACTCGTTCTCTTTTTGGTTGACTGCCCAGGAGGCTTCCAGTTCGAGCATCTCGCCACCCTCGAAACGGATCATCGCAAAGGCGCTGTCCTCCACCGTGTAGCTCTTTCCCGCAGAAGCCGCTAGTTTCGGCGCGATTTCCGAAAAAGTATTAGCCAAAACCCACTTTGGCTTGGGGTGTCCCATGAGCCAAAGCGCCAAATCTAGGCGGTGTACGCCGAGATCGATGAGCGGACCTCCGCCGGAGAGCTCCCTTTGAGTGAACCAGGATCCGAGTTTCGGCACTCCCCGACGTCGGTGCCACACGGTTCGCCCCGCGTAAACCTTCCCTAGCACGCCAGTATCCACTTGCCGCTTGAGAAAGTAGGACTGGTCATTAAATCGAAAGCTGAAGTTGATCATTAACCGGCGTCCAAATTCTTCGGACGCGGAAAGCATTTTGCATGCCTCTTCGGCATTCATGGCCATGGGCTTTTCGCATAGCACATGGGCGCCTGCCTTGAGCGCTTGAATCGTCAGCGGTGCGTGAAGCACGTTCGGTACTGCAATGGATACGATGTCCGGCGTCTCAGCCTTCAGCATCTCGCCCAAATCGGAGTATGCCTTGCATTCAAACTCCGTCGAGACTGAACGAGCTCGTTTCTCATCCGTGTCGCAAACCCCAACCAACTTTGCATCCGACTGAGCCGCATAGCCCCTTGCATGGCTGTAACCCATGCCCAATCCAACCACCGCACACTTAATAGCCATAACCTCACCGATTATGCTTGAACAGTACTACCGCCGATGATCAATGAAGGAATTCAAGCTGACTTGGATTGATGTGAAACCGGGAGAGACGATTGATACCCTTGGTTTATGCAGGCGATGATAGGTGCGCCAAGAGCCACTGGATGCCGAGCGCGCAACCGCAGTTTGCCTTTATCCGATAGCGCCAAATCATCCAACACAGATCGGTGTTGCATGTGGCGACCAGCATGTAGATAACGAGGCGATTGGTCTTACGGGTGACACCTGCGAATGTACTTTCGAGGGGATGAACAACTGGGCAAGGTTTTCGGTAATCGGCTTCGTTGCCCGCTCTCTGCCTCGTCCAGCGATCACAAATCGACGACCGAAGCTGTTGCTTGGATGACAGACAAAGTTTGAACCTTCGCCTAACACGAACTGCTCAATACCTACCCAAGTTTCACACCTGTACGGGTTGAAGGGTCCCTGCTCCCGACGTGGCTACGCGCCGATACATCCTTGTAAACTTGTTGATCGGCAAGTCAGTAAATATCGGACTTCGGTGGACTAATCTCTCCAAGTATTGTCGAGTCCAGGCAAGTGCAAGCCGCTTGATGCGGTGGCTTTGACTCAGCAGATGAGGTGTTCTCGAACCTCGTGATGTCCCGGTGCGTCTGAATGTTAGGTGAGTTTCAATTTGAGCTTGTTTAGTTCTAAGTTCGCCCGTTGCGCGGTGGCTGCCTCCTCAACGATAGCTATGACGGGTGCGTGCGTATGTGCCTTTTTTGTTTACAAGCTGCCCGTCCTCGGCTCTGAGGGAAAGTCGAATGTGGACGAATTAAACGGCAAGAAATGGACTTTTCCTGGGGAGTCAGGCTTCTGGATATCGTATTCAGTCAACGACGAGAGCGCCTGTGGCTCGGGCTGTAGCGGCGGTATCACATGGATGGCGAGAAAGGGAATCGTCCCAACTGAATGTCGCCTGTTTTGCAACTTTGACCAATGCTGGGGATCCCGACTATCCACCATCGAAGGCGGAGACTGGAACGTACCCCACAATCGATATCAAATGGTCGGGCGTATTTACTGCCACTATAAGCCTGTTCAAACCGGGACGCCAGGCTCCGTGCTGTTTCATGACCAAGCATTTTCTAAAGACGGCATGGCCTGTGCTGGTGACTTCACCCGGGTTCGATGAGAGTCAATCAAACTGGACGCAGCAACGTAGTGTTGTTACACCGATACGGCGAAGCACCCATGTGGGTGTTGTAGGGAATACCGAGGTCCACATGCAGTTTTTGGATCATCTGGACCCTTAATGACTTGCGCCCTCCGAGGACCTCGCAAGCCCGGTTACCTGCCTTTAGAGCACGTATGAAATCACGCTTTCGAATACTCAAGCGGTCCATTGCGAATTCTATGGCGTCGACTGGGTTGCCAGGACCTATCAAATTCGTCGGCGCTTGTATTTGCATTCGAGGAGGTTAAGAACCTCGAATGCGTCCATTTCTTATGAGTCGTCTGACGCATGACAGCCCCGCTTATACGCAGAAGAGCTGAAGCTAACTGCCGCCGCTACGAATAGTGACGTTGGTTAGCCGCTCCCTTCATAAGTTCGTTCGGTCGAGCATGTCGTATTCGACATCATTGCCTTCCCGCAAAACGAAGGGGTAGGCGTTTTCCTTCATGCAGCAAATTGAGGATGCCAGAGCGATGCTCCTCAAACTGTGGCCATTCTATCTGCGCGTTCCAACCAATCCTTACCGAGCCTACCGGCTCGAACCGCTTCGCGGATCGCGGGCGCCGATTCTCCGTCCTTGAGGGATTCTAACGCCACTGCAGCGTGAGAAACCGTGATCCCGATTGGCAAACCAACCGCATTTCGTAACGTTGGTACCCCTTCGGTCCTGCCCAAGCCTGCCAGGATGCAGGCGGAGGTAATCGCAATTTTCGGAGCTTGTCGGAGCGAAGCGAGCAGACCGGGGATCGCCTCAGGAACTGGATGGGCACGGAGAATGTCGACTGCGATTTCCAACCCAGTCGACGACTCGCCCGAAAGGACTTCGATCGCGAAGGACGTGAGGAGTTCGATCTCTCCCATCCTTTCAACGGTCTCCTTTGCCGCCTTGGCAGTGGGAATGTCGGGATCTCGGATCAGGATGCCAACCCTAGGCGCAAAACAAGTTGCGTCGAGATCCCCGAGAGCCAAGACCGAGGCAAGGCGGACTTCTGCATGTGGGTCGTCAAGAAGGGCAGCGATATCCATCGCAAACGCTATTGCTTTGAGGTTTGCTAATGCTCGAATTGCCGCGACGCGCACCTCTGCCTCCGGATCGGCAAGGCTTCCCGCAATGTTCTCGGCCGCGCCAGTGCAAGCGAGGCTCTTTAAGGCCGAGATGGCGGCTCGGCGCGATTCGGTGTCTTCAGCAGGCAGAAGTCTAGCAATCTCAGCGGCAAAACTCTCCCGGCTGGTGTCGGGTGGCGTCTGGGGTCTGTGACCCGTTAACCTGGCGCACACCCCGGCGGCAAGTTCGTCACCCGCCCATCGCAACGCGAATCCCAGACAACGTGCATTTTCTCCCGCGACGATCGCCAACTGAACGGAAATGGGCAATGTATCCGCAGCTGCTCTTATGATCGTTGCGAACGGCTTTCCTTCGGCAGTTGCGGTCGCGATCCGCTTGAGCGTGTCGCTTAAGCCGATGTTTGCGGGGTATTCGATGCCCCACGAAAGGGCCGCCTCGAGCGGCACGCCGGCGTCGATCATTTCCCCAAGGGTCCTCAGCCAGAAGCTGAGTTCGATCTCTTTCTGCGCCGAGCCGACGTCGATCCAATCGGCAAGCACCTCCGCGGTTCGGTCGATAATTCCCCCGACTTCGCCTGCACGCACCAGAGACACGGTCTCGGGAGTGCGGAGCGCGGGAAGGTAGCGTAGAGCCTCACTCATGCTCGATCCGCCTATTACAGCCGTTCTTAATTGCACAGTGGCGCTGATGACGGGTGGGCTATACGCGCCCCGGCTTAGGTTGTCCAACATCTGAACAAGTGGAATCCCGTTCGAGGCCATGTTGCCGAACTCTCGGAACCATCGGGCTAGCTCCAACCTTCGCTGAAGCTCTTGGTCGAATGTGTCGCGCTCAGGTTTGACTTTGCTTTTCATGGATGTGTCTCCTTCTCGGAGGTACCTCCGGGCATCGCGAATGCGAGACTTGACGGCGCTGAGGGAAATGCCCAGAATGAGCCCTACTTCAGCCATGCTCTTACCTTGCAGAAAGTAGAACTCGGCCGCGTCCCGAGTGCCCAACGGAAGCGAGTGTATGCGTTCAAGCAGGTCTGAACCCTCCGAAGCGGCCTGCGCTGAGAGCAAATCAGCCGCCACGTGAACGACTCCCGTCCGGTTTCTTCGAAAGTGCATTCTGCACAGGTTCTCGACAATGCCAAGAACCCACGAACCGAACGACGCAGGCCTACGAAGAGTGGGCAGCGTCATATATGCGCGGACGAACGCCTCCTGGGCTAGGTCATCCGCGGTTTCCCGGCACCCAACCTTGTGGACGGCGGCATGACAAACGCGCTTGCGATGACGAGATACCAACTCGTCAAACGCCGAGTTATCGCCTCCGTTTGCCAGTTCCACCAATCTCGCGTCGGTTTCCGTCACTGAGATATGCCTCCACCTATGATGTTGCGAACAGAAGCGAAAAGGATAGGTAAAGTGCCGAACGACAGCATTTTCCCCGACAAGGAAGTTGTCCCGGTTCGAAGTACCACAATGTCATCAAGCGGATTAGTAAATGTTAACCACCCCCAAGGCCATCCTCTTCGACTTGGACGACACCATCCTATCGTTTGGTGGGCGCGAGTCGCTCCTCGTCGACGTGGCAGAAGAGTTCGTCTCCGAACTCGCTCCTCTCACGCCCGCTGAGGTCGGAGCCGCTGTCGAACGGGCATTTCTTGAGTTTTGGAACACACCCGGGACGTACGACCGATGGCGTAACCATGTGCTGGAGGCAAGGACGATGCTCGTCGAAAGACTATTCGCGTCCTGGTCGGAGCGAGCCAAAGGGGCGACACCGGATATCGCAAGGCGATTCACGAGGCGATTTCATGAGCTTCGTGAGAACAGTGAAGGGCGGCTCTTTCCCGGCGCGGTGCGGACCATCGAGGACCTCCGGGCACGTGGCATTCTCTTGGCGCTTGTAACCAATGGGCATGCCGATACGCAACGTGAGAAGGTCGAGCGATTCGGGCTCGCCCGTCTTTTCGACCATGTTCAGATCGAGGGGGAAGTTGGCATCGGAAAGCCAGAGGAACGTGCATATCGGCTAGCTATGGAGACCCTTGGCGTCTCAGCAAGGGAGACTTGGATCGTTGGCGATCACTTGGAGTGGGAGGTCGCTGCTCCCCAGCGCCTCGGGATCTTTGCCGTGTGGCACGACCACGAGGGCAAGGGGCTTCCGCCAGGGTGTAAGGTGTTGCCTGACTTGAAGGTCACCCGCATCCATGAGCTGATCGAATGGCTATTCCCAATAGAAACTGAAAAGAAATATCCGCTGAGTAACCAAACTGACGAAGAATGCGCGGGTAAATTCTACGTTGTACCGGGCCCGACCGCCATGCCGATATTCACCTCTTCACTTGTGACGATATACTCCTCCGACATTGCTCGGGCGGTCCACTTTTACGGAAAGATTCTGGGACTGGCCGAGACTTATCGCTTTCCCTACCAAGGCGAGCCGGAGCATGTCGAGTTTCGGGTCGGAAGCATGACCGTCGCAGTAAGCTCGCCGGAGGGACTCGCTTCGCACGGGATGCCGCCCCCTACGCCAGGGCATTCGTTTGAGATCGGCCTGAAGACGGATGACGTGGATAGTCTTATCGAAGAACTCCGAGAGAAGGGCGTCACGATCCTTAGAGAGCCGTTTTCGAGCCCGGCAGGGAATCGCACCGCGTACATTGCCGATCCTGATGGAACATGGATTTCGGTCTACCACAAGCTGCCAAAGTGACCGTCTAGTTACTCAATTCTAGGAGCAAAGGCCTGGAGATTGGTCGCGAGGCGACGGTACCGCCGTCATTCGGGTCCAGCCACCTCGTAAAAGGACGACCGCACTTCATAAGGCTCTAAGTGGGCAAGAACGGACCAGGTCTATCGGTCTTTCCTGTTCTGTTCCCATCACTCCCATCCTCTTAGGCCTCCATACACCCTGTGATCCTGAGCGTGCTGGTGAGGGGGCGTCAACAAAACACAGATTCGAATTAAGTTGCGCCATTTCGAGAAGGGTGGACTTCAGACTAATGCCATCCCGTTATTCCCAATCAGTCGGAACTCGTCCTCATTCACGTCGCGAATAGAAGGCCCCAGAATGATCTAAATCATGATGCCGCAAGACATGCACGACATGGCGCACTCGGGCAACGATGTCGTGCGCCAAAATCGGTTGGCAAGGCAAGTCACGCACCGTGTGAAAAGAACGGTGGCCGTCATATGCCGGCTGAATGGCGATGTGCACTTTCGCACTTGCACAGCACGCTTGCGGTGGTTTGGTTCGGAACTCGTCTTTCGTCGCATCCTCGCATGGAAATGTTATTCTCGTCCGCAATCCAAAGCCGACTTCGAGATTTTGCGCTTCCAGATGGCGCTGACTGCTTGGGATAGGATATCAAAATAGATGGAACTAGAATTAGAAGGAACACTGGGGCAGGCGCGTAGCTGTTTCAGGAATGCCCCCTCATGCAACGTCAGATTCTTCGGGCTCGCCGATCTTGGTCGTTGCTCTTGAGTTCCGTAGACATCCGATCCTCGAAGCGCTTGATCGGCGACATCGATCCCGATTACACTTGCCGCTTACGATGCGATTTCGTCCTAATGGCCGGATGCTTGCCCACGAATCGTACGAGATAGGTCGTTTGAATTCTGAATGGTGACCTTTCCATCCAGAAACGCAACGACAAAGCGATGATCGGAACGTTGAAAGTAAAAGACCCAAGCTGGCGAAGAATTGACAGGGCCTAATGCTTTGGCCCCGGATAGGGATAGATTCCAAATCGCCTTTCTTGCGGTATCTTCCAGTTCGCTCAGAGTCGTATAGGGATCTCCTTCGCTATCAACCTTCGAAGCTTCTACCTTCAAGAGGGACGCAACGTCCCCAGTTGCCTCGTTTGAGTCTTGAAACGACGGATAACGCCCATCATGCGATTTTGGGTAGTCAGAAAAGGCCCGGTTGATCCGATCTGCATCCAATAACTGCCGTCCCGTTTGGTTTGCGATGCCAGTACCAATAACGAGTCGTGCAAACTGCCAAACGACATACGAGGCCAATAGAATAATCAGCAAAGCAAGAACCGAGGGCTTGTTCTTTTTCACATCGAACACTCTAAAACCGGATTGATTCGCGGGGTGATGTTCGCCGGTTCCTTCGCGCTCATGATGATATTCTCGGTCAAGTCAGAATAGGTCTATTCTGCGTCAGGATTCGCCGCCTAGTAGGCTGCTTCTTGAATAATGGCCACCAAGTTCGGCTCATCTCGAGACTCATGTCAGCGGAAGATCTTCCTGCACATTGCGGCGGCTGCTATCGAATCGGGACCGATCCAATCCAGAAACTTATGCCAAGACAACCCGAAAATTAATCTTCTTTTCAGAATGCAAAAGCGCTTTGGCAATTTCACAAAATGTCGAGTATCATGAACTCAGTTATGTGCTCGGGGACATAGGGAAATGAATTCTTCGTTGAAGCTTTATCCTGATTGCATGCCCGGCTTAATCGTCTTTTATAGAACCACTGGCGTAGCTGGTGGATAGGTTCCGGTATTGCCAAAGGGGGCATTATCTCATGGAAAACTCGGAAAGATCCAAACAAGCATTCACTCTTATCGAACTCTTAGTAGTCATCGCCATCATCGCCATCTTGGCTGCAATCCTTTTCCCTGTCTTTGCTCAGGCGAAGGAGGCTGCAAAGAAAACAAGCTGCCTTTCGAACAGCAAACAGATTGGACTCGGAGTCGTGATGTACTCCAATGACAACGACGACACCGGCCCAACTGGAATCGATGACTGGGCATGGGGCGACGGTTGGGCCGGTCAGGTTTATCCCTATTTGAAGAGCACGTCAATTTTACGGTGTCCGGACGACAGCCAAACGTCGATCGTTTCTTACGGGATCAATTCGAACTTCCTCTATCCGTTAGACGACGTTTGGGATGGCGCCCATCCTCCCGTTTCCATCGGTAATGGCGCTCTCATCGCTCCCGCGACAACTGTGCTGCTCGCTGAACTTGCCAATAACAGCGATCCTCAATACGGATGGTACACCGCATCCCTTCTTGCTCAAGGCGTTGACTGGGGTTCACCGGGAGGGGACGGATATTATGCGGTTGGAATGTGTACTCCTTTGACGTGGACCTGCCAATATGCGACCGGCCTTCCTCAGAATGTGCTGCCCGCAACTCAAGGAGTGAATTACACCAACCCAGTAACCGGAAGGCACACTCAAGGATCGAACTACACGTTCTGCGACGGGCATTCCAAGTGGCTTCTTTCATCCAAGGTCTCTGCGGGGTACCTGTCTTATGCGTCTTGGGGGCTTCCAACCTGCGGCCTAAATTCCTCGAATGGTGGCCCAAACGCCGCACTCCAGGAGAATCTGGGCCAATGCAACGCTGCTGCAAGCTGGAATGTCTACTGAGAAAGAGCCAGATGTAGCAATGTAAGATTTGTCAAGGCGACCTGAGTTCGCCTTGACAGACCGCTTTGATAAGGACCGATGAATCGAAGAATGAAGAACCCTATACTCGCCGCTCGAATCGCCTTGGTCTCCGCCGTTTTCATGGGGATTCTTGGATGCAGTCATCCGCCTGAAGCCGGCAGCCTTGATCCTCACGGTCCCTACACCGCGGAACAGGCACGGGCCGCCGGGATGGCCGCGATCAAGGCAAGGGGATCACTCGGTCGGAGGCCCGGAAACCAAGCGCCTCCCGCTGCACCGACCACTGCGCCGAGCGGTAACTAGCTCCAGCGCATGCCGTCACGCATTTACGGCCAATTCAAACTAATCGGACGCTAGTTCGGTCCGGTTCGGAATGTGCTGGGGTGCGTTGCTTCACTAAGGTCCTTCAATCGGCCCAGCCATGGTTCGAAGCGTCGCCAGCGGTCGACCGACCGGGTGTTGACCGGTTGTCGAGCCGTCCAAAGGCTGGGTGTACTCACATGTGCCCTCTTTTGTTCGTGGCTCAGGCAAGCTTCGTCCCAAGGTAGCCCACAGAAGGCGACCAACTGGCGAACCACGGATTCGGTGTCCGAGACGAGCCGCTCGTAGTCAATCTCCAGAAATCGGTTCGAAGGGAGAATTGTGCGCCAATAGTCCACGGTCTCGAGGTAGCTCACGTAAGCTCCCACGACGTTCTCTTTATGATAAGCAAAGTTCGTATGGCGTCCGAGGTGGGTTGTGTAAATAGACACTGCAGTGTCTAACGGATTTCTCCGAAGGTGAATGATTCGAGCATTGGGGAAAGCAGAACGAATCAAGCCAAGATGTCGGAAGTTGACCGGCATCTTGTCGGTGATTCTCTGGGCATCTCCGGTTGCTTGATTCAACACGATAAGGTACTCATCAGCCAGTCTGCGCACCGCAGTCGGATCCATCCCGCGCCGATGCCATTGCGCCACCAATGGACCAGCCCTGGCGACCCAAAAAGGCAGTTCGCCGGCCGAGCGGACCATTGGGTGGCTCGACAGGATCTGATCCAGAAGAGTCGTACCAGACCGAATCATTCCGACGATAAAAACCGGCTGCGTGCTCAATGATCCATGCTCTATGAGTTCGTTGACGACTTCGTTGGCGAACGTCCTCTGGATCGCCCTGCTTTCTGCGTCCATCGCCTGAAGGTTGAAGCTCTCGCCGCATTTGTACACTTGGTACGCCAACTCGTTGGCTTGGTCGAAATGACGCATCGCGGTCTCGAAATCTCCTCGGTTTTCGTACGATCTGGCGAGTGCATAGTGAAGAAACATGCGATCTTGGGGCTGGTTTGTTTCCAGACCTAATCGATCCAGTGCCAGATCTACCAACGATACGCCATCGATGTCGAAGCACCGTGCCTCAGTGAGATTGTAGTAGGCGACGCCTGCTTGGGCGCCCAGTCTGATCGAGTCCTTAAGGATCTTCGCCGAGGTTTCGAACTGACCTTCTTCCTGGAGCCAGCGTGCGTAAGCCGGTCCAGCGCTTGGTTCTGAAGCCCACGCGGATCTAAATAGTTGGTCCGCTTCTGAAGGATGACCGAGTTTTCCATGGGCAGCCGCCAGAGCGACTTGGATGACTGGTGAATCAGGGTTCCATTGAAGGCCCTCCTCAAGAACCGCCAATCCCTCGTGCCAATTCATCAACCTCTGCATTTGGTTGAAGATCTCGACATACGCTGGGATTGTGTCTGGCGCCAGGTCTACGACCTTCAAGAATGTCTTGTAGGCGTCGTGGCTGCATCCAGACGGCATCATCATCTTGAGCGCCAATCCAAGATTAAAATGGCCCTGAACGCTTTGTGGCTGCAGTGCAATCTCTTGTTTGAATGCGGTTGCTGCCTTGGCTCCATTGCGCAGCGCAAGCCAGCAAGATCCGAGTTCCTGGAACAGATTCGGATCGTTCGGCCGCACTCGGACCGCTCTCTCAAGGAAACGAATGGCGCTTACTAAGTCGTTTCGGGTCTTTCTCAGCATGGCCAGACTGACCAGAGCATCGAAATCCATGGGCTCCAAGGCAAGCGCCGCTTCCAAGTTACGTTGAGCTTCTTCCACCTGGCCGGTCCTACTGAAGACGATGCCTAGTAGTACAAGCGCTCTAATATTGTCCGGCTCCTCACCCAAAACAAGTCGCAATTCTCGTTCCGCCGCCGCATGATCTTGGCGCCTAAACGACAAGGTCGCGGATTGGATTAATTCAGTAGGACTCACTGCCATTGGACTCTCGCCAAGAACATTGTGGCCCCACTACCGGCGATTCCTATTCTTTGGCAAGGATGTTGGCTATCATAAAGTTCAGTTCGGTGATGCAAGGCGAATAGCACGGCTTCAATTTTGTGCCCATTGGCTTCAAGACATGCGCCGAATGAATCGGCAAAATCCGTCTAGAACTTAAGAACGATTCATGGAACCGCATACCCTAAAGACATTCGTTTCAACACTAATCAACGAACATGGGGCACCCGAAGTGTTGGATGTGGATCGCTCGATTGAAGTCCACAAGCCCCTGCTTACCGGAGCTGACTCCCCGGCAAGCTACTATATTCGGCCGCCGTCCGGAATGTCTGCCGAGGCCTTCATCGAATGGTTTGAGGCAATACCCGGCTTCCGAGAGTTTAAGCTAACACTTGTCCCCATATCAGGTCTGGATACCTTTCACCAGCCCTTGATCTCATGCGACGACTTTGCCAAGAAGTACTTTCATGACAACCATGCGCGAATCGTGCGAGTGGTAGGCAAATTGAATCAAGCGATTGAGGCCATGAACGCATTGATCGAAGCGCTCAAGAGGCCGTTTGATGCGAACACGTTCCCCCACCACAAGGACTTCTCGGTCAGTGGAATCAAAGCCTCCGAAAAAGGGGGCCCGAGTGAGGTTAAACTCCTTTTCAAGCTGGCAGATCACAGCATCCTGATGAAAGTAGAGCGCCTTGTAGTCGTTCACCTGGACGAATGCAATTTGGGCCGTGAGATCGGGGCATCCAGACACTCGACCAGAGATCAGCCTCCTGAGTTGATACTTGCACTGACCAGTCACACGCCTGCCGGAACTGCATTTCTTGAGGCCCTGATAGCAAGCCTGCCACGTGCTACTTCAGAGGAAATCGTCGAAGTGACCGACATTGCTCAACGAAGTCACGTTCACTCATCGACTGCTCCCAATCCTCAAGCGCATTTCACCAAACTACAAGTGCCCACGCGGGTTCTTCCGCCCAATGAACTGAAGAAGAGCGTGATCGCCAGCCTGGCCGACTTCTTGAGAGGTAGCCGCTTTGCTGACGGTCTTGAAGTCAAGGTCGTGCAGGCAGGAACGACCATCGAGGTCAAGTTTCCCAGAACTATCAGTTCGTTATGGATTGCGACAAGCTTTCGCGAAGGGAAGCACATCAAAGAAGTTTCCAATTCCTGCGTCGGCGTAAGAACCGAGCCATTGCTCCGAGATGGCTGGTCAGCGCTCTACAACTACGATTCAAGTACGGGAAAGCTCCAAATAAGAGTAACAGAGAATGGCACGGTGCCACCTGGCGGCTGGAAAGTGGTCCCTCGATAATCCAGCGTTGCCTTCGTCACCCGTTGCCCCCCGCCTGTGCGCACGATCGCTTTAAATTGCCACATCAAAGCCATACGAAGCATCTTTCGGCAAAATGAAGCTCGAGGTCTCCGAAAGCGCCCTCAAGTCTGAAGACAGTTTACGATCCGCGTCGAATCATCTTGACGCCCCGCACGACGCCCACCGTCGCACCAACAGTTTCGAGAGCCAGCCAAGCCCAAGGCAAACCCGGCCCCAATTCCATTTCGCCTGACTTAGTGAAAACCCGACCCGCCAAGACCTGGTACAAGACGTATAGATAGATCGCGGTTGCGATGAGGAGAAACGCGACCCCAGACTGGAAGTTGGACAGGCCCGCAATTCGAAAGTCTCTGTCATCGCCGGTGCCCCTTCCCATGGTCCATTATCCTACCGGAATTGTACGCTATCAATCGGTATTTCGGAGCTAGCGAGCACCTCTGCGAACTCCTGCCGACAGTGAGGCGAAACGACGTTCAAATTCAAATGCCTTCCAATCACTTTTGACCATCGCAGTCAAGCAAGCGGGGGAACACGAATACCCGCCTAAACTGGGGCCCAGTGGCTCATACCGATTGCGGCATGCTCCACAATTGGAGAAAAGACTCTATGTCGAACGCAAAGCTGCTTGCTTATACGGCCCTGATCTCAATGGGCGCTTTGATCTCATTCACTCGCACGGAAATGAGCATGATGGCAAGGGAAATCCCTTCAAATGCAATATTACGTCCTCTATGGAAGCCAGCTAAATCCCAACAGACCTCTCGTCTGCCGACGGACCGAGCGACAATGTGGGACCCTGGCATTACCTTCGACGGGGTAACCGGGCGATCGCTCGGACCGGACCGCCTTCCCATAAGGACAGAGATTTCGGCAACAATCGAAGCGGCAACGTTTGGAAACGGCGCGCAGGATGCGGCTGAAGCCATAAACGCCGCATTGGCTGCTTGTCCTGCCGGGAAGGTGGTCAGGCTCTCGTCCGGTACCTTCCTTGTGAACTCGGCAATACTCAGCATTGCGAGAAGTGGCGTCGTACTGCGTGGTGCAGGGGCTGGATCGACACATCTTGTACGCACGAACGGAGCGAAGATGGGCTCCTACCAGCCGGGGCAGGCCCGGCCTATCGTGCTCATCGGAGCGAGCCGCTGGCCGCATCCCGACGACAGGACATCGCAGCCTCTAGCAACTGACGGATCGAAGGGCGCGTTTGAAGTAACTGTAGCCGACGCTTCGCGGTTAGCCCCCGGACAGAAAGTGCTGCTAGATGAAGAGACCAAAGGCGCCTGGCGTCCACTCCCTCCTCGCGCTGGCACGGTCACTCCGGCCCGCATCTGGAAGGGCGATCGCGTTGCATGGCAGTACCACATGCCCCATGAGAGTGAGGACGACCCAGTTGGTCCTCCAGTTGACGGGGTGCTCTCGGGAAATGCCGGAGCATGGTTCTGCCGCCAAGATCGGCCCATTTGCGAAGTCAAGGAGATCGCGTCTGTCAAAGACAACGTAGTCAAGTTCACAACACCGCTTCATATTGGCTACCGAGCGTCACACTCCGCACAGCTAACTGCCTACGACACGCCCTTTATTGAGTATTCAGGCGTGGAGGGGCTGACCTTGGAGGGTGGTAGCGAGGGCGATGTGACCTTCGAGGCGGCATCCCGGTGCTGGGCAAAGGGAATCGAGGCGACAGCCTGGTTAGGGGTTGGCGTGGGAGTCAACAGTTCCTTCCGGGTTGTGTTGCGCGACTCCTACATCCACGATGGAGTTTGGCCCGAACCCGGTGGGGGCGGTTACGCGGTTAGTCTGGCTTTAGGGTCGAGCGATGCGCTCATTGAGAACAACATCTCGCTCAATGTAAATAAGGTGATCGTGGCGCGGTGCTCAGGAGCCGGGACTGTGGTCGGCTACAACTACATGGATAACGCCTGGATCTACACTAGCCCCACATGGGTGGAGGTCGGGCTGAACGGTTCCCATATGGTGGGCAGCCATCACATGCTGTTCGAGGGAAACTACGCCTTCAACGGAGATTCGGATTGCACCCACGGATCAAGCATCTACCACACATACTTCCGGAACCACCTTAGCGGCAGGCGATTGGGAGGCAGGCTGTTCCCGGAGGGACCGGAGGGAGCGAAGACAGTGAGCGACGAAGGCAATATCCGATGCGCCGGGCTGGGCTATGGTTCTCGCTGGATGAGTTTCGTGGGAAATGTATTAGGGCTGCCCGGGAAGATGGGCGGATGGGTTTACGAGGATAACGGTGCGGCCAGCAGTGCACGACCGTACACCAACTCAAAGGCAGTGTGGCGCATTGGGTATGACTCGGTGCACTGGGAGCAGAGCGGTGACCCAGACGTTGCGAGCACCCTCATCCGCGATGGCAACTTCGACTACCTGACCAACCGGGTCCACTGGAATGTCGACAGGCAAGGCGCAGTCAGTCTGCCCGACTCGCTATACCTAAAGTCGAAGCCTTCCTTCTTCGGAGCGGCTCGATGGCCCTGGGTGGACCCACTGGGGTCCACGAATCTCTATGTTCTGCCCGCCAAAGCACGATACGACGCCGGCAAACCGAATCGGGTTCCGTAGGCCAATGACCGCTCCTTGGATTCGAACGATTGACAGACGACTCTAAGACGTGCGTTTCCGGTGCAAAATGAGACCAATGAACAGGGGGATTCTTGTCGCTGCAGTGGTCTTGGGTTTTCTTTCAACTTGCTTGGCTGGCACGAACTTCCCAATGCAAGGGAAGGCCAAGTTCCTGATCATCGCTCCCGCGCGGTTCGAACCGGCGCTCGCGTCGTTGATCAGACATAAGAACAAGACAGACATGCCAACTGTTTTGGTAAGCTTAGAATCGATCCAGAAGTCGTGGCAGAACTCAGACGACGATCCCGCTAAGATCAAACGCACAATCTGGACCTATGGGAGAGCAGTTCCTACGTCGGTAAGGTACGTGATGCTCGTGGGTGATATGTCGATCATTCCATGTCGGCGACGCACAATCGAGAACCTTCCGGGCAATCCCGACGCGCTTATTTGGCGATGGGGTTACGAGCCGACTGAACTGTACTATTCAAATCTGTTCTTCAGACACAAGATCGACCTAGCTGGCAAGATCCAGGTTGACGACCCTAGCTTTAACACCTGGGACCTGAACGCCAACGGATTGTACGATGAACAGCACTGGGCAGGCGACACGGTCAAATTCAATCCTGACCAAGTGGACGGCTGTCCCGACGTCGCGATCGGTCGAATTCCAGCTCACACCGTTGGGGACGTTGAGAACTTCGTCGCCAAAGATATCGCCTATGAGGAGGGTCCTTCGAGCTTACTCAGCGATCCCAAAATTACCCTTTGTTTCGGTAAGACTTACGAAGAATCCTACGAAATGACGAGGGATTTGCGCGACAAATCCGGAATTGAAAACCGGTTCGGACCGGCCAATGTGACGATGCTGGGCCTCGGCTATCAATTGCCATCCGAACTCCCTAACAGCGCCAAGGACAATCAGGTCGGAGACCTCTCTATCGTTGAATCCTCACTTCAAAAGAGTCTTTGGTTTGGGTACCTGGGACACGGCAGCGCGCTTGGTTGGGATGCCCACATTCCGGACGGCAAAGGAGCGAGCGTCGCCTTGAATAGCCGCTTTGTTAAGTCCCTGACCGATACGGCCGCAACGTCCCGAGGCCGATTGCCGATCATCTTCTGCTGCGGATGCGAGACGGGGAGACATGCGCCAGGACTGCCTCGAGATGAATTCCTTGGGCTGGACGGCAAGAAGCATTGGATCTGGTGGGGCGATAAGGCTCGGAACGCGATTCACAAAATTGTCGATACGGATACCGGACAGTTTTGGGAAAGTCAGATCGTAGTGCCGCCTCCTTCGCCTTACGATTTGCCGGAGTATCAACCTAGAAACTTTGCCGTGAGCTGGCTGTGTGGCTCGCCCGCCCGAGGCGCGATCGCCTATTTTGGTGAGGAACTGATTTGCCAAAACGATATGGGCCGAGACCTGGAATCGATGATGCTCCGCAACCTCGACCCGCACAAGCCTGGAGTCGTCCTGGGTGACGTGTGGTTGGCCGGGCAACAGGAGTACTGGACGGAATATCACGATTATGAGGGCGACAACTGCGTTTTCCGAACCGCGCGAATCTACCTAGGCATCATGAACCTGTATGGTGACCCATCGCTGAGAATCCGTTAGTCCAGATGAGGTCCACTCTTAACCTCGACGATTAGGAACTGCGCTCGTTTCCTCTTTTGAGGGTGAGAACCGTTTGAAAGGGAGGCAACGCCGAGTATATCCAGGAGAACTGGACGATCAAGCGAGAATATGTCGCGCCCCCAAAACAGGGAAGTTGGCTGCGCTCGATCAGATTCAGCCGTAAAACCGCCAAGAGCATAGAAAATGGCTACGTCTCAAACGAAACCCTCCAGTCGCCGTCCCAGCAGTATGACAAGCGGCGTCGTTGACGTGCAGCTTCAGTCCGCCAATCTTGCAGGGTAACGGGCCGCGAGCAACTTGGCAGGTACCGAACCCCGTTTACGTGCTACCACGGAGGATCGTCGAGGATCTGCCTGACGATAAAGGACGAGAATTCACGGTATCTACAGTATGGTAGGAACCTTCCGCCGGAACATCCGCATTTTTTGATCTACGGACGCCCGTTGAGCGCTTGTCGTGTGCCGGGCAATTGAGAACCAAACTGACAGTCTAGTCGTTCAAAGCGCACATCTCCCAGACTCTGATGTACACTGCGGAACGTCGATCGTGCGAACCATTCAATCGTCACCCGCACCCGAGTCGCTTCATGCGAGGTTCAACCTGCGAGAACTTACAGGCTCTGATCCATCGCTCCCGTTCTTATCGCCGCCAGCATGGCCGCCCTTGAAAAGGGGTGAGGAGAAAGCAATGTTTCGTCAATTCCATCGGATCCATGCGTCCTGCAGTCCGGAAAGTAGTAGATTGCCTCAAGTTGCCATCCCCGTTTTTCCAGGAGCCAGACTCTTTGCCCACCTCAGTGTCGCCGCCATCCTCGTCATCTTAGTCGGCTGGCCCGGGAGAGCGACCGCGCAGGTGGAGCAGGGAGGTAAATTGCCACTCGGCGTCAATCTCGTCCTGAATGAGCAGTCAGTCGTCGACTTAATGCAAACAACTGGAGCGGGACCCGTGGATGGTTCTAATGAAGCCGTTACGTTCGATGCCACCGGCTGGCCGACGGACGATTTCGCCGTGCTGATGGACAACCGGTACATTTTCGAGTGGTTCCCGACGGCGACGAATTTCGACCCCAACAAGTTCTCGACGAATATCGGCGGCACGTGGAAACTCAGCTTTAACGGGATCGCAAAGGTGACTGGGCTATACGATACGGCGGACGTATCCGTCTTGAATCAGATCTATAACACATCCACCAACACGACCACCGCTGACGTCAAAGTCGGGAATCCTCCCGGAGGCGTCTTCTTCAAGCTCCAGTTCACGAACACGAAGCGCACCGCAAAGTCGGCGTCGGGAACGGGCCTGACAAACGTTCGCCTGATCCGTCCCAGCTACAGCACATCCGCGCCGCCTCTGTTCACGAGTCTTTGGATGGCAGCCGTCAACAATCCCAAATGGAGTGCATATCGCCTCAACGGCTTGCTGGGAACTGAGAACTACGGCCAGCCGGGCGCTTCCGACGCGTACCCATACCTGTTGAAATGGACCGACCGGACCCCATACGCCCATGGGCTCGTTCCCGTAGGAGCAAGGACAGGTTGGCAAGGCAACGCTTGGGAGTGGGTAATCCTCATCGCCAATCAGACAAAGCGCGACATCTGGATCAACGTGCCTGTCAACGCATCGGGATCTTCCACGACGGATACAAGCAGTTACGTATGCCAACTGGCATACCTGCTGAAACACGGCAACGCTGCTACCGGCAACGTCGGTCTTGACGCAAACCAGAACATCTATGTGGAATACACGAACGAGCCCTGGCACAATGGCTTTGCTGAAGGCCCCTGGGTTCAAAAGGCTGCGATCGATCAGGTGAATGCGGGTGGTTCGAACATCGACTATGACGGCATCACGGACACCTACAAGTGGCGGATGCGGTACGTCGCGCAGAGAACCGTCCAAATTGGGGAGATATTCAAGAAGGTATTCAGTAGCGATTCAAGCCGGATTCGCCCGGTGCTGAACAACGCATGGGTCGCGGTTCCATGGGCCACTACGGACACGGATGATCTCAAGTACATCAACGACAACTACGGCCCGCCAAGCAACTTCGTATACGCGATGTCGACCACGGCGTACTACAGCAGCGCGACGGACACGAGTGTCGCGGACGTAGAGACGGGAGAGATCGCCGCCAGTGACCAGAACAAGACCCAGTATCTGGCACAACGCGCGATCACGACGTACTACGGCCTCCATTCGCTGGTGTACGAGGGCGGGGAGGGCGAAACCGGCAACGAGTCCTTGAACCCGAGATGGGGCCCACCTACCGACCCCAACCTACCTACGCTGTTTGCGACCTCGCGGGATGCCGGTATGGCGGCTGTCGAGGAGCACGATCTGCTCACCAACTGGTTCCCATCCGGAGGCGACCTCTACAATCAGTTCTCCCTGGTTGGCAAGTACTCGTCGTACGGCTTTTGGGGCCTATCGGAGGACTTAACGAACCTTTCCACTGGGAAGTGGAAAGGCATGATCGATGTATTCGATAAGCCTGCGCCCGCAGTTACCGCTGGGATCACGCTACCGGTATCGCTCGGCAAATCAGTGTCATTCCAACCGAATCCTAGCGCTTTCAACCCAACCGCAACCGGGAGCCTCTCCGCCGGCGGCGGGTCGGAAACCACCGCCTACTACCTCTTGAGCGCGTCGAGTAATCACACCTACGCCCTAAGCCTGACATCCACCGCATCGTCCTCCAGCCCTTCCGCCGTGATATGGGTGGACAATGTCCAGCAAGGGACTGTATCGTTCTCCAAATCTGGCGGAGCTAGCACCGCCCTGACCGTCAAGTTGACCAAGGGCCTGCATACCATGATGCTTGTTGCGCCACAACCCGCGACCAGCAGTGTAACCATCTCGTCGATCGAGCTGAAATGCACGAAATAGCGAGGTAATGATGCACGCTCGCACTCGGCTTGCTGACGTAGACTCTCCACTCGACTGGGCTCGTTCGGTCCATATTGAACAAGACGATTGCCCGGTCATTGTGAGTCCATTCTGTGAGTGCTCCAACTGGAATCGAATAAAGAAGTCGGTAGATCACTCCATGTAACATTCTCGGAATCAGGGTAGGTAGCTTGTCCTTACCAACAACTTTGAGCCTGAAGTCGTTGGTTGAGTCTCACTAGTATTTGCACAAGTTGGAACCTCCCGACGATGAAGCATCGGCCCCGCTGGCTCCGAGGCAAATGGAGTTCATACGGCCGGAATCAGGCAGAAGCGACCAACCAGGCCACCTTCTTCCCGAAGGCGCCGAGACTACCCAGCGCCTTCTCGCGAGCGAGGGCCTTTGGACTTTCTCCATATCTTAGGATAGGCAAGTAAATCCAAACAACCAGTATTAAGCCCCGGCGCCTGCAGGGTCGAGGCATTCGAGTCATGTGCCTCCGAGCCGTTCCTCTCTCAGCGGTCCACGGTCGATCTTGGAAGGCGGCTCATCCTTGATGGCCTGGTTTGATTGTCGAAAGGGTGCGAGTAAAGACGAGGGTAAGGACAAAGTACTCATCCCGCTACAACTAATCCGATTTCGCGCTTTGCCTAGTCAAGATTGGGACAATCTCGTGGCCCGACAAGGCATGCCCCAGACCACCTTCATTTGGACGCTCATCACGAAGCTTCCGGTTGGATACGCGGTATGCAGGATCTTCTTAGCCCGGGAGTCGAAATCAGTGGCGCTATCGGCGCCCATTCGCTCCCGCGAGAAATTGGTTCGCGCGTGAATGGACTCTACGAAATCGTCGACGTGCTGCTTCTGAAACACTGGCTCGGTCATGCCTTCGCCCGTAACAACGAACAAATCACGCTCCAGTAATTCTTCGATGAGGTCGAACGGTTCGCGATGCCGAATTCCCCGATTTGTCAAAGACTCCATGATTAAGTGTCCAATCTCGGCTGAGTAGGGCTCTGGCGGACCACTGGCGTGCTCGAAAACGATCGCAAGAAAGCCTTCTGGGCTGAGCATCTGTGCAAAGCGCGGCATGACGACCGCCCAATCCATCCAATGCAAGCTCGATGCCGCCGTGATCAGTCCATAGGGTGGGTCGACTGAGGCTGACTCGGCTTCGCCGTGAATCCAGTGCAAGTTGAGAGCATCTCCTCCTGGCAATTCCTTGCCCTTAGCAAGCATAGCCGGCGACAAGTCCACCGCATCCACGTAATCGACACGCGGAGCGAGTCGTCGGGCGATCTCTCCAGTGCCGCACCCAACGTCCAGAATCCGTCGGCATGTCGGATCGCAAAGGCCCGCTAGGAGAGAAAAAGTCTCTTCCGGGTAATAGGGGCGGAGATGGTAAACATCGACGACGCTCCGGTCCTGATATTGCTCAGCGTATGCCCGTGCCAGGTGCCAGGGGCGGGCTGAGGGTGCCGCGTGGGTGCCTTTGGGGGAATTCATATGCCATTCACAAGACCGTACTACTAAGTTGCGGCACTCAGGGATTCAGTTTTCTACTTTGCCGCTCTTCCGAGATTGGAACGGTACAAAAATGAGACAAAATTTCCGAGTCATAGCGGAATGCACAGGGCGATCAACCCGCCGAACAAGATAAGACTAAGGGAAGAACAAGCCTAAGCTTGGCGGCATACCCTAAGCCAGGGTCTTGCCCATACCCACACTTCTGACTCTAAACTCCGTTCCAATTGCGTGCTCCCAGACCCCTGCATGGGTCGCCTTCCAACACCCTTAAAGTTCTTGGGCATTTACCCCCAGAGTTGCTACGAAGAATTCGATCCAGGCTTTAATGAGAAGCGTTTTGTACAAGTCCGCAGGTCAGCAGCCTGGGTTGTGAGCGGCAAATCGACTGAATGAGAGTATTCGGTCCGGATCGTGGTGGAGGCGATTCAACCTGGGTTTAGTTGAGAAGCCGAAATCTAAGGACAGACGAACTCGGGGTATGGAAATGTCGCCGATCCCACCAGATTTCGCCCCTTGGACTAGAGCCAGCGTTAAGCGGCAAAGTCGGGCACATGTGGATCGGCTTAGGCTCGAATGACTGATGGTTTACGCCAATCACGATCTGAACCCAGACCTGAATCGGTTGATGGGCAAAAGATTCCTGATGCTAATCCTCATCGAGTTTATAGACCGACTTGGGGGCTCGGCTATCGATGAATTTGGCAAAAGTGGGTGCTAACTGGAGCTCTTGTTTGCACTCGACGTCGTTCCATCCGACACCTGGGACCGTCCCTTTTCGAGAGTCAAGTGAGATTCACCAATGCCCTTCGCCGGAGACCGGAACATGTTTGGGAGGCAAACCCCACTCCTCGCACAGGTACTTGTCATCCATGAGGATTTGCGCCGAGTCCAGCAGTACCCCTTCGACTATGCCATTTAGTTCTTCAAGGGGCACGAGATCCTCAGCCCAAGTGGTCCGTACCGAATATGGGAACGCGAATCCTGCCGCAAATCCGCCGTTTTGGATTCGTTGTAGCTCTATTTATTCTGCGGGAAGTTTGACCCCCAACGCCTCCTCGTCATGGGAAAGCAGTTCGTCAGTCTAAGGCGGGCGATTATCGAAGCAATTCCCCCCAGAACGATGCATCGCGCACAGCCATGATTCAAAAACTGTAACAGAATCACTCGGACTGCAACGAAGGTATGGCCTGATTCTTAGCCTCGCCAGTCGAAAGTGACGGTCATGATAGCTCGGTCGGAACGCAGCCGCGCATATACGTCGGGCGCAGAATCGGGTTCGCCGGACCATGAGATCAAATCGTCGACCTTGATTGTTCCATCTGCAACCATAGTCACCGCTTCCATGAGGTTCGCCGGCGTGTGGTCTCTCGGCATCAGGATGTGCAACTCCTTCCGAAAGCAGTCGTTATACGACAGAGTGAACGGATCAGGGTAAGAGCCCTGGATCAACACCTTGGGCCCGATGAGATCGCTCTGACCCCAAGGAAGCTCTCGAGCCGCCTGAATGGAAAGTGGAAGCACGCCGGGAACGCCCGTCGCGTCGACGACAATGTCCGCACCCTGCCCAAAATGTTCGTAGACCGTATCCTTAATGGTGCTCGTCACTGCGGACGCGGCTATCCCATCCTTTTCTGCGCGCCCCACTCTGCTCGCGTCTTGGTCGACGCCGAGCACGTTGGCGCCGGCCGCATGGAATTGCCTGAGTGACAGCAAACCAATCGGTCCGAGGCCGACGACGGCAACTTTTTCGGACGGTTTAGGTTCGGCGATACGGCAGCCTCGAAGCGCGATAGCGACCAGCTTGGAAAGGACAGCCCACTGCGGCGGACATCCATCGGGAATCGGCACAACCTGATTCGCATGGGCGGTCGCGTACGAGACATGGCCCCCCCATTGGCGGTTGATGCTAGCGCGCGATGTACCGGCGGCAAAGACGCGTGTTCCAACCGAAACGGGAGAATCGGCAGTCACCGACTCCACGATGCCTACCACCGAGTATCCGGGAATAAAAGGAAAGTCCACATCGCCGCTTTGCAAACCCGCGAGGCACCTAAGTTCGGTGCCCGGGCTCACAGCTGTAAATTCCGTCCGAATCAGAAGCTCTCCAGGTTCAAGCTCGGGAAGTTCGATGTCAACCAATTCAATAACGTTTACGCCTGTCGCGGCGATCGCTTTCGCTCTGTGCATATTTGCCGATCCTCGCCCCATTATGTCGTGAATTGGCCCTACTTACCTCGGTTCCGTAATGCTGTTTTGTCCGCAGCGCACGGTGTCTTCCCATGTCTCGGATTCGATGCTAACGCTGGCGGAGTTTCGAAAAATCGGACGCAGTGCGTCTTGCGCAAAGCGTCCGATTTCAACTACTTTAAGCCCCCATGGGAAAACTCTCGGCGAACCAGTTGTTCCACTTGGGCTCGGCTACTGCAATGGTGGCAGCGGCGCTGTCACCAAATAAGTAGAACCGAATCGAGACGTAGATCTGCTCGCCCATCTGCATCGCGGATACGTGGCAGACCCCCGGACCCGGTTCGCTGGTCAAGATCAATATCTCCTTCGATTCCCCATGGACGGCGATTTCGACTTTTCCAGAAAGCTCGGGAACTTCGGTGTTCGAGCGCACCTCCTGGCCAGCCTCCGCGTCCGCCAAGCCAAGTGGGGAAGTGAGTGCCACCCAAGCCTCTGATTCGGACCCGTTGATCATTCCCGTCGTGTCGAACGCCGCGCTGGGCTGGCCCGAGAAGTGGGTGAGAGTCAGCCGAAGAATACTGAAGAAGCTGATCCAGCCCTGCTCCACTGCTTCCCACTGGCCGTCCCACTCATCGGAACTGGCAAACCAACTGTGAACGACCCGAACCACGCACGTGCCACCAGACTTCGCCTCTACGATCCACTCCGTAGCCACCGGTGGGGCGTCAGGGTCCATCCCATCGCCGTCCTTCGTAAAACTCCGGGGCGGATCCCACTGCGTGATCGTCGATTCGGACTCCATGCCTGGACCAAAATTGGCCTTGAACGTGCCTCCTACGCCTTCCTCGACTTCGGTGGGCACGAACCATGACGAGATGCCCGGACCAGTGGCGATGGCTTGCCAAACTTGTTCCGGCGAACCCGGAACCTCGACTTCTACCTGAACGGATCGCCGTCCGTTCTCTCCTACATTGACGCTCATGATTGCTCCTTGACGGTCTTTTCAGATGGGGTGGGGTGGGCGGCGACAATCAACCGGTGCGATCGCCCGCCCGGGGACGATGCATCGTGGTAACGCGCCGCTAATGCGGCGATAGTACGAGTTAAATCTGCGGTAAATGCTGCGCGCTCCGCCGCAGACCGAAACCGTATCTCGGTGTCGATTGACAGAGTTGCCAGATGCTTATCCGCTTCACTCGCTTGTCGCACAATGTCGCTAACCTCTTGCACCATCCTGGCCGCCAACGAGATCAGGTAACTCGCTGATAGACGGTCGGCGGTGCGGGCGGGATCAACTGACGCCATGCCCATTGCTGCTGGCGCGACGACGTAAGAAGCCGCACTCGCGACGAAGAGCTTCTCAGTGAGTCCCCCCCATTTCCGCGTCCCGGCAGCCCGCACCAACTGGTACGCCTCCAATGCGTTAAGGTGGTAAGTTGCCTTCTGTCGAGTCAATCCAACCTCTGCGGCTATCGAAGCGGCAGAGGCTGGATGATTCAGTGCCGCCAATAACCGGCTACGTATCGGCTCCAACGCGACCGTTGCCGCAGCCGGGTCGTTAATGACTTCGAGATCAAGCACGTTAGAATTCTAATCCTTGACAACTTTTTTTGTCAATATCCCTCAAACTACTTGCAGTGGTCTGTCTTGTCGCCTTATAATGCGCTGCTGTGAACAAATACTTCCTCGTGCTTTCGCTCATCGCTGGTGCTGCCCTAACCTATGCTGACGCGAGGTCCGAAATTAAGGCCTCCTTTCAAAAAGTGGAGAAGGCTGCTATGGCGAAGGACATAAAGGGGGCAGAAGCTGCCTATAAGGAGTCCGTAACCTCCGACTTCAAGTACGTGCAGGACGGCAAAACCCAAGACTTCAAGACCTTCCTCGCAAACTTTACGGCAAGCATCGCCATGACCGACAAAGTCATCTCCCACTCCACGCGGATTATCAGCCTTAAGGAAAGCGGGAATAAGGCCTTCGGCGAGATCGAGCGCAAAATGACGGGCACTATGAAGGCCGATGGCAAGAAAACCCAAACCTTCGACTGGATCGGAGTTTTCACCGAGGAGTACCGAAAAGTACGTGGCAAGTGGAAAACCGCAACGATGACGGCGGGAAAGCAGAAGTTCTTGGTGGACGGCAAGCCGTTTAAGATGTAACCGGCCATTCACCGAGGCTCAGATTAGCTGGGATTCGTCAATACCGTGCCAGGCCGCAAATCTAATTGACGCCCACGCCGCCCCCACATAAGTCTTAATAGAGGGTTGCCATCGATGACGGGTCGAAGTCCTGTAGATCTGTTCGATCACCGGTTCTCACCTTTTGGACCCATTTTGGATCAGCCAGTATTGCCCGCCCGACCGCAATAATATCGAATTCTTCCTTCTCCATCCGCCGGACAAGCTCCTCCAGACCAGCCACGTAGGAACCTTGTCCTCCAAACGACTCAATAAAGTCGCCAGCAAGCCCTACGGAGCCAACCGAGATCGTCTTGGCGCCCGTAAGTTTCTTGGCCCAGCCCGCGAAGTTTAGGTCGGAACCTTCAAACTCAGGTTCCCAAAACGTCTTTGCGAACAGTGGAATACATCGACGCCCGCCTCTTGAAGTGGCACTAACCAAGCTGCCATCTCGTCCGGGGTCTTGGCGAGTTTTACCGAGAAATCTAGCTGTTTCCATTGGCTCAAACGGAGCAGAATCGGGAAGTCCGGGCCGACTGCGGCACGGACCGCCCGAACTACTTCAACTGCGAATCGGCTTCGTTCCTTCAGGGTCGCGCCGCCATACCGATCACTCCGATGGTTTGAGCCGGCCCAGAAGAACTCATCGATCAAGTAGCCGTGTGCTCCATGAATCTCCAGGGTGTCGAATCCAAGGCGTTTGGCATCGGCCGCTGCGCGCCCAAAGGCGGCTATGGTATCCGCAATGTCCTGCTCCGTCATGGCATGCCCACGCTCATGTCCAGGACCAATCAACCCGGACGGACTCTCTACCGAGACGGGCGGCGCCCAGTCTGGACGCGGGCCAATCACGGAGCCTACATGCCAAAGTTGTGGACCCATTCGGCCGCCTTTCTCATGGACGCCATCAATGACTTGCTTCCAACCATTCAATGCCTGATCGCCGTAAAAGAAGGGAATTCCAGGGTCATTTCGCGATGCGGGCCTCTCGACGACGGTTCCTTCGGAGAGAATTAGTCCAACCTCCCCTTCCGCTCTTCTACGATAGTAGGCTGCGACATCGGCGCCTGGAATTCCGTCAGGAGAGAAGGTCCGCGTCATCGGTGCCATTGCAATGCGATTCTTGATCGTCAGCGATTTAATGGAAAGCGGTCGAAACAGTGCGTCGACGTCAGTTATGTGCATATCTTAGAGTCCTTGAGGCGGCTATCGAATAATAGTATCCTATGTATACCTGATATCGACAGGCTACCTAAAATCGAATAGGTATAAACGAGGAACCTTCATGAAAAAAACCGCAGCCGAGATATTCAGGGCCGATTGTCCAAGCCGCACGATCCTTGACCAGATAGCCGACAAATGGTCGATGCTTATATTGGCAGCCATCTGTGACGAGCCCCGACGTTTTAACGAGATTAAGCGGACCCTTGAAGGGGTAACCCAGAAGGCACTGACCCAAGCGCTTCGCCGTCTAGAAAGAAATGGGCTAGTCGAACGGCGAGTCATCCCCCAGTCACCCGTGGCTGTCGAATACTCCGTCACACCCCTCGGCCGCACTCTCCGAGAGCCGTTCGCTGCGCTTTACCGCTGGACGCTGGACCATCGGCAGGAAATCGAGGATGCCTGTCGAGCATTTGACGTTAAAGAGCAATCCCACCCTGAATGAGGGCCCGAAGCATCCTCGCTTCTACGATTCCGCGCGATTCGCGGTCGATAATCTACTTCAAGTAGTCTAAGATCTGAACTTTATTCATCAAGGTGGACTTGCCGTTCTCGATGACGATGAAACTCGGAACATACGCGAGGTGTACAAGTTTTTCCAGGCTGCGGTCAGACTCGATCCGCTCCGTAGCGCGGGCTGTCTCGTTCGTCGATACTCCCGCCACATGGGCAGCGTCTTTGATTGCGCCTTCGGTGACGGTTTGCCCTTCCATCAGCCGCTTGTGGGCCAGATCAAACGTGCCGCGATCCCTGGCATTCTCGGCGACAATTGCAGCCGGTTTTGCAAGGGGATGGTTCGCCAGCGGAAACTCACGATAGATGAGAGCCACATCCGAGCGCTTAGAGACTGCCTGGCGAATGAGCGGGTCGGCAGTTCGGCAACTTGGACACTGGTAATCGATAAAGAACACAACCGTGATGGCCGCCGAGTGCGAGCCTAGCGCAGGACGCAGGTTACCCGTCCATTCCGCCGGTTTGACCGAGCCGACTTGGACCTGGGACTTATTAGATTCCGTTTGGGCAACGGATGCTCCCATCATGACGACGGCCGCAGCTACAAAAAAGGATCGAGTGGGCTTGCAGATGAATTGAGACAGCATAGATACCTCCATGCCAAGAAACGCGATCGGTTTGGATAATGTTCCCGGGGTGCGGAACCCCTCGCCTCATGCTGTTAAGAACCGTCCTTCGATTGAGGAAAGTGGATGGCATGAGGCATATACGTCCTTCTTGGCTGTCGATTCATAGAGGCGATCTGGCGAACCTCAGTGGAAAAACCATGGGGTCAGAAATTGTCGTATTGGGCGAGTCAATTCATTAACCGACTTAGCAAGAAGCTCTAAAAGGCGATTTCCGTTAGGTAATTGGCGCCCTTGCAGACCCTACTCGCCGGCAAACGCTGGGCTTCGCTTGGGCCTTGTCTCAGTGGAAACCTAACTCGTAACTCGAACCTGGCTTCGTCTCGAATTCAATGAAATTCGACTCGCTGAGGCGAGTCGAGGCCCCGTCCAGCGAAACTGATGCACCAGCCCTGACCCGAACACGGCACAGACCGCCTAGCCCAGAAGTGACCCTCGCCATGGCAAGCCGACCATCCCTCCAGTTAATATCGACGATGAATCCTCCGCGTGCCTTGATTCCGTGAACCGAGCCGGTTGCCCACTCCTTGGGCAGCGCAGGCAGGAACTCCAGGGCGTCTTCCTGGCTCTGCAGCAACATTTCCACGATGCCTGCCGTCGCTCCAAAATTCCCATCTATCTGAAACGGTGGATGGCAGCAGAATAGGTTTGGGTAGATACCCCCTGCGGTTCTGGTCGAAACGTTGAAGTTGTCGTTAAGAGTGAGGAACTCCCGAATGAGCCGATAGGAGCGCTCCCCCTCGTGAAGACGCGCCCACAGGCATAGCTTCCATGCCATGGACCAACCGCTGGCGACGTCGCCTCGGTGGTCAAGCGCGACTTTGGTCGCCTGCGCCTCCAAGGGTGTTCGATCCACGCTGATCGTCGAGCCCGGGAATGCACCCCACAACATCGAGACATGACGGTGGTGATCGTCGGGTCCATCTAGGTCTTCCAGCCATTCCTGAACCTGTCCATAACCGCCGATGCGGACGGGCGGCAGCTTGGGAATCACCGTTTCTAGCCATTCTCTTAGCACTGAATCAGCGTGCAATTGTCGCGAGGCTGCGATCACATCCGCAAAGAACTCGCGTAGCATCTCGTTGTCGATTGTTGGTCCCGCGCAGATGCCGATCGGCTTATCGTATGTACCGTCGGGATGGTGTTTCCAAGCTCGGTCGCCACCGGGCCCATTCTCTGGAGAACTCGACGGGTTGGTCACAAGCCATCCATACTTGGGGTGGGTGACCATCGTGTCCTTGAAAAACTCGGCCGCGCCCGTCATCACCGGGTAGGCGTGTTTTAGCCAAGCTGTATCTCCGGTGAACCGGTAATGGTCCCACAACATGGTGCCCAGCCAGGCTGCTCCGCCGTGCCAGGCCGCCCAATAAGCGCCATGGATGGGATCGGTCGCCCGCCACAGGTCGGTGTTGTGACCAAGCACCCATCCACGCGCGTTCCAGTTCCTTTTCGCTGTTCGCGCGCCGGATTCAGAAAGTTCTGACGCGAAACCAAGTAGGGGCTCGCGAGTTCCGAGAGGTTGGCCGAGTCGACAGGCCAGTAGTTCATCTCCTGGTTGATGTTCGTTGTGAGCTTACCGCCCCACGCCGGCTCCATATCTGCATTCCACAACCCCTGCAGATTCGGTGGTTGGCTACCTTCGCGGGAAGAGGAAATGAGCAGGTAACGGCCAAAGTGGAAAAGCAAGGCAGGTAGGGCGGGGTCGTGGCCAGCCTGAAATGCGGCGAACCTCTCGTCCGTTGGGCGTAAGCTCTCAGGCGTATGGCCGAGATCGAGGTGCGTCCTTTCATAAAACGTTCTGTAGTCGGCGATGTGGTCGGCGAGAATGCCGGAGTAACCCTTTGCGATGACGTGTTCCAGCCTCTTCTTGTTCGCCTCGGTTGGGTCGACTCCCAGTTCCTTCCAACTCTTGAAGTTCGTCCCGGCAACCACGTAAAGAGTCGCCGAGTTAGCGCCCTGAATCACCAGACAATCGTGCTCCCGGTCGAAATCGATCCGTGCCGAGCCACCTTCGGTGACCACCCGTAGCCTCGCCTCGTAAACCAAGCCGTGACCGCCGCCGTAACTGGCAGTGTTGCCGCGCAGGATGATCGTGCCCGGTGCTTGGCTTGAAATCCTATAGGTGGCGTCGTTGGGCTCCTTCACGTTTGTGCGCCCATCCAATGTTGCGGAGAAGTTGAGCGCGCCAGGCTTGTCCGCCGTCAAATGTAAGGCGATGACTTGATCTGGATAGCTGCAGATCACCTCGCGGCGGTAATGGACGCCCTTGCTCTCGTAGCTAACCCGGGAAATTGCGGTTGTAAGGTCGAGGTTCCGCCGGTAGTGGGTGGCGAAAGCGTGGTCTGGAAACGTAAGCAAGAGATCGCCGAGCGGTTGATACGCCGCCATCTCGCCCGTCTTAGACATCATCTCCTTCTCAAAGAGCGCCTCCGCTTCCGGTCCTTTTCCTGCGAAAACAAGCCTCTGAATTTCCGGCAGCGCATTGGCCCCCACGCCGTCTCCTTTCGGATCGTATGGTCCTCCCGTCCAAACCGTGCTTTCGTTGAGGGCAATTCGGTCCGACTGGAGCCCTCCAAACACCATTGCACCGAGGCGACCGTTGCCGAGAGCGAGCGCCTCAGTCCAAGTGGCCGCCGGGCGGTTGTACCAGAGGAGATCCGTCGAGGGATCGAGGGTGGGAGTGCTTGTTATGAGAGTCATGAGTGCCGCTGTTATCAGCATTGTGGTGTCTTCCAAGTCTAACACGGTGACGACGCCGGGCGAGTCGGTGACGTCCGGCACGATCATCTCCGGAGCTCCTTTCCGCCCGGCAGAACTTTAGACGCGCGAGTGCAAGTACTTTCGCGCCAAGCGTCTCTCGGCAAATCCTAGACCGTTGGAGATTGAAGCAAACTCCCCCTAGAGTCTCGATGTAAACTGAAATTGGTGTTCAGCCTCTTGCTTGGTTTCGCATTTCACGTTCAGCAACCACATTTGGAATCTGATGGTCTGTGGGGTTACATCAGCATGAGCGTGCCCGCACCGCCTCCCGGGTTCGGCTATGGTGTGAGCCTTTACTCAGCGGCGTGGCCGCTTCTAGATCGTCCCGTTGCGAACTTCCAGATCGGGCTGTGCTCCACCTGGATATTGCCAGACAACCACTCAATAACTTATCCCCTCGTGCCTCGCGGGACTGTCGCCAGGGACTCAATGCCGGAACGGGGACCGAGTTACTGGACCGTCTTCCAGACCATTGAGGGAGGCCTTGGGTTCTGGGAGAGCAACCGGTACTTCGCCCCAACCGCAAAGTTCCGCATGAACGGGTCCGTCGACGGATACAACCATGAAGTTTCAACTCCAGGCTGGGAGTTCGGCGGAAAGCCGCTTCCTGGTGACCAGATGGGTATCGCCCAGTTGAGTTCTCATTTGCTCATCCCGCCCGACGGGGTGACGCTGGCTAAGGATACGCTGGGGCAGCTCTTCGGTTATGCGTGGATGGCTCTTCCCCTGATACCGCCCACCCAGAAGCCCGTCGCGACCGGGAACCAGTGCTGGACTTCCTTCTTCAATACTAAGAACTTCCGTGGTCCGGTCGCATTCTACTTACCGAGCGCCTGGTCTCGGATGTCGCGCAATTACCCGCCTGCCGTCGGACGTGGATTGGACGCCCTACCCGGGATTGCCGATAGCGGAGCGATTGAGATCGGCGCTGTTCCGCAGTTTGTCGCCGGCGAGGGCCAGGACACCACCTACGCGCGGATCCCGCAACTCCATTTTCCGTCTGACCGTACCGGACAAACCGTGCTGATGCACAAGCTGACCGTCTACTCGAAGGAAGCCCTATGGAATCAGGTAGCTGCATGGTCGGAAGGCGGAGCCGCGCCGAGTGGCGTATTCGACGCGAAGGGCGCCTCCGTTCCCGAAGTCAAAGCTAACCCGCTGTCTTTCACTCAAGGGGGCAAAGGCAAAGTGCTTAAAGGCGTCGAACGGTGGCTGTCTACAAGCAACCCGGACCCTCACACATTTGGGCTGCAATGGACGCAAGCCGCGCTTTCGTCCTGGAAAGACAATTACTTGAAAGGGAGTTTCCCCGACTACTTCAAGCATCAAGGGCAGAGTGTCGAGGCAGTCGACATCGATTCGGTGCCAGATGCGGCGGGCCTAAAGACCGCCGCATTCCCATCGCCGGACCAGACCCAGTCGTATCTCCCCTCGGAAAACGGCGAAGGCGTTTGGAAGCATCCGGGCCCCAAGGCCGGCCCGTTCAAGGCGAAGCTTGTCGACGGCAGCGTGGTTACTTACTTTTGGTACCGGTTCATCGACCAGCCGGCCCTACAGAATGCTGGGTTGGACGATGCCGAAAGAGCAAAGCTCCAGGCGTTGGTCGAGAAAATCCACCGTAATTGGACGCCTGCCAAGCAGTACATGGCGAAGCCAGATCGAGGCGAACTGGCGTCGATCGATCCAGGTCTGATCGTTAATCCGCCAAAGGGGTTTGAGGTTGGCTATGTGCCTGTGGCAGTGCGACAGGACCCCCGCGGGTAAGCCCTGCGTCCAGTACATGGCGGCCCGACCTCGCTCGACACGGGAACTGCATGTTGAATCTCGCTAACCTGTGAACAACTCAATTGGAATGTTCGCGACTTGCTCCTTACTCCAGGTTTTGCTGCAAAACTACCAGGAGGCATTGTTAAGTGCTTTCGTCAATGCGATCAGGGCTGTTGAATGTTCGGATCAAATGACGACGAGGACGTCCAATGCTTCGACTTGAAAGCTGATTGGTCGGTTTTTAGCTTTGCGATGGCCACAGGGAATTCTGGATCAACAGGCAGGACGTATGAACTGGACCGGGTTTCCGTTCAATTTACTCCACAAATACCAGGAAATCGGTGTATTATACAGATCGGTTAATTAACCAACTCGTTAAAAAGCTCCAATGGATGATCTCAGTTTGGTATTCAGCGCTCTTGCAGACCCTACTCGTAGGGCGATCCTGGCACGCCTCATTCAAGGCGAGGCCACGGTTGCTGAGTTGGCGAAGCCCTTCTCGATAAGCCTTCCGGCTGTCTCTCGGCACCTGAAGCTGCTGGAGGAGGCCGGGCTCCTCAAGCAACGTATAGTTGCGCAAACTCGCCCATGCCGTGTAGAGGGAGAGCCGCTCAAGCGGGTCGCCGCGTACGTCGAGATGTTTCGGCCCTTCTGGGAAGACCGCTTTGATAATCTTTCTGGTTACTTGGAGCAGCTTAAAGCTCTGGACCAAGAACATGAATAACTTCACGATCTCAAGAACATTCGACGCCCCCCGACGCCTGGTCTTCGACTGCTGGGTAGACCCGCGACACTTCGAGAAATGGGGTTTGGCCCCCGCGGGCTGCACCTGTCGCCTCCTTCATGCGGACGTCAGACCAGGCGGTTACTACCACCTACAGCAAGAACTGCCAGATGGCACGCAGCTCTACTGCAAATTCGAATTCCACCAAATCAATCCCATCGACCAACTCATATTCGTCACGGCGATTTGCGATGAAAAGGGCGAGGTCGTTAAGAACCCGTTCTTTCCAGATTGGCCCCAAAAGCTGCTCACCACCGTAAGATTCGACGATGAAGGCTCTGGAACAAAAGTGACCGTCCTCTGGGAAACCCTCGAAGCCTCCGATGCCGAAGTTGCTTTCTTTACCAAGAACTTCGAAATCGGCCACCAAGGCTGGAGTGAGACTTTCGACCGCCTGCGAAAGGCAATTGAGGATACGTATCAATCTCCGGTGTGAGGCGCACATTACCCCCCTGGACGGACTCTAGGGGGAGGGTTATTGCTTGCCAATGCCACTAAGGACCCCATGGCCAAAATCGACACAGAGAAAAAGTCAGGCTCAGAGCCAAGAGATTTCAACATACGCGAGTCCCAATACGGGCGTTGCCCCGAGCCAATGCCCTTCCATAAAGTCACTCAGGTTCAAGCAAAATTGGCGCAGTCATGCTCATTCTCGAAGAGAGGTCGATGCCAGGAGCTGGGAACGCAGTTGGAACTCAGTGCTACTTCTTAACCTTGGGATGTCGAGTGCGAACTCGCTTGCGGTCTTGAAACTCGATCGGAACATGCCCCCGGCGGTTAGCAGAAATGGCCCAAAGAACTGGAGGATAATCGGAAGGTCCGACCGGGTTTGCTGGCTCGACGGTCGCCTCCTCGTCGGCACTGAAGCCAACGCTCTCTCCCTCCGAAAGAAGTACTTCCTGATCCCCCATACGAAAGATCACTTGTCCCTTCATACATGCGATCACGAAACTGTCATAGGTTGGATTGAGGCCGACCGGGACCCGTCCGTAGACTTCAACCTGAGACATGCCTGGACTGCGTGGCATAACGACCATATAGGCCTGAAACGAAAGAACAAGGCCCAACCTACCAAGCCGGAGACGCTCTTCCTCTCGTTGGATTCGTTCCTGGTGATCGGCCGGAACGTGCTTTCGACGATCCATGGAGGCAAACCAATTGACGTCCTCACGGCGATGGATGAAGAGTTCACGCTTCGAACTGGGCAAACCATAGGGCAATACGGAGTTCAGGAACGACACGGATTCACCCAAAGCATCGGCAATCTTTTTGATGCTGTTCCGATGGACTTTACGCTGGTTTTCGAGCAAGTGAAGCGTCGAAACGTCAATCTTAGCGTCCGCTGCCAACTCAGCTTGCGTCTTGTTCCTCGCCATCCTCAGACACCGAACGTTGAAGCCGATGAGGTGCAAGTCGAGCGGTACGCTGGTGGAGTTGAGTTCCATTTTCCATAATTATCGGACAATAACTAGGTAAAACGCCAACCCTTTGTCATATCGAAGTCAAAAGAGCGACACACACTAATAGCCATGATCGCAAGTCTCCAACGCCGGGTCTCGTTCCTGTTGACCTCGCTTTCGCCGTTCCTGGCAGCCTCCGGCATCGCTCAAACCGAAGCCTTCCTCACTCATCCCGACATTCACGGGAACCGAGTCGTGTACACCGCGGAAGGCGACCTCTGGCTCGCCGACGCAACAACCGGCGACTCTTGGCGACTCACCAGCGACCCTGGGGTTGAGACTTCAGCCCACTTCTCGCCCGATGGAACCCAGATCGCATTCACTGCGAATTACGATGGCGGGAATGACGTGTATGTCATGCCGACACTGGGGGGCAAGCCAAAGCGGCTGACATATGATCCCAGCGACTCGTTTTTGCCGGGTGCGACGGTGCTTGGTTGGACGCCAGAGGGAAGGAGCATTCTGTTCACCTCAAGTGGAAAGCTGATCGCTCCGAAATTTGAGCAGCAGATGACACAACTGCTCTACACGGTTCCCGCATCCGGCGGAGTTCCGAGCCAGGTGCCCGTTCCCCGTGCGGCATTCGCATCGTTCAACGCCGATGGTCACACCCTTGCCTTTGTCCCCGCGACCAGCCTTTGGATGAACTGGTTCCGGTATCACGGCGGCGAAGCGGACCGGATCTGGCTAACCGACACGAGAACCGGAAAATTCACGCGATTGACAAATACAAAAGAGATCGATACCGAGCCGGTCTGGGTGGGATCATCGATCTACTTCGTATCGGAGCGCAGCGGAACGGCGAATCTTTGGAAGCTAGATCCAGTCACGCAAAAGGCCGCCCAAGTGACCTTCTCGGCCGATGTTCCCGTTCGCTTTCCCTCGACGGATGGCTCGAGAATTGTCTTTCAACTGGGCCCAAGAATCGCTGTTTTCGATCCGGTGACGGGAAAATCTCGCCTATTGTCCATCCGATTGCACTCAGACAGGATCCATGCCCGGCCGTTCGAACAACCAATTTGGACGACCGACCATTCTCGATTCCCCTCGCCGGCTAGTTCGGTCAGCCCAGATGGAAAACGCGTTGCACTTTCCTCGAGGGGCCAACTCGTTACCGTTGCGGTGGGAAGCGGTGCAATGCATGTGCTCGTCGACGATTCCTCTCAACGGGTTCAAAACCCAGTTTGGAGTCCAGACGGCAAGCTCATTGCATATACGAGCGACGGTTCTGGCGAAGAGCAACTTTACGTGGTTCGCGACGAGGACCACTCCGCGCCCAGGAAGGTAACCACTGATTTGGCCGGCGAACATGGACGTCCCGTGTGGTCGCCAGATAATCGACGGATTTTAATTGGAGACAGGACTGGGGAAATCCAATTGGTCGATTCGGAGTCTGGCCACATCCAAACAATCGCTCACGATAGGGGGCCCGTGTCTGGCTATCAAATCGAAGGAGATTTCTCGTTCAGTCCGGACGGCAAATGGATAGCGTATTCGACCTCCCTGGGATGGCGTCTGACCAGCGTCTTTCTCTATGAAATCGCAGCAGGGAAGTCAATCCTCGCGTCAGATCGAAACGTCGACTCGTCGACTCCGGTGTTTTCCTTAAATGGCAAATATCTGTTCATGCTGCAGCAGCGGGCGATTACTCAAGATTGGACGCTTATATCGGGGCGCATGAGCCAGAAGTACGAATCGAAAATGACGGGGGTGTGCTTGTCAAACCGAACGCACTTGCCCAATTCGGTGTCGGCGAGCGGTCAAGGGAATGGTAACGAAACCGTCGTCGATATTGACGGCCTCGTAAGTCGCTCTTTTGATTTAGGATCCCCAGCCGGCAACTATCTCGGAATTTCTCCCGGGCAAGACAAACTGATTGTTCAGGGCACGTCAGATGTTCTTTCATGCGAGATCAAGTCAGGCAAAGTAACGACTCTGCTGGCAGGCGGTCACATGGTCGAACTCTCGCCGAACGGCAAGAACCTGCTCGCTGAGGACTCCCACGGTTTGCGAGTTGTGGATGTGGACGGAGGCTCCGTCGCGCCAGACGCCGGTCTCATCCATCTGGAGGGTCTTACGGTTGCCATCGACCCCGAGCGAGAGTGGCGGCAGATTTTCCTCGAGACGTGGCGCGTCTGGCGAGACCTGTTTTACGACCCAAACATGCACGGAATCGATTGGAACCAAATCCGATCGAGGTACGAAAAGCAGATGCCACTCGTCGGTAGCAGGTACGACCTCATGCTCCTACTGCGCGACATGATCTCCGAACTGCACACCGGCCACTCGTTCACTGGCGCTTGGCCGGAATTCGTCGGCAAGCCAGCGCGGCCGGGGGTATTGGGCGCCGACCTTGAGTGGGACCCCTTAGCTCACGCCTATAAGATTGCCCGAATCTTTCGTGGTGATGCATGGGACCCGGCCAAGCGGTCGCCTCTTGCCGAACCAGGAGTCGATGTCCGCGAGGGAGATTACTTGCTGCGAATTGCCGGAGCACCGCTTCGACCGGATGAGGACCCTGCTGCATTGCTTTTGGGAACGTCCGGTAGAGAAATTGAGATTGTGGTGAACCATCGTCCGACCTTGGAAGGAGCCCAAACATTGACGATCAAGCCACTTTCGAGCGACAGCGATCTTCGGCTCAAAGATTGGATCGCCGGGCGGCGGGCTTACGTGGAGAAGGCGTCTGGCGGCCAGATCGCTTACGTCTACCTGAGCGACATGGGAAGTAGTGGCGCAACCGGATTTGCCCAGCAATATTATCCAAACGTCGACAGTCCGGCCATGATCATCGATGTCCGTGGCAATGATGGCGGGAATATCTCTGGCAACGTTTTGAGCGACATCGGGACTCATCCCATGGCCTTTTTCGCCTACCGAAACGGGACGAATTATCGGCGGGAAAGCTGGGCGCCCCTCGGTCGCCTTGCTGTCGTAACCAACGAGTGGGCGTTCTCAGATGCCGACTACTTCAGCGAGTGCTTCAAGCGGCTCAAGATCGGCCCGCTCGTTGGGCATCGCACTATTGGCGGGGTTGTCGGTCCTGTTATTTACCCACTGGTGGATGGTAGCGGCATCGGCGTGCCGAACTATGGAGCCTGGATTGATGGTGAATGGATCGTTGAAGGCCGGGGCGCAGTGCCCGATTTCGAAGTAGATCAAGACCCCGCCGCCATCATGTCCGGCAAAGATCCTCAACTCGATAAGGCGATCTCGCTGCTCTTAGAGGAGCTAAAAACCCATCCGTTCCACGCGCCCCAGCATCCGCCGTACCCAATCAAACGGAATGGATGAGTCCTTATTGGGTATCGACTAGACTCTCTAAGCCGTAAGATCATGAACCTCGACAAGTTTCCGCCTGACTACCGAATACGCGACTATCTTGAGACTGACCGTGCGGCTGTAATTGCCTTTGGGAGTCGCGTCATTGATTGGACGACCATGAATGGCGTGCTCGGTTTTCATCAGGTCCAGCCGTCTTGCCGACGCTTGCTGACGAGGCTCGTGGCAATCATCCAGCAGCTAGAAGTTGCGCGATTGAAGATCTCCGAATGTAATGTCGGTTACGGGACCTAGATGCTGCATTTGGCTGCCAAGTCCGCAACCCAAGTAGCCGTTCCAAGGAGGCGGACTGTTTGATTGGATTGATGACTTCCATCCGATGGGGCGTCCGGCAGAGAAGTTCTTGAAAAACGTGCCAATGCTAAGGAGATCGAGTCGACGCATACCCGGTCGATAGGATTTCTGTATTGAGATGAACAATTACGTGCCTCACCTGAAAGCCTAGAATCATGAACCAATCGCTTAAGGGATCGTTGCTGCCCTTTCAGCGTGGGCTCGAAGGTTCTCTAGTCGTTCGGCGATTTTCTTGCTGGAAGGTAGGCCCTTTAGTCCCTTGGCACGCCCGACTAAGCCTTCCCGGATGTGAATGGTCTGGCCGTCGACTAGCTTGATGTCGACGTCGCTTATCCAACCTTCGATACTCTCGACCGCTGACCAGGGGATTACATCGGGGGTACCGAGGATTAGGCCACGCATGCCTTCAAGGTCGGCATGGAAGTGGATCCAGATTTCCTGCTTTGACAGCTTGATCTGGCTGCGACCGAAGGCGACGGCGCCGAGGCCTAAGAAACCAGCGTATAGGGCGTGTATGCCCATGCCTTCTCGACCCGGCGAGAACATGCCAAGAACTCCGGCGATTGCCACCAAAAGTAAAGCGATTCCACCGATGAGGGACAAGGAACCCAGGATAGCGGCACTTGCTTTTGACTGTTCGATCGTGATAGGGCCAAGTGGGTCGGTTGGCGGCTTGGACATGTTATTCAGAATTTACCAGGTTCAGAGTCAGACGCCGAGTAGGATTTGAATTGAGGTGTAGGTAGTTTACGGACAATACTGACGCAAATTCCTAGCCGGCGGCTTTGGATGCTAAGGAAGGGACTCTTTGGACCTGCCCCCTCTCTGTCTCCGCCATCTCTCCCGAGGCGGGAAGAGAATGGGGCATGGAAGGTCGCTCATTTTTGGACTCAAGCTGTGAACTTATGGCGATCGCCCCGTTTCAATGAATGAGGACTTCAGACGAAACACACCGAGTGTCCCTCCCTTGCGGCTTACCCTTCTAACCAGAAGGATGCACCGACTTCGATCCCGATAGAGGGGGATATGAGATGGTGGGGAATCACGGGCAAAGCCTGGGTCGGAGTAGCTAGCCATTCGGTGCTGCTTTGGGCAGGAGCCCGGTGAGGCGAGGGCGGGGAACGGAGAGAGGATGCTTCCGTTCCTTATGAAAGCGGACGAAGACCTGAAAAGCCGGAGATGCAAAACTCTATCGATGCCGCCAAGGCAGATCCTAGGACGGGAGTTCGCGTGATTCTCCTCGTCACTCGAAGCAATAGGTCCGTAATGCAATTGCATGCTGGCTAGACCGATTTGGACGTGCTCAACATCAAGGTTTGTTCGAGCGGGAAGGTCTTCGAACTCCCTTAGCACAGCCTGTAGTAGATCACCTTGCAGTGCGGCGTAAGCCGGATCAAGACCTCAGAAGATTGGGGCAGGGCCATCCTGAACGATCCAAGCGTGCTCGTGAGATCCGCAAAGATAGCCGCAGAATTCCCGCCCATGATGAGTTCAAAGCCTTCCACGTAACCGATCTCCACGTCAATTCACGCCGAGTGTGTTATGCCGGTCATGATCACGCAGCAGGTCCGCTGCCGCTTTACTCCTTTTTCGCAAAGCCCTGGTCGATCAGCCAGTCGGTCATTCGTTGCGGCCACGTTTGTACGGAGATGAGCTTTCTCTCGCGGTTGCCGAGGTTGAGTCCGTGGCCCCCGCCGCTTGTCACGTGCATCTCGCAGGAGACCTTTGCCTTGCGATACAGATTCATGATATCGATGGTGGGGCGCAGGTGGCTTTCGTCGTCAAAGGCGCATAGTAAGAAGGATGGGGGGAGGCTCGACGCCGTCGCCGAGAGTTCGCTGGGAACCGCGACCGGACCGGTGTAAATCCACATTGCGTAGTCAGGACGTGCGTTGACAGCGTCGATGGAATCTGGCGATTTGACGGTGGGAGCATCGCCAAAGACGACGGAGGATACGACCTCGCCGCCTGCCGAAAAACCGATGAAGCCGATCTTAGCGGGATCGAGGCCGAAGTCGGCGGCCTTGGCCCGGACTGTGCGCATGGCACGGTAGCCGTCCTCTTTCGCGGACACTTCAACGGTCACTTTGGAACCCGGCTCGCGCGAAAGCCGATACTTTAGAACAAAGGCTGTGATACCTAGTTTGTTAAAATATGCCGCCGGTTGCTCACCTTCCGGGCCGAAAACGTTCGACGTGAATCCGCCGCCTGGCGCGATGACGATTCCTACCCCGTTCGCTTTTCCAGGAGCTGGGCGAAAAACGGTAAGCGATGGGTTTTGAATATTCGTGATCGAGTAGTTGTTCGGCCTGACTTCGGGTTCGTTCCGCCTTTCCTCGGAACCAGGAGCTCCGTTTGGCCAAAGCGTAATAACCTCTGGCATCTGAGCCAGTGTGTGAGCAATCGTCGATGACAGCACCAAATGCAGCAGCAAGAACATCTTTTCACCCTACCTCGAATTTCGGCGACAGTCCACTCTCCGCTCTCAATGCGATGCCATCGGACGTCATTCCAGTTCTGCCTCAGCGGATTTTGCTTCCGAATTCCTCGGATTAGCTGTCAAAGTATGGTTTAGCATGGCGCCCGAAGATCTGTTGTTTCAACTGGGCATCCCGCTTGCGGACGATGTCCTTCGCGGAATTGTAGGCATCTTCGCACACGCATTTCCCGGGCGGATTCGAGCCGCCTATCTTGTCGGCAGTTATGCTGACGGTTCCGCCGTCGCATTGAGCGACCTTGACATCAGACTGGTCTTTCGTGGAGCCTTTCAGGAAGGTGAAGAAGATCGTTTTCGGCAAATGCGCGATAGTTGTCGATTACTGAGCCCCATCGAAATTGACATGCCTCCGCTCAGCGAAGACAGGCTGCAGTTTGACCCAGCATGGATGCACGAGGTGATCGACATCGGGACCAATGGGCGCCTTCTCTACGGAAGAGAACTGCGTTCAGATCTTCCGATCGTTGACTTCGAGACGTATTTCTACCACTTAACCGACGCCCCGTTGATGTTTATGTCGCGAGTCCACCAGGTCAATCCGTTACGATTTCCGCTCGATTATCCTGAACCCGTAGAACCGCTATACGGCTATGACGGAGCGAAAGGCAAAAACAAATCGCTCAAGATGCTTGTTCATATTGCGGGCTTCGTAGCGACCTGTTTGATAGGTATGAAGGCGGGCAGAATTGTAACAAAGAAGAAAGACTGGCTGCCCATGTACCGAGTGCATATCGACGATGAGTGGACAAGCTTTTTAGCGACTCTGTATGGCCGCTGCAAAGAGGAGTGGGGTTACATTGTTCCAACGGAAGACGGCGATTTACAATTCCTAAGAGAAACCTGCAGACAAGCGCTTAGGTTTGAAAACTACTATCTCGCATGTTATAGGGAATATCTGATTGAAGAGCTTTATGCTGCCAATAATGACCGACAAATCCGAGCGTTGCGCCGCCTACGGCAAGTGATTTACCGGGATGCACGGCTGACCGCCCGCCTAGAGAACTTGGCTGCGCAGGAATCCGGCCTTGGGGGCGAGGCCCTGGAAACCCTTCGTGTTTATCAAGAAATCAACGAGTCGTGAGGCGGCCATCAGGCCCGACTTCCAAACGACCGAACCAATTGGCTCAGAGACTTAGCAAATTTCTTTGTTCCTTGTGCTTGCCCTATACTTCCACGCAAGAGAAGACCTTCGCTTATCGTTTTGGCAACCCTAGCCCTGATCTCATCGGCGCACGCGGAGAATCTCCGCCAAGCGGTCGACGGACACAACATGAAGGTTGAATACGCCTTCCTGAAAATGGATATGGCAGCCCTTGAGAAGGCTTTCCGCCCTATCGTTACCGCCGACTTCAAATACGTTCAGGACGGCAAGCCGATGGGTTATGACAAGATGGTGTCGACCGTGACAAAGGAGTTCGTCTCTTTTGCGAAGATGAAATCGTCGAGTTCCAAAACCGTGAAACTGACCAGACATGGCGACATCGGTGAAGCGGTGATCGAGCGCAAGCAAGTAGGAATCCTCAAAGGCGCCGAGAAGAGTCCTCATGTCATGACTTTTCACGGCTTTACCAACGACTCGTTCCGCAAAGTGGATGGCAAGTGGAAGCTTGCGAGCATGACCTGGACAAAGTCGGACTTGACTCTGGACGGAAAGCCCTTTAATCCAATGAAGTCGGCAAGCGGCGGACGGTAGGGTCATCTTTAATCCTGAGCAAGCCGTTTTGTCGTTCATTTTGATAGTTCGATCGGTCCAGAAGCTAAATAGGGCTGATTCGGCCCTCTTCATGAGCCTTTTGACTTCATGAATTCTTGAAATCCATCCGTCTTGAAGTCATCCAATTCTAAAACCCTTCCGAAGCGAAACGCCCCACCGCCAGACTTAGGACATGCTCCCGAAAACAGGCTAACTTACGCTATCTTTCCTTTTTTGGGAAGATGTCTTGCCGGTATCTTGGATGCGATTATAAATTGGACGTCCATTCGCATTCTGGCCGGTATTACCTTGAGCGACGGCTCATGGAGATTTTGGCCGGAAGAGTCCGGACGAGTAGGTTTCACCAAAATGTCGATGCTTGCAATCCTCCTATGCCAGATAGTCGTCAATAGAAGTCAGGCTTCGCCCGGGATCGTTAGAAGCTTTCGCGAGGACGGGGTGGTGACACTTGGTGACTCTGCCACCAACTTCGCTGGCAGAATCATCTACCCGGTCCCGCCTGACGATCTCTGCCAGGAAATCGAGGGCGTCACGGCATACGTCATGGTCAACGGCGTTAAAAAGCCATGTGTACTGGCAAGCGAGTGCAGTGTCCTGCATCAACCTTACTATTACTTGGATGTCAAGGAACCCTCCGACGTACGGTGCGTTGCCGAAGTGAAGGTCAAGTTCTTCGACACCTACTGGTCGAAGAAAGGAGGGAACGTTCCGTTTAAGTCTTTAACCGCTGAAGAGAGAAGCTACTACCTGGACTGTCGTTGGAGAAATCGAGAGCAACGCGAATTTTTTCAGAGTTGGATGACTAATAACGGCTTGGCGATGACGGCTGTTGAAACGCCGGAGCTCTATGCCCGTCGGATCTTGGACTTCTTCAGCGAGAAATTCCACTATGTGATCCCGGAAAAGGACCCTCAGTACAACGAGATCAAAAGAAGGGAAGGAGACCTAGGGGATACCAAATACTGTCTTTCCGGTTTTGTAGGCGAGTGCTGGAGGCTCTCGGAGATCTACGACCGATTGATGCGGCTTAACGGGATACCTTCTCGTTTAGTGAGCGGTAATTTTGTCGAATCTTCTGGACACCACATTAGGTCAATGATATTTCTGGACGGGGCGGGGTGGATTCCCATTGAGGCGACTGCTTCAGTTACGCTTCATCACCCGGAATCGAAGTTTGGAACTTGGGGCGGCAATTATCTGTCCGGCAATACGAATATTAACCTGGATTTGGAAGTCGCGCCAGGGAAGTTCTGGAATTTGCCCACGGTTGATTTATGGGACGACTACAATCCGCAAGGCGGTTTTTTCGGGGCAAACCATCACCGGACAATGGAGTTTAGGCGGTATGCCTTTCCAGGATTTCGGGGGAGAATCCTATCGAGCAAGCAAGACTTTGGAGGGCTTCGGTTCAATCGGGAACTCGATGGAGGACCACTAAGGATAGGCGGACTCACGTTCACATCCGGTTTGGGCACCCATGCCAATTCGAGGATCGTCATCGAACTTCCACCCGGGGTTACAAAGCTGACGGGGATGGTGGGTGTGACACCCAACCCTCAAGGTAGAGGCGAAGTGGTGGCGAGCGTTTGCTCGGGCGACCAAACGATCATACAAAGCGGTCTTTTACGAGCCGGCGACCATGCAGTGCCATTCGAATGTAACGTTGCCGGGCTCCAAAGCATCGAGCTTGTGATCCAGAAAGGCTCTGCGAGTATCGATTACGACCACGCAAACTGGGTCAACCTCGACGTGAGATAACAATTCCAACTGGGGTACGAGAGGTCTAGGGAGAACATCAATGCGATCAGGCTTCGGCTGGAAAGCGTGCTTGGTTCCGACTGAAAGCGATCGTAGTTTTTGACGTTGCATTATTTCCTCGATCCGTCATTCCAATCGTGACGAATGCCAACGAAACGTTTAAACCCACGTAAGATCGGAGGGGTGCTTCTTGTACTGCTAGAGCCCGTTGCTAGACGAGAACCTCTTGGGATTCTCGACGGCTTGATCCTGTGGTGTCTAGCACCAGCACCAGATCTTCGCAATCGTCCCCAAAAAACGTCGTCGTCCCGCATCCTGCGCCGGAAGTGGCTGGCCCTTGGCCATTTAACTTCCAAGCCCTCAAATTATCCGCCCCATGACCGCACATATAGAGCGTGCCGGGCCAGGCCGAATTCATGTCCGAGTTGCACCTTTGACTGGCTCGAAAACTCCCGAATCAAGTCGCCCAGGGAAACGATCTCGTGGCACATTGATGCCTGTAGGGTAAGCCGAGAATCGCAGGTAACACCGGTAACTCGGAGTTGACCGATCCAAAACAACAGAAGCACAGGTGAGACTCATCGGGCCGTTCTAAGCAACGAAAGAAATACGGATCAAGTTGTTAGCGAGAGCATCGAGCTACTTCGGGCGTCTGACGTCGGCTCTGCTTAGCGTGCTGCCTGCTACGATGAGCCTTAAGGCGAACCGGATGCGCAGCCAAAAAACTGGCTCACGGAGCTGCCCTGAGCAGCAGGAACGTAGCTGATCATGACGTCGTGAGATCGTCTGTCAAGCGGCGGTTTAGATCGCTCGTCCACACAAAAGCGACATCCCTTGAGATTCAGCGTGCCCCGGATAGCTGACCTGATTTTGCCAAAGTCCGCTGAATTCAAATACGCCTCGAGCACACTCTTCAAGGCCCGTCTTTGGATTTCTTGGCTACAGGCGCCAAGTTCCAATCCCGCGTCACTAAGTGCTTTCGCTCGTTCATCGTCGCTGCAAAGAGTATAGATCGCCAATGCATCGACGTTTGAACTGAGCGACCCGATCGGTACCCGCATCAGAAGTTCCTCCGGAAATCTTAAGCCGAACAACTGCTCGGGGGTCAGCTTCATCGCCAATTCACCGTATTCTGCCAAAGTTAGCGGTAGGCGCTCCGAGCCGGATTTGAGTTCGAGAGGACGTAACACTGATTCCGGAACCTCACGATCATCTAATCTCCACCAGTGATCTGACCGGAACATCATCCAGCCGCCGTCCTCTCGTACGATATCCGATCTTCCGTTGATTGGCCATGGCATCTTACAAGCTTGCTGGTATCCCTTGAGCCACTCGCCGACATCGGAGCCGGGAAGGCTCCCCGTCGGCGTATGAGAGATTCTGTATGCATCGGCAACGACAGGGATTCCCGAACGATCCGCGAAGTCGAATAGGTACTCGGGCCGTCCTACCATGTGAGAGCAGAACGAACTAGCCTGCTGTTGCGAACTCGGTGGAGCGATCTTTTTGGTCGAGGTGCCAGGGGATAAATCCCGCTTCCAAGCCTCCATCAGTTCGTCGAGGCTTCCCTTAACTCCTGAAGTGGAAACGTTCAAGGGCCACGATCCAACGCTTGTCGTTCCTACCGAGCTGTCAGTCTTGTCCTCGAACACCAGCCTGGTGTCGAGTTCCTGGCTTTGGTTGTCATAGGTTACGATACCTACCGCATCCGAGTAATTCTTGGCGTTGTATCGGCCAGATCGAATCGCCTCTGCGTCGATCAGGCCCACCCCATCGTTCGGATTGGCCGATACAAACCACCGGTTTCCGATCGGAACCGAATTCTCATCGAGCTGAGCCTTCGACAGCGCTGTTCCGAGGATATCGATGAGGTCCCCCGAATGCAGCAATGACGTAATTTCATCTTCCAAAACTCTTTTGCCTTGCGCGTCTAGACTGTTGCCGTTAAGCTTGCTCTGAAGGCGTTCTCCTTCCGCATTGCGTTCCTTTGGGTCCATTTTCCAAAGTCGGAGAATCTCGCTCGTCGAGTCTCCAAGCGCCCGAGTGCTTCTCTCCCGCTCAAGGGACTTCGTCAACGACTCCGCTTTGGCCGCCTGGGCTGTCAGATCAAGTTCATATCCACCTGCGCCAGTTTTGCTCCACTGGCAAAAGAAACAGGTTGCTAACTTGGTCATTGCCTCCGAAGCAGGTCTGTCTTTGAAAGACATCATTACCTTTCGTTCGGCGACTCTAGGTCGTATCGTTATTTGGACTCCCGTGAGTCGCTCGATGTCATGACCCACTTCGGACATCGATGCTATTTCCTCACGGATCGTAATCACTTTCGAAAGCCTAACGTCATTGGCCAGTGGGGCCGAAGTCAACTGCGTACTCGCAAGCGCCAATAGGAGAAGGATGACCATAGTATTTACTTCCGAAAACGGTCCTTTTAAGATCGTTAATTGATGGGTTTATTTATACAGCAGTTGTCGATTAAGAGACAACGTACTAATCGACCCAAACCCGCCTTACTCCTTCATCGCAAACCCCTGATCAACTGGCCAGTCCATCATTCGTTGTGGCCCCGGCTGTACGGAAATGAGCTTCTTCTCGTGGTTGCAGAGTTTAAGTGCCATGACCTCCACCGCTCGTCACATGCAACGCGGAGGAAGCTTCTGCCTCCGCGGTACCGGTTCCTGACGTCGATCATGGGGCAGTGTTGGCTCTCTTCGTCAAAAACGCATCACAAAATGGACGGCGACGGAATCGGCATTGTTGCCGACGCTGCATTGGATTCAACGACTGGATCGACATATTTCCACATGCCCCAATGGCTGCATCGGTCGCTTCAGGCGATTTGATAGTCGGATCGTCGCCAAAAAAAAAGCGGACAAGACGACCGCGCCGCCGGTCGAAGAGCTGGTTTTAGCGGTAATTGGCCGTAGTAAGTGGCCTAAGTCCAGATCATGCTCAAAGCGCGGTATCTGTCCTCACTCGCCGAAACTTCCAAGGTCACCTCTGAACCCGGTTCATGAGATAGTCGAGTTTTCAGAACAAAGGCCGTGATGCTCATTTTACAAGAGCATGCCACTGGCTGCACCCCCTCCAGGCTGAAAACGCTCGTAGTGAATCCCCGCCGGGCGATGACGACTCCCACTCCGTTCGTGTGTTCCGATTCGGGGTGAAGAATAGTAAGCGAGCGGTTCTGAATACTTGTAGTCGAGTAACTACTCGGCCTGACTTCCGTTTCGGTTCGCCTGAAGTGATCGAAGGGAACTTGGGCCTTACGACCGGACCGCTGCATCGTCCAGTTTCGCATAGTTGGCTTGGTGGTTCTCGATCAGTTCTTTGATCCGCTTGGCATCACCCTTTTTGTGGCCGTGACTCGTAAGAGGGTCCGCGCCGCCCGAGCTTTCGATTAGGATGGTAGACCAGATGAGGCCGGTCTTGATGTGGACCGAAGCGACCTTGCTGATGCTGACACTGATCTCGTCGCGGGTGAACCATGACCGCTTGCGAAGCGTTACCGCCTTCTCGCTGACCTCGATCACCGTTGGAAACAGGAAATTTCCGCGCGTCCACCGGCTTGCATGAAAGACATTGGTTGGCACTTAAACTCTCCGCGACACTCCTATCATATCCCGTTTCCAGACATCGGAGTTGTTCCTCCTTGAGTTGGATCCCAATTGAGGCCAGGTTGTCAGGCAACCGTTCGGCGTTTGAACGACCTTTCAAGCTCCGAACGCACCAACGCGCCGCAATCTTTAGAGAGCTTGTTAGGCTCACACGTAGAGCACAATGTTACGTTCGTAGGGGACGATGATTGAGAGATCGTTGAGAGGCCTGCAATGTTCGTGGTGAGAAATTCAACACAAAATCAAAGAATTAGATTTGAGCGACTCGACACATAGGCTGCATCTAGTCGGGCGGTACAGGACGTGAACTCGAAGATCCCGTGCTTGCCGGGACTGTGACCTCTACGGTGTCATAGTGCTCCAAGCCGCCCCGCAGGTTCAAGCAAAACTAGCATTTAGCTTGAAATGCTGCGGATAACGGCACGTTGGGCTGGCGGATTAGTTGATGAACTTGGGTCGTCGGATGACCGGGAAAGTGGCTTACTAAGGGTTATGTCTGGCCACTTGGAGAATGGATTGGGCCTCACCAGCGTGTTTTTTGCCCGCCAAGTGCCGCGAGAGATATACTTCCACAACTTTGACTATTTCACCGAATCAACCCCGGACTAAAGAGCGTTTAATGCCTATCGCTTTGGTAACCGGCTGCAGCACTGGCATCGGTTTTGCGACCGCGGTAGCATTGGCGCGCGCGGGCCACGAGGTTTTCGCGGGTATGCGTAACCCAATCGAGTCACCGGAACTAGCGCAGCTTGCCGCGACCGAGAAGCTGTCTGTTACCGTTGTTTCGCTCGATGTTGATTCCGACGAGAGCGTTCGCACTGGAGTCCAGCAGATATTGGCCGCAAAAGGGAGCATTGATGTGCTGGTAAATAACGCCGGAATTGGCGGCGGGGGCCCCGTGGAAGAAGTCGATATTTCTGAGTTCCGCAAGGTGATGGAAACTAATTTCTTTGGGGCCCTGCGTTGTACTCAAGCGGTTCTGCCTGCTATGCGCGAGATGAAGTCTGGCCACATCCTGAATGTAACTTCTATTGCCGGGCGCGTGCCGCTTTCACCACAAGGCCCCTATGCTGCCTCGAAGTTCGCACTGGAGGCGCTGAGTGAGATTCTGGCCCAAGAGGTCAAACCATTCGGAATCCTGGTGTCGGTCATCGAGCCAGGTGTGATCGCGACGCCGATTTTCGGCAAGGTTCCACCCCGCCAATGCAGCAGCTACTACCCCCAGGGAAAGCGTATTCGGGCCTTGTTCCGGGCCTCATTGCAGAATCCGACGCCGCCTTCAGTGGTGGGAGATAAGATTGTGACGATTGTAAAAACTCGCGACGCGACGCTGCGTCACCTAGTGGGCCCAGACGCGAAGGGGTTTATAGATTGGCGTTCGTCCATGACTGATGAACAGATGATCGAATGGGCTGGGGTAGAAAGCGATGAGCAATGGGCAAATAACGTAAAACGGGATTTTGGGCTAGAAGTCGAGTTTTCGTAAGCGCTAAGCATTCCACAGCCATTCCTTTCAGCACTTCGCTCCGCTGGGCAACTCAGTGAGTATTAGTAAAGAAATGGACACTGTAAATCGCTTGAGTGCGAGAATTGAAGGAAAGAATGGAAAACAAAAAGGATCCGAATTTGCAAGATCTGCCTGAAGAGATCAGCGGCGAGCGTTTGCTGCTGCGCCCCTATCGGGCGGGAGATGGGAAGGCACTCCTGGAAGCCATCGAAGAGAGTCGGGAGAAACTCCAACCCTGGAGACCCTACGAAAAAAGCCCTGTTCCTCCCGACGAAGACGAAACAGAGGCTTATGTGCGTAACGAACTGGAGAAATGGAGACAGAGACAATATCTCTCGATGAGTATCTGGGAGAAAGAGACTGAACAGTATCTGGGAGGAGTAGGACTGTACGGCATCCGCTGGGAGGTGCCTTCGTTCCAGATTGGTTACTGGCTGCGAGCGTCCGCCGAGGGGAAAGGCTACATGACCGAAGCCGCTAGCCTCCTCTGTGACTTTGCATTTCAGACGCTCAAAGCAAAACGTATCGAAATCCGATGCGACACGCGCAATGTGCGAAGTGCGGGCGTCCCTCGCCGACTGGGATTTAGATACGAGGAAACACTGCAATGCGCATCGCTCACTCCCCAGGGAGAACCCATCGGCGACTTCGTCTTCTCGATGACCCTAGAAAGGTACCAAACTCGTAACACTTCAGCCCTCGATCAGGACTGAAACTCGTGTGTTTCACTCTGCGATTAATTGCGCCAAAGAATTCGCAAAGTGACACGCGCTGTTTCCAGCCGGCAGTGAATAGAGCGTCGCGACCGGCGACCTAACGCCCAAAATACTGCGAGTTGCTGACTTTCTCCATCCAGTCGGCGCACATTTATTTGAACTTTATAGTTTAAACAATGTGTATCATTAAAGTTGTTGTCGTGCAATACAGGGCAACTTCATCGACTTACTCCACGAGCAGCCACAGCGAAGCCAATAGGTGTTCACTTGGGCGAATGGAACGACGGTTGTCATGGATAATCTCAAACGGGACCTGGCGCATAACGTTTCTTTGGAAATGCCGGACCTCATCGTGTAGGTTGGAACCCAATCCATGGCAGTGGCTGCCAAGCGTCTGAAGTCCGAGAAGTTCGTCTCGCACAACGTGCGGACTGCAAATAAGCAGACAAAGAGAGCCGGAAGGATCGGAATTGTTGCGGTGGACATCTCCTGTCTTGGAGGTATTTCCCCAATGCGAGGACTATCAACCAGTGCTGATAGCTGTCGAATTACGCACGGCTTCGCCGATCAGGTAATCCGTGAAGATGCGCGGCACGGTCTCGTGGACCCTGCCCATATTTCCACCGTCCTAATCTGTGCTGCGGAGCGTATCTCTGATTCGCATGCAACACCATATGCAAGTGGATTCACGTGGGACTTCCTGTACCTTCCCAGCTGCCCGCCTGATCAGCAAGTTTCGGTTGAATTACTACGGCATCCGTTGAAGCGGAGACCATTCAAAGGGGAGCGAGGGCAATAACTGGAATGAGGGATTCGTTATCGTGAAGTCAGCGTCTCGTGAATCTGAAGACAATCAACTTCTCCAAGCTTTGCAATCTTAGCCAGTCTATTCCATCGCAAGACCTGAACCAGCGGCCCACCGACCCCTCCTCGCTGTGTTACGCAACTGTCCAGTGTCGTGGAATTCGAGAAGGTGACTGAGATCGTCGGGGCGCCCGACGGTAGAAACCACCCTTCAGGTCTCGGATGATGCACATCCTGAGCGTTCTTATAAACAGGTTACACATCGTTCCGGACACATTCTCCTTCGCCAAGGCTTCAGCGGACAGGTAAGTAGCAGTTCTCTCCGAAGCGGGTTGTTCAGAGGAGGTTCTTAATGCCTTGGATGTCCACTTGACCGTGCATCTCTAAACGGTCAACAGCAGAGCATTGCCTCTGCCTCCCACGAATTCGAGCTATCGCATTTCGTAATTGAACGCCAGGCAACAAAATGCTTTGACTCTACGGAAGCCAGACACGTGGTTCAGTTTCTCTGCTGGCTATTCATTTTCGTTAATGGGCGTCGCTGTGGCGTTTTTTTCGCTGCAGGAAATTATTCCGGCAGTTTGAATCCAATTTGGCTCGATGGTGTGGCGCTTGTGCATGGAGGCAAGCATTGCACCATGAGATGGGTTAGCGAACTAGTAGGTTCAAAGTGCCTGACGATTGCAGAACAATTTTTCCGTCTTCGTGAAAGAAGACGACAGTCTGGCTTGGATTTGCTCAGCGATCAGCACGTGCTCGGATGCATGTAGACGGCAACCAGGTTCTGAAAACGGAATCACGATTTGCAACAGCGGAATCGAACTAATCGGCTGGATTGAACTGGTTGACAGATTGCGCATATTCGACGAGGATTCGTTCGATAAACTGCCAGCCAAAGTGAAGTACCGGTTCCTCCTAGTTCGCCTGGGTGTTACATCGCAGATTCCGCCACTCTAGCGGACATCGGGTCAAAAGTTTGACGAAAGCCAAGGAATTCAAAAAGTACGCCATCGATGGCCCGACTGTGGTTTCAGCCATGCGCAACGCCATAATCCACCCAAGCCTTAAGAAAAACCGCAAACAACTGAATTTGTTGGACGTATAAGATTTGTTCGCGGTCTGGGAGCTTGTCCTTTATTACTACGAATTGGCCCTTCTCCATGTGATCGGTCATGAAGGCACGTATGACGACCGCGTGTTCGTAATCGATGGAACGATCTACTCGGTTGTTCCTTTGGCCAAGCGCTAGCAACCTTGTGTGTCTTTCAAAACAATGTGGCCTACGCCAATCAGAACATCCGGCCCCTCTATTCATCGCACTGCCGTGCATAAAGGACCTCAACCAAGGTAGTCATTGTTATTGAAGTTTAATTGCATTATCACACTCTGTTGATCGTATATCCAAGCGCCACAATGGATTTTAGAGTCTCCATCGCAGCAAGACGGTCATACACCTTTTCTGATTCTGGCAGTTCCTCATAACTCACAAGGCATGGATGAAGCTTCGCTGAATCATCCCGGTAAAGGCCAAAGCGCCAACCGTCGCGAATCCTTTGTGTCGCCCAATTGTCGTGAGAGTTTTTTGCAAGCCGTACGGTCAGACTTTCCAATTCAGTCGATAGGATAACCGCAGAGGTGTCGATTGGTTCCGGAGCATAGGTCATTTCAGTCCGATGCTACCGTCACCAATTGGCGACAAAAGACTTTAAACACAAGAATATATTCAAAAATAGCTTACAGTCGCCTCCAATGTCAAACGAACACCGGCAATCTCTGGCATATGTTTGCCTGACCGTATTCGAGTATTTATTCTATTTGCAATAGAAACGTGATATGATTTGTCAGGATGGCTAGCGCCGACTAAGACCTCGGAGCAAACGGCCAGCGCCGTCGGATCAGTTCAATGGCATATGTAGCAGCCGAGGCTGAGGCATAGAGGGTCCATCGATATCTCTCGCCTGATTGATCTTCCAAATTGTGGTCTGAGTCCGCGCTACGAATCACGTCCGAAATGCCACGAATCATAAAAAAACCAACACCAAAGCCCTCTCTATTTAACTCTTGTTGCTGTAGATTATGCACAGCAGCGGCACCTCCACCCCCTTCCATTTCTATGGCAAGCAGATTTGGCTCCAGCTCAAGCATTGGCCTAATAATCGGAGAGTCCATGTTTTGAACCACCATGTTGCCGGAGGCAATCACTCCAGAGAATACTCGAGGCTCGCCAACTCCTGGTCGCAAATCTCCTAACGACTGAGCCCATCCGGGATGTTGTGCATGTAGTGTCAAGGCTGCTGTGAGCAAAGGGCCGTTCACCTGGTATACACGACGCATACTTGGGTGGAATTCACGATCCAACCGCCCTAATTCGTAATGCCATATTTCAGTCGATAGCACCACATCTCCAAGAGACAATCCCCATTTTGGTAGTCCACCGGCAATTCCAACTATTAGGCAAATTGTTGGTCGCCAAACCCGAATGGATTCTTTCACCGCATCTGTCATCGGCGTTTGTCCCTGGTTTCCAACGATACCTACTATGAGATGAAAGGGCCTTTTGTCAGAGCTCCGCTGGACGACACCGTGCTCCCATGAAAAAAGGTTCGGTCGATCTACCGTGGCTTTGACTAGCGTATGGGCGTCAAGCGTATTGAGTACAGCCTGATATTCTTCGTCTTTAATTGACATGATAAGGACATCGATCGGAGGGATATCATCTCCAGACGCGGTCGTTGCGATCAGATCAGATGCGGACGAGCGCGGATTTGAAATGACATTCTCAACATCACTGACAACTTCGTGAACAGACAACTCCCCCTGTGCTTTGATCAATCTCCCTTGCCGTGGCAGACCATCCATCCTTAAGTCGGGGTCTAAGAAAAACGGAAGGACTATGGAATCAGGATTCGACTTTGCGATTTCAAGTTCTCGCTGGCACCATTCGCTCGCCAGATATGCCCTTGTCAGAAGTGCGACAAAAACGCGACACTCGCGGACCTTCCTTTCCAGGTGTTCTATCCAAACCGACCCAACGGGTATGTCGTTAGCGGCACGATACTGGAAATGTTCAATATTAGCCAGATACATCGCATTAGATATGGATTGGGCTAGGTCATCTGAATCGTGCGCGTTGCTGATGAAAACCCGGGCTTCGGAGTCGCTACGACCCGCGCTACGCAGGTATCTCTCTCCGTTTATTTCTGGGTAGAGTTCTGTGTGGACTTGCCGAAATCTTGTGAGCTGGTCCTCCAGCCGTTCCGTCAGCTCATTGTTCGCTCTCCAAAATAGTACGATTTCATCAGCGGCTGAGCGCTCAAGGAGCATTTGTGAGGCTACAATGTCAAGAAAATCACGTTGATCAGGAACGCTTCCCTGGGCCAATAGCTTATACAGTCTAATTGCTGGGACAGACCTTGCATAGATATAGGGCAAAACCCAACGATCTTCTGATTCTGGATTTACATCCACCAGTACGACATCGTACTTATCCAGCCGTTGGACCAGCATATGGGGCAGCTCAAACGTCAAATCGTCCCTCTGAAACGCGAATCCAAGCCGTTTAGTGACCTCACTAATTGCTCGAACCGTGTTCTCATCAAAAGTTGAGTTTGACTTCGAACTTGCCAGGAGGGCCACAGTGCCGAGCGGACCACCCAGGAATTTTCTTGGCCCCGATATCCTTTTTTTCAGCGCTCGCAGGGCCGCGCGAGCTTCTTGCCTACATTCTACAAGCCGCTCCCGATTGAATGAGACTACTCCTCCACTCTGGCTGTCAAAAAACCGCCCGGCTACCGTGTCTTCCAAAAACAAAAGAGTCGGGACTCTCGCTTGTACAGCAAGGCCGTATTCCAAAACCGAGTACGGAGAACAAAGATAGTATGGTTCTTCACTGCGCTTTGGTACAACGCCAATTGTTGCAGATGTCCTTTGAATCAGTCTCTCAAGCCTAGCCAAGGACATTTGGGTCGCCTTGGGATCGACGACCAGCGATATCCCTCCTTCAAGACATAATTGCCAGAAGAAGAGATTTACATCCCGGTCTGAAGCTCGGTAACTATGCGTAAAATAGGCTCGGATGAGATTAATGTGCAACTCCTTTTTCAAAGTATTAATTCTCCGAAGCTGTTAAAATACTCGGGCAGACCCTTCATGATGTTTACTGATTGTTGCACAGTGACAGAATAGATCCCTAGCGAGAATATCTTATCCGGCAGTCAACACCTATTTTGAGCGCTCCGACAAGTCGGTTACACATTGTTCCGGACATATGGGTTACTGATATATCCGAAGATCTCTGCTCTGAGGAGGATCTCAATGCCCTGGAAGGATCGAAAGAGTATGAATGCCTAAAGACCTGTTGAAAACTCATGTGCGGACGCAGACGTACGGCGACGTCCGCAGTACTAATCTATGATTCAGTTGCCATATTCAGCATTTCCGTATGCAACATGTCTCCAGCAGGCAACGGGATATTAGACCCCTTGCACAGCATCCAGAGGCAACGCACGATTCCGTTATAGAAGCTATGGGTCGCGACGTCTGCGAGTACCGCCTCTTCCCGTGAAAGGTCTTGCCGCCGTGCAAGAACGTCCCTGAGTGAATTGACAGTTATATCCAGTTGGCCAATCTGGAACTGAACACCGAGGATCAGTTCAGGCGACACGTTTTAGCCATCCCCGCTCGATCTTAATACGACGATGCTCGGCAAACGGCAATCCATCATTGAGCAGAACTAGGTCGACTGCACCGTGGACAGCTGACATCAGCTCACCGAGTATATGGAAGTACTTTCTTTCATCGATTCCGGTGACGGCGAGGTCAAGGTCCGATTCGGCAGTAGATGTGCGTTTCGAATGCGTACCGAAAACGTAGATTTCCGTAGCTCCGTGGCGCTTGAGGATTCCTTCGCAAATGGAAATGGGTTCTCCTATCATCCGATGCCTGCGCCGAGACCCTTGTGAGCGGCGTAAGCAAGAAAGACTTCGGTTGCATTCGGGATCTTCTTCTTGGAAACCCTCATCGGAGGCTTGCGTGATTCAGTGTCGCACTCACAGCATATGAGTGCAAGTGGTGAGCACATGAGCGCATCAGTGTGAAATTTGAGCGACTCGGACATTACACAAATGGTGGGCGGTATAGGACTTGAACATGTGACCCCTACAGTGTCATCGAATGGGTTTCCTGCGCTTTCTTTAGTTTCGTTTCTTCCTTTGAACCTAAGGTCAGGAATTCAAGTGACGGAATTGCCGTAGAATTTAAGTGATGGTCATTTGGGATTTAGGTGACAAGGGGCAAGCCAGGAAGCCGGGGAAAGGCGCTAAGTCTGCAAGGCCAGTTGGGCGCCCCCGCACACGCCAAGTGAAGGTCTGCGAGTGGGCTGTTGTGACCGGGAGGCAACGCAGAATTTTCACCAACTACGCGAACGCTCTCAAGTTTGCCTCAACGATCCAAGATGAACGGCCAAGGGTTGAGGATCATCGCTGGTATGTGAGGGATTGGGAAATCACTCGAACACCTAAGGGACGCAAATGGACGAAGTTCGAAGTTCGCTCAACCGACGTAAACGAGGCTATTCGCCTAGCCGACAAGCGAATCGAGGCAACGGTTCGCGAAGAAGGTTGGTACATCACAAAGGACCTCGCCCCCGGATATACGGACGGCCACCTAGAAGTTTTGGCGAAACGGGCAAACGAAGCTCGAATGGAATTGCCTGAGGACGATGTTCGAGCTGTCATTGAACGCTATCAGGACAGACAAAAGAAGATGGGCAAACTTGCAGGCTCAACTTATACGACCCATCGGGGCATCCTCGAAACGTGGATCGACCGTGACTTTACGCACGATGGCAAGACTGTGAATCTTGCAAAGACTCGATTGAGTCACGTTTGCCAACCTCTTTTCGAATCATGGCTGGTCATGCTAGTTACTACTGACAACAGGTATGGAAGACCCAACTCAACCGAGACATTCAAGCTCGCGGTCAGCGTTCTTCGTGTTGCTTGGGCTGAACTAGAGTTTAATCCAGAGACCAGGAACCTTGTTCGAGCGTTGAATTTCAGCCCAAGACGATTAGCAACATTTGCCCCAGCCGGCCGAGGGGCTGATGAACAAAAGGAGATAAAGCAACGTGCGCGAGACGCGTTCGAACCTGCCAGTATTCGCAAACTGATTGAGAAATCTCAGGAAGCAGATCCCGTGACTCGTGCGATATTGGCACTTGCGCTCTTGGGAATCCGCTCGCCTAGTGAGATCGCCGGGGCGATGTGGGAGGATCTTGAAGTGGAGAACGGTATCACGTGGTTTCAGCCGGTTCGTTCTGTCGTAACTGTCGGCAAGGGCAAGGCTCGTAAAGTAGAAGTAAGCGGGACAACAAAGACTGGCGAACCCGATGTCAGGACGCTTCCACTGAGTACGTGGCAGAAAGATGCTCTCGAAGCTCTCCCCAATCGAAGTGGCTTTATTGTTGGCACGGTTAGAGACCCAGCTCACCCTGATATGATCCGCGCTAGATTCGACAAACTGATGGTTGATGCAAAGGTCGCAGATGTTACGTTGGCGCTCTCCATCAACTCTTGTCGCCACACGGTCATTACGCATATCAAGCGCCTCATGGACGGGGACCGGCGAGCCCGTCTCATTGGGCACGCGAAGAAGGGACGCGATACGGTGTCTCGGCATTACGACCGTAACACACGGTCCGATCACCGTAGGCTATTGATGGTCGATGACACAACGAGCGTCATGGATGTTATGCCATGGTGGAATGAGCCAGCGGTCAAAGCGTGAAAAGAAGTTGATCCTGATATGATGGTTTCCAACCATGCCCGATTTCAGATCCAACTTTGGTCAACTGCTGTTTGCAACGACTCTCTTACGATGCAAAAGAGAGGATGACGCGGTCGAACTGGGTACGGCATTCATCTTCGACTACGAACTCGACTCAGAGACTGACGTTCCGCTCCTCGTCACATGTAAACATGTCGTGGAAGGAAGTCTGGAAACGGAGTTCTTTTTCACAGCGCAAAAACCAGCGGAAGGCTCGGCCCCAAGGCAACTTGACTTGGGTCAGCGAGCCACCATAAAGATCGGAAAATACGAGGATATTTGGTTCGGCCACCCAGACAAAGACGTTGATGTAGCAGTTTCGCCCCTCGGTCACGTCATAAATGGGTTTCAAGCGCAGGGCGTTGACCTATATTGGAATTCTCTCGCATCGGCGCTTTGCCCACGCAAAGAGCACATGGCGATGATAGATTTTAGGGAGCCCATCGTTTTTGTCGGTTACCCTTACGGTCTGCTTGACGAGGCAAATCTCCTCCCGTTGATCCGGTCTGGGTGGACCGCTTCGCATGTCGATCTTTGCTACAACAGATTGCCCGGATTCTACGTTGATGCCCATTTTCACCCTGGTTCAAGTGGGAGCCCAGTAATGCTGATCGACAATATGTTTGCAACGGATGACAAGACGGGTCTGAGTCGCATGTTCCCTAGGAATTTTCTATTGGGGATTGCTAAACGAACGGATAAAGCACCAGCCGGCGATTTTGAGGGCCATGAAATTGGACTAGGCTTCGTGGTCACCTCCGATATGATTCTGGAGACTGCCGAGTTGTTCTGCCAAAAGTATCCGCCGAAGAAGAAGTAGGCTCCCCAGGGTTAGCCCTGCCGTCTGGCTCGTGGCTTGTGTCCATCAAACGACCGTTTACCAGATTGGACAATTGGCGGACAGGGAGCGAGCCCGATGAACCTGGGTAAGCGTTCAAAAACCCGTCCAATAATCAAAGCCTAGTTCGGTGGCATGTCGTTGGGATAATAGACATGAAATTAGGATATGCACGCATTTCGACACACGACCAAAGCCTTGACCTTCAGATTGATGCCCTAACAAAGGCGGGTTGCGAACGCATTTTTCAGGACATCGCTTCCGGTGCCAAGGCCGATCGGCCAGGATTAGCTGAGGCCTTGGAATTTGCTCGACCTGGCGACACTCTGACTGTGTACCGGCTTGACCGTTGTGGTCGTTCCATGTCGCACTTGATCGAGACAGTAGGCTTGCTCGACTCCCGTGGAATCAGTTTCGTTAGCTTGACGGAGCAGATCGACACCACGAGCCCTGGTGGCCGTTTATTGTTTCACTTGATGGCCAGCATCGCTCAGTTTGAAAAGGATTTGATCCGCGAAAGGACTATGGCCGGGTTAGCCTCAGCAAGGGCAAGAGGTAGAACAGGAGGTCGAAAACACAAATTGTCGCCAGCCCAAGTTGACATCGCCCGTCGCCTCCGGGCGGACAAGAGTGTTCGCATCGCTGATGCTTGCAAGACATTGGGCATTAGCAGAGCGACATTCTACAGCGTCACAACTGATTAGCGGACGAGGGAACTGAGTGCTGGTGACCAGTTCCATGATCATTGGTCGGACTACTTTTCAACGACTCGTCCGGTTCCACCACAGGCAGGGCACCTTCCCGAACCTTGGCACATGATGCACATCACGTGTCCCGTTCCACTGCATGTCGTGCATCGTGATTCTCCAAAAACGCCGGTTCCCCCGCAGTAGAAACAATTCATCTGACCGGTTCCTTGGCACTTTGTGCACTTCCCTGAGCCGTAGCAAATAGGACACGACTTTGGAGTACCCGCCTTCTTACTCACCTCGCTAGAGTTATCTGAACTAGGATGGGCATCAAGCCTCGTCATCGTTGCCTTAATGCCAGAAATATCAACAGATATGGTCTCAGGTTCAGATGAAAAGTCGTAGCTAGTAATCGACGAGTGTTCCCAACCGTCTCCACGATCTAGGTCCAAGAACGGGTAATCCACCCGCCATTTACCGTGCGTTCCGGTTGGGCTCACATATGAGCCATCGGATTCAAAAACTGTCTTGGCACCTAGGTCGCTGGACCAAGTACCGACCAGGTGCGTTTCAATATAGGCGCTTTTCGATGAGTTTCCCAGAGACGAGCAACCACCGAGGCAAAACGCGACGGCAGTGACTAACGCGAGGATGACACTGGCAACGACGGTACGTGCAGTCAACAAGGGAGCGAATCCGGTTCGCAGTCCGCTTGTCGCAGTGCAATAAGCCTCAACAGATTTACGAACAAGACGCATGTCTCCAGCTTCAATGATGGCCATCTTTTTACATCCTCAATCTCGATGAGTCACGACTCACGGAGCGATTTTACCTCCGCCTTTAGGTGTGAATCTGGTTTGTATTGGGTAAAAGGGGCACGCCATCTCTACGGTCTTTTGAGTTCGACTCCATAAAGGAGGCGCTTAAAGAAGCACGACTGAACGCAGGGTTATCCCAGCGTGAGATTTCTCTGCGCCTAAAGGAAGGCGCAGATCACTCGTGGTTTGGGAAAATTGAACGAGGCGACCGCACTCTAGATTTGGTTGAGTTCATCGAAGTGGCCAGATGCCTTGGAGTGGACCCGCTTGAACTATTGGGTTCCATTCTCGTCCGAATCCAGAAACGGCGTGTATCCCAAAACAACTCCTCAACTTCCTAGACTTCTGGGCACTACTTCGCCATAGTAAGGTGGCCTAGCATCTAGCTATTTACTATTAATAAGTTCGGTGCTGAATTCTGGCTCTGTCCTGGGCTTTTCGCGTTCCCTCAAGCCGTTAGGTCGCCCAGACTCTTCCAAAGCTCGATGAAGGATGTGGCCTCAGCGCGCAATAGCGGAGTCAAGTTGGTGCCCGGAACCGGTGCTGAGATCAAATGAGCGCTGGGTATATCAAGAATGGACATCTGCGTGTTCGGTGGAACTAGAGGTCCAAGAACTGAATGCATCATGAAAAGGATCGTCTCCACCTGTCGTTTGGTCAGCTTGTCCTCCTTCCAGTACAGCTTAACGACGGCGACGGTGCCATTCCATTTCAGGCCTAGCTCGGGGTTCATCCTCACAACCAAATCGTCGAACTTCCATTCAGCCCGAGGTGGCTCGAACCAAATAACTTTCTTTCGCCCCAAGAATCGCCGGTATGCTTCGAGCCGTTCCGGGCACTTACTGCCCGTATGGGTTTGTCGATGAGCCTTAACGGCCTTATCCAGGATGGCTCCGTCTGTCGATCCATTCTGGTGGAATTCGACGATGGCTTCACGCAATCCGCGATAGTAGTCTGTTACCGGACTGTACTTCGGTCGATTTCGTATCGCCTTAACGTGCGTCATGCGGGCCGTGCCCGTCTTCATAATAAAGTCAACAAAGTCCGTGAGTGAAATCTCCATCTTCGAGTCTCCAAGAGCGGGATTAAATGTGCGTCGTGGATCTGTTCGAGATCGGGTGGAATGGGTGAATGGAACCTGTTCAGTAAACACTAAACAACTATACCGCACATCGTGAGCTTGTCAAGGGAAATCAGTTGTTTTTAGAATCTGGCCTTTTCCACCCAGCCGATTTGCTCTAAGCGGATCCTTGATGCCTGGATACTAACCTCGGCAACCGTCGCTAGTTGAGATATCAGTTGATTGGCGGAAAGCGTGTGGCGAACTTGGTCGAAGGCATCGCGAACTAGGCGGGTAGGCATCAGCATATGGCTCGCGAACTGGTTTGCCTGCCACTCTAGCATGTTTCGAGTATCTGTCTGACCTCGATGAAGTTGGACCGCGCCATCATTGGCATCCTCAAAGAAATCGAAAACCTGTTGGAGAAAATGTCCCGAATGCAGAACGACGTGACCATATTCATGTGCCCATGTAAACCGGCGCCTTCCGTTATTGTCGATGGACTCGCGAATGTACATCTTCTTGTTCGAAAAGTCGTAGACGCCAAGGACATCCGAGTCAAATTCGGAGGTCTCACCAAAATAGTCAACGTGGATCGACTCTACGACTTCGACGATGGTTTCGATGTCGATAGGAAACTCTGCCTTCTGCTTTGTAACATGTTCAAACTTCCTGATCCGCTCGGAAACAATTCGCTCAAGTCGTGGAATTGGTAAGAACTCAACCCCACAAAAGCACGCCGGAACAGGATCAAACTGGCTTGCCATCCTCACCGCTCATTTCCTTTGCGACCTCAGTAACTTTGGCGATCTGATCGGGAGAGAGGTCTTTCACAGCCCGAAATAAACGAACAAAGTCAGGACGTTCGTCCAACTTCTGCTTTGCCATGTCGTCCCACCGACCCGCATGTTCCATCAACTCATCGACCGAGACATCGAGCAGTTTGCTTATCGCCTCGATCCTGTCAAAGGTTGGAGGGGGCAGGGTGCCATTTTCAACTCCGCTGATGTACGTCGGACTTACGCCAAGCGCCTCCGCGAATTTGCGAAGGGTGAAGCCCTTGGCGAGCCTCCGCTCTCGAAGAAGCAAACCAAATTGTTTCGACTTTCCCTGCTCGTTCGACATTGTTCACTGAATACTTTACACTATCGGTGCGAATATGTCAAGCTAGGTGTGGTTGAGAAACGAGAACGACACATGCAGAGAAGTTGTGGAGCCACGGCTCCGCGCTTCCGGTTGGGAATCGAGTCCGCACTCGATGACCGAACAATACCGGATCACGAGGGGAAGAATCGTGGTCGCGGGGCAAACTGCGCGTCGAAAGGAAGCTCTCAAGGCCGATTATCTCCTTCGATATGCGAGCGACTTTAGCATCGGCGTTGTCGAAGCCAAGGCCGAGTCTGAAGCCGTGACGACCGGTGTTCAGCAAGCGAAGAACTACGCTCTCATGCTCGGCCTCAGGTTCGCGTTCGCAACGAATGGTCTTGAAATCATTGAGATCGACCTTGAAACAGGCCTTGAGACAACCATTGATTCTTTCCCGAGTCCGAGCAACCTTTGGGAACGCCTCCATGGTCAGTTCCCCATAACTGCCACCCAGGAGAAACAGCTTCTCACCCCTAGTTACTCCTCAGGGAGCCATGAAGAGCGTTATTACCAAGAGATTGCGATCAACCGAACTGTGGAGTCCATCGTTCGCGGGACAAAGCGTGTTCTGCTGGTGATGGCAACGGGCACCGGCAAGACCCCGACAGCATTTCAAATCTGTTGGAAACTTTGGTCAAGCAAATGGAATGTAAAGGGAGACCCCACTAGAAAGCCTCGGATTCTCTATCTTGCAGATCGAACCGTCTTGGTAAACGATCCAAAGGATAAGACCTTCGCTCCATTTGGTGATGCAAGATGCAAGATCGAGAAAGGACTGGCACCAAAGTCGCGTGAGTTGTATTTCTCGACGTACCAAGCCATTGCCGAAGATGAATCACGGCCCGGCCTTTACAAGTCTTACCCACGCGATTTCTTCGACCTCGTGATTATCGACGAGTGCCACCGTGGGAGCGCAAGAGATGATGGTGCTTGGCGAGAAATTCTCGAATACTTCGCACCTGCCACCCAGCTTGGACTAACCGCGACCCCGGTCAGAAAACACGATGGCGACTCCTACAGCTATTTTGGCGAACCAATTTACACCTACTCCCTAAAGCAAGGAATTGAGGACGGCTTCTTAGCTCCTTACAGGGTGCATCGAGTTGTGACCCACTATGACGCTGTCGGCTATCGTCCCAGCCAAGGAGAACTGGACCGATATGGCAAAGCGATCCCGGATGGCGAGTATGGAACCAAAGACTTCGAAAGGGTCATAGCGCTCAGGGCGCGAACGCAAGCTATTGCAAGGCACCTGACCGACTTCTTGGCGCGTACAGACCGATTTGCCAAGACACTGGTCTTCTGCGTCGATCAAGAGCATGCCAGCGAAATGAGGCAAGCGCTCATTAACCTGAACCCCGATCTTGTCAGTCAGTACCCGACCTATATTTGCAGAGTCACCTCAGATGAGGGCGACATCGGCAAAGGATATCTGTCCGAGTTTCAAGATCTTGAGAAGCTCATTCCGACGATTTTGACGACGAGCCAGTTACTAACAACTGGAGTCGATGCGCCGACAGTAAAGAACATCGTCTTGGCTCGGGTCATTGGTTCGATGGTCGAATTCAAGCAGATTATTGGACGCGGAACACGAGTGCGGGAAGACTACGGCAAGCTCTTTTTTAACATCTTGGATTACACGGGCACGGCCGTAACCATGTTTGCTGACCCCGATTTTGACGGTGAGCCCCTGCCTCCCGATGAACCAGGCGGTACAGGCAGTGCAGGCGGACCGCCCGTCGTGCGGGAAGAGCGAGCCAAATACTACGTTGACAGCGGAGTAGTTCAGGTCGTCGCCCATGTGGTTTACGAACTTGATGCACACGGTAACCAGCTTCGCGTCATCCAGTATTCGGACTACACGAAAGAGCAGGTCAGGACCATGTATCCAACTGCTGAGGCGTTACTCGCTGACTGGTCGAATCCAGAGAGGCGCTCCTCAATCATCGAGTCCCTACGTGACCGAGGCATCGACTTTGACGAGCTTTCACAAGTGGCTGGAAAGCCTGATGCTGACCCCTTCGACCTGATGTGTCATCTCGCTTTCGGGGCTCCTCTTCGAACCCGTCGAGAGAGGGCAAACAACCTAAAGAAGAAACAGGCTCAATTCTTCGGTCAGTATTCGCCGATAGCCAGGGCGATCTTGGAGGAGCTTCTTGCCAAGTACGAAGAGCTTGGCGCCAGCCAATTTGTGATCCCGGATGTGCTTCAAGTTCCACCAATATCTGAATTGGGAACCATCCAGGAGATCGCGATGGAGTTTGGCGGAGCCGGCCCACTTCGCGAGGCGGTGATCAAACTACAGGAGATGCTTTACAAATCATGAGCTGGTCAGTATCAGTGTTTATGTCGTACGAAGACATGCGCTCCCTAAAACGAGGCAACTTGTATGCTTCTGGTAACGATGCACTAACCGTCGTGAAAGAGGTCCTAAACAAGCTCGGCCTTCCATCAGTGGGGCGCTTTACTTGTGCGACAGTAAGTGACGGTAGGCCGAATCATCCGGCGGGAGGTTTTGGGGAAATAGAAGCCAGACTTCGCTTGAATACCGTCCTTGCATCCATCCTCGTTGTGACAGACGGAGATCTACAGGACGTATGCAACAAAACTGATCGTAAGTCCAAGAGACTTTCTTCACGCGAGAAGAAGCTGTTCTTTATTCCATCTGGAGAAGCGGAGACGACTAAGTATTTGGCGTATTTGGCAAACCCCAGCGGGGGCGTATATCCAGAGGTAAGAATCAGCCGAGCCATTTCGATCCAGGACATTACTGGCTTCTTCACGAGAGCTGGCGACTTAGTAGAGGAAGAATCTTGAGGGACCCAGTTTATGTTGTGGACCCGAAGACGCGGACTACTATTCAGGTGGCTCCGACCACGTTTTATGACCTCAACGTCAAGGAGCGACAAGACCTTCAGGCGTGGTTAATGAACCGACCGGAAGTCTTAGGCGAGCCCCTTTTACTTATTACCAGCGAGTTCGACCGATTTGATAAATCTGATCGTCGGTTGGACCTGCTTCTTCTTGATCGAAACGCGACTCTTGTCGTTGCCGAACTAAAACTCGATGTTGGTGGCACTTTGGCCGATCAGCAAGCGATCAGATATGGCGCCTTTTGTTCGACGATGACGATGGAAGACGCTGTCGGACTGTACGAACGGACGTCGGGGCGATCACAAGAGGAAGCTATAGAAGGAATTTGTGAGTTTCTGGGAACGACCGACCTGCCAGGACTAAATGGCGAACCTCGAATCATGCTTGTAGCGGGGACATTTAACGATCAAGAACTGACCTCAACTGTCATGTGGCTCCGAAAATTCGGCGTCGATATCTCTTGCGTTGAACTAACACCCTACCGCTACCCCGGAGACGAGACCAATATCCTGTTGGTTCCTAAAACTCTGATCCCGCTGACGGAAGCGAGAGACTATCAAATCAGCGTGGAGCGTAAGGAGCGCACAGAGATTTCAAAGAATGTTCGGAATGGCTTCTCCGAATTCTTCAGGCAAGTTTTGGTGGAGTATGCGAAGTTCAGTCCAGACATCAAAGGGCCAGCAAATCCGGCAACTCAAGACTACATGTCCCTCCATTTGGGACATGGGCAAATTCACTACGAGTGGCTTGTTCGACGTCGAGCCAAATTTGTAGATGTTGCTTTGCATTTTGAAGCAACAAAATCCGACATCAACCTGAAGCGACTTGAGATCGTCCTTGAGGCCCTCCCGAACCTTTCCAAGGAATTCCCATACGAAATGGTTTCTGGACCTTGGGGCAAGCGATGGGCCCAACTTTGCTTTCGAATTCCATACACCGGAGCCATGCCTACCCAGCATGAAGCTGTGCTGGCCGGTGCCCTGATGAATGACCTCGTGAATCAGACGATACAGGTTGTAAGGAACCTAGAATAATCATGCCAAGAGGAAAGCCGGCCGGAAAAACGGCGCCAGTTTCGACGCGAGACTCTTTGAGTGCAACGATCAAGACCATTCGCAACATCATGCGAAAGGACAAGGGCCTGAATGGGGACCTTGATCGCCTGCCGATGCTCACTTGGCTCATGTTCCTTAAGTTCCTTGATGATTCGGATGAGCTTCACAAGGTGTCCGACGAACTGGCTGGACGAGCACATCGAGAACTCATTGATGCACCGTATCGTTGGCGGGATTGGGCTGGTCGGTCGGATGGCTTAACCGGAGACGAGCTTAAGGCCTTCATTAACCAAGATGAGGCAATTCGGCCGGACGGAGTTCGTGGCCCGGGACTGTTTGCATATCTAAAGACAAGAACTGGGGGCCGTGGCGACGTGCTTGCAAACGTCTTTCGCGAACTTCAAAACAGAATGGTGAGCGGGTATCTGCTCCGCGACGTGGTCAACAAGATCAGCGAAATCAGCTTCGCTTCCAGTGAGAGCATCCACACGTTGAGCCACCTCTACGAGTCGATGCTCAGGGAAATGCGGGACTCGGCCGGCGACTCAGGCGAATTCTACACGCCTCGACCAGTGGTCAAGTTCATGATTCAAGTGCTCGACCCGAAGTTAGGAGAAAGGGTTCTTGATCCTGCCTGTGGTACCGGTGGGTTCTTAGTTGAATCATACGAGCACATGAAGGAGCAGGCGATTCGTGCCGAACACTTCCGCGTGCTTCAAGAGGAGTCGCTCTTCGGGAATGAAGCGAAGTCCTTGCCCTACCTGTTGGCCCAAATGAACTTGGTCCTCCATGGGATCGAGTCACCTAACATCTCGGTTGGGAACTCCCTTGCGATCAAGCTAACGGAGATCGGAGACCGCGAACGTGTGGACGTTATCGCTACAAATCCGCCATTCGGTGGAGAGGAGGAACGCTCAATCCAGGACGGCTTTCCGGCAGACAAGCGAACGAGCGAGACCGCTCTGCTCTTTCTGCAACTCATCATGAGGCGCTTGAGGCGACATCCAAAGCCGGGGCGTGCAGGTGTGGTTGTCCCGAATGGAGTGCTTTTCGGGGACGGCATCTGTGGAAGGATCAAGGAAGAATTGGTCAAGGACTTCAATCTCCACACCGTCGTGCGACTACCAAGCGGAGTTTTTGAACCGTACACTCCCATACCCACAAACCTACTTTTCTTCGACCGGACAAAGCCAACTAAGGAAGTTTGGTTTTATGAATTACCAACTCCTGCTGGGCGCCGAAAATACAGCAAGACCAGCCCGATCACCTCTGCGGAATTCATGGAGTGCATTGACTGGTGGAACGACCGCAAGGAAACCGAGCAGGCTTGGGTCATCCCAATTGAAGCACTGACTTCGCGCAGTTTCAACCTCGATATTCGGAATCCGAATCGAAAGGACGATAACGATCAATCGCCACCAGAAGAGATCGTCAACGCGATGATTGCCTCTCAACGTAACTGCATGAGGCTACTTGAGGAGGTTCGCCAACTTGTCAGTAGCTGAAGTTAAGACAAACCAGGAAAGGCGACTGGAATCACTTGGTAATCTGTGCCACCTGATCAAGGGTGAAACGGCGACGATGAAGGCGACTCCAGGTCAGTACCCCTTGGTAGTGACAGGAGCAACTGCTCGTTCCTCGTCTGAGTATCAACTTGATCGCGAAGCGGTTTGTATTCCGCTGGTTTCTTCGACTGGGCATGGACATGCGTCAATCCACCGTGTTCACTATCAAAAAGGAAAGTTTGCGCTTGCGAATATCATGGTCGCCCTTGTGCCCAAAAATGAGGCTGAGGTGGACGCAAAATACCTACACTTGCTCCTCACCGCGCGAAAAGACGAGCTCTTGGTCCCCCTCATGGCTGGAACATCCAATGTTTCGCTTCGACTACCCGACCTAAGCGCAGTAAGGATCGAGATTCCTTCGATTGAGGAGCAAATTCGAGTAGTTGCTTCTGTCGAAGCCAGCTTAGCCAAATTGACACTAGCACGGATTCACCGAGATCTTGTGATCGCTGATTTTGAGCGACTAACGATTTCACTTGCACATCGTGACGACCTTAGCAATGATCAAAAATGCGGACTCGGATGGCGTCGCGTTCGACTTGGAGAAGTAATGCGACTTGATCTTGACCAAGTTAAAGTTGATCCAGCAAAGGAATACCCCAATCTGGGAGTGTTCAGTTTCGGCAAGGGAGCGTTCGGAAAGCAACCTCTGAGTGGACTTGAAATTAGTGCCAAGGTGCTTTATCGGGTCCGAGCAGGACAATTCGTTTATCTGAAGCTGAACGGTTATGAAGGAGCGTACGCACAAGTGCCTGGCGAATTGGACGGATTCTTCGTTTCGAACGAATTCCCAACATTTACGTGCGATCCTAACATGGCTAGAGCAGAATGGTTAGCTTCTTACTTCAAGAAGCCAGCCGTTTGGGCAAGGATGGCCCAAGATAGCAGAGGAACTCCTACGAGGAGACAAAGGGTGAATCCAGGCTCGATATTGGCTCACGAAGTATGGCTTCCTTCGTTAGGTGAGCAAAACCGGATTGCGAACGTGCTTGCTACTTATCAACATTATGTGAGACAGGATAGCTTTGAAAAGGATGCAGAAGCCCTTCGGCGCTCGATTTTGTCAAGGGCATTTAGAGGGAACTTGTAATGCCGAGGTTGGTGCTTAACGCGTCGCGAATCGAAGTCCCCGATCAGAAAGTGACGGTCTACTCGCAAGTCTATCGAGACCACGATCAGCTTAGAGAACTCCGCAAGGAAATGCGGGACCAATACTTAGTGCGAAGAGTCAAGGACCAGATTCAAGCCGTCCCCCTAACTAAGGAGGTCGAGGAGCTTGACTGGAATCGCGAAAGAGTACGAGTGCGTGACGAGCCTAGAATCATAACCTCATTGGTGATGGAGGCTTTCTTGAGGGTGGCTCATTCACGAGGCACACCATCACGACGCTATGATCCAGTAACGATCCCTGGCGGGAAGAATCTTCTCAGTGAATTGCCAAATGGGAACAGGCTCCCTGACTGGATCCAGGTTCGCACGAGGTTTACGGTAGAAACCAGAATCCTGAAGTCGCGCGAAGGTTTCTCGGCGCCCTTTCTTGTGCTCGATTCTCGGTCAACAAGAGAAATAACCGCACCCGTTTCAACATTGGTGCTACATGGATTTGACCCGATTGGTCGGTACGTGCAGACCGTAACTCCTAACGATGATCCACGGTTAGCACCAAGACTTGATCTTGCGGGCAAGGCTACGACGCTCACCAACGGCTTAATCAGGCTCACGGATGCTAAGGCCGGGCTGAAAGAAATCGTGGCAACTGACGCCTATGTCGAACCGCGTGATGAATTCTTTGAGGAGTTGGTCGAATTGGTTCTTGGCAGAGACGCCACTCGAACTCTGGACGCTCTAGAAATTGCTTTGTCCAAATCTCGTCAAGCGGAAGCAAAACTGACACGGCTACGGGAAGTATTGGGGAAGCTGGCACCGGTAAGCAGGCCGTTTGAAATAGCGCCAGACCTTAGCGTTAGCTTCCAGAGCTTTCTTGCGCAGGGAGCGGAGTTCTTTCCAACGCCTGAATATGCTCCGCCAACGAAGTATGTCTTCGATGTTGGGCGAAGCAAAGTGGACGAAATTAACCGAAGAGGCATCGAATCTTACGGTCCTTACAATTGTAGCAACTTTACGCCGACGTCGCCGAGAATTGCTGTAGTTTGCGAGGCAAAGGTCAAGGGTTTAGTCGAATCGTTTCTGAGGAAGTTTAAGGATGGACTTGCCTTACCGAACGCACGATTTAATCCTTATAGAAACGGCTTCGCCACCCTTTTTCGTCTGCGTGACGTGAGTTTCCAGATATTGGAAACTCAGGATTCGTCTCCTAGTGAAGTGAAGAGGGTGTGCCAAGAAATCGCTGATCGAGGCCAAACAGGCAATGGATTCGACTTGGTTCTCTTGCAAAACAGCGATGAAGCGAAGCGACTTAAGGGTGGCCAGAATCCGTATTTGGTGGCAAAATCTGCGTTGCTCCAAGCCGGGATTGCTTCCCAATCATTCTTAATTGAAAAGACAAAATCGCGGGATTACGATCTTGCCTATATATTGGCTGACTTAGCTCTCGGTGCCTATGCGAAACTGGGAGGTACCCCGTGGCTTATTTCCGCTGATCACGCCATTGAGCACGAAATTATCCTTGGTGTTGGTAGCGCGTCGCTTGGGGAAGGGCGGTTTGGGGATCGTGAGAGAATTGTAGGAATAACAAGTGTCTTCAAAGGAGACGGCGACTACTTGTTATCGAACTTAACCAAGGCAGTACCCATTAAGGAGTACACGACAGCGTTAACTTCGGCTTTAAGAATTTGCATTGAGCAAGTTAGCAAGGATATGAACTGGAAAGCCGGTGATGGAGTTAGGATCATCGTTCACGCGTTCAAACCTATGAGCACCAGTGAAATCGAGGCTGTCGAGCAAGTCGTCAGTGGCTTAACGGATTATCGAGTTCAATTTGCATTTCTTCACGTGAAAGAATCTCATCCTTTTTCACTGTTCGATGAGTCGGAGGCGGGTTCCCTTGATCGCGCGACGAATATATATCGTGGCAAGTTCTCTCCGAAGAAAGGAACATTTATACGCTTATCGCGAGACCAGACTCTGGCCTGTCCGTGGGGTGCTAAGGAAGTCCGACATGCTGAGCACGGCTACCCTAAACCCTTGTTGCTGGAACTCCATGAAAGCTCTTCTTTTAAGGATCACACGTATCTGGCACGGCAAGTATTGAATTTTGCAAGCCATTCGTGGAGGAGTTTTGGATCCGCAAGAATGCCTGTTACGATTTTGTATTCAGAGCTTGTAGCGGACATGCTTGGCAAGTTAAAAGATGTCGATGGTTGGACTGCCAGCATACTTCCGAATGCGCTGGGCAAGCGTAGATGGTTCCTATGAGATCATTCCTGATCAACAAAGTCGTGGAGACTCTGAGAGGTGCGATTGCTGAGTCAGAACTTTCATTAGTTCAACGTGGATGTTTGGCCTGGATTAATCGACTTGACTACTCCGCCTTAGTTGATGGCGTAAGTGTTGAAACAGAAGCCGGTACCGACTATACGGCGCTGGCCTACATCTGCTACAGCGGGACGAAGTCCGATGATCCGAATCTAATTAGGGCCGTGGAGAATGGTTGTAATTGGCTAGTGGGAAGGCCGATCCGTAGAACCACTGGCGAACTCCAGTCCTTTGCTTTAGACCCCGTGGCTCTGCTTGGAATATTGTTAGGGGCGTCTCGGCTGTCCGATCCGATGAGGGGCAAAGTTGTCGACCACGTCAAGGAAGCGCTGAATTCTTCAAGCTCGGGGTTTGCTCAGGATGCCTTGAAAATGGCGTTTGCGGATGCCTGTGTTGCCGTAATTCGAGGTAGCGTTTTCTTCCAGAAGTCATCGTCGCCTGCAATTCTGTGTGCCCTATTGGGGCGATTAGCTCTGGACATTCCCCCATCCGCAATTGAACCGGCATTCAGGGAATGCCAGACCGCCACGGCCCGACAGCTTGAAAGTTTCGAGGCAGGGATGTTTCTGTTTGCTATGGAGGGCTTGCTTAACCAAACTGCCGAGTTCGACTTGATCCGTCCGACTGTCGAGCAGGTGTTTTCCGTTTTGTCCGGTGTCGATGCCGGATTGATCCGCTGGCCGTACGGGAAAAACAAGAACCAATATTGGGAAATCGAAAATGAATACGACGTCCAATCCATGCTTTACTTTTTACTGAGGCCATACTTGCCTGAGTTGAAAGAGGAAGAGCCTCTCCCAAGCATTGGACGCAAAAGACCCCGAGTGGATCTTGTTGTCCCGAGCCTGCGACTATCAATTGAAGTGAAGTTTCTTAGAAAGTCAGAGTCATTCAATGAGATGCTCGGAGAAGTTGCTGAGGATAAGAGTCTATATTTAGGGCCGAATTCCGCATATTCGAGGATGCTCGTGTTCTTGTGGGATGACTCCTCGCGGACCGAGGATCACGCCTCGTTTAAGCGGGGAGTTATTGAATTAGGTTTGGATGGCGCAGTTGTCGTTAGTCGGCCCTCCTTCATGGTTCGTCGTTCGATTGCTTGAAGTCGTGGGTTAGCCTGAGATTTCTGTGCGTATTTCAACCCCGCCCCGCTTTTGCTGGGGCAGGAGTTGACTATGTTTGCGGAACTCTATGTGGAGCGAATTTTCTTGTTGAATTATGAGCTGATTGAGCCCCATTACCGTGAGGCTCTCGGCTTTGCTAAAGCGTCGTCACCCGACAGTGAAGAGTATGAGTTGGCAAGTCAGGAGGCGGAGTTCTGGCACGACGCTATTAAGTCGGTGGGATGTTTCCGAGACAAATACGACGCATCGTGCCTGCTGGCCCAGCTTGGACTCTCGTGGCTAGGTGATGTGGCGCCACTGCTGACCGAGCGAGATGAACTCGACGAGAAGGGAGTGCGTTGGTTGCTAAACGAAGTTCGTTCGAGGCGTATCGAGCCGAGGCCATGGCTCAATGAAGAACAAGAACTCGTTGTCCATCTCGGTGACAAACGTGGTCTCCATACGACCACGGATGGCATACGAGTGTCTTACGATTTCGTCGATGTTCAGTTCTTCGTCTTGCAGAAGGCCAAGTTGATCGACCTTCTCATAACCGCACTCGAAAGGAATGAAACTGTAATTTGTTCGCTTTAGGATGTCGGGTCCGGGTTAGCCCGTGTCGAGCCACTTCCCATGGCTATTCGTTATGGAAAACACGAGCGACATCAACCTCAACGCATTCGCCGAAGAGCGAAACTCAATTTGGTCGGACCGATCTGGAACTCGCGAAGATGATGGGACATACCGGACGGCATTGGGCCACGAAGCTACGCCAGAGTTCCATCATGTCGCCAAGGCTTGGTCGGACCGATGCAAACACATCGCCGAAGTCTCTCTGGCGGTTCTCGACAAACAAGCCACTCATCGGGATTTCAAAGCAGGAATCAGCGAAATAAACCTTACGGACGATCTCAGGCTTGGCGGTGCCAGGTTCACCGATCACGGTTTGGCAACGCTCACGCGATACCTTGGAATGCCCAGCCTGATGATCGAATACATGCGGGAAAGGGGATACGTCGGGCAGTTATCCGAGCTGATCAACGACGGTCTGCACCAGCTCAAAAGATCACAGGGAGAGCGGACCTTTCTACTTCGAACGACTATGGGCGACGATCCCCAGGTGAACGCGGTTCTCTCGGATTCCTATTCGCCCATCGACCATTTGGAAGTTATAGACCGAGTTTGTCAAGCCCTGCCCCAAGATGGACGAGGGGTACTTGCGACGCAATTCGATGATGACGGTGAGACCGGCAATTTGGTGCTCAACCTCCTTTTGCCCGACTCATTCAAGGACACGCCTGAAAGTTCCTACGGGTGCGGAATCTCGGTTGCGAACGGCCGGTTGGGACTGGGAAAGCTGACGATCACGCCGTATATTTTTAGGGCAGTTTGTTGGAACGGGACACGGTGGGGATGGCGTGAAAGCAACGTGGGCGTCAATCAAAAACACTCAGGGCGTATCGACCGCGACCGACTCCAAGCAGACATCAGCAGAGCCGTGAGAGTTGCGCTGAGCGGTGGACACGACCTTCTAGCGCTGATGGATTACACCAGGGACATCGCAGTGACGGAACCTCTTCGCCTTATCGCGTCTCTATGCCAGGACCGGCGCCTTTCGACGGACCATGCACGGGCATGGGTGAAGGGCTTTGACGATGAACCCGCTGATACGGCATTTGGCGTGGTGGGCGGTTTAACTCGTGGCGCTCAGGCATTGGCGCCAGGAATCCGCAATCAGCTTGAGGAGGTCGCAGGAGCGATCCTCGTGCCATCGTTGAGCGCTGATCGTCACGCCGTTGATCGACATTGGTCGAAACTCCTGGAGCGAGCGCACCACGTTTCCGACGGGCAACTCGCGCGAATCAGGTCCGTGCCTTAAGGCGAATAGCGGGAGTCGGGGTTAGCCTTCGGCTCCTGCGGTTCTCTTTACGGTATGGGTCGGAAATGCTCTTGTGCTTGTAACCAGAAGGGGCGTGGCGGTTGCGCCCCGTGGATCATCGGGTTTGCCGTCTATGCAGGGGTTAGCCTGTTTTACGATGTAACTTCCTGGGTCATGTGTATTGGCATAGCGCTGGTCCTCCTAAGGGAACTGTATCGCTTCCTTTTTGGAGGTTAGGCCCCCCGGCCTCTTCTGTTGTGGTTCCATACCGCCAAAATTCAACTTCTTTTTAGGGTTGGTTTGGCGCGATGTATCGGCTTGGCTGGGGCGTCTCCGAGATTTCCACGATTTAAGTCGGGAGGTTTCCTCGTTTGCACCTTTGCAAAAGCCAGAAATCAAATTCCAAAGGAAGACCGAGGAATGCCAGTTCTGGCCTCGAACTGATCCCACTCTTCTCCAATTCTAGGCAGAACTAAGTCATGACAAAACACGACACTACTCGATGGCACGTCGAGAGATAAGGTTCCCTTGGGGAGTTTCCCAAAGCCAACTCCGGCGACTCTTAGTTCTCTCAGATTCGAGTTGAATTCATCCTTATTTGGTGCGATCTTTAGGTATTTGGCCTTGCCGAATTGTTGGACCGTAGCCCAAAACTTAATTAACCCTCGGGACTTCTTTGTCTCACCATAAGTCGCGACAATTAAACGGATCACCTCCGAAGGCTTACTTGGCTTCCAACCCTTGGTGAGATCGCTGACATCGGCCTGGACGTGGGACAATAGCTTTTCGTCAATGTAGCTTCTCAAGTCCAGGACTGTTCGTCCGTCTGGCATTAGGGTGCGCTTGATACGGTCGTTACGGTTCGTGGATTCGAACCGTAATACGTTCTTCGAGTGCTGTTCGCTAAGTTCTGCTCTCTCTTTCTGCGTTCCCTCGCCCCATTTCTTCCTCTTAGATTCGACCTCGGCCTCCTTGTTATAGAATTTTCGATCGAACGATTCTTGATGGACCGTGACAGTCGCTCCGTCGGTGGCGTGATTCCGGTGCACGAACGTTCCAGCGGTTACGCGGGAGTTCACATAGGGCGCGATATCGTTTATGACTGCATTCGGCTCTTCAACGCGCCACGAGTACCCGAAATCCAATCGGACTACGTCCCAGCTTCCTAAAGCTGGCAGGCTGGCAGAAACTGACTGTTGGTGAATCTTGTCCCCTAGGATATCGAGGGCGCTTTGGAGTTCCTCGTTTGTTAATATGCCGATGTTATGGCCATAAAGCAGTTTGGGCAGGCTTACTTCGGCGGTCAATTTGGGTTCCTCGAACTCCTCACCAATCAGCTTGAAGTTGATACCGTCGTTCCTAACATGGTGAATATCAATTCGGCTTCCGCCGTGGTTATTGATTGAACGCGTCCAGAGTTCGGGGTTCACCTTGGTGCCGATTGGCACGGATGTTTGGACTCGGATGGTGTCGATCACAGCAGATCACCCACTAATAGGAGACGCATTCCCATGGTTAAAGTATGCCCAATGAGATCGTGTGAGGCAACTGTGGCATTCAAGCAACAAAACCTGAGTACGCACAGGCAAGCTCAATTGGATTGGATTTTAAGTGACGTCACTCTAGAATTTGAGTGACAGGGAATCTTGGAGTTTAGGTGACATCTAGGTTCTTTTGAACCTGAGAAGATGGTGGGCGGTACAGGATTTGAACCTGTGACCCCTACAGTGTCATGGTAGGGGTCACAGGGGCTCAAGCACAATCCTAACCTGCATCACACCGCCGACTGATCGCCACGAACCTTACAGGTTTTTCTGCACGCGGGAGATGATTTCGGCTTTGGGTATTAGGCCGATGGATACGTCGACTACTTGGCCGTCTTTTAGGAAGGTCAAGTTTGGGATGCCTTGTACGCCGTATTTGATTGCTACGTCCGGGGATTCGTCCACGTCGACCTTCAGGAAGGTCGCTTTACCCGCTAGCTGCTCTGCGGCCGCTTCCAACTCAGGGAGCATCCGGCGACAGGGGCCACACCATGTGGCGGAAAAATCTACCAAAACCAAACCCTTGGCTTGAACGGCTTTCGCCTCGAACTCCGACTGATTGACTTCTAATATCTTGCTCATTTCTTTTCCTCCGATGAATGTATTGTACTGATTCTAACGTAGATAGTAAAGTAGTCGTTTTACTATTTGACTAAATGCTAGAATCAATTGGAGGGGTCCGTCTAAGGGGATGGAATTGCACTTTAAGCAAAGAGCGCTATGCGGCTCTGGGAAGTATCCTGAGCTATGCCTGAAATGAGTGTTGAGGAGCGTGCCCGGGTTTTTGCCGCCTTGTCCGATCCGACGCGGCTGAAGCTGGTGGAGATTCTCGCCTCCGAGGAAGAACTGTGCGGGACCCAGATCGCCCATCGGGCGGGGATCAGCATCGCTTTGCTCAGCCACCACTGGAAGGTCTTGTCCGAGGCGAGGGTCGTCACGAGAGAACGAAGGGGGCAGCGGCAATTCTGCCGTGTGGACCGGGAGGCGTTGGAATCCGCCTTCGCGCTTGTGTGGCCCCGGAGCCGGTTACAGTCCTCCATTCGCGAAAGGCCGTGATCCGGCTTGATTTGTCCGCAACTCCCCGTGTACCGAGCATTTAGTTCTTGTTATGCACGGACTTATCGGAGTAGATCCTTACCAGGTCTTTGGTTGGGGTGCCAGGGGGCTGAATCGTGCCGACCCAGGAGACGAAATAGGACCATTCGACTCCAAAACGGCGCATTCGGGGAATATCGGGCACGCCGCCAAATTCGGATAGGGCGAGCAGTTTCTTGCCGTCGAACTGGGATTTAAGCGATTCCCAGGTGTTGCTTAAGGGGTCTGAATGATCGCCGGGATAGGCGTCGACTCCCAAAATATCGACGTAGGCGTCGCCCGGATACCAAGCCGGATTTGAGCCGACAGTGAAGACCCAGATCAGGTTGTGGAGGTGGTGGACGTTGGTCAAACGGTCGAAAAGGAGACGCCAAAGCTGGACAAACGGCTTGGGGCCCTTGGCGCCCCACCAAAACCAGCCGCCTTCGGCCTCGTGGAGCGGACGCCACAGAACCGGAATGCCGGCATCGGCGAACTTCTTGAGTTGGATGGCGATGGCATCGATGTCACGCAGAAGAAGGCGATACCGCTCCGACGCCGGGTCTTCCAACGCTTGTTTGAGGTCGAAAGTCGTCGCGTTCGTATAGAAGCTCTTGTACCAAGACGCATCGACCTCGTTTCCGTTCGCGTCTTTGAGTTTCTTGTTGATCAGGTCGATCGGCGCGTTCCAATGCCAAGACATGGTTACGATCTGGCCTCGTTTCGCGCGTTCGATGGCCCTTTCGGTCAGATCCTTGGGCATCGATCCGAAGGCGACGCGCGAGGGAGAGTAGTCGATAAAGTCGTCTCCAAAAATGGAGGGCGATTGCCCTGAAACTTTCAAGACAAGGTTCGAGTCATCGGCTCCATACTGACCGCTCTTCGTATGGGAACCGTATGAATCGATGAGGCTCTTGAGCAGATTACGAGCGCCTTGAGAGGCATTGGGGTCGGATGGAACGGCGGGAGGCTTTAGAAGGGCGCGGTTGACTTCGGAAGGCACGAGTTCGATGCAATCTACGTCAAAGTAACCCCAGCCCCTTTCAATCTCGACGGTGTTTTGCCCCGAGACCAACTCGATCTTCCCCGCCGATGTCGTGCCGAACGCATTGCCGGTGAAGGGAAGCATGCCGGAGATTTCCGAGCCGTTGATCTTTAGGACGTAACCCTTCTCACCGTTCGGGGTGCTGTATCGGATCTTCGCGTCATAGATTCCGGATTCGGCTTTGAAAGTGAGAACCACGCTGGCCCCTTCCTGGACGAATCCGGTTACGTATCCGGTCCCGGAGAATCCCGGTCGATCGGCAGCTACCGACGTTCCATGCAACTGGCCGTCTTCGGCCTCCAGTCGAATAGTCTGACTGTGTTGACAAATCGAAAAAACTGCTCCAGCCAGGATGAAAAGAAGGGCAGGCATCGTCGTCAGTTTATTTGAGATGTTGCTCAAATTGGCACGCATTCGACCACGAAACGATTTATTAAGTCGTTGTTAGGATCTTAACCGGTAAAGTAGTGCGTGCCCCTATGTCCCCTGTGCCATCTAGCCTGTTTGGCGGTGGTGGCTTCCCAAACAAACGGACACTTGCGCGAGATCCTCGAGCCCCATGGGATGAGCCCGATCTTCATGGATCGATCGATCAACCCAATCGTCGATTTCTATCGTTATTCGAATGGAACTTGGCTAGATAACGTTCAAATTCCGCAGAGCGAGTCTCAGGTTTCCGCGTCGGGCCAAGCCCGACGCCGTAACGCAGGCATTGTCAGGCAACTGATCGAAGTGGTCGCGTCAGAGCCATCGAGCGCACCGGGAAGCCTGGACCAACTGGTCGGCGACTTTTACCGGGTTGGAATGGATGTACAGCTTGCGGAGAGGGTCGGCATGAGGCCCCTAGATGAGGAGATTCGAAGAATATCGGCCATTGAGACCACTCGGGACGTGATGGCTGAGCTCGGACGACTTCACCGATGGTCGATCTTCGCCGGATTCGCAGTTCATCCTCAATTCGACCCGACAGACAGCACCCATAAGATCTTGGCGATTGGAGCCGGTGCATTCAGTCTTCAGAGCCCGTCCCCTTACTTGCTATCCGATTCCAAGTCGCTTGAGCTTCAAGCGATCTTGCGACGGAGCGTTCGAAACTCCCTGTCCTCCCTGGGGCAATCGCCCGATACTCAAGCGCAGGCGACCCAGGAAGTCGTCGCGATCGAAAAGGGCTTGGCCCAAGCCGCCCATCATCCGGACGAAGGATCCGATCCCTCCTTGGGTGGGCAGTCGATGACACTCGCACAGTTGGGAGCCGAAGTGCCGAGGATCGATTGGCGGGTCTACTTTGAACGATTGGGCGCGCCTGACCCGAAGAAAGTCACCGTCGCGGATTTAACGTTTTTCAAGGGGTTCGGAAAACTTCTCACGGATCTGCCGGTATCCAACTGGAAGTCGTATCTGAAGTGGGCTTTGGTCTACAGCGCGGGGCCGTTTCTGAGCGAACAATTTGCCTCCGATGCCTTTCGGCTTCAGTCCGCCGTCAACGGGCAGCAGCAATCCAAAAGCCGCGAAGAGAGCGTCCTAACCCAAACCGATGCCTGCTTGGGCAACGAACTCAGCCAACTTCTTGCCCGAACCCAGTTCTCTCTGGACGCAAAGGACAAAGCACTGTCGTTGGTGCAAGCCATTCGGGAGGCATTGCACGATTCGATCATTTCATCCAGTTGGATGAGTGCCATCGCCAAGGGAAAGGCCGTCGAGAAGCTGGATCGAATGCAAGTTAGCTTGTGCTATCCCGAACACTGGCGGAGAACCGACGGACTCTCCATTAAGAGCGATTCGTACGTGCAGAACGTCTTCCGGGCACGGGAATTTGAATTTCAGCGACAACTGAATGGGCTCACGAATCCAGTCGACAGAGCCGAATGGGAAGTTAACGCCTACCGGGTGGATGCCTACTACAGCAAGAGCCTCAACGCGATCGTCCTGCCGGCAGGAATTCTCCAACCGCCCTATTTTGATTTGGACGGCGACGCGGCAACGAATTTCGGCGCATTGGGAGCGGTAATCGGCCACGAGTTTATGCACGCCTTTGACGACGAAGGGCGCAAATGTGACGCTCAAGGCAACCACAACGACTGGTGGTGCAAGGCGGACGAAGTTCGGTTCAAGCAGTACGAAGAGGGAATCGTCAGCCAGTATGAGGCCTACAATCCACTCGACAAGTTGAAGATCGACGGGCGTCTAACGCTTGCCGAGAATATTGCCGATCTGGGCGGAGTTAAGGTCGCCTACCGAGCTTTCAAGCAGTACGAAGCCCGCCACGGCTTGCAGACCAAAGACGGTTTGACTCCCGACCAGCGGTTCTTCATCTCGTTCGCGCAGGTTCTTCGAAGCAAGATCAGGCCGGAGACGATGAGATATGGACTTGAGAACGATGCCCATGCCCCTCCCCAGTTTCGGGTGAATGGAGTACTCCAGAACATTCCCGAATTCTGGAAAGCATTTAATGCCGATCCTCCTGGGCCAGTGCTGACTATTTGGTAGCCCGTCCGCTCAAGATCATGCAGGTTTTTCGGCCAAGCGGTCGATGACGAGGTCCGCTAGTCGGTCGTAAAATACGAAGTCGCGCGCGCCGATTCGGCGGCAGACTGTTCCGCCCCACTGTTTCTTGAATCGGGTTATGCCCGCGTAAAGGTGGTCGCGTCGTTCGGATCCGTCAATGCCGTACATGTCGTATTCCATGCAGCCACGGCGGCGAGCGCTGCCGATTGCGGCCAGATGAAGAGGATAAGCGGGCATCGTCTGCCGGTCTTGCGAACTGGATCCTCCGTAAAGATAGGTAGCCCTTCTTCCGAAATAGACGACCAAGATGGCGGCAAGCGTCCGTCCATGGTATTTGGACAGAAACAGCTCCCCTGCTCCGCGCTCGAACATCGTTGAAACCAAGTTTAGAAAGAAGCCGAAGGGCTCGACATAAAACCCCGTACGGTTCGACGTTTCGGTCAAGAGGGCATAGAAATCGTGTACCAGGCTGACGTCGGTGTGCGAGGAGACCTTGACTCCATGTCGATCCGCGACTCGAAGGTTGTACCGACACTTTGGGTGCGCGGCGGCAAGCAATTGATCGTCCGAATGACTCAGGTCGAGAATCAACGTGTCGGCGGGGGTAAGGTCGGTCGGCGCGTTCGAAGTATTGCGGAGCACGCTGGGCAGGGGAGTGGGTAAGTGGGGCTCGATTCGCAGTCCGAGCGTATTTGGCATCTGTCTCACGACCTCGATCAGTCCGCGGAGCCCCGCGCGGGAGACTTCCGTATCTTCCCAAGGTAAGACCGGACCTTCGGGGCAAAGCACGAACCCTGCGTCACTTAGGTGAGGGAAGCGTAAAAGGGAGGCCGAACCGATCATCCGGTCACCATCGGCATAGATTAGGCGCGTCACCTCATACCCCTCGGTTCGTTTGAAATCACTCCAAAAAGCCGATTGCATAAAGCCGGAACACGGGTGATTGCCGACCAGACGGTCGGCGCGTTCTGTTTCTGCGGGCTGTTCAAGCCGCCACTCCGGCGTCACCCTATTCGCTCCAAGCTTGAAGCGCTGCCTTGAACCGAGCCAAGTGCTCTTCGTTCTTGGCGAGGCTCAATTGAAGCTGCTGCTGATTCGTCTGAATCGACGCGAGGTCCTGTTGGGTGAGTTGGATTGCTTGACCCACCGGAATGGAGTCGGTGCCATAGTCGACCTCGTACGATGGGTCGTAGCCGTTCTGCATTTGGAAGGACTGATACTGAGCCAAATCGATGTTCGTCGAGTCGATGTCATGGTTGCCTGCAACCATGTCTTGCTGATCGGAAGCGATATCCTGTTGGCTTTCCTGGATCATTTTCTTGAGAACGGACACAATCGAGGCCTTGAGTTCCGGTTCCAGAGGGCTTTTTTTGCCTGTCCAAGTGGTCAGCGTTTTGCCATCGCTGATATCGGGATGTCCGCCGGGACCATAGAGTGCGATCCGATTGTCGCTCAAGATGTGGCAGCCGACGAATAGCTCGACGGCGCCCTCCTCTAGGCCGATCGACGTAAACTCCCTTGTAGAACCCAGTTTTTTGATCGAACCTTCCAGCCGCCGCTGAAGGTCTTGCAAGTTCATGTATTCGGCATTGTCTGCTTTGACGCTTGCAAAGATGTCGGCCGTCCAACCTGCCCAAGAGAGCCAGTCTCGACGGATGGTGACTTCATGATTAAGGTCCTTCCCTTGCGCTGCAACCTCGGTGCGGATCTCATCAAACAATTTGGG
>Ga0302320_10000259_pt1 | contig 122440 bp, 72 predicted proteins | sample Bog_T0_3_FD_202130 | JGI IMG/M metagenome (GOLD analysis project Ga0302320, IMG submission 202130) | Peat permafrost microbial communities from Stordalen Mire near Abisko, Sweden - Bog_T0_3 | ecosystem: Environmental > Terrestrial > Soil > Wetlands > Peat | place: Sweden: Abisko, Stordalen... | reverse complement strand
ACGGCTGGAACGGCACCACATACGACAGCGAAACCTGGGAGGTCTTCTACACCGCCAACTACCAGACAGGACAGCTCAGTGGAGGTTACGACGTCGCCATCGAGGCGGTGAACGCGGTTCCGGAAGCCTCGACGATGACCATGCTGGCCGGGGCGGCCTTGATGGGCCTGGGCTATGCCGGAGTGCGGCGGCTTCGCCGGCGGAAGGGTGAGGATGGCGACGACTCGACCGAAGCGGATGAGGCGAGCGAGACGGCTGCAAGCTGACGGTACCGCTGGCGGGCGATCCGCGAAAGGCACGCCGCCGGCTTCATCAGACGGCCGGCGGGGCGACCAGGATGTGCAGCCGCCCGGGAATCACCTGCAATTCCACGGGCAGATAGCCGCCGGGATCGCCATCCAATTGATAGGGGACGCGCTCTTCAGAACGTATGCGCAGCCGCCGCGACCGCCGCGCGGCCCATGCCGCAAGACGCTGGTGTTGTCGAAGATACGCGGCCAAGCAGAATTGTAGTCCGTGCCACAGCGATCCGTCTCGAAACGAGCAGACGTCGAAGAGTCCGTCCGCGCCGTCCGCGTCCGGCGCCAAACTCAAACCCCCGCCGTAACAGGGGAGGTTGAACACGAGAGCCCAGCAGACGGGCGATAGGGACGCTGTGACTCGGCCGGTCTCGTCGTCAAGGAAATCGAGGCAAATCTCCGGAAAGCGGTAGTCCCCCATGGATTGGAGAATCGGCCGCAGGTAGCTCAGCCGGCGAATATGCGCAGGGCGATGCTGGTGCAGGCGCTCGACGACTTGGGCGTCGAAGCCGCAACCGGCCATCAACAGAAAGAGCCGCCCGTGCGCGGAGCCGGCATCCAGTTGCCGCACCATACCGCCGCAGATGATGCGGCCGAGCGTCTCCGGCGATCGATCGATCTTCAAGTAGCGGGCCAAGAGATTCTCAGTACCGATGGGAAACAGGGCCAGCGGCACGCCGGGCGTGGTGCGATTTGCCAACTCGGCCGCAGTTCCGTCTCCGCCCGCCGCCACCAGTGCGCGCAGCACGCCCTGGGCATGCCAGTGATTGGCGCGTGCCGCGGCTTCGGCGAGGTCCGCGGAAATTTCCACCCGTTGTCCGCGCGCGGTCAACCACGACGCCAAGCGATCGATGGATTCTTGCGCGGATCGTGCTCCCGCACGCGGATTGACCAGGATCACCACCCGGTCGGTTTGCGGCGATAAGCGATAATAGCTCAACGGAGCACAGCCCCCGCTACGAAGCCCCGGCTGTTGGTCCCGTGTATCGCCGGCGGCCACGCCGCATGCCGATCAGGGATTCGGCCGCACATTCAGTGCATCGCGGCGAGAATACGTCGCCGCGATGCACCGTGTGCGAGTGTACCGCTTACAAGCCTATTCGTCTACGGGCTTCTTCTCGGCGGGTTTTTTCCCGGCGGGTTTATTCGACGGGGATTTTTTCTCGACCTTGGGTTCAGGCTTGGGTGCCGGCGGCGTGTCGGCGGTCTTCGTTACCGGCGGCGCCTGCCAATTCTTGTCGTTGGTCTTCTTGTCCTTGCCGACCTTTTCAGCCGACGTTTTGATCAACGCGTTGGCCCGGTCCAGAGCGCTCTGTTGCGAGACGGAACTGTCGACTGGTGGCTGCTGGGCGACCTTCGCAGCGGCCGCTTTGTCCTCGGCCAGAAGGCGATCGGCCTCCGCGTTTCCCGCTGCCGTTTGATCCGCCGTCGCCTTGGGGTCGGCAGCTTTGGCCTGTAACGCCGGCCACCGCGTCGCATCTTCCGCAACCTTCTTGACCGTTTCGGCCTTGATCTGGTCCGCGAGTTTTTGGTCCTCGCTCGGCTTGGGCTCCTCGGATACCACGGGGTGGTCCCCCGAGGGGCCAAAACTCGGCGTTTTCACGTCTGCCTTGTCTGTTTTGTCAGTGGGGGCAGCCGATGGGCCGCCGCAACCGAGAACCAACAGCATCATACTCAGGGGAACCAGGAATGCTCCGAACCGCTTCATAAGTTACCTCCCTCGGTTATAAGTTCACGCTAACTCTATTATCACTAATATGCCTTACGGCACAAGAGTTTACAAACTTTTTCGAACCCCCCTATTGCCGGAAAAGTGCTCGATAACACCCGCCGCCTCGGGATATCCGGTGTTGCCGGTCGGTGGCCGCAATGGTGGACGAACCCATCCATTCGCGCCAGGCAATGCTTGTGTTTCGGCCCGACGCATCTTATGCCCGACCAGAACCAACGACGCACTTCCGCATTCCGCAGCCGGCGCGATACGACCGGACCAGTTCTCTGGGTCGGTTCGGCGTGGCTGCGGACCTTCTCCGACGGCATCCCTCAATCGTCTCAAGTGGGATCAACGTTGACAAGCACCCTACCGTCCGCACAATAGGAGATTGTGCGGGCGTCGTTGCCCCGCGTGACTACTAGACGGATGCATTGGCCCTGGGATGCTCGCGTGGTTCGGGATCGACGTTGGGAGGATTAATAATGCGGCGGCTCGGTATCTCGTTGGTCGGCTTGGCGATGTTGCTGGCCGGTTGCGGTGCAGCCCAGCAACAAGCGGCTCAGCCTTCTGCTGACCGCCCGCGGGCAGCAAGGAAGTTCGAGCGGATCAGACCGCCTGCCGTCGCGGGTTTATTCTATCCCCGGGAAGGCAAAGAGCTCTCCAAATTGGTCGATGGCCTATTGGCCAACGCGGAGGTTGTCCGACTGGGGAAGCTGCGCGGGCTGGTTTGCCCCCATGCGGGGTACGAGTTCTGCGGTAGCGTGGCGGCGGCTGGCTACAAGCAGTTGCAGGGCCGGGACGTGCGTACGGTCATCATCATGGGGCCGAGTCACTACACGAGGTTTCGCGGGGCCGCACTGCCGGATGCTGACGCCTTCGCAACTCCGTTGGGGGCCATCGGCATCGTTGAATGGATGGGTGAACTAGCTGGGCAGAAGCAGTTTGCCGTCGATCCAAGCTGCGAGGTGGAACGCCCAGGGTTCTGGCCGCAGACCGGCATTGATGTTCATGGGCTCAAAGACACTCCCCACACCTGGGAGCACTCCGTGGAGGTGCAGGTGCCGTTCGTTCAGCGCGTGCTGCCGCAGGCGGAGATTATGCCGGTGGTCCTATCGGTCGACGCCGACGCTGCGGGGGTGGCGCGAGTGCTCTCCGAGCGTCTCGATGATCGCACGGTGTTGGTGGCCAGTTCTGATCTGAGCCACTACTACCCTTACGAGACGGCCAACCGCAAGGATACCGCCTGCACCACTGCCATTTGCAATCTGGACATCGAGGCCATGCAACAGCAGGAGGCCTGCGGCAAGATGCCGATTCTGGTGCTGCTGCACATTGCCCGGCAGAGGCACTGGACGGCGACGCTGCTGAAACAGTGCAACAGCGGCGACACCGCGGCGGACAAATCACGGGTGGTAGGATACGCGGCGATCGCGTTTTGCGAACCCGAGTATTCACATCAGGACCGCAAGCGATTGCTGGAAATCGCCCGCACCACGATCAAGAAGGCGGTCCACGGCGACGAGCTGCCGGAGCCGAGTGCGGCTGATATTCCAGCGGAATTCGCCCAGCGGCGGGCATGTTTCGTGACATTGAGGGAGGGCGGGCAACTGCGGGGCTGCATTGGCAGCATGCTTCCTCAGGAATCGCTGTACAGCGGCGTAATCCACATGGCCCGCAATGCGGCCCTGAACGATTTTCGCTTCACGCCGGTGCGCGCCGACGAAGTCAACCAACTGGAGATTGAGATTAGCGTGTTGACCATTCCCCAGCCGCTGCCCTTCAGTTCGCCTAAGGATTTGCTGGACAAGCTGCGGCCGGGGGTGGATGGCGTTGTGCTGCGGTTCGGCTCCAAGGAGGCAACCTTCCTGCCCCAGGTTTGGAAGGAATTGCCGGACAAGGAGGAGTTTCTCACGCACTTGGCCGCGAAGGCGGACTTGTTTCCATCGGCGTGGAAAACCACCGAGGCCAAGGTCCTGGTCTACCAAGTCGAGGCCTTCCAGGAGAAGGACGAGCGGTAGCGATTGGTGCCCGGAACGAGGCGGATGTTTTCAGACCGTTCACCGTCTGCCGGCTTGGTCGGCCGACAAGAAACGCATCAAGCGAAGCTCCCGGGGCAGTTACCCGCACCCGGGATCGCTTCGCTTGAATGGTTTGCCTTGCGAAGGATAGTTATTTCGCTTGGCGGAGCGAGGCTTATTTTAGCGAGTCGAGCAAGGCCTGGGCCTCTTTACGCATCGAGAACAGAGCCTTGATCTTCAAGGCCGCTTCCAGGAACTGCTTGGCAGTCTTCTTCCCCTCAGGCTTGTCGCCGGCAACCAACACCTTGGCGAGGTAGTAGGCCGTGTCGGGGCTAAGCTGGCCGGCGGAGAGCGCGGTCTGCAATGCCTGGCCGGCTTCATTCAGACGTCCGTTCTTATAATACACCCAACCCAAGGTCGAGAAGGCCTCGGCCTGCTTGGGATACTGGCGGACGTTCATCTCGGCATACTCTACGGCCTTGCGTTGCTTGGCCGGGTCTTGTTCGGCCAAGGCCAAAGCCAGGTTGTTACTGGCGGCGAAGCTGGAAGGCGACTGGACCAGGGCCGCCTCGAATTGGCTCTCGGCCGCCGCATAGTCCTTCAACAGCAGATCGATCACGCCCAGAACCAGCTTGGCTTCCAAGGCGTCGGGCTTGAGCGCCAGCGCCGCATCCGCGTACTTGCGGGCCACGTCGAACTGGCTCGTTTGGGCCGCCCATTGTGCGGCAGCCATCTGCGTGGCGAAGTCCTTGGGGGCGTCCTTCAAGGCCGCATCCATCCACTGCGTCGCGCGGTCGTGGTCGCCGGCGGCCTCGTAGAGCAGGGCCAACGTGGCCTGCGGCGTCAACACCTTCGGATCGAGATCTTTGGCGGCCTTCAACTCTTCCAGCGACTTGGCGTAATCCTTTTGCTGGAACAGTGCCCCAGCCAGCCGTTGGTGGGCTACCGCACTGTTCTTGTCCAGCGACAACCAATTCTCCAGATACTTCTTCGCGGTCGCAAAATCGCCGCGGGCCTCGGCGACAGCGGCCAAACCGGAATCGGTCGCGGTCAGCAGGGCCTTCTTCCGCACCGGGCTCTTTTCGAACTGATCCAACAAGCTCTTGGCGTAGGTCAGCAGGAGATCGGCTTCGGTGACGCGGCGATCTTGAATCGCAACCGTGGCGAGGATTACGTAGGCCTCGGGATCGGCCGGCTCTTCCAGCACGGCACGCTCCAAGGACATCCGGGCATCCACCGGGCGGTTTACCTGAGCATACAGGTTTGCCATCAGCACTTGGGCCGGAGCCAGATCACGATTCTTGGCGACGGCGGCCTTCAACGACGCCAGCGCGCCGTCGAAATCCATGCCCTTGAACTTGGCGATGGCATCGGTGATTTCCGGGGGCTGGGCGGCAGCAGCCGCACCGCCGGGGGCCGGAGTGGACATGATGGGCTCTGCGCGGGCCGATCCCACCATGTTTCCGACGAGCGCGAGCGAGCCCAGGAGCATTGCTAACCGAGCGGACCAGACTTTCATAACACTATTCCCTCGTAAGCGGACAATGGAAATGTAAACCCCCAAATTGAAGGGGTACTGGGGTTAATATTAGGACTCCACAGATGTTTAGCTCTCAAAAAGCGGTCTGTCTACCAAAAAGTGGTTGGTCTACGAAAAAACGATGGGGATTACTGGGTAGGCCTAGAGGTAGGTCAGTATTCCGCTCAAAAATGACCGGCGGAAATATCGGGAAAAGTGCAAAAAAAGAATTTGCTGACCGCCCCGGCCCGGCTGCTCGATCGGCAGCATTGCCAACTTCCTGCTTACCACTTCCTAGCATTTCGTACCGGCAACATGGCAGGCCTTACACCAATTGAGTTTACGCGAATCGCCGGGAATGGCAAGCAAAAAAATCAGTTCCCATAATTTATAACAATGGTCGAGTTACGGTAATAGCTGCTCATTCGGGGTGAACAGAATAACTCGGAGGAGTTGTTTTGCGAGGGAGGCCTATGCTACGATCCGCCCTGAGCTGGGAAAACCCAGCGGAAACGGCAAGGTCACCGATTCTACGGTAGCGACGGCGCCGATTGCGCCGCAAAAAAGCAATGCAATGGACGCGGGGCGCCGTAGGATGGTTTCGGGTAAGAAAACGGCGGTCGCTTTGCAGGACGTTCCATGGTATCAAGGACCGCCCGCAGATGAGGAATCCGTATCCTGGGCCTCGTGATAGTCCTGCTCGGTGTTGACTGCCCAGATGTTGGATTTGTCGGTGCGGCCGGCACGGATGTTGTCTACCGCAGTCATCGCAGTGAGCATCGAATGGTCCTGGTTGTTGTAGCGGTGCATGCCGTTGCGGCCGACCAGGAACAGGTTGGTGAATCGGTCCAGCCACGCCTGCAACTCGCCAAAACGGTCGTACGAGCCGAAATAGGCGGGGTAGGTCTTGGGCATCCGCAACACCGTATGGTCGCGGACACTCGCTTTTTCGATGATACCGATCTTCGCCAGCTCGTCGATTGCCAGGGCTGCCATCTCGGCGTCGCCGAGTTTCCACAAGTGGTCGCCCTCATAGCAGAAATACTCCAGCCCGATCCAGACCTTGCTCGGGTCGGCCACCATGTAGGGGCTCCAGTTATTGAAGATCTGCAGACGGCCGACGAGCACGTCGGGTTCCTGGATATAGATCCAGTTGTCGGCGATCAGCTTTTGTCCGGGAATCACATCGTCGCGGATCTTCAAGTTGTCGACCAGTACGCCCACCGTGATAAAATCGCGGTACACCAGTCCTTCGCTGATCTGACGGATGTCGGCCGGGACCGGCGCGTCCACCGCCCGCACCAGTTCCTGGACGGGCATCGTCGAGAACACGTAATCGGCCTCGAAAACCTGTTCGCGGCCAGTGGCGCGGTCCTGCGCGACGACGGCCCAGACGCGATTTTTCTCGACGTGCAAGCGTTGGACTCGCATGTTCAAGAGCACTTCACCCCCCATCTGCCGCACTCGCTCGGTACAGGCCTCCCACATTTGTCCAGGGCCGTATTTGGGGTAGAGAAACTGTTCGACGAGCGATGTTTCAACCTTCTTCTGGGCGACGTCCGATTTTTTCCGGAAGGGGCGGGTCAGAGCATGCGTCAATGCTTTGGCGACCGAAAGCCCTTTGATCCGCTGGGCCCCCCAACTGGCGCTGATCTGATCGCAGGGCACGCCCCAGACCTTTTCGGTATACGATTTAAAGAACGTCAGGTACAGTTCCCGGCCGAAGCGGTTGATGAAAAACTGCTCCAGGTTCCGCTCGTCGCGTATGGGCAGCAGCCGGGCTTTGATGTAGCTGACGCCAATCCGCGCCATCCTCGGCAGACCCAGGTTGACGATGGTGGACTTATTCAATCCGATGGGGTAGTCGAAGAATTTGCGGAGGTAGTAGATCCGACTCTTCCGCTGCCGCAGGAGCATCACGGCGTCGGTTTTTGTCGGATCGGGGCCGCCCTGGGCGGGGTACAGCGAGTGTTGCCGGCCTTGGTAGCTCAAGGCCAACTGGGAGTTGTCCGACTGTTCCAGCGGCAACAGCTCCGCCCACCACTTCATCACCCGGTCCGATTTGGAAAAGAAACGGTGGCCGCCGAGGTCGATGCGGTTGCCTTTGTAGTTGACGGTGCGGGAGATCCCGCCCACGATGTCGTCCTGTTCCAGAACGACAGGCTGGATCGAGGTGCGCGTTAGTAGTTCATAAGCGGCAGTCAGCCCCGCTGGGCCGGCCCCGATTACCACCGCGCGTTGATCGCCCATGGGCACTCCTGCGGACTGCGCCGATTAGGGTACTGAGGATCTTCGCGTATTGGTCTGTCGACCCGAGAAAGCCAGCGTTGCGACCGTTTCCAGTACCATGTGTGTCGATCTAAGTCCATAAAAAATCCCCACTTGCGAAAACGCAGATGGGGACCGGTAGTGGACAGGGGCGGAGTTGAACCGCCGACACGCGGATTTTCAGTCCGCTGCTCTACCAGCTGAGCTACCTGTCCTAATATTTTGTGTCATAACGACTTGCGACGCAAATTTGTAACTCGCCAATCTCCGTTTTACATCCCATGCACTAAAAGCGGTGTTAAGCTCAACCTCGCCCGACCGACCCGGCAAGGTCTGACGTTGGTCCTGCCACCAACGGGAGAGCTGATCACGGAACGCAATTCTACCAAACGGTCAGCGGCCCGCAAGAAGGCAAACCCGATGAAACCCCGCCAAGCCTCGCCCTGGCTTCCGCTCCGGCTCTCAGCGATTCGATGGCTTACCAATCGGCTCGCGATAGGGGTTGTGGCTGTGATCGAGATCCCAGATGCCTCTGAATCGCCTCCGCTGCTTGCCGGGCATCAAGCATACGGCGTGGTTGCCGTGGTCGATCGCTTCGCGGACTCTGCCGCGCCAGGTCGAGGCGAGGGGAGGGGTATCGTATATTAACCGAAGACGGAGTCGTCGGGTATGCAATCCCATGGGTGAGCACTCCATGCCAGAGCAGAATCGCAAACGTTGGGTGGCGGCAATGATCGTCTGCGGGCTGCTCGCCGGGACCGTGGGAATCGTCTTTGGCCAGGCGATCCACTTCGATTTTGTGAATCTGGATGACCCCCTGTATGTCTCCGACAACCCGCATGTAGTCCACGGCTTGTCGGACCGGGAAATCGCCTGGTCCTGCGCTCACCTCCGCGGCGGCCAATGGTTGCCCTTGGTGTGGGTCTCCTACATGGTCGACAGCCAGTGCTACGGGTTGTGGCCGGGGGGATACCATCTGACCAACGTCTTGCTTCATGCTCTGACGGCGATGCTCCTGTTCCTGGTGCTGCGGCGAATGACCCGTACACTCTGGCCTGGCGCGATCGTGGCGACGGTGTTTGCAATCCATCCGCTGCGAGCGGAGTCGGTGGCCTGGATCACCGAGCGCAAGGACATGCTCAGCGGGCTGTTCTTCATGCTCACCTTGGCAGCGTACGTCGGTTATACCCGACGTCCATTCTCGCTGTTCCGCTACCTGACGGTGATGGCCTGTTTTGTCCTGGGCCTAATGGCCAAGCCGATGTTAGCCACCTTGCCGTTTGTCCTGTTGCTGTTGGATTATTGGCCGCTGGAGCGTCTACGGCCAATGCCGGGTGCGCTTCGTAGTCGACGTTGGGGCGAGGCGTTCCGGCTACTGCTGGAGAAACTGCCGCTTTTGACGTTGTCGGCGATCGCCTGCGGCCTGACCGTGGCGGGCTCCCGGGAAGGGATGGCGTCGCTCACGGAAGTACCGTGGGGTCTGCGGATCGCCAATGTGCCGATATCCTACGTCGCCTACCTGGGGCAGGTGTTCTGGCCCCGTGGGCTGGCAGTTCCTTATCCCTTTCCGAAGGAAGGTTATCCGTGTTGGGAGGTGGTCGGCGCGGTGCTGTTGCTGGTGGCGATATCAACGGCGGCGATACTGCTGCGAAAAAGGCATCCCTATCTGCTGGTAGGCTGGCTATGGTACTTGGGAATGCTGATACCGGTGATCGGCCTGATGCAGGCCGGTGAACAGAGCCGGGCGGATCGGTTCACGTATCTGTCGCAGATCGGCATTTACCTCGGCTTGGCGTGGAGTGGCATGTATGTTTGTGGACGATGGCCCGCAGTTCGTTGGCCGGTCTGCCTGGCCAGCGGTCTGGTGCTCGTCAGCCTTGCGGCGTGTGCACGACGCCAGACGAGCTATTGGCGCGACAGCGAGACCCTCTGGACGCACACCTTTCTCTGCAATTGCCAAAACGCAACCGCCCACGAAAACCTGGCGAAGGCCTTATCGCACATGGGCCGTTCTGCGGAAGCCCTCGGACACTATCAACAGGCGGTACGGATCAAGCCCGGCTTCGCCGAGGCTCACTACCACTGGGGCGTCGCTTTGGACGACCTCGGGCGGTTGAGCGAAGCCGTCGGGCACTTCGAGGAGGCGGTCCGGCTGAAGCCCCGTGACGCCGAAGCTCACAACGCTCTGGGCAGCACCCTCGCCAGGCTTGGACGCACGTCCGAGGCCATGGAACAGTATCAGCAGGCGCTGCAAATCGAGCCTCAGCACTACGCCGCCCACAACAATCTTGCCAACACGCTCTCGAATGCCGGCCGCCTTTCCGAGGCCGTCGAACAGCTTCGGGACGCGGTGCGGATCAGGCCCGATTTTGCTGAGGCCTACATCAATTTGGGCGGTGCTTTGGCCGATTCCGGCCGGCACGCGGAGGCCATCGAAAACTACCAACAGGCACTCCACCTCAAGCCGGACTTCGCCTCGGCCCATTACAACCTGGGCAATTCCCTCTTCTGCCTCGCCCGCCTCCCGGAGGCGATTGACCACTATCGGCGAGCGGCAGAAATAAACCCCGATCATGTCGGAGCCCACAACAACTGGGGCAACGCCCTGCTGCGATTAGGCCGACCGAGCGAAGCCGTCGAGCAATACCAGCAAGCGATACGGATCAAGCCCGAGTTTGCCCAAGCACACATGAGCCTGAGCTTTGCCCTGGCGGGAATCGGCCGCTTCCGCGAGGCGATTGAGCACGGCCAGCAGGCCGCGCGGCTGATGCCTGACCATCCCAAAATCAGTCGGTTTCTGGCATGGCTCCTGGCCACTCACGAAGCGGCGGAAGGCGGCGACCCGGCCCGGGCCGTGGAACTCGCCGAACACGCCTGTGCACAGACCGGCCGACGGGATGCCGAGTGCCTCGACGCTCTGGCCGCCGCCTATGCCGCGGCGAGTCGGTTCGACGAAGCGCTGGCCACCGCCCAAGAGGCCCGACGTCTGGCGGAAGCCGCTGGCCAGCGGCGCCACGCGGAGGCGATTCAGATGCGGTTAGAACTCTATCGCGACCACAAGCCCTACCGCGAGCCGGCGGGCACGTCATCGAATCGCTGAAAGCTGGGGTGTCCGAAGCCTGCTAGTTGGCGATTTTAACCGTTTCATGACGACAAATCGCCAGTCATACTTGAGTGTGTGAGATCTGCGGGTTCGCTCTTTCCGGATCAACCATTCGGGTGAGTGGGGAGGGCATTGCAGCGGTCCCGGAAAAAGGGGCCGGTTTCCTGGGGGGAAAATGTTTCGCGACAAGAAAGTGGTCGTGGTGATGCCGGCCTACAATTCGGCGTCCACTCTGAAACGCACCTACGACGAGGTCGTGGCCGAGGGCATCGTCGATCTGGTGGTCGTGGTCGACGACGCCAGCCAGGACGACACAACCGCCGTCGCCCAAACGCTTCCCAACACCTTGGTCCACGTCCATCCGATCAACCGGGGCTACGGTGCAAATCAGAAAACCTGTTATCGACTGGCGCTGGAGGCCGGCGCCGATATCGTGATCATGCTCCACCCGGACTACCAATACACACCGCGATTGATTCCGGCCATGGCGTCGATGATCGGGACCGGCTTATACCCGTGTGTGCTCGCCTCGCGGATCCTCGGCGGCCGGGCCGTTCAGGGTGGCATGCCGCGCTGGAAATATATCAGCAATCGCTTCTTGACGCTCGTGGAGAATGCGATCCTCGGCGCCAAACTCTCGGAGTACCACACCGGCTACCGCGCGTTTTCTGGTGAACTGCTGCGACGCCTGCGTCTGGACCTTTGCTCGGACGATTTCGTCTTCGACAATCAGGTCCTGGCACAGATCCTCTGGCAGGGCCAGATGATCGCCGAGGTAAGTTGCCCAACCCGCTACGCGGCCGAATCCTCGTCGATCAACCTGCGGCGCAGCATCCGCTACGGCCTCGGATGCTTACGAACCGCAATGACCTATCGCCTGGCGAAAATGCGGCTTCTCTCACCGCCGATGTTCTCTCGCGATCCAGCGGCATGAATCCGCGTCAAAAGAGCCGGCAGCACCAGTGGAGCAACAGCACTGCAACCACCAAGGCCGATGGCAGGAGCACGAAAACCCCGAACGGACCGAGCAGCGATACTGCTTCGTCGACAGCCGCCGGGAGCGTCCCGCCCACACCTGCGGCCACCGCGTGCTCCGCGTTGGAGGGCTGGTTGACGCTCTCGCGGTCCGGCGATTGGGAAATATCCGAGGGAACGTCCGGCGGAGTGTCGCTGGGCAAAAAGGTCGTCCGTGCCGTGTCGGCCGGAAGCTGTTTCTTGCCCCGCCGGGCGCGACGGCCGGCTTTCTCCACGTCTTGCCCGAGTCCCGCGGCGGTGACCGCGGCCCCGGTCCAAGGCGCCAGACGGGCAACCACCGCGGCGGCGGTGGGAATCCGTTGGGCCGGGTCCTTGGCCATCATGTCGGCAATTACCTCGACGATCTCGACGCTCAGGTCCGCGTTGTGCTTCCGCGGATCCAGCGGCCGCAGATCGCAATGCGCGCGGGCCTTGTCGCTCACGGATCCGCCCGTGAAGGGCACCTTGCCGGTGACGGCGTAGTACAACGTGCATCCGAGCGAATAGATGTCCCAAGCCGGCTGCGGATCGCAGGGATTTTTGATGTGGTCGGGCGCAAGGTAGTCGGCCGTACCGACGATCTTGCCGTAGCGCGGATCGTCTTCTCCCTTGGCCTCGAGCGGCCAGGCCAGGCCCAGATCGGAGAGTTTGGCCTGCCCGTCGGGCGTGACCAGGATGTTGCCCGGCTTGACGTCGCGATGGACAATCCCCTGCTGATGGGCATGTTCGAGGCCCCTCGCTACCTGGGATATCACCCGCGCCGCGGCCTGCTCGCTCAGTGGGCCGTTGCGGCGGACCAATTTCCGCAAGTCGCTGCCGGGCACGAATTCGGTCACCAGGTAGTGCACGTTGCCGTCGTGGCCATGGTCCAGCGCGCGGACCAGGTGCGGATCGTCCAACCGCGACTGGGCCTCGACCTCGCGTTTGAAGGTGGCGATGGCCTCGGGCGTCGATCGGCTCAGCGGAAGCACTTTCACGGCCACGATCTGGCCGGTGGTTTCGTGGCGGGCCTTGAACACCTGCCCCATGCCGCCCTGGCCGAGCGAATCCACGATCGCATAGGGACCGAGGTTGAACTTGGTGCGGCCTTCCAGCAATTGCTGGGCCTGCCAATGATTGACGCACCCCTGTTCGACTAATTTCTCGGCCAATTGCCGATCACTGACAAGGACGTCCGATTGATCCTTGTCGAACCAGCGCAGCGCGGCCAGCGCCTCATCGACCTCGTTCTGGGTCAATAGGCCGCTGGCCAAGGCACAGCGTTGAAAGGCGGAGGCAGGACTCGTCGGATCCACAGTGCAAAATCTCATTCGGGGATGATCGCGCAGAGAGTGCGGCAACCCAAGTGTCAGGCTAGCTTATTGCCGTCCAAGCGCCAAGTGGCGAAGCGGAAGGCGTACGGGTGGCACGCCCAGAACGAAGTGATGGGCGTGGTGGGGCCATGAAACCACGCCCTTCGCTTCGCTCAGGGACGTGCCACCCCCGCCGATGGCGTTTCCGCGATTTCCGACTTCACCACTTCTGCCTCTAGCCCTCCTCCACCACTCCCAGCGCGCGCCAACTCGGCGGAACCGCCGCTTGCAACTCGATCCGCTCGTGACGCACCGGATGATCGAATGCCACGCGGCGGGCGTGCAGGGCAATCCCGTGGCCAAACGCGCGGTGACTGCCATATTTGGCATCACCCACGATCGGGTGGTGGCGGTGGGCCAACTGTACGCGGATCTGGTGTTTCCGACCGGTTTCCAACTCCAGTTCCAGCAGCGTGGCGTCGTCGAGCACGTCCTTGCGGCGATACGAGAGCCGCGCCTGCCGCGCGTCCGCCACCAGCGGGTTAACGACGCACATCCGCTTGGAAGGCTCGTCGTGTAAAACCCAGTCGATACACTCATCCACCGGTGGCTCCACGATCCCTTCCACGATTGCCCAGTAGGTCTTTTCCACGGTCCGCGCGCGAAATTGTTCGGTCAGCCGCGCGGCGGCCTTCGAGGTCCGCGCAAACAGGACCACGCCCGTCACCGGGGAATCTAACCGGCTCACTACGCCCAGATAGACGTTGCCCGGCTTGTGGTACCGCTCTTTAATATATTGCTTGGCGATCGTCCAAAGTGTGGGGCGTCCACCCGGCGTGCCCATCGTGGGCAGTCCGGCCGGCTTGAAAACCGCCAAAACGTGATTGTCTTCGTAGAGGACCGTTAATCGGACGGGCGACATGGCGAACTTCGCTGGCGTTGGGACCTGCATATAGAACGGAATTTATTCCGTTTTTCGGACAAAGACAAGCCAACGGAATGAATTCCGTTCTACGAAGCGGGGTCGGCTATGCTTCAGCATAACGTCGGCGTTTCCGTTATGCTAAAGCATAACCTACTTCTTTCTCTGCCAATCGTCAGTTGGTATCCGAAACCATGCTTCCATCGAATCCCTTGCCGAGACTGATTCTCGCCAGCCGCTCGCCGCGGCGCCGTGAACTGCTCGCGGAGGCCGGCTATGTGTTCGAGGTGTGTCCGCCGGCCGAAACCGCGGAATGCGGGCTTTGCAGTGGGGAGAACCCGGCGCAATTGGTCGCCCGGCTGGCCTATCAGAAAGCGGCCGACGTGGCGCGGCGGTTTCAGTCGGCCTTGGTTCTCGGCTGCGACACGATCGCCGAGTGCGATGGCCAGATCCTGGGTAAACCGACCGACGAGGAGCACGCCCGGCGGATGCTGGAAATGTTGAGTGGCCGCGAACATCGGGTGTTCAGCGGGCTGTGTTTGTGGAAATTGCCTGGCGGCGAGCCCAAGATCCGCGTGGCGATTACCCGTCTGCGCATGGATCCACTCACTCAACCGCAACTCGATGACTACTTGTCCAGCGGCCAATGGCAAGGCAAAGCGGGGGCTTTCGGTTACCAGGATCGTTTAGGTTGGGTACACGTTATCGAGGGGAGCGAGTCCAACGTGGTCGGTTTGCCGATGGAACTGCTCGGCGACTTGATCGCGGAGTTGTCGGGGGCTTGAGCGGGCGCAGTGGAGAGTGCGAGAGGATCAACCGACGGGAACGGTGGGTATCGGCACGCCGGTGATCCTCGGTTATCAAACCCCCCATAGAACAGGATGAAGATGTCTGGTGCCTGATATACGGGCAGTCAGCCGAGCAACGCTTCCGCGGGTGAGAGCGAATTCCGAGTGCCCAAAAGTTACCGCTTGCCAAGTCGGGTCATGTCTTCTAAGATATTATGTTGTAGAAGGTTACGGCTCATTTGTGGCGGTTGTCACGAGGTCGCCGGGTAAGCTGCGAGCCGTGGTGCGAGGGCCTTGCGGCCACAACCGAAAGGGATCGGTACGGCGCTTGCTAGTAGGTGGTGGTGGTCCGGTAGCCGGCATGCCCGACCGGGCACGGTTCCAGCAGGAAAGTCGGCCACTCCGGAGGAATAACAACCTAATTCAGCTATGAGAGGCAATGCCATGGACGGATTGAAATCGCGGCCAGCGCGGGCAATCGCGGCATTATGGTTAGCCCTAAGCGTTGGTGCGGTGGGACTCTGCCTCGCTGCGCCACCCAGCGGCGGAGGAAGCAATCTCACGCAATTTGCCTCGACTGACGGCGGTGAACAGGCCGACCAGTTGGCCGACAACGTTTTTCTCTGGGCCGAGCGGTCCACCTTGCAGCGACTGTCCAACGCGAGGGAACTGCTCGATAGCGGACGCTATGGCGAGGCCGTTCGTTACCTGGGAGCGATTCTGGAGTCGCCCGAGGATTACTTCGTTCAGTCTCCGGGCAGGCAGCAGATCTACCACAGCCTGAAAGCGGAAGCCAATGCCCTGATTGGAGGCATGTCGGGCAAAGGACGTGAATCGTATGAATTGCAGTACGGGGCCCAGTCGCGGCGGGCGTTGAACCAGGCGGTGCAGTCGGGTAATCCTTTGGAATTGGCCGAGGTTTCCCGGCAATTTTTTCACACCGAGGCCGGCTATCAGGCGACGCTGCTACTGGGACTGAACGACCTGGATCACGGCCGCCCCCTGGCGGCCGCGTTGACCCTCAAACGGCTTCGCGACTGCTGCCCCAGTGCGGATCGTTTCGAGCCGGTGTTGTCGCTGGCCGTGGCCACGGGTTGGTACCAGGCGGGCATGCTGGAAAAGGCGCGGCTGGCGCTGGCCGATTTGAAGCAACGGCGGGGGACGAAGGGCATTGTCGTCGGCCAGCGGGAGGTGCCGTTGTACGGCGACAAGACCGATCCTGTAACGTGGTTGGCGCAATGGGTGGGCCCGCCGCGGCAGGCCCCATCGACCAAGGATGACAATTGGCAAATGTTCGGTGGCAATCCCGCGCACAACCTGTCCACCGCGGCCAGCGCGCCGTTGTTGAACATGCGTTGGCGGGTGCCGATCACCGACGATCCGCTCGTCGAGGGCTATCTTCGCCAGATCCGCCAGGCCTATCACGAGCAAGGGGCTTCGGACGCTCCCTGTCTGCATCCCTTGGCGGTCGATAACGTCGTATTGTTGCGGACCCTGCGGAACTTGCTGGCAGTCGATTTTCTCAGCGGCAAACGCCTCTGGGAAGAGCCCGTCGACGACCAACTGGAAACTCTGCTGGCGGGCAGCGGCGACGGAGGAATCCAGCAAATGCCGCAACTGCAAGTCGGCTTGGGTCAGCGGATCTGGGACGACTTGACCTACGGCACGCTCAGCAGCGACGGCCGCTACGTGTTCAGCATCGAAGACCTTGCCTTCGGCGCGGGCCTGCCGTTGTCGCGGCACGTGATCATCAACGGACAACGGCAAACAGACCCCTCGGAGGCCAAACCCTATAACCGGCTCACGGCCCACGACATTCACACGGGGAAGCTGAAGTGGCACATCGGCGGAGCGCCGGACCAGTTTGCCCTGCGGCAGGCCGACGTGTTCTTTCTCGGTCCGCCGCTGCCGCTGTCGGGCCGGCTCTACGTGCTCGGCGAAACCAAGGGGGAAATCCGCCTGCTGGCGTTGGATGCCGACAACGGCGACTTGCTCTGGTCGCAGCAAATGGCGATCGTGGAGCAAAACGTATTCAGCGACCCGTTTCGGCGGCTTTCGGGGGTCACGCCTTCCTATGCCGACGGGATCCTCGTCTGTCCGACCTCGGCCGGAGCCTTGGTGGCCGTCGAATTGACCACCCGGTCGCTGTTATGGGGCTACCGCTACAATCGCAGCCAAGAGGCGATCCAGAACGCCAGCAATCTGGCGATGCGGATGGCGATGATGCGCAGCAACGAACCGTCCGAGCACTGGGCCGATTCCGGCGCCACGGTGGTCGACGGAAAGGTGCTCATCAGCCCGCTGGAGTCGGAGGAGATCCTCTGCCTCAACCTGGTCGACGGGAAACTGCTTTGGAAACAGCCGCGGCAGGAGGACCTCTACCTGGCCTGCGTCGATCAGGGCCGCCTGGTGCTGGTCGGGCATCAGCAACTGCGCTTCCTGAACCTCTCCAACGGTGAGCCGGCCTTGGAAGGCCGCACCGTCGCGCTGCCCGAAGGAACCGTCCCCAGCGGACGGGGTTTCCTGGGCGGGCATACCTACTACTTGCCTTTGAGCAGCGGGGAAGTCGTGGCCGTGGACCTCTCGCAGGGAAGCATTGTCCACGTTTCCAAACCGCGGGAAGGCGATATCCCGGGCAATTTGATCTGCTACAAGGGACGCGTCATTTCCCAGGGGACCGAGGCGGTGGAGAGCTTCTACCAGTTGGATGCCTTGCGCGACGAAGTCGCGCGCCGGCTGGCTGCCAACGCCAACGACGCGGAAGCGTTGTCGCTACGCGGCGAACTGCTCTCCGACGAGGGAAAACGCGACGAAGCGATCATCAGCTTCCGCCGTTCCTACGAATTGGCCCACGATCCCCGCACCCGGGAGTTGTTGCGCGACGCGCTGCTGGAAGGGCTGCGCAAGGAGTTTACGGCGCATCGCGACCGGGCCGCCGAAATCGAGCGGCTGTTGGAGAATCCCCAGGAGCGCGGCACCTTCTTGCGGCTCATGGCCTACGGCCTGCAGCAGTCAGGGCACTGGGAAGAGTCGTTGGACAACTACCAGAAGCTGATCGAGCTGGACCTCAAGTACCGGCGGTTGGAACCCATCAGCCGCGCCGGCGAGGTACGCCGCGATCGCTGGGTGCAAAGCCAGTTGGGCCAGATGCGCCGGGCCAATCCGCGGGCGGCCGCCGCGGTCGATCGCGTCGTCACCGAGCGGCTCAAGGAAGCCCAGGAAACCGGAAGTATGGAAGCCTTGCGGCGATTCCTGGAGTATTTCGGTTCGCAACCCGGCGCCGAGCGAGCGCGGCAGATCCTTATCCGCCGCTCGGTCGATGCGGGACGCTATCTGGATGCGGAGCTGCTGCTGCGGCAGAAGCAGGCCCGCGACGATCGCCTCCGCAGCGGCGCGGCGGTCGCCGAGATGGCCGCGTTGTTGCGGGAAGCAAAGCGGCCGGAGATCGCGGCAGTTCTTTACCGGCGCCTCGCCACCGAGTTTGCCGGCGTGGTCTGCGGCGATGGCAAGACCGGCCGCCAGTTGGTCGACGCACTGGGAGCGGACGACGTGGTGGCGCAACAAGTGAACCGCGAAGATCCCTGGCCCACGGGGCGGGTCACCTCGGCGCACGGCCCCGTGGACCACGGCTCGATGCCTAATTTTGGGCGAATGACCGTCGATTTCCGCGACGGCCGCGCGCCTTTCTTCAGCGAGACGACGATTCAGTACGACCAGAACCGTGATCTATTGCTGGCTCACGACGGCTATGGCAAGGTCCGCTGGTCGTTGCGGCTGGGCGAACGCCGGCAACGGTTTTTCGGCGTCAATCGCGAGCTGACCTTCGCCAGCGCCTGTGGCAATTTCCTGGTGCTGGGCGTGGACTCGAAACTTTTGGCCATCGACGCCCTGGGGCTGGCCAACGCCGCTTCGCCGCGGGTTCTCTGGACCCAGGACCTGGCCGATGCGGGTATGACCGCGTCGCGGCCGCGGCGGATCGCCAATGTGCCGATTCCCAATTTCGGCATGAACCAGTTCGTGATCCCGCGCGGCATCGGCATGTTGCCCACGACGCTGCGTCCCGTGACCGAGGACTATCTTTGCGTGCAGCGCTGGCGCGATTGCATGGCGCTGAACCCGGGGGACGGCCAGACGCTTTGGGTTCGCCATGAGGTGCCGCCGGGGAGCACGATCTTCGGTGACCGGCAGTTCGTGTTCATCGTTCCGCCCGACGGGAACGAGGCCATGGTGCTCAACGCCCTCGACGGCTCGCTGGTGGATCGCCGCAAGATTCCGCCGGTCGAGCAATGGCTGGTCACGGAACGCCACGAACCGGTATTTCTCGGCCGCGACCTGCTGCTGCGGACCAACCGCGCCGACGAGATCGAGATCGTGCGGTTCGATCCTTGGCTCGGGCGCAACGTCTGGAAGCCGCAGAGCTTCGACGTGCATTCCAAGTGGTGCATGGTCGGTGATGAGGCCGTCGCGGTGCTCGAACCCAAGGGGCGGTTCGTGATGTTGGATGTCCGCGACGGCCGCGTCTGTGTCGACGCCAAGGTCGAACCCGAACCCGCGCTGGCCGATATTTACGCGATGGCCATGGGCGATCAGTATATCCTGGTCACCAACCGGCAGCCCAACGCCCGCAACGATCAAGATTCGATCCAACCTCTGCCCGGCGCGTCGCACAAGCCGGTGGCCAACGGGTTGGTGTACGGTTTCGATCGCAAGGGGAAGATGCTTTGGCCGGCGCCGGTGAAGGTGGAGAACACGCACCTGGTGGTGGATCAGCCCGATCGGCTGCCGATCGTGACTTTCGCTTGCATGGCATATCACCGCCGCGGGGCCACGGGCGGTTATACCTGTCCTATTCTGTGCATCGACAAGCGTACCGGGCACGTGGTCTATCGCCAGCGGATTCCCGCGACGCCTTCGGCTTTGGATATCAGCGGCGACGCGGAAAAACATACGGTGCAGTTACGGATGCAAACCGCCATCACCTTGACCTTCACCGACAAGCCTTGGACCGCGGAGGACAAGGCGGCCGCTGAGGCGGACGACGCGTCCGGCTTCTGGTCGAAGCTCATGCAGGCGATCATGGATTCGAGTCGAGCGGGCGGCAAGGAGGCGCGGCCGAAGTGAAGCACCGCATGCCCTGGGGACGGATTGTGCTGGCCGTGGCGGCGGTCTACCCGCTTGGCGCGCGGGGGGAGAATCCGCGCAATCCGGAAGTCCAGCGGATCGTGACGCGGGGTTTGGAATGGCTGGCCGCGCATCAATCGCGGGTGGGCCATTGGGCGGCCAACGAGAGCCGTTATCCGGTCGCCATGACCGGGATGGCGGGGATCGCTTTCCTGGCCGAGGGGTCGACCACCACGCAAGGCCGCTACGCCGCGACCATCCGCCGCACGGTGGACTATCTGGTCAGCCATAGCCGGCCCAACGGCCTGATCGGCGACCCGCTCCGCGATGATCGCTACACCTATGGTCATGGTTTCGCGATGCTATTTCTTTCCCAGGTTTTGGGCGAAGAGGAGGACGTCGAACGGCGCAAGCAATTAGTGGACGTGCTCACCCGCGCCGTCACGTTCACCGGCCAGGCGCAGACCGAAGCCGGCGGCTGGGGCTACGTCAGCGCCAAAGACGGCCAGGGGTTCGACGAGGGCTCCACCACCATCACCCAAGTCCAGGGACTTCGCGGCTGCCGCAACGCCGGCATCCCGGTTCCCAAGGAGATCATCGACAAGGCCATCCGCTATATCCGCAACTGCACCACCGCGGATGGCGGCGTGCAGTACAATTCCCGCGGCGGCGGCCCGCGGCAGGCGATTACCGCCGCGGCCATCGCCTGCCTGTTCAACGCCGGGGACTACGACAGCAAGTACGTTCCCAAGTTGCTGGACTATTGCCGGCGGAACCTCAACAACCTCTCCAATTCGGGCTTCGGGCATTGGCACTACGCCCACTACTACTACGCCCAAGTGCTGTACCGCGAGGGAGGAAAGGCGTGGGAAAAGTATCGTGACGAAATTGCGGCAAAGCTTCTCGGCGAGGCCGGCGCCGACGGCTCGTGGAGCCAAGGCTACATCGGCACGGTCTATACCACGGCCATCAACCTCACCATCCTGCAACTCGAAAACGGCACGTTGCCCATTTATCAACGATGAATCACACCGCCGACCCCGTAGGGTGCGTGCTTGCACGCACGTGATAGGCTGGCGGGAAAACGTGGGTGCAAGCACCCACCCTACGACGTAGAACCGACACCTTGAGGAACGCACCATGACCGAACCGGAATTCACGACGGACCACGTCGCCGCCATCGAGCGGCTCAACTCGGCCCGCGAAAAGATCCTCCAGCAATTGGCGCAGGTCATCGTGGGCCAGGCCCAGGTGATCGAAGAGTTGCTGATCTCGCTTTTCAGCCGCGGGCACTGCCTCCTGGAAGGAGTGCCGGGGTTGGCCAAGACGTTGTTGATCAGCACGCTCAGCCGCACGCTGAACCTCTCCTTCAGCCGCATCCAGTTCACGCCCGACCTGATGCCCACCGACATTACCGGCACCGAGATCATCGAAGAGAACCGCAGCACCGGGGGGCGCGAATTCCGCTTCCTCGAAGGCCCGCTGTTCTCCAACGTGATCTTGGCCGACGAAATCAACCGCACCCCGCCCAAGACCCAGGCGGCGCTGCTGGAATCGATGCAGGAGCGGCAAGTCACCGTGGGGCGGATCCGCCACAAACTTGCCGATCCGTTCTTCGTGCTGGCCACGCAGAACCCCATCGAGCAGGAGGGCACCTACCCTCTGCCGGAAGCCCAGCAGGACCGCTTCATGTTCAAGGTCTTCGTGCGCTACCCGAGCTTCGACGAAGAGTTGGAGATCGCCCGCCGCACCACCACCACCCTGGTCGACACCATCGAGCCGGTGTTGACGGCCGCGGAGATCGTGGACTTGCAGCGGATGGTCCGCGAGGTGCCGGTCTCGGACCACGTGATCCGCTATGCCTTGTCGCTGGTGCGTCAAACGCGGGTGGGCGAGCCCGGCGTGCCCGATTTCGTCGCCGAGCACCTCCGCTGGGGCGCCGGTCCCCGGGCGGTGCAGTTCTTGATTCTGGGGGCCAAGTCGCGGGCCCTGTTGCGCGGCCGGACCCACGTGACCGCCGAAGACGTCCAGGCCCTGGCCAAGCCCGTGCTGCGGCACCGGCTGGTACTGAGTTTCACGGCCGAAAGCGAAGGCCTGCTGGTCGACGATCTGGTCGACCGGCTGCTCGCGGTAACCCCCACCCAGGAAGACGAGTTGACCCGTGATCCACGATTCCAAAAGATTTTTGCATCCTGAAGCGATCAAGCGGATCGCGCGGCTGGAACTGCGGGCGAAGCACGTGGTGGAAGGCTTTTTGGCCGGCATGCACCGCAGCCCCTATTTCGGCCAATCGGTGGAATTCCGCCAGCACCGCCAGTACACCTGGGGCGACGATCTCCGCAACGTGGACTGGAAAGTCTGGGCCCGCCAGGATCGCTACTACGTGAAGCAGTTCGAGGAAGACACCAACCTCCGCTGCGCCTTCCTGGTCGACGTCTCCGGCAGCATGCGCTACGGCACCGGCGCGATGAATAAGTACGAATATGCCGCGACGATCGCCGCGAGCCTGGCCTATCTGGCGCTGCGCCAGCAGGACGCCGTGGGATGCGTGGCCTTCGACGGCGCGGTCCGTACGACGGTCCCCCTGCGGACCCGGCGGAATCATCTCGACGCCGTTATTCAGGCGCTCGAGGTCAGTCCGCCGCGGGAGAAGAGCGATCTTTACCCGGTGCTGCGGCTGGTCGCCGAAACCTATCCCCGCCGCTGCATGATGGTGCTGGTTTCCGACCTGTTGGTGGACCGCGCGGGCCTGTTTCGCGGACTGAAGCTGCTGGGCAGCCGCGGGCACGACGTGCTGGTGTTTCACGTGATGGACGACGACGAGCTCGATTTTCCCTTCAACGGCCCCACGCGTTTCGAGGGGCTGGAGGCCGACGATCGGCTGAGTTGCAACCCGCGGGCGCTGCGCGAGGGCTACCTGGCGGCACTCCACGCGTACCTGGAGGAAGTCCGCCACGGCTGCTCGAAGAATAACGCCGATTACGCCCTGTTGCGGACCAGCCAGCCGCTGGATGCGGCGCTGGCCACCTATCTCAGCAATCGACTCGGAATGCACCACCGCAACTGATTGAGCGCGGCTATGCCAGGTTTTGTTTACTCTCCGTTGCTGTGGGGCCTGCTGGCCGTGGGCCTGCCGGTGTTGATCCACTTGATCAACATGCTGCGCCATCGCCGCGTGCCGTGGGCGGCCATGGAATTCCTCCTGGTGAGCCAGAAAAAGAACCGCACCTGGGTGCTGTTCAAGCAACTGCTGCTGTTGCTGCTGCGGATGGCGATCCTGGCCACGCTGGTGCTGGTCGTGGCCCAGCCGCTGTTGCGCAGCCAATGGGGCCGCTTCCTTGGCGGCATCCGCGTCCATCACGTCGTGCTGCTGGACGACAGCTTCTCGATGTCCGACCGCTGGGCCGGCGGCAGCGCCATGGAAGAGGCCAAGGCGGTGATCCAACTGATCGGCGCCGAGGCCGCGCGGCAGGTCCATCCGCAACAATTCACGCTGCTGCGGTTTTCCCGCGCGGGCCGCGTCGGCCGCAACAGTCAGCCGGACATGCTGCGGGAAACCGTGGACGCGGAGTTTGCCGCCCGGCTCCATGCGACGCTGGCCAAGATCGCGGTCTCGCAAACCGGCGCCGGGCCGCACGACGCGGTGGAATCGGTCGGCCCACTGCTGGGCGAGGGGGACGATGAACACCGCATCGTTTACCTGGTATCGGATTTCCGCGCGCGGCAGTGGGACGATTCCGGCGATTTGCGGAAACAGTTGCTCCAGCTCAACCGGTCGCACGCCGACCTGGAACTGATCAACTGCGTCGACGCCACCCATCAGAATCTGGCCATCGCGTCGCTCGCGCCGGCCGAGGGTACGCGGGCGGCCGGGGTGCCGCTGTTCGTCGAGGTGGCCGTGGAGAACTTCGGGCCCAGCGCGGCGAAAAACGTGGCCGTCACGCTGGAAGAAGACGGCCGCGCGCGGCCCGCGGTGATGATCGAGCAGATCCCCGTCGGCAAGACGGTCAAGGAACGCTTCCTGGTGAATTTTCCCACCGCCGGCCAGCACGTGGTGACCGCGCGGTTGGAGGGCGACGCGGTGGCGGCCGATAATTTCCGCTTCGCGGTGATCGATTTGCCGGCCACGGTCCCCGTGTTGCTGGTGGATGGAGATCCGGATGCTCAAAACGCCCACTTCCTCAGTACGGCCATGGCGCCCGGCGGGTCCGTCCGCACCGGGCTGAGCCCGCGAATCGAAACTCCCCGGTTCCTCAGCCTGAACCCGCTGGGCGGATACCGCGGGATTTACCTCTGCAACTTCGACCGTCTGGACCGCTCGGCTATCGTGGCTTTGGAGGCCTACCTCAACGCGGGCGGCGGGGTGGGCGTATTTTTGGGCGAACGCTGCCAGAGCCGATTCATCAACGACGAGTTGTATCGCGGCGGCCAGGGCTTCTTCCCCTTGCCGCTCGGCAGCCCGGCCGAGTTGCTGGTGGATCGGCTACAGCAGGCGCCGGATCTGAGCGTCGAGGATCACCCCATCTTCCGCATCTTCGCCGGCCAGCGCAATAGCTTCCTCTCCACGGTAACCGTGGAACGTTATTTCTCCGTACCCAAGCAGTGGAAGCCGGTCCAGGATTCCACGACGCGGGTGATCGCCCATTTGCGCAACGGGGCTCCGTTGGCGGTGGAACGCCGTTTTGGCCAGGGACGCGTGGTGGTGTTTCTTACCACGGCGGCCCCGCTCTGGAACAACTGGGCTCGCAACAATCCCAGCTTCGTCATCGCCATGCAGGAGATGCAAGCCTATCTGGCCGGACAGGAAATCGGCGAGGCCGGCCGCCTGGTCGGGGCGCCGCTACGCGTAGAGCTCGATCCGGCGCAATACCAGCCGCAGGTGCGTTTCGTCACACCCCAGGAAAATGCTCTGCCGGCGGCCTCGACCGATGCGGTGCCCACCGCCGCGGGACAGTTGGCGGCCAGCTTGCCGGAGGCCGAGGTGGCCGGGATCTATGAAGCCCAACTGCTCAAGTCGGATGGCGGCCGGGAGACCCGCCGCTATGCGGTCAACGTGGATGCGTCGGAGGGCGACCTGCGCGTCCTGTCGTCGGCGCAACTCGACCACCATCTCTCGGGCGTTCATTACGCGTATGCCCAGGCGGGCAACTACCGGGTGGCCGAAAACGCCATCGCCGGAATCAATCTCAGCCAAAACCTGCTGTATGCCTTGATCGTGCTGTTGATCGCCGAGCAGATGCTGGCCTATTCGGCCAGCTATCATCCGCCGGCGGCCCACCGCTTTGTGGCCAAAGGGGGTGCGCGATGAGCACACCATGGTTGCCCTTGCTGGCCAGCGAAAACCTCACGCGGACGACTTTCGAGTGGGGCCGCATCCAATCCAACAGCGATTGGATTCTGCCCATCGCGGTATGCCTGCTGATCATGGTTTTCGTGCGGCAGATGTACCGCCGCGACGCCCGCGAACTGGGTGGCGCTGCAGGCTGGCTGCTCACCAGCCTGCGGACCCTGGCCTTTTACGGGCTGCTGATCCTGTACCTCCAGCCGCAATGGCGCACGGAGCAGGAGGTGACCCGCAACTCGCGGGTCCTGGTAATGGCCGACACCAGCCTGAGCATGGGATTGAGCGACGTCCCGGGGCCGCACGCTCAGGGCAGCATCAGCCGCGCCCGCGCGGTGGCCGACACGCTGCAAGATTCCGGCTTCCTTCGCCGCCTCCGCGAAACGCACGACGTGGTCGTGTTGCGGTTCGACCAGGAGTTGAGCCGCATCACGTCCTTGGGCAAATTGGGCGCCATTGCCGGCTCGTCCAGCAGTGCCGTCAATCCACGGCCGGACAAGCCAGCCGTGGCACCTCGTAACTCCGACGGCGGCAGCGAACGCAATAAGGCCGGCTCGAAGTCTGCCCGCGCCGACGCCCCCGGCGAGTCGATCGATTGGCTTCGGGCGCTCGCGCCGCGGGGCATCGAGACCCGTCTGGGCCAGGCCCTGCGGCAAGCGATCCACGACGAGCAGAGTTCGCCGTTGGCGGGCATCGTGGTGTTCAGCGACGGCGGTCAGAACGCGGGTGTGGCGCCGGATGCCGCCATCCAGGCTGCCCGCGAGAACAAGGTCCCCGTGTTCGTGGTGGGCGTCGGTTCCGACCGGCAGCCGCAGAGCGTGCGGATCAGCGACCTGGCGGCGCCGCCGCGGGCCTTTCCCGGCGACCGCTACACGGTGACGGGCTATTTGCAGGCGCAAAGGATGGCCGGCCGCGCGGTGAGCGTGCAATTGCTGTCCCGCGAAGGCGGTCGTGAAAACGAGAAAAGCACCGGTCCCGGCCAGGTTGAGGCCACGGAGCACGTTACCCTCGGCGGCGACGGGGAAGTCGTGCCGGTCAAGTTCGAGATCACCCCGGACAAGGTGGGCCGCCGCACGTTGACCCTTCGCGTCGAGACTGCCGTCGGCGAAGGCCGGCCAGGCGACAATCAGCGCGAGGTGGACGTGGAGATTGTCGACCACAAGAACCGCGTGCTGCTGTTTTCCGGCGGCCCCAGCCGCGAGTACCAATTCCTTCGCAGCCTGCTCTTCCGCGATCGTTCGACGACGGTCGACGTGCTGCTGCAAACCGCCCAGCCCGGCATCAGCCAGGACGCGTCCAAGATCCTCGAAAATTTTCCCAGCCGTCGCGAAGAGATGTTTGCGTACGATTGCGTCGTCGCGCTGGATCCCGATTGGCAGGCCCTGGGCGCTGCGCAAATCGACTTGCTGGAAAAATGGGTCGCCGAGCAAGGGGGCGGGCTGATCGTGGCCGGCGGCGCGGTCTTTGCCGGCAAGACCATCAACAGTTGGATCCAGGACCCGCAGATGTCCAAGATTCGCGCGCTGTATCCTGTGGAATTCGAGCGCGCGGTGGCCGTGCTGGACAACAGCACGTTCGTGGCCAAGGAGCCCTGGCCGCTGGACTTCACCCGCGAGGGGATGGAGGCCGAGTATCTCTGGATCGACGATTCCGCGGTGGCCAGCCAGCAGGCATGGCAGTTGTTCCCCGGGATCTATAGCTTCCAAAGCATCCGTGGCCCCAAGCCGTCGGCCACGGTGCTGGCCCGCTTTTCCGATCCTCGCGCGGTCGCGGCCGGGCAGGCGCCGGCGTACTTCGCCTCGCAGTTCTACGGTTCCGGCCGGGTGTTCTACATGGGCAGCGCCGAGATGTGGCGGCTGCGGCGGGTGGAAGAGTCGTACTTCGAGAAGTTCTACACCAAGCTCATTCGCCACGTTTCGCAAGGCCGGCTGCTGCGCGGCTCCAGCCGCGGCGTGCTGCTGGTCGGCCAGGACCAGGGTTACCTGGTCGGCGGCACGGTGCAAATCCGCGCGCAGTTGACCAATTCCCAACTGGAACCGTTGGAAGCCCCCAGCGTGCCGCTCCAGGTGTTCGCGCCCGATCGCATCGCGCAGACCGTCGTGCTGCGTCCGGACCCGAGCCGGGCGGGCACCTTCGCCGGGCATTTTACAGCCAACCACGAAGGCACGTACCGGCTCGAATTGGCAATCCCTGACAGCGACGACCAGCGGCTCACCCGCCGGCTTCAGGTCCGCGTGCCGGACCTGGAACTGGAAAGCCCGCAGCGCAACGACGCCCTGTTGAGCCGGATCGCCAAGCAGACCGGCGGCCGGTACTATGTGGGGCCGGAAGCGGCCGTGGCGGCCGAGGTCCCCGATTCGATCACCCATCGACTCAAGGACTGCACCAAGACCATCATCCTCACGGCCGCCCCCGACCACCAATGGGAGCTGACCTGGATGGGCTGGCTGATGGGTGGCCTGTGCGGCCTGTTATGCCTGGAATGGTTGATCCGACGTCTCTGGAAACTTGCCTGAAGAGTGCGATGACTGCCACGACCACCATGTACCGGCCGCGTTTGGACCCCTCGATTCGGACGTCGTTGGCTGCGCTGCGTCGTCGCATCCGCCGCTACGTTTGGATCGAAGGACTGGCCGCGGCGGTGGCTTGGGTGGGATTGGCCTTCTGGCTGAGCTTGCTGCTGGACTGGTTCTTCGAGCCGCCGCCGCTGGTCCGAGCGGGGCTGCTGGCGGTGATCGGGATCGTGTTGGCGGCCGTGCTGGTGCGGATGATCTTCCGCCGCCTCATGGTGCCGTTGAGCGACGCCAATATGGCGATGCTGATCGAGCGGCGGTTTCCCGGCCTCCAGGAGTCGCTGCTCACGGCGGTCGAGCTGAGTGGGCGGGAATTCGCCGACGAGCCCTGGTTGGGCGCCCTTTTGGATCGCACCTCGGAGCTCGCCGCGGCAGGTCTGCAAGAGGTCGAGTTGGCGCGGATCTTCAACCCCCGGCCGCTGCGCCGCGGGTTGTGCTTGGCCTTGGTGCTGATATCTTCGGGCGTGGCGTTTGCGGCGATCCAACCGCAGGCGGTCGGCACCTGGTGGCGGCGCGTGGTCTGTTTCTCCGACGAGATCTGGCCGCGCCGCACGCGGCTCGCGATCGAAGGTTTCGACCATGGCCGCATCAAGGTTGCCCGCGGCAGCGACGTCGATATCGTGGTCCGCGCCGATACTCACATGCCGGTGGTGCCGCAGGTGGTGCAGGTCCGCTATCGGATCGAGGGAGGCATGGCCGGCCGGGCCTCGATGAACCGCTTGGGCAACGCCAATCCGGCCGTCGAACCCTATCAGGAGTATTCCTACACTTTTCGCAACGTGCTGGCCCCCATCGCGCTGGACGTCTTCGGCGGTGACGACAGCCGGCGGGACTTGCGGATCCAGGTCGTCGACAGCCCCGCGCTGGTGAAAATGACGCTCGATTGCCGCTTTCCAGCGTATACGCGTTTCCCGCCGCGGCAGATGCCGGTGAGCGGCGCGATGCAGCTTCCCGAGGGCACGCAGGTGACGATTCTGGCCCGGGCCAACAAGGACCTGGCCTCCGTCCAGATCGAATCGGCGTTGGAAGAGCAGCCGAGTCCGCCGCAGATCATCGAGTTGCCCAAGAGCGGCGATCGCCGGGAATTTCAGCACACCGTCGCCCCGCTCGATAAGGACCTGACGCTGCTTTTCACGCTGCTGGACGACGACGGCATCCGCAGCCGTGAGCCGGTACGGCTGTCGTTGGCGGCGATCGTCGACGAGCCGCCGCGGCTGGCCGTGCAATTGCTGGGGATCGGCGCGGCCGTTACGCCCAAGGCCCGCCTGCCGGTTGCCGGCCGCGTGACCGACGACTACGGGCTGGCGCGGCTGTGGTACGAGTATGCGGTCGACAAGCAGACGCCGGTGAGGCAGCCTATCGCGCTGGCGCGAGACGGAGTCACCGATTTTGCGCTTGCCGATGCCTTGGATCTGCGGGAGTTGAAGTTGGAGCCGGGCCACAAGTTTCAGTTCGTGATCAAAGCGGCCGACGGCCACAATTTGGGCCGTGGTCCGAACGTCGGTGTGGGCGAGCGGTGGCTCTTGGATGTCGTTACCCCGGAGCAGCTCCGCTCCATGCTGGAATCGCGCGAGCTGGTGCTGCGGCAGCGGTTCGAGGCCATTATCACCGAGGTCGTGGAAACGCGGGACCTGTTGGAACGGATCGATTTCACGCCCGCTGCCGGCACAAGCCCGGGGATTGCAAGCCCCGGGCCTAAGGCGACAACTCCAGCGCGTAGCTCGCCCGCCGAGCCCGGCGACGAGGCCGGCGGCCGCAGCGACAATTCGCCCGAGCGGATCGCCGGGCTGCGGGCCGTGCGCGTGGAACGGGCTTTGCAAAATAGCCGTAAGAATGCCCAGGAAACGCTGGGCGTGGCGGATGCCTTCGAGGAGATCCGTCAACAACTGGTCAACAATCGCATCGACACCGAAGAGCTTATCGAGCGGGTAAAAGGCGGCATCGCCGATCCGCTGCGGGGAATTGCCGCGGAGATGTTCCCCGAACTGGATCGCCGGCTGGATCAACTCCGCGGCACGCTGAGCGACGCACGCTCGGGCCCGCCGAACCGGCAGCGGGCCCGGCAGCAGACCGACGCCATCGTGCTGGCCATGCGGCAGGTGTTGGCGCGAATGCTGGAATTGGAGAGCTTCAACGAGGCGGTGGAACTGTTGCGATCGATCATCGAAGAGCAAACGAAGCTCGACGAACATACCAAGCAACTTCACAAGCAGAAACTTCGCGACCTGTTGAAGGAATAGCAATGGCGCGGAACGTGCCGTTGACAAGGAGCGGAAAACCATGACCGCCGCATGCGCATCATTGGGTGGTATGCTTTCACGCGGCGAAGCCGCGGGTAGGCATGTTCGTCGCCGGACAACGCCTGCGGCCGCGACGCTCCACGTCTTGACGGCATGCCACCCAATTGCCGGAATTATGACGTTGTTCCCAAGCTCCTGCTTGGGAACACAATTGTTCGAAGCTCCGCTTCGCCGTTGCGGCGAAAGATCTCGGTTTTGTGTGGCACCGGGGCGAAGCAGAGCTTCGCGGAAATCCGTTCCGAAGCAGAGCTTCGGAACGAGGAGAGGCATTCTTTGGCCGATTCTTAGCATCGCGGCCATCCTTCCAATTCTCCTCTCCGTGTCGCTCGTACGGGCCGATCCGCCGAATGCGGCCCCGGCCAGGCCGGCCGCCGCCAAAGCGCCCGCCACGCAGCCACCGGCCGCTCGTCCGGAGCTGAGCGGTCCGGAAAGCCTGTTGATCGAGGAACAGCAGGTCGGCGATCGCTATAAGCACCTGGAGGAAGTGTTGCTGCGGATGGCGGAACTGACCGCTTCCACCGACCCGCGCCGGGCCGCATTGTTGAAAAAGGCGGTCGCCCAAGGCAAAGAGCAGCTCATCGGAGTGCAGTTCGAGCAGTTGGTGAAAGTGCTGGAAAAGGGGGAGCTTTCCCGAGCCATCGATAATCAAACGGAGTTGGACAAAGATCTCCGCTCGCTGTTGCAATTGCTGTTGAGCGAGAATCGGGCCAAGCGGCTGGAATCGGAGAAGGCCCGCATCCAGCGATATTTGAAAGAATTGGGCCGGCTCATCACGGATCAGAAGTCGCTCCAGGGGCGTAGCACCTCCGGCGGCGATCCGAAGAATCTTTCGCCCGAGCAGCTCAAGCTGGCCGCTCGAACCGGCTCGCTGGCCAAGGAAATCAAGGACAACGAAGAGCCTTCCAAGGAATCGTCCGCGGGTGATTCCGCCGGCAAAAAAGAGCAGCCCAAAGCTCAAGGTGGCATGCCCGCCCAAGCGAAACCCGGCGGCGAAAAAGCCGTTCCGGGAAGCGAGAAGTCCCCGTCGGAAAAAGGAAAATCGTCGGCCCCGGGCAAGTCCGCGGAGAGCAAGCCGAATCCGACAGGGAAAAAGGGCGCGCCCGGCGCACCGGGTGCGCCTGGTCAGCCTGGTGCGCCCGGTCAGCCCGGTCAGCAGGGATCGCCATCGCCGCAGAACTCGGGCAAGGACCAGCCCGACGCCGAGCAGAATCCGGCCCGCCAAAGGCTGGAGCAGGCGGAAAAAGCCATGCGGGAAGCGGAAAAGAAACTGGCCGAGGCGCGGAAGAACGACGCCGCCGTCAAGCAAGAGGAGGCGATCCGCGAGTTGGAGCGGGCCAAGGCGGCGCTGGAAGAGATTTTGCGGCAGTTGCGCCAGGAGGAAAAGGAGCGGACCCTGGCCATGCTCGAGGTCCGCTTCGCGAAGATGTTGCGGATGCAGCGCGACGTCTACGAAGGGACGGTGCGGCTGGACAGGGTGCCCGAGAAGGATCGCAGCCACAACCATGAGATCGAAGCGGGCCGATTGAGCAGCAAGGAAGTGGAAATCGTGGTCGAGGCCGATAAGGCGACGCTGCTGCTGCACGACGACGGCACGGCGGTCGCCTTTCCCGAGGCCATCCGGCAGATGCGGCAGGACATGCAGCAGATCGTGGGGCGGCTCTCCGAGGCCAAAGTCGGCAAGATCACCCAAGGCGTGGAAAAAGACGTCATCGGCGCCCTGGAAGAAATGCTCGACGCCTTGAAAAAAGCGCAGAAGGACCTCGAGGACCGGAAGCAGCGTTCGCAACGCGCGGGCGAGCCGCAGAGCCCGGCGCTGGTCGATATGCTGGCCGAGTTGAAGATGATCCGCGCGCTGCAGATCCGCGTCAACGGCCGTACCGAGCGTTACTCGAAGCTGGTAGAAGGCGAGCAGGCCGCCGCGCCGGACTTGGTCGAGGCCTTGAAGCGGTTGGCCGAAAATCAGCAGCGGATTTACAAGATCACCCGAGACATGGAATTGGGGAAGAACCGATGAGCCCGCATTGCAGGGGTGGCATGTCTTCACGCGCGGCAATGAGTGTAGTTTGCGCGTGCCTGTTGGCGGTTGTGGCGATGGTGTCGGAGGGCTGGGCCATGGAGAAGTCCGGCGGCACGGCGCGCTGGCAGCCCCCTTCGCCCGAAGAGTTGCGAAAGGAGGTACTGGCCTGGCTCGACCAATGCAAGGCGAGCGCGGTGGTGCGGCGGAGCGTGGAAGCCTTGTGGCCCGGCGAAGGCAAGGCGGCGGACGCTCCGGATCGGCTGGATCGATTGGCGGAAACCTTCGCGCTGGCGGATCCCCGCGCGGCAAAGCTTCTCCAGCTTTGCTCAAAGCCCCACGCGGAAAAAGTTCTCCCGCGGCAGGATTGGTTGACCGACAAGCAAACCCCGCCCCTGGTTGCCCTCAACCTGCGGCTGTTTTATGGGCGATGGTTGGCACGAGAATTGCTTTTCGATGAGGCGATGGAGCAATTGAGCGGAGTCGAACCGACCCAGGTTGCCGATCCGGCAACGTTGCTGTTCTATCAGGCGGTAGCCTATCACCGCCTGCTGAACCGTGAGGAAGGACTTCGTACGATCGAGCGGCTCTTGGATGGAGGCGGGCCGAGCCCGCGACGATATACCGTGGTAGCGCAACTGATGCGGGCCGATTTGCAGGACTTGCAGGAAGACACGCTCGACCATATCGCGCGGCGGATGGATGACATCCATCGCCGGCTCGATCTGGGCCGCACGGGCCCCAAGGTTCGCAAGCAGGAGGATGGCGTGGTCAAGTCGCTCGATAAACTCATCAAGAAGCTGGAGGACCAGGAAAAGCAACAGCAGCAAGCAGCGGCGGGTGCGAACCTGACACCGCTGAAGCCTGCCGAGGAGAGCCGGATTGGGGAGGGAAAAGGCCCTGGGGAAGTCACCCGGCGCAATATCGGCCAAAAGAGCGGATGGGGCAATCTGCCGCCCAAGGAGCGTGAGGAAGCGATGCAACAGATTGGCCGCGAGTTTCCTTCCCATTACCGCGAGGTGGTCGAACAGTATTTCCGCCGCTTGGCTAACGAGCCCGAGCGCGAGGCGGAGGAGAAACCCGCGCGATGAACCTCGGCAGGGAAACAGCGGTCATAATTGAGGAGCCCGCGGCGGAGATTTTAGCATCGTTGGCTTACATTATTCGAGGCAAAAACTACAAAGTCGGGATACAATGGAGTGGAGGTCAATGCCGGCAGAGTTCTTGCCTCGGTCGGCTGCTACAGGTAGGTCTTCAACGATGAATGTCTGCCTAACTCCATACGGGATATGCGATTGAATTAAGCAAGCTGTGCCTGTCAATTAAGCACAAGGAAGTTCGCCGGTACCATCATGTGGACGTTGTTTTTGGCCAGCGCGCTCAGTATCACCCTACCAGGGGTTGAGGTGCAAACTCTGGATGGGCGCAGCCTGACCGGTCCGATCGTCGCATTGACCACCGCGCAAATCGTCGTCCAGAGCGCCAAGGGCCAAGAGAGCCTCGAAACGAACCAGGTGGCCGGGCTGACCATCGCCGCACCCGCCGCTACGCCGGCGCGCCGCAAGGCATGGGTCGAGTTGGTCGATGGCTGCTGCCTGCCCGCCGACGACTATACCGTGGAGGGCGGCCGGGCGACCATCACACTTGCTGGCGGCGAGCAATCGCTGTCGCTCGCCACCGCGGAAATCGCCGCCGTGCGATTTTCGCCGCCCAGCGCGGCCGTTACCGCGGAGTGGACGCGAATCCGCGAGCGCGCCGCCGACAGTGATCGGCTCATCGTTCACAAAGGCGATACGATCGACGATCACCAAGGCATTTTGCGCGATGTAACCGCCGCCGTGGTCCGCTTCGAGGTCGACGGCGAGGTGCTGCCCGTGAAACGTGAGCGGGTGAGTGGATTGATCTATTATCATGCCGCGCGGGCAAAACTGCCGGAGGCCGTCTGTCATATCACGGACGTCGATGGCGGGCATTGGGCCGTTCAGGCGATGAGTCTGGCTGATGGCAAGTTGCGGTGGTCCACGCCCACCGGGCTGACGATTTCCCGGCCCTTGGGGGAACTCCAACGGATCGACTTCTCCGGCGGTCGAATGGTGTATCTCAGCGACCTCCAGCCGGAGTCGGTGGCTTGGAGCCCTTACTTTCGTCCCGACAATGAGTTGCCGGTCTTGAATCAGTTCTATGCGCCGCGGCAGGACCGCACGATGGAGATGCTGCCCTTGAAGCTGGGGGGAAAGCAATATCGCAAAGGTCTGGCGGTCCATGGCCGGACGGAGATGACCTATCGGCTGCCCGATCGGTTCCGCCGCTTCCAGGCGGTCGTGGGCATCGACGACCGGGTGCGCCCGCAAGGCGCGATGCGGCTGGTGGTGCGTGGCGATCATCGGGTGCTATGGGAAGGCGTCTTGACCGGCGCCGACGCTCCGTTGCCGTTGGACCTCGACGTGGGGGGCGTACGGCGGCTGTCGATCGTGGCCGATTTTTCGGAGACCTTCGACGTCGGTGATCAACTGCTGTTGTGCGAAGCGAAGGTGATCAAATGAGAAATCACTTCGCTGCATTCGCCATGGTAGGGTGCTTGATCGCCGGCATCGCTTCCGTGGCCGGCGCTGCGCCCGCCGCGCTGGCGCCTGAGGTGCTCAAGGCCGAGAGCGAGCGGATCGCGGTGATGGACGCCAGCCGCAGCGCGGTGCTGGCCGTATTTTCCCGCGACGGCGGCGGAGGCGGCTCGGGCGTGGTCATTTCGCCCGACGGCTACGCGCTCACGAATTTCCACGTGGTGCTCCCCTGCGGCACCGCCATGAAGTGCGGCATGTCCGACGGCAAACTCTACGACGCGGTGCTGGTGGGCATCGATCCGACCGGCGACGTGGCCCTGATCAAGCTCTTCGGCCGCGATCAGTTTCCCGCGGCCGAGATCGGCAACAGCGACGGCGTGCAGAGCGGCGACTGGGTATTTGCCATGGGCAACCCGTTCCTGTTGGCCACCGATTTCCAGCCCACCGTGACCTACGGCATTATCTCCGGCACGCACCGCTACCAATACCCGGCCGGCACCATCCTCGAATACACCGACTGCCTGCAAACCGACGCCTCGATCAACCCCGGCAATTCCGGCGGTCCGCTGTTCGACGCCCGCGGCCGCTTGATCGGCATCAACGGCCGGGCCTCGTTCTACAAGCGTGGGCGGGTCAGCGTGGGCGTGGGCTACGCGATCTCCATCAACCAGATCAAGAACTTTCTCGGCATTCTCCGCGGCGGCCGGATTGCCGACCATGCCACGCTCGGCGCGGTAGTGGGGTTGGACGACGAAAACCGCGTCGTGGTGACCGACATCCTCGAATCGTCCGACGCCTATCGCCGGGGCTTGCGCTACGGCGATGAAATCGTCAGCTTCGGCGCTCGGCCCATCGAAACTCCCAATGCCCTCAAGAACGTGCTGGGCATCTTACCCAAGGGTTGGCGGGTGCCGTTGAGCTTCCGCCGCGCCGGCCGCCGCTACGACGTGTTGGTCCGCTTGCAGGGCCTGCACAGCGAAAGCGAGCTGTTGGAGAAGATCGCCGCCGATCACGATGATTCGCCCATGCCGCTTCCGCAGCCGGGCCCCGCGCCGGAAGACAAGCCGGGCGATCGGCCGGGAAAGTCGCCGGGCAAAAAAAGAGGACCGAAGGACGAAATCCCCGATCCGCAAAAGTCGATCATCGAGGCCCTGCGCGGTAAGGCTCCGCTGCCGGCCGTGGTTGTCAAGCATTTCGAACAAAAGCGCGGTTACGCAAACTACTTCTTCAACAAGCTCAATCGCGACCGGGTTTGGAAGGCCTGGACCGCGCGGTGCGATCTCGTCGGGCAACAGGGGCCGTGGAGCATTTCCGGGCGGTTGCCCGACGGCACTCCGTTGCGGATCGTGTTGAACGCGGCCGACGCCCTGCTGAAGCTGCCCACTCGCCCATGGAAGTGGACGACCGCCGATCCCGTCGATGCCACCCTCTCTCCGCCCGGCAGCGGCGGCCTGCTGATGGCGCTGAGTCTGTGGCGGCGGTTGGCCAGCGAGGGGCCCGACCGCTTCGGCGACGTGTCCTACCTCGGCACCATGCCGCTGCCGGGGCACGACGGTTCCGGTCATGATGGGTTGGTCGACGTGCTCTCGGCGCTGCACTCGGGCGTGGAGTGCCGCTTCATGTTCGATTCGGCGGAGGGCAACTTGCTGGCCATCGAGATGTATACCAGCGAAGACAGCGATCCCTGCGAGATTTACTTCAGCGACTACCATGAGGTGGGCGACCGTTTCCTGCCGCAGACCATGGAGGTGCGCTGCGGCGACGACGCCTTCGGCACTTTCCGGCTGGAGTCCTATCAATTTGAAAAGAACCTTTGAGCATATGCCAATGCGACGCACACTCATTCGACCCCTGTTGACGTTGCTGCTGGGCGTTCTGTTGCCGGCGATCCCGGCCGGTTCCGCCCTGGCCGGCGTCGCCGGGCACGACGGGTATTCCTTGAGCGGAGTGATCGCACAAGTGCAGCCGAAGATCGTCAAAATCTACGGGGCCGGCGGATTCCAGGGAATGGAAGCCTATCAGAGCGGCCTGCTGATCTCGCCCGAAGGCCATATCCTTACCATCTGGAGCCACGTGCTCGACACCGACGTGATTACGGTGAATCTCAGCGACGGGCGCCGTCTCGAAGCCCACTTGCTGGGCGCCGATCCGCGGCTGGAAGTGGCCGTGTTGAAGATCGACGCCAAGGACCTGCCCGCCTTTCGTATCGACGAGGCGGTTGAGGTCGAGGCCGGCACCCGCGTGCTGGCGTTCAGTAATCTCTTCGGCGTAGCCACCGGCAACGAACCGGCCAGCGTGCAGCACGGCACGGTGTCGGTGCGGACTGAATTGAGCGCTCGGCGGGGAACTTTCGAAACTCCCTACCACGGTCCGGTCTACGTGCTCGACGTGGTGACCAACAACCCCGGCGCGGCGGGCGGCGCTTTGGTGACCCGCCGCGGACAACTGGTGGCCATGTTGGGCAAAGAGCTTCGCAGCACGCTCAACAACACCTGGCTGAACTACGCGATTCCCATGGCCGAGCTCCGCAAATCGGTGGACGAAATCCGCGCCGGCAAGTTCATCGCCCGGCAGGAGGCCGAGACGTCGAAAAAGCCGGACCGGCCGTTGGACCTGAACCGCCTGGGGATCGTGCTGGTTCCCGACGTGGTCGAGCGCACGCCTCCTTACGTGGAGAGTGTGCGGCCCGGGTCGCCGGCGGCCAAGGCCGGCCTCCGCGCTGACGACCTGGTGATGCTGGTGGGCGACCGGCTGGTCGCTTCTTGCAAGACTGTCCAGGCGGAGTTGGGCTATATCGACTTCGAGGACCAGGTGAAAGTGACTGCGCTCCGCGGGCAGGAACTCCGGGAATTCGTGCTCCAGTCGTCCGCCGCGGGGGACGCTCCGTGATGCGGCCCCGCTGTCGTCATGCTGAGTGCCGGTGTCGTCATGCTGAGTGCCGGTGTCGTCATCCTGAGCGCAGCGAAGGATCGTCCGCCGTCCACCCGTTGCTTGTCGCCGCAGTGCTGTTGGGCTCGGTCCTTGCCGCCTCCGCGGCCGAAGAAGACCTGGGGCAACTCGAACAGCATGCCTTTCGTGCGGCCGTCGATCGCGTCGCCCCTTGCGTGGTGCGCATTGAAACGGTCGGCGGCCTGGAGCAGGTCGAGGGGGTGCTGTTCGGCACCGGCCCCACGACCGGCCTGATCATCGATCCCAAGGGCTATGTGATCTCGAGCGCCTTTAACTTCCAAAACCGGCCCAGCTCGATCCTGGTCCGCCTTCCCGACGGCACCCGCAAGCCGGCGCGGCAAGTGGCCACCGACCTGAACCGCATGCTGGTGCTGTTGAAGATCGACGTCGCGCAGCCGCTGCCGGTGCCGGAAATCGCGCCGCAAAAAGAAATGCGGGTGGGGCAATGGGCCATTGCCGTGGGCCGGGCATTCGAAGGCGACCGGCCCAACATGTCGGTGGGAATCCTCAGCGCCTTGGGACGCATCTGGGGTAAAGCCATCCAAACCGACGCCGCCGTTTCTCCCAACAATTATGGCGGCCCTCTGATCGACGTGCAGGGCCGCGTGTTGGGCGTGTTGGTGCCGCTCTCGCCGCAATCGGAATCGGAGCTGTCGGGCATCGAATGGTACGATTCGGGGATCGGCTTCGCCGTGCCCGCCGAACACATCAAAAGCGTACTGTCGAGGCTTGAAAGCGGCAAAGATCTCCAGCCCGGCCACTTGGGAATTCGTTTCGCCAGCCCGAACCTGTACCTCGAGTCGCCAACGATCACAGGCTGTCATCCCCGCTCGCCGGCGGCACGGGCGGGCCTGAAAAGCGGCGACCAGATCGTCGCGATCGAGGGGCGTCCGATCGATCGCGCCGCCCAGGTCAAAGAGGAAATCAGCCGCCGCTATGCGGGCGACACGATGCGGGTGGTGGTGCTTCGCGGCAAGGAGCGATTGGAGCGGAAAATCGAGCTGGTCGCCACGTTGCCGCCTTACCAGGCGCCGTTGTTGGGGATTCTGCCGGTCCGCGCCGCCAATGTGTTGGACAAGGCGGACGAAACCAGTGATACGAAAAAGCCAGACCGTCCGGCGGGCATTCCGGTTCGCTATGTCTATCCCGGCAGTGCGGCCGAAAAGGCGGGGATTCGCGCGGGCGACCTGCTGATCTCCGTCAACAACCAGCCGGTTCGCGACCGCGCCGACGCGTTGGAGCAAATGATCGAGCTCCAGGCCGGCGACGACGTTTCGCTCGAAGTGCGTCGCCAGGGGAAGACGCTCAAGATGAAGGCCCAGTTGGGGCAACTCCCCGAGGGCCTGCCGCCGGCCCAATTGCCTCCCGCTCGATGGGCCGCCGCGCCGAGCGGCGGAAAACGGCCGCCCGTGGGTTTGATCCCCCTGAAGATCCCCGAGTCGACCAATACTTGGGCCTACGTGCCGGAAAGCTACGATCCGGCGGTCGCGCACGGGGTTGTGGTGTGGTTGCACGGCCGCGGCGGCGTCGACCCCAAGAAACTGGCCGCGCAGTGGCAGGACCTCTGCCGGCGGTTCGATCTGATCCTGGTGGCGCCGAAGGCAGCCGACCCGGAAAAATGGCAGCCGCTGGAATCCGCGCTGATCCCGAAACTACTGGCCGAGGTGCAGTCGAAGTATACCGTCGATGCGAGCCGGATCGTGGTCCACGGGTACGAATCGGGTGGGGAATTGGCCTATCTCATTGGACTGCGCGATGGCGAAACTTTCGCGGCCGTGGCGGCCGTCGAGGCGGCCCCGCCGCGAATGCTCATGGGGGCGGGGGTGGCTGAAAACGACCCCGAGCACCGGCTGGCCTTTTACGTCGCCCGGGCCGACAAGTCGCCGGCCGCTGCCGCGATCCGAACGACAATCGACAAAATTCGGAAGTTGCAATATCCGGTGACCGTGAAGGGCCTGGGCCCCGCGCCGCGCTATCTGGATGCCGGCGAATTAGGCGAGTTGGTCCGCTGGATCGACATGCTCGACCGGATTTGAACTGTCGACATTCGTCATTGGCGGTGGCGGGGCTTGACCCGCGTTACCAGGTCGCACTTCCAGCGGCAATTGCCCTTGCCCGGCACGTACAAGGGCGTCAAACTGGATTGTGGTTCCGATTCGTCCGTGTCTCCGTCGTTTTCAGCTCCTTCCGTTTTGGAAGATTCCCCCAGCCTGTTGTGCCATGCCCATGCGTCGTCACCTGATCGGGATCATTGCCGTGGCGCTACTCATGCTGGCGGTGATCGCCACGGTGTGGCCGAGCGGCGCCCCCTTCTGGGAGTTTTGCCAATCGATGTCCTGGCGGTTGGGCGCGGTGATGGCCTTCTGGTGGCTGGCCTACCCGGAAGCGGTGAAGTTGCCGGTTTGGCTGTGGTTCGTGCTCCCCGCCTTGCTCGTTGCGCTGCTGATGAAAGGACCGGCCCGGTGGCTGATCTTGGTCCTGCTGGCGGCGATGGTGATGCTTACCATGCTCAAGCCGCGGCCGAAGGCGGAAGGAGGACGGCGGAAGGCGGAATGAGCGGCGCGAACCGGGGGTGGCCGGGCCTCCCCTGCCCTTTCAGTCTCCCACCGTGTCCAAATACGGGTCCTGCCCCAGTTGCTGGTGCATCTTCTTCCGCTCCTTCTCGAAGTACATTAGCGCCCGCCGGTCGCGGAAATGGCGCCGCTCGACTTTTCGCTGGGCGCGGCGGAAGAGCCCCGCGTAGGCATCCAACGCGCCCGGGGAACGCTGGCCGAATTCCTTGTATTTTTCGGCCTTCTCCGGTCCGAATCCGCCCTTCAACAGGTCGTCGTCCAGGGCCAGGTATTGGCGATACGTGCCATGATCGCCTTGGCGTCCGCAACGGCCGCGCAACTGGCGGTCGATGCGGCCGGAGTCGTGCATCTCGGTGCAGATTACGTGCAGGCCGCCCAATTCCGCCACGCCTTCGCCCAACTTGATGTCGGTGCCGCGGCCGGCCATGTTCGTGGAAACGGTGACCCGCCCGCGCTGGCCGGCTTGGGACACGATCTCGGCCTCTTCGGCGATGTGGTTGGCATTGAGCACCTCGTGGACGATCCCCTTGGCCTGCAGCAGCATCGAGAGGTGTTCCGACTTGTCGATGGAGCGGGTGCCGACCAAGACCGGCCGGCCCAGGGCGTGCATCGCGCAGATCTCGTCGACCACGGCGGACCATTTGACGTCGGAAGTGCCGAACACCCGCTCCGGCAGCGCCTCGCGGACCAATCGCCGATTGGTGGGCACGCGGATCACGCGGGTCTTGTAAATTCGCCGCAACTCGCGGGCGGAGACAATGGCCGTGCCGGTCATCCCCGCCAGGTGATCGTAGCGGAGGAAGAAGTCCTGCACCGTCACGCGGGCCGCCTGGCCGTGACCGGTGCCCACGCGGACCAACCCTTCCTTGGCCTCCACGGCGGAATGGATGCCCCGTTGCCATTTGCGCCCTTCGGCCAGACGGCCGGTGAATTCGTCGACGATCACCACTTCGTCTTTGCGGACCACGTACTGCCGATCGAGCTTGTACTCGCGTTCCACCAAGATCGCCCGTTCCACATATTCGTAGATGTTCACCGTCCCCACTTTGTCGAGGGCCTCGGGCTTGGGCAGTCCGCGGGCCTTTTGCCGCCCTTCACGGGTGAGTTCCACCTCCCGCTTGTCGTGATCGTATTCATAATCCTCGTCCTCGACGAACTCCGGCCCCACCGAAGCGGCCCACTTGTAGCATTCCGCCTCGACGTGGTCGTCGTCGTCCGGCACCACGCCGATAATCAAGGGGGTGCGGGCTTCGTCGATGAGGATGCAGTCGGCCTCGTCGACCAGGGCGAAGAACGGGTCGCGCTGCACGAGCTTCTCGGCGGATCCCTGCTGGTCGTTGCCGAGCATTCCTCCGAGCACGTCCGCCTGGCCTTCGCGGATGCCCCGCAACAAGATGCGATCGCGGAGGAAATCGAAGCCGAACTCCTTGGCCGTGCCGTAGGTGACGTCGGCCGCATAGGCCTTGGCGCGCTCGGGGCGCTGCATGGGTTGCTCGATCACCCCCACCGTCAATCCCAGGGCGTGGTAGACCGGCCCCATCCACTCGGCGTCGCGGCGGGCCAGATAGTCGTTCACCGTAGCCAGGTGGCAGCCCTTGCCCGCCAACGCATAGAGGTACATGGGGAGCGTGGCGGTAAGCGTCTTCCCTTCGCCCGTTTCCATCTCGGCGATCGAGTGGTGGAACATGGCGATGCCGCCGAGCATCTGCACTTCGAAATGGCGCATGTTGAGTGTGCGTCGGCCGGACTCGCGGACCAGGGCGTAGGCCTCCGGCAGCAGGTCGGCCAACGGTTCGCCGCTACGGGCGCGGAAACGCAACGATAGGCTCCGCTTGCGAAGCTGATATTCATCCAGGGCCATCAGCTCCGGCTCGTAAGCCGCGATGATCGGCAACAGCCGCGACCAGACGGCCAGACGGCCTCTCACGATGGATAATAACTGGGCCCGAAGTCCCATGGCGGCAGTAGACAGGTTTGTCGGTCCGGGTGATCAATAACCAATCGCAGCGAAACTCGCGACGACGCGAATATCAGAGGGCCACGGCGCAAGTGCGGCAAAAACCGGGGCAATTTCATTATACTGCGCCGGGGCGAGACCCCAAGGCGCGAAGCCGAGATTCGGCCCTACGCCCCAACCCGTTGAATATCAACGACTTCGTACAGTGGCGCGGTACCTTGGTCGGTGGGATTTTGAGCGCTGAGTCTGCCCCGGGCTTCGATCCAATCGCCCCGCTCGTACCCGATCAGAACGCTCGGATTCGAGATCACCACGCTGTCACCGTGCCCAATAGCCCCCCCATCGACAGGGGTGATGCGGAGTTTCCAAACTTTTTCGAGCGGGGAGTATTCCAGCCGCCCGCGAAGTGACTGGTAGTTGGAATCGTGCGCATAATCCGTTTGGCGGGAAGCCGCGGAAACGCGATTGCCGTCGGCCGAGGGCACGATTGCCGCGGCCTGTAAGACCTTGGAAGTGTCCGGCGAATCGGGAGCAGTACCCAATGGGTTGACCGCGGCACCGGTCGGAGGCGGCCGCGTGGAAGAGCTGCGGTCGGTGTGTTCGGGGAGTTCCGTGATGTCGATCGGTTGCCCCGGGTTGCGACCAGCGGGGGCCGCCGACGGATTTCCATACGGGGACGAAGCGTTTGCCGCATCGTAACGCGGCGGGAACGATCCACCGCGATTGGCCTCCGGGCGGCTGGCCAGCCTCGCGGTGCTGACGTCGGCCGGCGGTGGCGGGTAGCTGTAAAGCGGGGCGGGTGGAGTCGCACGGGCGGCGAGCGTCGGGGCCTGCGCGGCGCATGGTGCCGCATTGCAAACGGGCTGCGCCGCCACTGGGACCGTCCCCGGCGGGCAAGCGTAAGTGGGCGCACTGGGACAGGCGGGAACACAATTGGCCGGCCGGCAGGCCGCCGGAGCCGCAGTGGTCGCGCCGCGCCAACCGGTGGTGTTGACCGGAACGCCCGGATTGTTGTTGTAGTTCTGGTACTGGAAATTGTTGCTCGGATTGGGCGGTGGATTGGGCGGTGGATTGGGATTGGCGGCCGGGGTGACGTAACGCGTGTTCGGCGCCGGATAAGGTCCCGGATTGGACGCGGGCGTTGCCAAATTCACAGCCCCAGCCGGCGCGGCCAAGCTCGACTGTGGAGCGGGAATCGGCCGCAACGGGGCCCCCGGCTGAGAGCCGGCCACGTTGGGCGGCTGGTAATAAGGCTCCGACTGTCCCGGTACGGACCCCGTGCGCGGCGGCTCGATCGTCGTACGGCCGAAGAATGGGTCGGTGGCCTCTCCACTGGACCTGCATCCCAGCAACGTAAACGCGGCAAGTACCACCGCCAGCAGCCGCTTCATCGGGCGAACTCCTTTTCGACTCTGCGCGGTTTCCCGTGTTGCCAACCGTAACAACGCGGAGCGATTCGTCTCACCCAAAACCGTTCAACGTATCACCTCTCTTGGGCGGGACGTAGATTACCGTTTTCGCTGCCCGTGTCCAGACCGGTTTCCCCTTTCGTCCAACGAAGCCCTCTCATTGCGTACGAGGGGGCGGCGGAGGTGGGGGCACGCTCTTTGCCAGGATCACGTACGGGTTCTTGATCAACAGCGGTGCGTGAATCGACCGTTGCGGCAGCGGGCTTGCTTGCCAGGACCCTGTCACATAGGGGTTGCGAATCACCAACGGCGTCGCCGGCTTCAATTGCGGTTCCGAGGCGACTACGTCCGGTGAATAGGGAAGGACGCTATAACCGCAGGTCCTTGGCGCCGGCTGACTCAAGTAAGCGGGCGGGTACTGGATAAAATAGGACAAATTGCCGCTGCAAGCACTCAGCGCGGACTCCCATTGTGCAGAAGCGTGGCCGGCGAAAATCCCCCAAGCCACTAGAACCGCCAAAGCCGCATGCTTTTTCATCGCTCGTATCCTGTGAGAATAGGCCGATCTGTCAACCTATCCTTCCAGGATAATCCGATTAGCCAGGGGAACAATCGTGCGACGCGGCATTTCTCCCTGATATTTGTCAGCCGGTGCCGCCAAAAAAGTGCCACAGCCGATGCCTCGCGCTAGCTCAAGCGTGTACAATCGAGTGATTCCCGCCCCGATTCCAGAATCTACGAAAATCTCTCTCCGTTCAGTCCCCTCGCATGTTGCCCGGCCCCCTTACCGAATCGTTGAAATCCGCAGCCGAGCGGTTGGGGTTTGATTTGGCCGGGGCTTGCCCCGCGGTAACTTCGCCGGGGTTGGACGGTTTCCACCAATGGCTGGCAGCCGGATACGCCGGGCGGATGGAGTACTTTGCCCGCCGTGCCGAGGCGTACGAGCATCCGCGTCATGTGTTGGATGGGGTGCGCAGTCTGCTGGTTCTGGCAAAAAACTATCGCACGCAGTCGCCGCAGCCTCCGGGCCCCGGGCAGGGCGCCATCTCGCGTTACGCCTGGGGCGCCGATTACCACGACACGATTCGCCGCCGGCTCCACGAGCTTTGCGATTTCCATCGGCAACTTGTGCCCGAGGCCCAGGTGCGCGGCGTAATCGACACGGCGCCGCTGTTGGAACGTCCGTTTGCCCAATTGGCCGGCCTGGGCTGGGTCGGCAAGAACACGCTGCTGCTCAACCAGCGGTTGGGGAGTTGGTTCTTTCTGGCCGTGTTGTTGACCAGCGAGACCTTGGAGTACGACGCGCCGGCCACCGCGAACCACTGCGGGACATGCCGGGCCTGCCTGGACGCGTGTCCGACCGGGGCTTTGGTCGCCCCCTACCGGCTCGACGCGCGGAAGTGCATCAGCTACCTCACCGTCGAACTGCGCGAGCCGATACCGGAACCGCTACGCCCCGGACAGGGGCAATGGCTGTTGGGCTGCGACATCTGCCAGGAGGTGTGCCCCTGGAACCATCGCGAAGTGCCCAGCGATGAGCCGGCGTTCCAGCCGCTGTCGGGCGCGAACCCGATCGACTTGGCAGATCTGTTGGGCCTCGACGAGGCCGCCTTTCGCCGGCGGTTTCGCCACACGCCGCTTGCGCGGCCCAAGCGCGGGGCCGTGCTCCGCAGCGCCGCGATCGCGCTGGGCAATCGGCCGCATCCCTCGGCGCGGCCCGCATTGGAGCGCGGTCTGCACGACCCGGACCCGATGGTCCGCGACGCCTGCGCATGGGCGTTGGAGCAATATCAGAAGGATGAAGGATGAAGAACGCGCCGGGTGCCGCTGCTGGCTTGTCCAGCAGTGGCACCGGGGCGCGTGTATTTTCGGGCCTTCGGCCTGAAAGAACTTGAATTCATGACTTCGAAAAGGGCTACGCCGTAGAGTGGCACCCGCGCATGCAGACGCGCCCTGTTCTGACCTTTCTTAGGCCTTTGTTTCGCCACGAGTGCAATCACAGCGTTTCCGCCATGTCTGGATACTGGCCCGGCAGATCTTCCGCGTACCAGCGATCGAGCACCCTCCACCAATCGGCCGGCTTGCGCGCGGCGACAAAGGCGGCACGCACCTCTCGGGACTGCGGGTGCAAACGCGAATACTTGATGCCGAATTTGCACATCAGGCCACAGCACCGGTCGGCGCCATAAAGCTCTTCGGCCAGGCGGAAGTGCTCGGCGATGACCTCCCGCTGCTCGTGCAGGCTCGGCGGAGCAGGCAGGGGCAGACCGGCCGCGAGCGCCCGCACCTGGGCGAAAATCCAAGGATTGCCGATCGCGCCCCGGGCGACCATCACGCCGTCCACGCCGGTGCAGGCCATCATTTCCAGGCAGGCCTGGGCGGTGAACAGATCGCCGCTGCCGAAAACGGTGCGTTGGCCGGCATGCCGCTTCACCTCGCGGAGAAAATCCCATGAGCTGGGCCCTACGTAACGCTGCCGCACCGTGCGGCCGTGGACGGTGATCGCGCTTGCGCCGCGTGCGAAGGCCCCGTCGAAGATCTCGAAGAACCGCTCGCGGCTTTCCGCACTGTCGTCCATGCCCCGCCGCATCTTCACGGTCACGGGGATCTGCGGCGGCACGGCGGCGCGACAGCGCGCGACGATCTCCAGCGCCACCGCCGGGGTGCTCAGCAAGTAGCCGCCGCGGCAGCGGCCCAGCACTTTTTTCACCGGGCAGCCGAAATTGATGTCGATGGCGTCGAAGCCGGCGGCCACCAGTTTGCCCGCGGCGGCGCTGAATTGCTCCGGCTCGCTGCCCATCATCTGCGCGCCGCAAGGATGCTCGTCCGGGCTGATTTTGAGAAACCGCCTGACTTTGCGCCCCTTGCTCACGCTGAGAATGAATTGATCCAGCATCAGCTCGCAGAGCGTGTAGGCGGCCCCCAGACGCCGCGCGACGACGCGCATCGGCCAGTCGCTATAGCCGCTCAGCGCGGCCTGGCAGACGGGGAAATCGATGGCGATGGGACCGATGCGGACGGGCGGCAGTTTTTGGATCATGCGGTGCGCAAGGGTGCCACGCCCACGCTTGCGTGGGCATGTTTGCTGTCCCGCTGCGCTCGCTTAGCAAGCATGGCACCCACCTTTCCAGACTTGTATCCCGGCCCGCTAGCTCGGCAACACCGGGCAGGTATCGAACCACAAGCGTTCCTGTTGCTCCATCCACGCAATCGACTCCACGGGGCCCCAGACGCCGGGCTCGTAGATCAACAGCGGCGGCGCGTGCGATTGATCCCAGGCGGCCTGGATCGGGTCGATAATGCTCCAGGCGATTTCCACTTCGTCGGACCGCGCGAACAGGCCCGGATCGCCCAGCATCACGTCCAGCAGCAATCGCTGATACGCCTCGGGCATGGGGCCGGCGAACTTGTCGCGGAAACGGAAACTCAGGTCGGTCATCCGCAACTGCATGCCCGCGTCGGGCACCTTGGTATAGAAATGGAGTTGAATTCCTTCGGCCGGCTGAATCTGGATCACGAGGCGATCCGACTCCAGGGGTTCGCGGCCGCCGTTCTCGAAGAGCATGTGCGGCGGTTGGCGGAATTGGATCACCAACTGCGTGGTGGCGCAGGACATCGCCTTGCCGCTGCGGAGATAAAACGGCACACCCTGCCAACGCCAATTGTCGACGTGCAATTTGACCGCGGCGAACGTGGCGGTCTCGCTCTGGGGCCGCACGCCCGGCTCCTGGCGATAGCCCTGGTATTGGCCGCGCAACGTGTCGGCGGCGACGTCGTCGGCGTGCATCGGCCGGATTGCCCGCAGCACCTTCACCTTCTCGTCGCGGACGGCGTCGGCATCGTTGCGGACCGGCGTTTCCATGGCGGTCAGCGTGAGCAGTTGCAGCAGGTGGCCCTGGAACATGTCGCGGAGCACGCCGGCCGAATCGTAGAAGCCGGCGCGGTGGCCGACCGTCAATTCCTCGGCCGCGGTGATCTCCACGTGGGCGATGTAGTTGCGGTTCCAGATCGGCTCGAAAATGGTGTTGGCGAAGCGCAGCACCAAGACGTTCTGCACGGTCTCCTTGCCCAGGTAATGGTCGATGCGATAGACCTGGCTTTCGGCGAAGACTTCGTGGATCTTGGCGTTGAGCCGCCGCCCGCTGGCCAGATCGGCGCCGAAGGGCTTTTCCACGACCAGCCGCCGCGAGCCCGACGCTTCGGCGGCCATGCAGGCCACGCCCAGGTTGGCCACGGCCACTTCGTAGAGTTGCGGCGCCATGGCGAGGTAGTAGATCCGCGTGAGCGGCTGCCCACCCTCGATCTGCTTGAGAAAACCGCCCAAGCGGCACATCTCGCCGGGCTCTTCGACATTGGCCGCGAAATAGTAAATGTTCGGAGCGAGGCTGTCCCAGGCCGCGGCATCGAACTGCGTGCCGACGAACTGCCGCGTCGATTCGCCCAAGCGGCTGCGCCAGGCGTCGTCCGCGAAGGGGGTCCGCGAAACGCCCACGATCCGCGTTTCCGCAGGCAGCCGTTTCTTGGCGTGCAGCCAGTACAGGGCCGGGATCAGCTTGCGGCTGGTCAAATCGCCCGACGCTCCAAAAATTACGATGGTCTGCGCCATAACCTGCCCTTTGCCGCGAGGTAGTGGTTGGCCACCAAGAAGTGTATCGCCGCGATTCTGCCAGGCAAGGGAGGTGTCGGGTGGCATGCCGACCCACGGCTACGCCGCGTGACGGCATGCCACCCAACCGCTCTTCGCTGCGTTCAGGGCGTGCCACCCCAATCGATCAACTCACGCTGATGCGCGCGCTTAGAACCACGCCGCGGTGAATCCGCCGTCGACATTCACGATCGAGCCGGTCATGAAACTGCCCGCCTTGGGCGAAACCAGCAAGATCGCGGCGCCGATCAACTCTTCCGGCTCGCCGAAACGCTTCATGGGCGTGTGGCCCATGATGTTGTCGGTCCGCTCCTGGTCCAGCAGCTTGCGGTTCTGCTCGGCCGGGAAAAAGCCCGGACAAATCGCGTTGACCCGCACGCCTTGGGTGCCGAATTCCCGGGCGACGTTTCGCGTCAGGTTCACCACGGCCGCCTTGGAAGCCGAATAGGCGAAGACCCGCGACAGCGGCAAGTGGCTGGTGACGCTGCCGATGTTCAGTATCGCGCCACCGCCGTGCTGGACCATGTGGGCGCCGAAAACCTGGCAGGCCTGGAAGACGGACTTGAGGTTGATCGTGAGCACGCGGTCCCAGTCCTTGTCGGTCGCTTCGAGGAACGTGGTGCCGGCATTGACGCCGGCGCAGTTGACCAGGATGTCGGCCCGGCCGGTCTGCTCAAGGGCCGCGTCCAAGAGCTTCTGGAGCGACTCGCGGGAAGTGACGTCGACGGTGGCATAGCCGGCCTGGCCGCCCATGCGCCGCAGCTCTTCCACCCGCTTCTGGCAGCCGTCCTCGAACAGATCGCCGACGATTACCTGAGCGCCGGCCTGCAACAGGCCGCGACACAGCGCCCCGCCCAGCACTCCCGCACCGCCGATGACGACGGCCGTTTGACCATCGAGCCCGTAGATGGACTTAAGATATTCCGCACTCGACATGATCGACTCCTATGCTCGTAGTGCAGGCATCCCGCCTGTGTTTTTCGGGGCAGGCGGGACGCCTACACCACAAAACTTGATGAACTTCTTTTCACCGTATGCCTTACTTGGGCTGCTTCCGCACCCGTAGCCAGTCGGTATGAAATACGCCGTCGCGATCCACGCGACGGTAAGTGTGGGCCCCGAAATAGTCGCGCTGCGCTTGCAACAGGTTGGCCGGCAGACGCTCGGCGCGATAGCCGTCGTAATAAGCCAAGGCCGCGGAGAAGGCCGGCGTGGGGATTCCCAGCCGCGCCGCCGTGGCCACCACGTTCCGCCAGGCCGGCTGGGCCTTGGTGACGGCCTGCGTGAAATAGGGAGCCAAGAGCAGGTTCTCGATGTCCGCCTCGGCGTCGAAGGCCTCCTTGATCCGCTCCAGGAACACCGCCCGAATGATGCAGCCACCCCGCCACAGCAGCGCGATCGGTCCGAACTCAAGCGGCCACTTGTGCTCGGCCGCGGCCGCGCGCATCTGCACGAACCCCTGCGCGTAACTGCAAATTTTCGAGGCGAACAAGGCCTGCCGGATCTGCTCGACGAACTCCTCGCGGTTGCCCTGGTACGTGTCCGTGGGGCCCGCAAGCAGCTTGCTGGCGCGGACGCGGGGTTCCTTGATCGCCGACAACGAGCGGGCGTAGACCGCCTCGGTCACCAGGGTGCTGGGCACTCCCAGGTCGAGCGCCAATTGGCTCATCCACTTGCCGGTGCCCTTGGCGCCGGCCGCGTCGAGGATCTTGTCGACCAGGTAGCCGTCGCCCAGATCGTCCTTGACGCTGAAGATGTCGCGGGTGATTTCGATCAGGTAGCTGTTCAGTTCGCCCTCGTACCAATTGGCAAACACCTCGTAGAGCTGGCCGTTGTCGAGGCCCAAGGCATTCTTGAGCATCCAGTAAGCTTCGCAGATCAACTGCATGTCGCCGTACTCGATGCCGTTGTGGACCATCTTCACGTAGTGACCGGCGCCTCGCGGCCCCACCCATTCGCAACAGGGAATGTCGTGGTTCGGACCGACCTTGGCCGCAATCGCCTGGAAGATCGGCTTGACCAGCGGCCAGGCCTTCGGGCTGCCGCCGGGCATCATGCTGGGGCCCTTCAGCGCGCCCTCCTCGCCGCCCGACACGCCCGTGCCGATGTACAGCAATCCCTTCGACTCCACGTAGGCCGTGCGGCGCTCGGTTTCGCTGAAGTGGGTGTTGCCACCGTCGATAATCACGTCGCCGGGCTGGAGCAGCGGGATGAGTTGTTCGATGAACTCGTCCACGGCCGCACCCGCCTTGACCATCAACATCACCTTCCGCGGCCTGGCCAGTGTGGCGACCAGCTCCTGGACCGAATGGCAGCCGACGAAGTCCTTGCCGGCGGCCGGGCCGTGAATGAAGTCGTCGACCTTACTGGTGGTGCGGTTGAACACCGCCACGCTGTACCCGCGACTGGCCACGTTCAGGGCCAGGTTTTCGCCCATCACCGCCAAACCGATCAGTCCGAAATCGCATTGCTTTGTCATGACAACTCTCGAATGCTCGCTAAAAGGAATTCACGCCGTCCATCGTCCACTGTCCGCCATCTTCAACCTTCGACCGGCCACGGCGGCCGATCGGGAAGGTAGCGGTGGAACTCGGCCAGCAGGTCTTCCTGGTACTTGCCGGCAAACGCGCCGCCCAGGAACCGATCGATCCCTTCCTCGTGGAACCGCTGCCAACTGGCCTCTTCCGCGCCCGGGTTGATGGGGAAAAACAGGGTCTGGTTGGCCTGGGCCGCTTTGTAATCGCCCAGCGCGTCGCCGATCATCAAGGTGTTCGGAGCGGAGTATTTCTTGGCCGCCCCCAGGCATTCTTTCTTCGTCCCCTTTTCCTGGCCGCAAATTTCCACCACGAACTTCGCCAGGTCGTGCTCCGCCCATTCGCGGTCCAGTGCGTCCTGCGGGGTGGCTGATACGACGAGGATATCGGCCCGCGGGCAGAGCTTCTGCAAGCTCTCCCGCACGAACGGAAACGGCGGCACGCCGCGGACCATCTTTTCGATCGCGTCGTTGACCGCCACCGACCACTTCAAGGTCTGCGTCAAGATCGGGTCGTGGCTGCGGCAAACCTCCGCTTCCAAGGCCGGGTTGCCGAGCTTGGTTTCCCGCCGGATCCACGCCACCAGCGGCTGCGGAATCTCGATCTGCACGCCCCGCGCCTTGACCTCCGGACGCTTCTGCAACCACTCGAGAGTCTCGATCAGGGCCGGAAAACGGTTGATCCCGCGGCTGGTCGAGTAGAGGTTAACGAACTCCGCCGCTTCCCGGGCGAATTTGCTGATGCCCTGGAGGTTCCAATGGTTGATGATGTTGGGAATGAAACACTCCTTGTGCTTCAATTCCATGGTGTCGAACGCGCAGCCGTCGGAATCGATTCCGACCAGGAAGTCGTGCTGGGGGGTAAACTCGATCATGAAAGCTTCATAGGGGGATAGTGGGCAGGGGCAGATTCACAAACACGGATTTCGGTCGTAACGCCCCCGGATGGAAATCCGGGGTCGCCTATTGACGCCCCGGTGTCAACATGAGTCACGATAGGTTGCAGTCACTTCTTCCGCTCGGCCTGCGGCACGTAGGCCGGCAGCTTCTGTTCCGCATACCGCGGCCTCAGACGGGTGAGCCGTTGGCGGCCATCGACCATCGGCAGGCTGATCATGTCCTCGCCCACCAACGGCCGGGCATAACGCACGAAGTCGTCGGTCACGTCGCAGCCCGACGGGGCGATCCAATGGGCCGGGAAGGTCCGCTCGCTGTTGGCGACTTCGCCCAGCGGGACCTTGTCGTAACGCACGCTGTACAGCGGTCCGGGCTCGCGGAGGATGGTGGCCATGAATCCACTCTGGCCGGCGGCCGCAAGCTCCGCCGCTTTTTGCCCCACGCGGTACGCCTCTTCCAGGTCGACCGCCGACGCGTAGGCCATCGAGTGCCGCTGATCGGTTCCCGAAACGTTGCCCCGGGCCGATCCCTTGACGGCCAGCCCACAGCGATTCAGGTGATTGACAATCATCTGGGCGACCGTCAATTGGCTGGAGCTGAACGAGGTGTGGCCGAAGGAGTCCTTCACTTCGCCCAGGCTGCCCAGGTTCAAACCCTCGCTGACGACCACCACGCAACGCCCCGAATCGCGGAGCTGATCGTTCACCTGGTCGGCCAACTGTTCGAGCGGGATCGGCTTTTCGGCCAAGTAAATCTGCAACGGCATTTGCCGCTCCGGGTCGGCCAGCCGCGCCGCGGCCGGGATGAAACCGATCTTACGGCCCATGGCTTGCAACACCAGCACGGGATCGGCCGGGCAGGAGCCGTCGTTCTCCTCGTTGGCGTTCTGCACCATGTGCATCCAGTACTTGGCCACCGATCCGAAACCGGGCGTATGATCGATGATCTTGAACGCGCTGTCGCCGACATCGTTGTCGATGGTCTTCGGCACCCCCACCGCCACCAGATCCAGCCCCCTCGCATGAGCCAGGTTGGCGATTTTGTGAGCCGTGTCCATGGAATCATTGCCGCCGATGTACAGGAAGTAACCCACGTTGTGGGCCCGCAAAACCTCGATCACCCGCTCGTAGTCCTCGGTCTGGCCCGGCTTCAGCTTGTAGCGGCAAGTGCCGATCGAGCCTGCGGCGGGCGTAAATCGAAGCAGGGCGATTTCCTCGGGCGGCTGGGCGGAAAGGTCCAACAACTCTTCCTTCAGCACGCCTTCGATGCCGTGCCGGGCGCCATAAACCGTGCCGATGGCCTCAATGTCGCGCGCCGTCTCGATGATGCCCCGCAGGCTGTTATTGATGACCGGCGTCGGACCGCCACTCTGCGCGACGACTAGATTGCGAGGTTGCTGCATCTCTACCACCCCGAGTGCCTAGACCGAATCGAAAAACGCTAATCATAACGTTCTCGACGGGCTCCGACAATGAGGGGAGAAAGAGAGAAAGGCAGAGGAGGAGAGGGGGAGATGCGCTCGCAACCGTATTTGGCGCGTCTCCCCGTCTTCTTCAGGCCGCCCAATGCCGAAGTACCAGCGGCGACTCGCCATGCGCGATGTCTTCCAGCACCCCGGCGACTACCCGTTCGGCAGCCAACACCATGATCCTGCTCCGCAATGGGGGTGGAAGCCGGTGCTGGGCCGACCGGACCTTGGTTTGGCTTTCGACGAGATCGGCTGTTCGGGCGCGGATGTACCCACGGGCCTCCGCCTCGCTCATGGCTTCCGCCTTGACGCGTACACGTTCGCCGGCCGCCGAACGGCACTCTGCGGCGATACTGCCGGCCAGCTCTTCGAGAAACCGCTCGCGGCGGTAGCGAAAGATTCCCCAAAAAGACATCGCGACCCTCCGGATAGGGGGATGTCGCCGGACCAACGACGCGCCGGCGATCGGCTTATGCTCAGTATAAACCAATCGATCGTTACAACCGTCAACTTAAGCCGATCCTTGCAGGTGGCGGAAGCTGTCGGCGAAAGACTCCCTTTCCCGCGTACGGACGGGGGGAGCGATGCTATTCTCAACGGGCCACTGTGGTTTTGAGGTCCCGCTGTTGCGCCCCCGCGGGCCGAGCCGCGAGCAGCGTGTTCCCCTTGACCGTTGCCATGAATGCTTGGGCCAGCGGGGCTGCTTCGTAGAGCCGATAATGTCCCACTGGCTGGTAGGCGATGCCCGAGAGGTTGACGCATCGGCCGGTCTGCTCCAGCCAGCGCTGTGGCACCGCAACGACGGTTCCCGGCTCGACGGTGGGTAATTCCTCCAGCCGCGCCAGGCGAAAACCTTCCAACTGTCCGGGCCGCAGTTCCGCGCGGAGCCGGGAATCCAGATAGAAAGCGATGGAAGCGACGCGCTGCTCCACTAACAGCACGCGCGGGGGAACTCGACCCTGGGCATTGAAGTGCGCCGCCAGGTCTCTGGCGGAGAATTGCGGGGACAGGCCGGGGCCCACAATGGTCATGAATGCCGCGAACTGGACCGACAGCGAGAGGATCGACGTCAGTAGGGCCTGGTTCGTGCGGCCGGTTTTCCAGAACCCCAGTGGCACCGCGGCCACCGCGGCCACCGCAAGTGCCGCGATCCACTCCAGCGGGGCAATTGGCAGCCGATAGACGACGTGAACGATTGCCAGCGACAGCGGCAGCGCCAATAGCGCGATCCATGACCAAACGCGGAATGCCAGCGCGAGGGCTCGGCGCCATGCGGGAGCGAGAGAATCGTCGAAGAATCGTGTCCATACAGTCGCCGATAGGATCGCCAAGGGCGGAAACACTGGCCAAATGTAGGTTACCAGCTTCGAATGGGCCAGGGAGAGAAACAGCGTGCAGCCCAAGATCCAGCAAATCATCAATGTCGCGACGCCATCGCCGCGGCCCCTTGGGCACTGCTTTCGCCGCTGCCAAGCATCGTGGAGCGCGGCCGGTATATAGATGATCCACGGCAGACCGCCGGCCAGCACGATCGGCAAGTAGTACCAGAAAGGCCGCCCGCTGTGCGGCTGCGTGTTGGTGGCATAGCCCATCAGGTGCCGCTCCACGAAATAATAGTGGAAGTAACCCGGATTCCGGGCAGCCATGGCAAGGAACCACGGCGCCGCGATCAGGGCGGCCACGGTCAAGGCCGCCAGTCCCCGCAGACAAGCTGCGAGCGTCAATCGCCGCGTGACCAGCAGATAGGCCCCCCAGGTTGCTCCAACCGTGGAGAGACCCAGTCCGCCTTTGGCCAAGCAGGCCACGCCCAGGGCGACTCCGACCGCCAGGATGCAACCCCATGCCCGCGCTCGCGTCGCCGCGCGCTCCGACTCCCAGAATCCCAGGATCGCCAAGTTGATCCAGGGTATCAGGGTCACATCATGCGCCGGCGACTGCGACAACGCGATGGGGAGGGCCGTGGTGGTATAGAACAGGGCCGCTAAGATCCCGGTTTTTCGGCCGAACATTCGCCATGCCACGGCTCCCGTGGTTATCACTCCGAACAGGCCGAACAATAGCGGGGGCAGGCGCAAGGCGGCCTCGTGGATGCCGAAGAGCCGCAGGGAGAGGGCTTGGCTCCAGAAGTAGAGGATCGGCTTACTGAAGAACGGCTCGCCGAGAAATCGCGGCGTCACCCAATCCCCGCTCTCGCACATCGCCCGGGAGATAGCGGCGAAAATCCCTTCGTCTGGGTCCAGAAGCGGGATGTCCAGCGCCAGTGGATAGATGAAGACCAGAAGCGGCGGCAAGATCACCAGCGACAGCATCCAGAGCGAACGTCGGTTCCACCGATCCGTAGTCATGTTGTTCTGCCTGGCATTCAACCCCTGTGCGCGGCACTCGACGGAAGGGCCGCGCAACCGGAAAATCGGCACATTCGGAAGTATCGGCGCGATGCCGCTGATGGGTTGAACGTTTCCCGGCGTGGAAGGGACCAGGGCTGGGGAGGTTGTCGCCAGGGAGGGGCCGCGATTCAATCGCGGAGGTTTGCGCGGAGTTTTCCGGCAGGAGACCAGGCCAAGGGAGCCAAGGGACGGTCCCCTCTCACTTGGGCCTTTCGTCAGCGCGGATTTTCACGGGAGTGCGGTACGGGCCGCGCAGGAAGCCCGGCGGGGTTGAACAGTGTTCGGCAATCAGCACTTTGAATCGACGGCAAAGAGCGCCACGCCGTCCACGACCTTGCAGACGTGTACCGCGTGGCAATCGCCAAAGGCCGGGCGGCTCAGCGGATAGGCGCGCTCGACCGCGTCGCGCACCGCCTGCACGCTGGAGGCCGCCACCAGTGCGCCGGAGGCGCCCTTATCGCCGCCGCCGAGCATCCGCTCGCCATACACGCCGGGCACGGTGCGGACGATGTCGCACATCGATTCCAGTTCGGGGCCGGAGATTTTGTAGTCGTCGCGCAGTCCGCGGCCATCCTCGCGGAACAGCGCGCCGACGGTGGCGATGTCGCCCTGTTTCCAGGCGTCGAGCATGCGGTAGAATCGCTGCTGTGCGCCGTAAATGTACCGCAAGCGGTCGCACAGATCGGGGTGCGAAACGTCGAAACGGCTCAAAATCCGCTGATACGTGGTCGGATCGCGGACGTCGGCCAGGCACGAGATACCGAACTCCGGGGCCGCCATCCGCGCCAGCGCCTCGCACTCTTCGCGGCGAACCTTGTAGGTCGATTTCTCCAAGCCTGGCCGAACCGTGCCGGTGTCGAGACTAATGATGCGGAAGTCCGCCGCGCCTGCCCCCAAGGGGACATGCGTGACCGTGCGGGCCTGGGGGTGGTAATGCGCGCCCATCCCTTCCTTGGCAAAGTAGATCATGATCTGGTCGAGCTTGCCGCACGGCGACCCGATGTACTCGTTCTCCACCGCCTGCGCCAAGTCCACGATCTTCATGCCGTCGGTCTCGGTGATCCCGTTGGCGTCGAAGAAGGAGAGGATCAGGTTGATCGTCAGCGAGGCCGAGCGGGACATGCCGCCGCCGGGAATATTGCCCAGCAGGACCGCGTCGATGCCCTGGGTGAGCTGGTAACCGGCTCGCTGCAGGATGTAGTCCACGCCCAAGGGAAAACGGGCCCAACTGTCGGCATGTTCCGCTGTGCGCGGCGGCGGCACCGCGCCCAGTTCGAAACTGACCACCCCTTCGCCAGGAAAGTTCTGGCTCAGCAGCCGCACGCGGCGGGTGCCGTTGGGCTTGTAGGCCATCCAAATGAAACGGTCCGTACCCACGCCGAACAGTTCGGTGCCGTTGTAGTCGCCGTGCTCCACACCCAAACAAAAGCGTGAGGAGGTGCGACGGATGTGGCCGCCGCCGACATGCAGTTGGTGTTCGGCGGCCAGTCGGACCAGCGCATCGCGGGCTTGGAGATCCCCCACGTCGGGGCAGTTGGCGGTGGGTGTGGGACACTTCATGGGCTGGCCTGCTCATTCTAGGCTTAGGAGATTTCCCTCTGAGTGTACCGTACGGTAACAACAATGAGGAGAGGGGGAATCGGCAACGAGCCGGGGGACTCGCCGAACATGGGCCGGCGTGTTGCCTATTCGATTTTTCCCGCGTATTTGCCGCGGAACTCCTCGGGCGTGAGCGTCTCCTGGCCGCCATCGACCTGGACCACGTAGACCAGTTCCTTTTCCAGGCCCGGCGAGCCGTGCCAACGACCGTCGGAGTTGACGATGGCGTACTGCCGGCCGCGCAGGGAGAGAATCGTATATACGAGTTGCCCGTCGGCGATCCGCAGCAAGCGAATCGCCGATGCCCCGGGAAGGACCGCGAAACGTCCCACGGCGCCGCTCTTGGCGGTAGGAAACTGGCCCGCAAGCCGCTTCACGTCCTGGGAGGAGCTCTGCGCGAGGAGCTTGCCCGATTCCACACTCCAGACACTGACGCCTTTGTTCTTCTGGAAGACCGCCAGCGAGGCGCCCTCCGCAGACCAGCGAATTTCCTCCGCATAGCTTGGCAAGCGGATCTCCTGCTGCAACTCGCCCGTCTCACGTTGCCAAATTCGAATCGCCGGACCTTGATCGCTGTGCGCGGATGCAATTTTGGCTCCGTCGGGCGAGAGGCTGACGGGTGCGGTGCTGCCACCATGCCCGGGGAGTTTCCCCAGCGGAAAGCCGACTCGAGCGTCAAAAAAATCCACGGCGCCTGAGCCCGACCCGACGGCCAGAGTCTTGCCATCGGGCGCAAAAGCAATTTGGACCCGTGCACCGTGGGGGTGCATCCCGGTCTTCCAAATTGTCCGCCCGGTCCGTGCATCCAAAACAACCGTGCCGTCGGCGGCGCCGGTGCCGACAGCCAGCGATGTGCCATCGGGCGACCAGCAGAGTGGATCCGTCGAGTCGGGCAAGGTGGCCAGGGTGCGGACGAACTGGCCGCTCCGGCCGTCCCAAAGGGCCACGGGGAATCCCGCTTCGCCCTTCGATCTACTATAGACCATGGCGACGGTTTTTCCGTTGGGCGACCAGGCCACGGTGCTGGAATCGCACCGCCACGCGCTTGCCGGCGCCGGATGGGCGGTCGTTGCGCCTGCCCCGCTGGATTGCCGGTTGGCGGCGCCGTCCGGCGGCGAATGCTCGACGTTGGCCTCCAAGGTGCTCGACTGCGCCTTCCACAGCTTCAGCGTCGCGAGATTGTCGCTGGAAGCGAGGAACCGCCCATCCGCAGACCAGGCGACGGATTGGACGCTCCCCTCATGCCGATAGAGTGGCCTCGGCCGGTTGGGCGTGAGCAAATCCCAGACCAGCACGTCGAAAGTCGAGGTGCCGATCGCCAGCTTCCCTCCGTCGGGCGACCAGGCGATGGCGGAGACCAGGCTCTCGGCGCGCCACGATCGCAACAACCGCCCCGCCTCCACCTGCCAGATCGACACGCCGGGATGGAGTCGCGAGTGGCAGGCAACAGCCAAATATTTGCCGTCGGGCGACCACGCCACGGAACAAACCTCGCCGCCGCTTGGAATCAGCACGCGGAGCAAGCTGCCCGCGGCGGTATCCCAGATGCGGACGGCATCCGCGGTGGCGGTCGCCAGTCGTCGACCGTCAGGCCGGTAAGCCACTGCGGTGATCGGTCCGCGATGGCCGACGGTTTCCAAAGACCAGGAGTGAACCCCCAGGATCGACGGCGGATGGGTGACAAGTGCCGTTTCACTTAGCGGATCGCCTGCCGGCGCCGGTTGCAGATCGAGCGAGGCCGGCTTGAGCTGGAGCGGCGGCGGGCCCGGGCTCACAGTCGAATTGGACTTATCCCCGTTTTCCGCGGATCGTGACAAGCCGTGGAGTGTCGGCGGCACAGGTGTCACGGTTGCAAGACCGTTCCACAATAAGGCCGTCAGACCCCCCAGGCCCAACAACATCAGGCCCACCAGTGCCGCGACCATTCGCTTCCATCGCCGCGGCGACGAGCGCGCGATTCCCGCGTCGCCCTCCGCGAGCTCGATACTTGGGTTGGTTCCGATCGATGCCGCGGGACACTGTTCATTGGTTGCGGCCGATAATTGCGCCGCGCCCGCCGGCGTCGTGGCGATCGCGTCGCTTCGCCGCCACAGGGCCGGCAGATCGCACCCGGCCACGAAGGGCCCTAGCGACACCGCGACATCCGCGGGGATCGCGAAGCGATCGGCCGGGCTTTTGGCGAGCATCTTTTGCACGATTGCTTCCAACGGTTCGGGAATCTCCGGCCGTAGCGGTCGCAGCGGCGGCACCGGGGTCTGCAAATGGGCCGTCATCTTCGCCATGGGGCTATTGTTCGATAGCAGGCCAAAGGGAGCGTGACCGCTGAGAAGCTTGTAAAGCGTACAGCCCAGGCCGTAGATGTCGGCGCGGATGTCGACGCCATGGCTATCGCCGATCTGCTCGGGCGCCATGTAGTCGGCCGTGCCCACGGTCTGTCCGGCCGACGTCGCTTCCTTATCCGGCGCCGGCTCGCGCAATATCCGCGCCAGTCCCAGATCGAGGATCTTGATCTGCCCCTGCCGGGTCAACATCAAGTTCGACGGCTTGATATCGCGATGCACCAGTCCGAGTTCGTGGATTGCCTGGAGCCCCAGGGCTGTTTGCCGCGCGATCTCGCAGGCATCGGCGATCGGCAGCCAGCCCAAGCGGTGACCAAGCTCCGAAAGGTTCTGGCCGGCGACATATTCCATGGTCAGGAAGCGGATACCGTCGATCTCGCGGGCATCATAGGCCTGAACCACGTTGGGGTGGTCGAGCCGGCCGATGGCTTTCATCTCGCGATCGAAGCGGGCGATAGCTTGATTGTCGGCCGCGGAACCGGCGGGAAGCATTTTCAAGGCCACGAACTTGTCCAGCCGAGTATGGAGGGCCTTGTAGACCGCCCCCATCCCCCCTTGGCCCAGCTTTTCCAGGATCCGGTATTCGCCCAGTTGCCCCGCCGCGATCACTCCACTCTGCTGCGCCGAATCCCGTGGACTAACACCCCCACCGCTAAAGGCCATCGCCCGGGCGAGCATCGCCCGACATTGCGGCTCGCCCGCATAAGGATCCTGGGGCGGTGCGTCGCAAAGCCGCGCGATCAGCGCATCGGCGGCGTCTTTCATGGTCGCTAATTTTTTTTGACAGTCGGGGCAGTCAGCCAGATGGGCAATCAGACTGTTCGCGGCGGGCTCCGAGAGTTCACCGGATTGATAGGCCAGCAACGTTGTGCGATCGGGACAATTCTCGTCACTCATGGCTCGGCTCCTGTATGCCGAGGAACTTCCAGCTCCCTACAAGAACATCGTGGGCATCTCGCCCAACATTGGCGGCGGCATCTATTCCCGCAATTCCAACAAGTCTGCGAGCTGCCGGCGTATTCTGCGACGAACTCGATAATTCGCGTCGTAGATTGCCCGGACGTTCATCCCCAGCTCGGCAGCGATCTCCGCCGCAGGCCGGCCGATCGCCATTTGGCGGAAAGCCTCCCAAGTGCGCGGCTCGACGCCCGCCTGTACCCATTCCATGGCCCGGAGCTCCAGACCATGATCGTAGCCTGGGAGTCCGCCCACGCTGGAGTCATCCGGCGGGTACTCGGGAATCTGGGCCATCATTGCTAGGGCTTGGCTACCACCCTGGGCGATGGCCTGCTGGTTTTGCCGGCGGAAGCAGTCGAAAATCTTATTGCGGGTGATCCCCCACAGCCAGGCGTGAAAACTATCGCCGGCCCGCTCGCGGCGGAATTCGGCCAAGCCGCCGGCCACCGCCTGGAAAACCTCTTGGCCAACGTCTCGGGCGTCCTCGGCCTGCAAAGCGTTACGCCGGCACCACTGGTAGACCAACGGCCCGTACAAGGTCACCAATTGCCGCCAAGCATCCTGCTCATGGGCTTTTGCGCGTGAGAGCAGGCTCGTTGAGGTGGGTTCGGATAATGCCGCGCCGGACCGTTCAAACATGTTTCCAGCCGGAGGAGGCGTGCGTTGTAAGCGAGTTGTCCCCAATGCGTTGCTCCTGATGGAGTATGCCATCAATGTTGGGGGAATTCAAGGGCCGCATCACCGGGCCCAAAAAGTCGTCTGACGTCGCCGCGATATTCCTTATAGAGGATGTTGTGCGGCAGCGTGTCGCCTGCAACCCCCCGCCCCCACACTGGTGTGGTTACTCTCGTTTAGCAGAAGCTGATCACTCATGACAAAAGCGATCTCGATGCAAGATCTTTCCCGGGTGGATGGCCTCCAGGACCTCTTGGAAGCCGACGTGGTCCTGGCCGTCGACACCGAGAATCGGTCGGATCTCGTCGTTTTCGGCCGCCAGACCTTGGCGAAGGCCGTCGAGAACGGGCAAGAGCCGGAACTTAAGATGCTTGTCGTGGAACTCGACACAAGTTCAGAGGAGCTTGGTCGATTGAGGGCGCTCATCATCTATCTGCGCGGCGATCCCCATAAGGAAGGATGAACGCGCCGCGTGAGACTGCGGACAGTCCCCCGTCCAGCGTCGGTTGCCCGGCTAGCCAAAGCCCTGTGACTTCTCTGGTCTACGCGAGTTTCACGTCTTGCGACGATGGTCGCAACTCGTTTCTGGGTTTTGATCGACATTGGCATGCGGGAATGTGCCCTGGATTGCCCAAGCGAACCTCGATATAGTCCGCGGCCGCCACGGTGAGTTCGCTTTTCCTCGAACAACCGTCGTCACGCGATTGGGGTAGGATGTCGTTCGAACCGCGGAGACCATGTTGAGTGCTTTGCGAAAGGACCTTCGCGCGATCAGTGCCGATGGAACGGCAGCGAGCGTGATGGTGGGGGTTGGGGAAACTTATCTGCCGGCATTCGTGCTGGCATTGTCCGCGAGTGATCTGGCTTCCGGACTAATATCCAGCGTGCCATTGGTCATCGGCGCGCTGGTGCAACTGGCTGCGCCGCGGATCATCCGGCGTTTGGGCAGCTACCGCCGCTGGGTTGTGCTCTGCGCGGTGGTCCAGGCGCTGGCGTTCGTGCCGCTGGTGTGTGCGGCGCTGCTGGGTGCGATGCCTGTGCTGTTGGTGTTCGCCGTGGTTTCCGTCTATTGGGCGGCCGGCATGGCGGGGGGAGCCACCTGGAACACGTGGGTGGGGACACTCGTCCCCGAGCGGATCCGACCTCGCTATTTCGCCCGCCGCACCCGTTGGTGTCAGGCCGGCATGCTGATCGGGTTTGTCGGTGGCGGAGTGGCCCTGCAATTGGGCACCCATGCCGGGTACTGCCTGGTCACGTTCTCCCTGCTATTCCTGGCCGCGACGCTGAGCCGGCTGGCGTCGTCGCTGTTGTTGACCTGTCAGAGCGAGCCGCAGCCGCCGGGCCCCGAACTGATGCTGCCCGATCTGCGGCGGCTGATGCGGGCGCTGCTGCAGGACGACACCGGCCGCTTGTTCCTCTACCTGTTGGGCGCGCAAGCCGCCGTGCAGATTGCCGGTCCCTATTTCAACCCCTACATGCTGGACTGCTTGAAACTCCCCTACTTCCAGTACGTGGCGCTGATCTGCGCGGCCTACTGCGCCAAGATCCTCTGCCTACCGGCGTTCGGAAAGCTTGCCGGCCGCTGGGGCGCTGAGCGGTTGCTGTGGTGCGGCGGCATAGCCATCATTCCCACGTCGGCCCTCTGGCTCGTATCCAGTTCATTCGGCTACCTGCTGGCGATTCAAGTGTTTTCCGGCGTGGCATGGGCGGCCTACGAATTGGCGATGTTCCTGCTGGCCTTCGAGGCCATTCCCGACCAGCGGCGGATGGCCGTGATGACCGCCTTCAATCTGGCCAATGCCACGGCGATTTTCGTCGGCTCGATTTTGGGCGGCGGACTGTTGATCCTCTGGGGCGTAACGCGGCAGGCTTACCTGGCCCTGTTTCTGATCTCGTCGATCGCCCGGGTGTTCGCAATCTTGCTGCTGCTCCGCGCGCCGGGCGTATCGCTACGGGCGCAGTGGGCGGCCATCCAAGCCCGGCTGTGGGCTGCCGTCGCCGCGCGGGTTCGCCCCGCCGCAATGCCCCGCCCCACGCCTTCGCTTGCCGGCCCGCACTGGCAGCTACGAAAGGTGGTGGTGGTCCACAGTGAAGTCGAAGCGGAAACCGAGAGTGGAGAGCCCGCGGCGCCCCCGGCCCAGGTGGCGACGTATGAAGAGGTTTGACGGCCGTGCCGAGCGTGTAGAACGTAGGATGGGGCTCGCGGCCTCGATCCACCCTGCTTTTCCGGTGGGCAAGGGAGCTAAGCATTACGCCCACACGCCCGGGATCTTGGTGCCGCACGCCGCGCAGGCGCCGTTCCGCAGGCCCACGCAACTGGAGCTGAAGAACTGCCGCGCGACCAACGTCCGGTTGCAGTGCGGGCAGCAGGTCGTTTCCCCGTCGTCCAACTCCGGCACATTGCCGATGTACACGTAACGCAGGCCCACGTCGCGGGCGATCTCGCGGGCTTCCAGCAGGATCTTGACGGGCGTGGGCGAGAGGTGGTCGAGCTTGTGTTTGGGGAAAAATCGCGAGAAGTGCAGCGGATAGTCCGGACCGATATGGTCCAGCAGCCAGCGGCACATCGTGCGGATCATCTCCGGCTTGTCGGTGTAGGTGGGCACGATGAGGTTCGTCACCTCGAACCACACGCCGGCCCGCTTGAGCGCCAGCAGCGTGTCGAGGATCGGCTGCAACCGGCCCGAGTTCAGATGCCGGTAGACGTCGTCGCTGAAACTCTTGAGGTTCACGTTGGCCGCGTCGATGTATTGGCACAACTGCGCCAGCGGATCTGGCTGGATGAAGCCGCAGGTGATCCAGAGGTTCTTGATCCCCTTGGCCCGGGCCAGCCGGGCCGTGTCGAGCATGTACTCGTACCAGACGATGGGTTCCGAATAGGTGTAGGCGATCGTGCGGCAGTGAAACGCCTCGGCGGCGGCCACGACGTCGCTGGGCATCAGTGTCGCCCGCTTCAACTCGGCGGCGGAAAGCCCGTTGAGCTCGTCCGGGCGCGGACGCCGCAAGGGTCCCTGAGGGTCCTTGGTCTCCTCGGGTTTGCTCTGCGAGATATCCCAATTCTGGCAGTTCAAGCAGCGGAAGCCGCAGCCGGCGGTAGCCACCGAGAAGGCGGCCACGCCCGGCAGAAAATGGAACAGGGGCTTTTTCTCGATCGGATCGACGTGCATCGCACAGGGATTGGCATAGGCCAGCGTATAGAGCGTGCCGTTGCGGTTGACCCGGTCGCGGCAGTGGCTACGGTCGCCCGGTTCCAGCACGCAGCCGTTGGGGCAGAGCAGGCACTGCACGTTCTGGCCTAACTTGCGATAATGGCGTGCCTCCTGGATCCAGCCCTTGGCCGCCCAAAGTTGCCACAGGGCGTCGTCGGGGGCGTTGTTCTTGTAGACCGCGGCGGTGGTGATCGACGCGAATCGCTGCTTCAGATAATACAGGGCCGCACCGCCCGCCGACGCGCAGGCCAACCCGCCTACGCCGTACTTGAGCACTTGCCGCCGCGCCAGCGGTGCCGCCTCTCCAACGCCGGCAGGATCTTCCAGGTGCCCGCTCATTTCTTGATCCATCGCCACCGCTTCATGGCAAAGTAGACGCTCGTCGCGGCGTGGACGGCAAACGCCGCCACCAACGGCCAATCGAATAGCTGGTGAATGACCAGGGCCGTTTGCGTATCGATCACCCTGTTAACTCCCAGTTTACCGCAGAGTGAAAAACCTGTCACGATATAGATCGCCATCAGCGCCATCAACGTCCAGCCGCTTATCCGACCGATCTTCAGGAGATAGTAGTTGATTGATTTACTTGCCATTTCGACCGGTCGCCAGAAGGACTACGCCACTGACCCCATTCAGTCCAGCCGCTACGCAAGAAGCCGCAACAATCCCCAGGAGCGGGATCAATAAGGTGCTCACCAACAAGGCCCCCAGCGCGGCGCCGATATAGTCGGCCGTGTAAATCCGCGACGCGGTGGAGGTCGGCCCCTGGACGTCGACCTTGCCGCCCAAGGGAAACTCCATGCCCACCAACACGGCCAAACCGACCGTCAGCAGCGGTATGATCGCCCAGACCAGAGCCGAGCCGGACGAAAGCTCGTCCAGTCGGCCCAGGCTCAACAGCGCGCCGGGGACGCACAGCGCGAAGAGCGCCAAAGCCAGTTGCAGCCAGGCCAGATCCTTGCGGTTGCGCCGCGGCAGCCAGCGCCGCATCAGGTAGGAACCGATCCCAAGTCCGATCATGAACATGGTGACGATCAGGCTCACCTGTTGATAGGTCGAGCCGTACACGATTTGAAAACCCATCAAAAGGATGACTTCCACCGCGGAGGCGGCAAAACCCGTGCTGAACACCGCCAGCGGCACCGGGCGGATTCGCAGCAGATAGATCGCCAAAATCAGCAGCAGGCCAGCTTCCAACAGCCCGAAACGCACCTTGAACTGCGTAATCCAGTATAGCAGGTGATAATAATAAAGGATCGGGTTGAAATCGCGGTTGAGCGGAGCCGCCCCGCTCGCCGCCCGCCGCAGGTCTGCCAGCCGGTCGGGCGTGAGCATGCCCTTCAGGTAGTGGCGATTGACCAGCCGCGTGGGGATGCCGCGGCCCGCGATGCGCACGGCGACGTCCGTGGTCAGGTTGCCGTCGGAGGCCAGGAAGAAAATCCGTCCGCCGGGGATCAGCAACACCCGGGCGAATACCGTGCGGACCGTGCGATAAGCGGACGACAGCATCTTGGCCTGTTCGGGGCCTACATAGTCGTCGTAGCTACCCAAGGGAAAACAAAATACTCCGCCGGGCCGCAGACGGCGGGCCACCTCGGTCATGAACTCGAGGGTGTAGAAGCGGTTCAATTGAAACGTGGACGGTTCCGGAACGTCGACGATCACCACGTCGTAAAGCTCGCCCGGCTGCTTGATGAATCGCCGGCCGTCGGTCTCGATCACGCGAATCCGCGCGTCGGCCAGAGTTTTCAACCCCAGTTGCCCGGCCACGCGAAGGATCAAGGGGTCCAGCTCGACGTAATCGACCCGCGCGACGCCATACTTGAGGATCTCCCTCGCGGTGCCCGAGATTCCACCACCGATGAGCAATACGCGCTGCGCGTCGGGGCGCTGCGCCATCGCGTAGTGGACCGTCTCTTCCACGGCCGCCACGGTTCGCGTGGAGAACAGCACGAGGCCGTTCTCGATGAAGTTGTACTGGCCTGCCGAGCGTGTGACCACCAGCCTTCCGTACGGCGAATTACCCCGGTAGACCACCTCCTGCCCCGGATACTGCTGCGCGGTGGAAAGCCGATCGAGGTTGGCCGGCACGATCAGGCCGGCCAAGCGGGCTGCAGCGGCCATGGCCGCGGTCAGCCATCGCCGCCGGCCAAAATGCCCGGCCAATAGGCCGGCCGCCAACAGATTCAACCCCGCCACGAGGTACAGGACGATGAAGTGGTCGAACCACCAGGCCAATGCCAAGCTCATGGCCACGCCCGCCGCCACGCCGCCGACGCTGTCGCAATAGTACACCGCGGCTATGGCATCCGCGCTGTCCCGTGAATCGCCAACCACCAGGCAGGCGAGCGTCAACAGGTATCCCGTCGCCAGGCAATAGGGCGTCAACAGCACGATGGAACTGGCCACCGTCTCTGCCACGCCCACCGCCGCGCCGCGCAGGAAAACCACGTTCCACAACACCCGCAACGCGAAGACCGCGGCGATCGGCCACAGCGCGATGAGCATTTCGCCGGCGAGGAACACAACCAGCGGGTTCGCCAGCCGCGGCGCGCGGCGGCCCATCGCGGCGCCCAGGCCGGTCAGCAGCATCCAACTCCCCAGCACGATGCCGAACACCAACTCGTTGCCGGCGAAGCAGCCGAGAAACTCGCGCATCAGGGTGACTTGGGTCACGAAGGCCGACGCGCCCAAGGCGCCGACGGCGAACCACAACAATCGCAGGGGTGGCACGGACACGCCGCTGGACTCTCCACTTCGATAATTTGGCGGGGTGAATCGCACCCAGCGAATCCCGCCATTTTTAACGACGAATGCCGATATCCGCATTCGTCATTTCGGATTTCCAATGCCGGGGATCGCTCCGCTTCGCCCAGGCTGCAATTATAGGCTTTCGCATCTCGTGAAAACAGAAGTGCCCGAGGGAGGCAAGCCCCTCGGGCACGTTCTGCACACCGTGAAAACTCAGAACTTGAAAATCAAACTAGTCGCGAACGACGCCCCGCTCGGAAGAATAAATGGTCTGGCTCGGTCCCATGAACGCCGAGGGATCGCCTCTGGGGGCGGGCGGCATTGGCGGAGCCTTGGGCAGCACCGATGGCCGCGGCGCGGGTGGAGTTACAGGTTGCCCGGGGTGAGTCTGCATCGGTACCGACGGAGCAACGATGGCACCGCTGTACACAGTGCCTGCGGAAACCTCGCCGCCGCAGGTGCTACAACCACCGACGGCACCGCTGTTAACGCTGCCGCACGAGGCCACACAGGGACTCTGGCACGCATGGTGGCCGCAGCTTTCGCCGTGGAACAGGTCCTCGAGGAGGTCCAAGAGCGGATGGCTCTCGCAGCTTCGGCAGCCGCACTCCCGCCGACCACATCCGCACGCTTCATGGCCACACGCGGCACAACCACCGGCGGCTTCGCGTCCGCACGTGGCACAACCACCGGCTTCGCGTCCACACGCGGCACAACCACCGGCGGCTTCGCGTCCGCACGCGGCGCAACCACCGGCTTCGCGTCCACAGGCGGCACAACCACCGGCGGCTTCGCGTCCGCACGTGGCACAACCACCGCCGCCGCAAGCAGCGTGACCGCAAGTATTGCCACCGCAAGCCGCATGACCGCAAGTATTGCCACCGCAAGCCGCATGTCCGCACGTCCCGGAAGAACAAGCACTCGGGCCCGCATCGCATGCCTCGGCGCACTTGTTGCAGCTATGACAACCCAGCAGACCCTTCACACCGCTGAACAGGTCGTGTTGCCCACAGCAACCGCACGACGCACAGGTATGGGTGTGGGCCGCGCACCCTTGGCTGCAACTGCCGCAAGTCGCGCTGCCGCAGGTTGCGCCGCCGCAAGCTTCGCTGCCGCAGCTTTTACCGCCGCAGCCGCACTCCGCTTTACCACAATTGTGGCTGGCAAACAGGCCCTGCATGCTGGAAAACAGGTCGCAGCCCTTGCTGCAACCGCCGCAAGACGCGCAGCCCTGGGCTTGGGCGGCGCATCCCTGGCCGCAGCCGCCGCAGCTCGCGCTGCCACAACCGCATTCGGCTTTACCACAACTGTGGCCGGCAAACAAACCTTTGATGCCCGCAAATATGTCGCAGCTCTTGCCGCAACTGCTGCAAGCGGCGCAGGATTGCGGCTGAGCGGCAGACGCTTGCTCGCAGGCGGCGCAGGGAGCCGGGGCCTGCGCCGACGCGCATCCGCTGGCGACCGGCGCCAAATACTCCTCGGCCGAGGTTATCCCCGCTGCCAGGATCAGTAAAATCGTTACCAAAGGAACCACGCGAACTGTTCGGGCAATCATGTTGGTGCTCCGTTATCGTACTCCGTTACCGCATTGCTTCCCGCAAGCACTGCCCCGCTGTACCGCGCAGGAAATGCTGCCTGGTTAATCGATCAACCCGGCTTAACGCAATTTCGGTAGTTCTTGATCTTGAGAATAAGCGGATTTCGCCCTGCTGGATGATGCAATGACGAAAAGAGCACCGCGCCGGTTGCTATCTTTCTTACCCGCGCTAAAGGCCGTTCACACGGATTTCCTGGTTGCGCCGGCACGATCGTAGCAGAAGCCAGATTCGCCTCGGACCGTAGGGCTAATGCGGCGTAAGCATAGCGGCCGTTTGACGTGCCGGCCGTTGCCGCGCCAGCGAATCGTTACCATCGCTACACGGGGCAAAACCGCGCGGAATGAAGCCAGACCGGACCCGTCTCATGCCGGGCGGCAGGCGGTCGCACTGGCCCGAATCACGATGCCCAACAGCCGGATGCGGTAAAAATACGTGAGGCAGGAATTGCACCGCGCACAGCCGACCACCAGCCGCAGCGGCCCAAGATACCAGGGCAGGAAATTTCTGGTCGCACGGGGCGGCCGGCCGCAGAGGCAATGGGGGCACTTCATCGACGACAAGCCCATCAGCAAGAACCTTGCCCCCCCAGCGTAAGACGGCCATTCGGGGCGGCGTCACTCCTAGTTTACGATGGAAAGCGGCGTTTGTCACCCGGTTTTTCCAGCCCCGCGCGTAGCGTGCGGCCCCGCCAACGCGCACAATAGAGGGGGTGGAAGCCGTACAGGCCCAAGAAACACGGGGAATTCCCTCATTGCGGAGAAGAGCAATCATGAACGACAAGGCCAGTCCCAACGAGCGGCAGGCCGGTAGTTGCGGCTGCTCGTCGCCGAGCTGCGGCGGCGGAATCCAGCGTCGCGACTTCATCAAGACCCTGGCACTGGGTGCTACGGCCGCCGCCGGTTCGGTGCTGCCGGTGATGGCCGGGCCATTGCAGGCCTCGGACTTCGAAAAAATGGTCCCCCCCGACAAAAAGCTTGATCCCGCCTGGGTCGAATCGCTCCGTGCCCGCGGCACTCCCACGGTCTATCGTGGCGCGGACCTGGAAAAGATCGGCATGCCCGTGGGCGGCATCTGCGCCGGCCAACTCTACTTGGGCGGCGACGGCCGGCTCTGGCATTGGGACGTCTTCAATCAACCGATCCACACCGGCGGGGGCAGCTACGCCAAGCCGCCCCTGCCCTCGGCGCCGCTCGAGCAGGGTTTCGCGTTGAAGATCACCGCGGCAGGGAAGATCCAGGTCCGCTCGTTGGATCTTCGCGGCTTCACGGCCGTCAGTTTCCGCGGCGAATATCCCGTCGGGTTGGTCGAGTACCGCGATGCGTCCTCGCCCGTGGCGGTCTCCCTGGAGGCATTTTCGCCCTTCATACCGCTCAATGCCGAGGACTCCAGCCTGCCGGCCACCATCCTGCGGTTTACGGTCAAGAACCTCGGCAGTGAGAACGTCGAAGCGGAATTGGCCGGCTGGTTGGAGAATGCGGTCTGCCTGTATTCAGCCTTTCCCGGATCCTGCATGCGGCAGAATCACGTCGATCGCGGCCCGCAGCGGACACTCTTGCATTGCAGCGCCGTGGCCCAAGAGATCAAGCCCCGCGCGGACCTGGCGTTCGAGGATTTCCAGCGCGAGACTTACGTCGGCTGGGAAGTGACCGGCACGGCTTTCGGCCGCGGGCCGATCCTCAAGTCGCAGGTTCCTTCTTACCAGGGCGACCTGGGCGTGAAAGGGCCGCGGGTGGTCAACTCGCACGCCTCAGCCCCCGGCAAGAACACCGGCGAGAAAGACAATCAAACCGGCACGCTCACCAGCAAGCCCTTCACGATTGAGCGCAACTTCATCACCTTCTGGATCGGCGGTGGCAACCATCCCGGCAAGACGTGTGTCAACCTGTTGATCGACGGCCGCGTGGCGCGAACGGCCACCGGACACGATAACAACAAGATGCGCCGCGAGTTTTTCGACGTCCGCCCGTTGCAGGGCAAGACGGCCCGGCTGGAGATCGTCGACAACCAAACCGGTCCCTGGGGCAACGTCGGGGTGGCCGAGATCGTTTTCAGCGACCGGCCGGCCGGCGCCGTGGGCGAGCAACCCGATTTCGGCACGCTGGGGTTGGCCTTGCTGGAGCCGCTCGATAGCGACCTGGCCGTCGCCGCCGTGCCGGAAGGAAATCTGCCCGAGATGATCTTCTTGGCCGAGGGAGAAAAGCCCTCGCGGTGCGAAAGCCGCCCGGTCGGGCAGAAGCTCGTAGGCGCGCTGCGGCGCAAGCTGTCGCTGGCCCCCGGACAGGCCGCCACGGCCACTTTCGTCGTGGCCTGGCACTTCCCCAATCTGCGCATCAAGGATGGCGGCCGATTCTATGCCCGGCGCTTCGCGTCGGCCGCCGCGGTGGCCGACTACGTGGCGGCGAACTTCGCGCGTCTGGCCGCCGACACCCGCTTGTGGCGCGATACCTGGTACGACTCCAGTCTTCCCTATTGGTTCCTGGACCGCACGTTTCTCAATACGTCGATCCTCGCCACGTCGACTTCCCATTGGTTCCAGAGCGGCCGCTTTTACGGCTGGGAAGGCGTGGGCTGCTGCGAGGGCACCTGCACCCACGTTTGGCACTACGCCCATGCCGTGGCCCGGCTCTTCCCCCAACTCGAACGCGATCTGCGCCGCCGCACCGATTTCGGCCTGGCCCAGAATCCCGAGACGGGCGTGATCAACCATCGCGGCGAGGGGGCCGGCCTGGCGGTCGACGGCCAGGCCGGCTGCATTCTCCGCGCGTACCGCGAGCACCAGATGTCGGCCGACGACCGCTTTCTCAAACAATTATGGCCGAAGATCAAGCTCGCCATGCAGTGCCTCATGCGGCTGGACGACGGCGAAGGCATCCTCGAAGGCCCCCAGCACAACACCCTCGACCAGCCCTGGTTCGGCAAGGTCGCCTGGCTCAGTTCGCTCTACGTGGCCGCCGCGCGGGCGTGCGCGGAGATGGCCCGAGAGGTGGGCGATGAGCGGTTCGCCCGCCTCTGCCGCGCGGTCGTCGATCGCGGCAGCCGCAACATCGACCGGGAGTTGTTCAACGGCGAGTACTACCTGCAACTGCCCGACAAGGACCACGTCCACAGCGTCGGCTCGCACAATGGCTGCGAGATCGATCAGGTTTTCGGGCAGAGTTGGGCCTTTCAGGTCGGACTGGGCCGCATCCTGCCGGAGAAACACGTGCGGCAGGCGCTGGCTTCCCTCTGGAAATACAACTTCACGCCCGACGTGGGGCCCTATCGCGCGGCCCATAAGCCGGGCCGCTGGTATGCCATGGCCGGCGAAGGGGGCCTGCTGATGTGCAGTTGGCCGCAGGGCGAAGGGGCCCGCGTCGCCAAGGGCTTCGATTTCTATTTCAACGAGTGCATGACCGGCTTCGAATACCAAGTGGCCGGGCACATGATCTGGGAGGGGATGGTCACCGAGGGCCTGGCCATCGCCCGCGCCGTGCACGATCGCTACCATGCCTCGCGCCGCAACCCCTGGAACGAGGTGGAGTGCGGCGACCACTACGCCCGGGCGATGGCCAGTTATGGCGTGTTCCTGGCCGCCTGCGGCTTCGCCTATCACGGGCCCAAGGGCTACCTGGAATTCGCGCCGCGTTTGCAGCCGGAAGACTTCCGCGCCGCGCTGACCACGGCCGAGGGCTGGGGCACGTTTTCACAGTATCGCCGTGGGGGCGTGCAGACTGCCGGCGTCGAGATTCGTTGGGGCAAGCTGCGGTTGCGCTCGCTGGCGCTGACCTTGGCCGCAGGCGTCACTGGCTCCGCCAGGATTTCCCCCCAAGCACTGGCGGAGCCAGTGGCACTCAGCGTGCGGGTCAATCTCGGCGGCGCGCCGCTGGAGTGCCGGCACCGCGTCGAGGATGGCAAAGTCATTGTGGATCTGGCCGCCGAGGTGGTGATCGAGAGCGGAAAGAAACTGGAAGTCACGGTCGCGTGAGACAAGCAAGGCGGGGTGGGCTCGACGCCGCCCTACGCCCCGTCGCGCTAGCGGTGCTTCCAGGCGATTTCGATTTCTTCCAGGGTCCGGCCCTTGGTCTCGGGGACCAGCGTTAAGGCGAAGACGAAAGAAAGAAGGCTGATGGCCCCATAAATCCAGAAGGTCATCGCCGGGCCCACCGCCGGACTGTCGTTGAGCATCGGGAAGGTCTGGGCCACGATGTAACACGAGGACCAGATCACGAAAGTGGCCAGCGACATGGCCCGGCCGCGGACTTTGTTGGGGAAAATCTCCGAGCAGAGGATCCACGAGATCGGCCCCATCGCCATGGCGAAGGCGGCCGTGTAGACTACCACGCCCAGCAGCAGGGGGAGGCCGCTCCGCTGGGTGTGGAACATCCAACCCACCAGGCCCAAAGCCAAGGTCTGCACCACGGTGCCGACGAGCAACAGCGGTCTCCGCCCGGCGCGGTCCACCAGCGCGATGGCCACGAACGTGAACAGCAAATTGATCAATCCCATCCAGACCGACGAGGTGAAGGCTGCATTCTTGCCCGCGCCGGCCGCAGCGAAGATCTTGGTCGAGTAATAGATCACCGCGTTGATGCCGCAAAGCTGGGAAAGGGCCATGATCAACACGGCGATCAAGAGCGGCCGGAAGTAGGCCCGCGTGAACAGCTCGCGGAAGCGTCCTTCTTCCTCCATGGCGACGGCCCGGATCGCCGCCAACTCCCGCGCGGCATGGGCCACCCCTCCCACCTTCTCCAGGATCAGCAGCGCCTCGCCGTCGCGGCCGCGCTGGGTCAGCCAGCGGGGGCTTTCGGGCACGGTGAACAGCAGCGCGATGAACACGGCGGCGGGGACTGCCTCCAACCCCAGCATCCAGCGCCAGCCGGTGGTGGTGTTCCAGGCATCATTACCCAGGCCCTGAATCGTCTTGTTGATGAAGAGCGTGAGGAAGATGCCGATCACGATGCCCAGTTGGAACAGCGAACCCAGGCGTCCCCGCCATTTTTCCGGCGAAATCTCCGCGATGTAGACCGGGCAGATCATCGAAGAGGCCCCGATGCCCAGGCCGCTGAGAAAACGCGCCGCGAGGAACTCCTCAAAGGTGCGGGGAACGGCCGACAACAGGCCGGAGACGGCATACAGCAGAGCGCAGACGAATAGCAGTCTCTTGCGTCCGAAACGATCGCTCAAGAAACCGGCGACCATCGCCCCCGGGATGCAACCCAGAATCGCGCTGGCCCCCGCCATGCCTTCCTGGGCCGGGTTGAGGTGCATGAAGGCCGTGAGGTAGGTGTTGGCCCCGTTGATGACGGCCGTATCGTAGCCGAAAAGAAAACCGCCGATCGCCGTGACCGCGGTGGCCGACAACACGTAGAACAGGGAACCTTGCGTCAAAACAGTGTCGGATGGAGCTCGCATGGGAAGGGATGAAAGACGAAAGATGAAGGGTCGTACAACCGCCGAACGCCGCATGCCAGTGCCGGCATTCTCGCCGGAAAGCACGGGGGTTGCAACCCCAGGGCTTTTTAATCGAGCCGACCCCCGCCGCGCTCGATTTGCGAACCGCCCGGGATTCGGTTACCATCGAAACGCCGAGATCGTGGTTTCGCCGCTTTGCACCCAAAGGAGAAAGCCCATGCGCGGACTTCTACTGTGTTCTTTGCTGTTCCCCATCGCGGCGGCCCGCGGCGGAACCTGGACGCCGGTCTTGCCGCTGGGCAATCCGATTATCGTGGATCATTCGCCAGCCTTTCCCGGCGGACGATACGAGGCCGCCAATATTCTCGACGGCCGAGAACGAACCGAATACAGCTCGGCCGGCTGCGGCCTCCGCACCCACATCGACTTCGATTTCGGCCGACCGGTGACGATCGCGGGCTTCAAGCACGTCGATCGCAACGACCCCGCGACGGTCAAGGCGGCCAAACTGCTTTTCAGCCCATCCGCCGACTTCAAAGCCCCCATCGCGTCGGTCGCGATCGAACATGCCAACGCCCGCGGCGCAACGACGCTGGTGAGTTTTCCGGCCGTCACCGCGCGCTACGTCCGCTGGCAAGTGACGGGCCTCAATGCCAAGGGCCATCGCACGGTAGGAGGCGCGGAGATCGCGTTTTTCACGTCCGGCACGGCCGAGGCGGCCCCGCTGCGGGACACGATCGTGATTCGGCCGGCGCAACTCGTGGTGCAGGATGCCCAAGGGCCATATCAGCCGGTGGAAATCACGGTCGAGCATCCCTACGCCGAGCCGGCCGCCGGCTTGCTGTGCGTCGAAGGCCGGGAAGCGATCCCGGTCGCGATCCAATTCCCGAGCCGAAAGGTCGAGCTTCGCATGAGCGTGGCGCAGGTCCCCACGCCGATCGCGGTGGTGCTGAAGATCGGCGGGAAGGCCATCGCCGAGAGCCGGTTGGTGCGGGAACCGGTGCGGCATTGGGAAATTTATCTGCTTCCCCATTCGCACGTGGATATTGGCTATACGGCGATCCAGACGGATGTCGCGCGGAAGCAGGTCGCCAACCTGACCCAAGCCATGGAGCTTGCCCGCTCGACCGCCGCTTATCCGCAAGGCTCGCGTTTCAAGTGGAACGTGGAAGTGATGTGGCCCGTGGAAAACTATCTTCGCCAGGCCAGCCCGGCCCAGCGGCAAGTATTCATCAATGCGGTCCGCTCGGGCCAGGTTGGCCTGGAGGCGCTGTATGGGAATATCTTGACCGGCCTTTGCCGGCCGGAAGAGCAGATGCACATGATCCAGTATGGGCTGAAGATAGCGCGGCTCTGTGGCGTGCCGCTGCGGTCGGCCATGATCAGCGACGTGCCCGGCTACACCTGGAGTACGATCGCCACGCTGGCGCAAGGCGGCGTGAAATACTTTTCCTTCGGACCGAATTACGTGGACCGCATCGGCGCGACGATGCTCGCGTGGCCCGACAAGCCTTTCTATTGGGAAACTCCCGACGGCCGGCAGAAGGTGCTCTGCTGGTGTCCCCGGACGGGCTACGCCCTGGGCCACACGTTGGGCGACGCCACGGCGCTGCCGCGGTTCGTGCCCGTTTATTTGCAGGAGCTGCTCGACAAAAACTATCCCTACGAGGTGACCTATGTGCGCTGGAACGTACACGGCGACAACGGCTCGCCCGACGAAAAACTCGCCGACGTGGTGCGCGACTGGAATGCCGGGCACTTGTGGCCCAAGCTGGTGATCTCGACCACCGCGCCGGCCTTCGCCGAATTGGAGAAACGTTACGGCCCGAAGCTACCCGTGTTGCGCGGCGATTACACGCCCTACTGGGAGGACGGGGCCGGCTCGTCGGCCCGGGAGACCGGCCTCAACCGCGACGCGGCGGAGCGGCTGGTGCAGGCGGCAACGCTTTGGACGCTGCTGGCTCCACAGCGCTACCCGGCCGATCGCTTCTACGAAGCCTGGCGAAATGTGCTCCTGTATAGCGAGCATACCTGGGGCGCGCATAACAGCATCGCGCAGCCCGACCTGCCGTTTGTCAAAGATCAGTGGAAGATCAAGCAGGCCTATGCGGTGGATGCGGATGCACAGTCGCGGCAACTCTTGGCGGCGGCGCTTTCCGCCCGCGGCACGCCTGAAAAGCCGACGACGGCGATCGACGTGTACAACACCTCTTCCTGGCCGCGCACGGACCTGGTGACCCTTCCGCGGGACATGCAATTGGGCGACCGGGTCGAGGATTCGACGGGGCAGGCTGTCCCGTCGCAACGGCTTAACAGCGGCGAACTGGCATTCCTGGCCACGGATGTTCCGCCCTTGGCGGCGAAGCGGTTCGTGGTCCAGGCAAATAAGGCAACGACCGTTGTCGGAACATTGGCCGTCGGCGACGCCCGGCTTACCAGCCGAAGCCTCGACTTGGCAGTCGACGAGAAAACGGGCGCGATCGCCAGCCTGCGAAGCCGGCGGCTGGGAGTGGGATTGGTCGACGCGCAAGCGGCCACGGCGATCAATGACTACTTCTACCTGCCTGGCAGCGATCTAAAAGACGTCCAGCGGAGCGGAGTGCCGGAAATAACGCCGAAAGAGACCGGCCCGCTGGTGGCTTCGCTCTTGGTGAAATCCGACGCCCCCGGCTGTAACCATCTGACCCGCGAGATCCGCGTCGTTGACGGACTGGACCGCGTGGATCTCATCAACGTGGTCGACAAGAAGGCGATCCGTGCCAAGGAAGGGGTTCACTTCGGCTTCGGCTTTAACGTTCCCGACGGCACGCTCCGCATGGACGTGGGCTCCGCCGTGATTCGCCCCAACGTCGATCAACTTCCCGCAGCGTGTAAAAACTGGTTCTCGGTACAGCGCTGGGCCGACATCTCCAATAACAAGTACGGAGTGACTTGGGCCACCGTCGACGCACCGTTGGTCGAAGTGGGGGCGATCCGCGGGAACCTCGTGGGCTCGCAACCGGACCCCAAGGTTTGGCTCGATGAACTGCCGCCGTCGTCGACGATTTACTCCTGGGTGATGAACAATCACTGGCACACGAACTACAAAGCCGACCAGGAAGGCCCGACCGTATTCCGCTATTCGATCCGCCCCCACGGCCCATACGATGCGGCGGCCGCCGCCCGTTTTGGCGTGGAGCGCAGCCAGCCGCTGGTCGCGGTTCCGGCCGCAGGACCGGCGCCGGTGGGGCCGCGCTTCACCATCGACTCCGGCGGAACGATCGTCACGGCGCTGCTGCCCAGCGAAGACCGCAAGGCACTTGTCGTGCGACTGTTCGGGGCCTCGGGCAAAGCGGATCGCGTCACGTTCCACTGGGCGGCCCCGGTGCCTAAGAAGGTGTTGCGCAGCGATGCGGCCGAGCAGCCGCTCGAAGAATTGGCCGGCCCGGTGGAGGTGCCCGGCTGGGGCATCGTCACGCTTCGCGCGGAGTTGCCGTAGCCGGGACTTGTGGGTGGCATGCCTTCACGCGGCGAAGCCGCGGGTAGGCATGCTCATTGCCCAAAAAGGCACATGCCGACCCGACGCTGCGCGTCGTGACGGCGTGCCACCCAGCTGCGTTACATCCGCACCAGCACTGACCCCCACACGAAACCCGAGCCGAAGGCCACCATCAGCACCAGACTGCCGGGCACGATCATTCCCGCCTGCCGGGCTTCGTTGAAAGCGATCGGCAGCGACGCGGAGGCGATATTGCCGTAGTCCTCCACGTTGACGAAGACCTTCTCGCGGGGAATGCCCACGCGCTCGACGATGGTCTCGAGCATGCGGAGGTTCGCCTGGTGGGGAACGAGGACGTCGACGTCGCGCAGCGTCAGGCCGTTGGCTTGCAAGCATTCCTCGACGGCGGCCGACATTTTTTCCACGCCGTGTTGGAAAACGGCCTTGCCATTCATGCGAAAGTGGACCCGCCCCGACTCCACGTCCTCCACAGTGATATGCGCGGTGCGCCCCAGCGCGGTGCCCGGCGCGGCCGTATAGAGGGCCTTGGCATACGAGCCGTCGGCATGCAGGTGGGCGGAGAGAATGCCGCTGCCCGGACCATCGGACGGGCCGACCACGATCGCTCCGGCGCCGTCGCCGAAGAGGATCGAGATGTTGCGTCCCTCGTTGGAGCCGTCGATCCGCGCGGAGAGCTTCTCGGCGCAGGCCACGAGCACGTGCCGGTAGGTGCCGGCGCGAACGAAATGATCGGCCAGCGACAAGCCGTAAATCATCCCGGCGCACTGCTGCTTGATGTCCAGCACCGGGATCCCGCTCAGGCCCAACTTGGCCTGTAAGAAAAACGCGCAGCCGGGATCGGCATGATCGGGAGTGATGGTGTTCATGATCACCAGGTCGACCTGGTCCATGGTCAGCCCGGCGCTGCTTACCGCATCGCGGCAGGCCGGCACCGCCAGGTCGGAGACGGCCATTTCCGGCGGCGCGTGACGGCGGCGGCGGACGCCCGTTCGCTCGACGATAAACTCGTCGCTGGTCTCCATCATTTTCATGACGTCGAAGTTCGTCACCACGCGCTGTGGAACGTAGTGTCCGCTACCGAGGATACGTGACATGGCTGGAAAGACGAAGGGATTGGGGATTAGGGATTGTTCACGCCTGTCATCCTGAGCACAGCGAAGGATCGTCGCCGTCCCCCAGACAACCCAGATTCTTCGCTGCGCTCAGAATGACATGGTAGAGGGGAATCGCTCACGGTTTCGGGGCAACGCCGGCATAGCGCAACGACTGTTTGACCAGTATGCCGCAGTTCTTCTGGAAAAACTCCACCGGCAAAACGCCCGTCCGCCCGTGGATTTCAGCGCCCAGCTCCTCGGCCACCTGGCGTGCCGCCTTGCCCGCGGCGACCTCAGCAAGGATGCGTTGGTGATAGTCCCGCGAAGCAGCCAAGGCGCCGGCGAAATAGGCGCAAACGTCGGCCGCGCCGCGGATCGCGCCGTTGTGGCTCAGGCAAAGGACTTCGGCGTCCAGGGCTTTCAGCCGCTCGAGGGAAGCGACGTACGCGCCGTAGTCGCTGAAATAGTTGGGCCACCATTCGCCCCGCTCGGGCATGTAGTAACCGCTGGCGTCGGAAATGACCAGCACCCGGTCTCGGGCGTTGTGCAGACTAATGCTGCAATCGCTATGGCCCGGCGTCGCCAGCACCGTCCAGACCATGTCCTCAACGGCGACCTCGTCGCCCTCCGCGATCACCCGATCTACGGCGATCGGGGCCGCCTCCGCCGGTTGCGGGCGATCCGCTTCGGGGATCGCCCCGGAGCGGCGCAACGAGGCCGTCAGCGCCTCGTCGATTTGGCGGAAGAAAGCGATAGCCTTTTCCGCGGCCAGCGTGGCGGCCGCCACCGGCGAGGCGAGAACCTTGAGCCCCGCAAACCGTTCCCGCAAAAGCGGAACGGCCATCACATGGTCGGGATGGGCGTGGGTAATCACCAACTGGCGCACAAAGCCGACAGCGATGCCCAACGCTTCCATCTGCCGAAACAACAGCGGCCCGAGGGCGCTGATCCCGCCTTCGATGATGGCCCCTTCGTGAGTTCCTTTCACCAGGTACAATGGATAGGCGGTGCTGCCGAGCATCCACAAACGATCGGCGATTTCCACCGGCGGGTTTTCGATCAGCAAGATGGCGCTCCTTTTTCCGTGAGTTCCAAGGCGAACAGGGCGGCCCCGAAGGCCCCCATGAATTGCGGCTCCGGAGGCACCCGCACCGCTCGGCCGAACGACTCTTCCACGAGCCGGACAATGATCGGGTTGTTGGCCACCACGCCGCCGGTCATCACCAACTCGCCCTCGACGAGATCCATCTCCATCACGCGCTTGACGACCGAGCGAAACGCGCCCTTGACGATGTCCTCGACTGCCTGGCCGGCACGGATCTTCTCCAGGATCTCGGTGGCGGCGAAGACCGTGCAGAAGCTTCCCAGCGACGATTCCCGCGTGGAGCGCTGGGCCAGACCGTTGAGATCCGCCAACGGCAGATCCAGCCGGTAGGCGATTTCCTCCAGGAATGCCCCGGTGCCGGCGGCGCACTTGCGATTCATCTTGAAATTCGTGCGGAGGCCGTGGTCGTCGAGGTGAATGATCTTGCTATCCTGGGCGCCGATGTCGATCACCGTGAGCGCGCGGCGGAAGTGGTGATAGGCCCCCTTGCCGTGGCAGGCGATCTCGGTCATCTTGCCGCTGGTCCAGGCGACGTTATCGCGGCCGTAGCCGGTGGAGAGCGCGCTACGGATTTGCGACTCGGCGAGCCCCGCGGCGGCCAAGGCCTCGTCGAGGCAGCACCGCGAGGTGTGGGCGTAATCGACGCCGGAACGGCGGATGGCCTTGGCCACGATCCGCCGCTGGGAGTCGATGATTACCAGTTTTGCCGCCGAGGCGCCGATGTCGATGCCGCAGTACATGGCCCCTATCCCTGCCCCATCTGCTCGACGAAGGCCTCGATGCTGGTCCGCGTCTGCTCCTCGCTGTAGAGCCGCAGGTCGTTCAAGTCGCCGTTGACCACCAGGTAGGGCTTTTGCAGCACCTTCTGCAATCGCTGCGGCATGCCATAACGGTTGTTGGAGTTGTTGGCACAGGTCTTGCTGTCGTGATACAGCACGCCGTCGGCCTTGAATTTCGCCACCATCCGGTGGATGTAGGCCTCTTTGTAGTCTTCCGAGCGGCAGATGAAGATGCTGCTGTAGGCCTTGGCCATGCTCTCGAACGGACTGGCCGGGTCCAGGTCCTCGAAGATCCAACTGTTGCAATAGGTCGAAGCAACCACGCACATCCGCAGTTCCAGGAATTGCGCCGAAAGGGTGCTGAGCTTGCCCCAAATCGGCATCCCTTCCCAGTAGATGCGGAATCGCTCGCCTTCCACGGCCGCCACCCCGCCGGCGATGCGCCCCTGCAACTCGGCAAGCAGGATCTTATAGTACTCGACCGCCTCGGGCAGCCCGCGCATCACCACGGCCGGACCCATCTGGATCGTCCCGTCGAAGAAACTCAACGGCGATGGCACGTTGGCGGCTGTCTCCAGCACTGCTTTCCAGAGCACGGTCGTCTGCCGCGAGAGGTCGATCACTTCCCGCAACCGATCGACGTCCAACCGCCGCCCGGCGATTTTCTCCAGAGGCTCGACCAACTCCTCGATCTGCCGGGCGACGTGGCTCACCACGGGCGCGTCCACGGCGTCGAGCGCCCGCGGCGTATGGACTCCCAGGCAAGGGATGTTCCACTCCCGCGCGTAGAACTGAAACCAATCCTTCACGTCGCGGCATTGATTGGTGTTGAAGACCAGCACGTCGGCTTTGGGCGGTCCGGGAAGCTTCATCTTCTGCAGCGGCGACTCGCCCTTCAGATACGAACCCACGTCGCTGGTCAGATAAGAGCAGATATCCGGCGAGAATCCCCGGGCGTTGGCCAAGGGGATCAAGTCGGCGGCCATACGTGCGGCCCCCAACATGGCCCCGTGGTTCTCGGGGAAGTAGACGTTGAACCCCAAGGCGCGGAGCAATTCGGCCGGGCCCACGCTGGTGCACCAGGCGGTCTTCTTTCCTTCGGCCGCGCCGCGGCTGAGGTCGGTAAAATACTGCCCCATCACGCCGCGAAGTTTCTTGGTGGCCTCGAAGTCTTTACGCTCGCTCGTCGCTGGCATAGTCGATATCCTGTCGGGTTTTGTGTCAGGTAGTAGCAGCCGCGGAAATACGTCCGCGGCTATTGCAGCAGTTTACCGGGTGCGAATCGCTCGCCGCATTGGGCGGCCAGTTCTTCGAGTTGTGTCTTCACGTGATCCAGCCCCAGGTCCTGGGCGTATTTGACCACCCCGCCGCGGAAGTCGGCCAGCCCGGTGCCCAGCACCATCGCCACATCCAAATCAGACGCCCGCTGGCAAAGCCCCTCCTCCAATACGTAAAACGCCTCATTCACCACCCGCAGTACCAGCCGCCGGGTGATTTCCGCGGCGGACAGCAGCCCCGGGCGCGGGCCCCGCTGCCGGCGGACCTCGGCGATGATCGCCGCCGCCGCCGGACTGGGCTCCGGCTGGTGGCTTCCCTGCTCGTAACGGTAAACGCCGGAGCCGCTCTTTTGCCCCAGATGCCCCGCTTGGACGAGGCGCACCGCGATCTCCGCCGGGCCGCCATGGCGGGGAAAGGCCCCGCGGAGCACGGCGTCGGTAAGTACCAGGATATCCAATCCGGCCATGTCAATCAACACAAAGGGGCCCATGGCAAAGCCGAACTGGAGCATGGCCCGATCGACCGCCTCGGGCTCGGCCCCCGCTTCCAAGAGCCAGAAGGCCTCTTTAAGGTAGGGGATAAAGAGGCGGTTAACGAGGAATCCTTCGCGGTTGTTGACCAGAACCGGCGTTTTGCCGATCTTCTTGGTAAAACGCATCAGCCCGGCCGCCAGTCCCGGCGGCGTGGCCGCGCGGCGGATCACTTCCACCAGCGGCATACGTTGGGCCGGATTGAAGAAGTGCATGCCCAGCAGCCGCTGCGGATGCCGCATCCTTTCGGCCAGCACGTCGAGCGAGATGGTCGAGGTATTGGAGGCGATGATCGTCTCCGCGGGGCAAACTTCTTCCACGCCGGCGATGGCCGATCGCTTCACGCCCGCGTCTTCAAACACCGATTCGACCACCAGGTCGGCGGCGGCAATCTGCCGCCGATCGGCGGCCAAAGTTAGCCGACCCTCAATCTCCTCAGCGCGTCCGGCGGTGAGTTTACCCTGGGCCACGCGACCGGCCAGCGACGCGTGAATCTTGGCCGCGCCGCGCTGGAGCGCGGCCGAGTTTTCATCGTAGGCCACGACGAGGATACCCGCGGTAATCAGGGCCTGGACAATGCCGGTGCCCATGGTCCCCATGCCGACGACCGCGGCCCGGGCGATCGTCGGCCCGGGTGCGTCGTCCCCCGCGGCGATCTTGCCGGCCGCCCGCGTGGCCGTGAACACGTAGAACTTGTTCTGCGTTGCCAGCGTGGCCATGCACTGGCGAAAGCCGTCGCGTTCCGCGAGCAGTCCGGCCGTGAACGAGTCTTCCAGCCCGGCCCGTACCGCCGCGAGGATCGTCCGCGGTGCGATGATCTCCGGCCGGGAAGCCGCGACGATCGCCTCGGCCTGAGCAAAAGCAGCAGAATTCGCCTGTGGATTTTGGATCTTTTCCGTCCGCTCTCTGGTGGCGCGTCGTAAAGTGGCCGATGCCAACGACTGCCGCGCGCAATCAAGGAGCGACTGGCCGGGGCAAAGCCGATCGATCAGCCCCAGGGCCAGGGCCCGCTGGGCATCGATCGACTGGCCCGTGAGCAACATTTCCAGTGCCGCCGGCAGACCGATGAGGCGAGGCAACCGCTGCGTGCCGCCGGCGCCCGGGTTGATGCCCAATTTGACCTCCGGCAAGCCGAATTTGCTCCCCTCGGCGGCGATGCGATGGTGGCAAGCCATGGCCAGTTCCAGGGCCCCACCCAAAACGCTGCCGGCCACGGCGGCGATCACCGGCTTGGCCGTGTCTTCGATCTCCGCATAGGCCTCCTGGAAAACGCTCGCCATGCGGACCGCGTCGTCGCCGCTGCGGATCGCCTGGAAGTCGGCCAGGTCGGCGCCGGCACTGAAGTGCGACGGCCCTCCGGTAATCACGATGCCGCGGGCGTCCGGGTCGGAATTGGCGCGCCGGACGCCAGTGCGGATCTCGGCCAGCAGCGGCAGCGAAATCGCGTTCACGGGGGGGCAATCCAGCCGCAACACGCAGAGACCGTCGAGAACTTCGTAATCGATCATGGGAGCAAACGCGAGATAGGGCGGAAGCGCACGACGTTGGCAAAGGGGTACGGTAGTTCAGGGAGAATCGGCGCCTTCTTGGGGATGTTTGGGCTGATCCCCGTAGGGGCGCGATCCGATAGCCCAGGGCGCAGCCCTCGTTGTTACATAAAAGTCGATACGGGGGTCCCCGTCCCGGAGGGACGATTGATAGTAACCCAGCAGTTCACTGCTGGGAATAATAGGTGAGGTAGAAACCGTTCCCAGTCCCGGAGGGACGGTTGACAGCCCGGCGCCGGGGCATTCCCAATCGTCCCTCCGGGACTAGCAACGTATTTCTCTGCCTCTCGGACCCAGCGATAAATCGCTGGGCTATTGTCAAATGCCCCTACGGGGCAAGATCGCAATCGCCGGCTAAATTCTGCACCAGGCGGCTCACAACACCAGCGTAATTTTCAGCGCATCCTCGACCCGTGACGGGTCGGCGTACATGCGAAAGGCCTCGGCCGCCTGGTCCCAGGGCATCCGCGGCGTGACCATCGCCGTCAGGTCGACGCGACCTTGAACGATCATGTCCACGGCCGTCTGGAAATACTCCATGCACTCCGGGCCCATCGACGTGATCAACTCAGTCTCGTTGCTGACCGTGTGAAACCAGGGGAATTCCTGGCTCTCATGGTGCGGCACGCCGAACACATAGAGCCGTCCCTGTCGGCGGGGCAACCGGGCGGAGACGGCCAAGGCGTCGGGCTTGCCCACCGCCTCGACGCAGAAATCGATCATCTTCCCGCCGGTCAGCTCCCGCACCGTTTGCACCACGTCCTCGCGCGAGGAATCGATCACCGCGGTGGCCCCGAAACGCCGCGCCCAGCGGAGCCGCCAGGCCACCCGATCGACCGCGATGATCTGGCTGGCGCCCATGCGGCCCAGCAAGTGGGTGAAGATCAGACCCATCGGCCCCTGGCCGACAACCGCACACCGCTGGTTGATCACCGGGCCGGTCCGCACCAGCGCCCGGAGCACCGTGGCCAGCGGCTGGGCGACCACCATCGTGGCCAGGTCCGGCACGTCGCAGGGCAGACGCGCCAAGCCGGCCGGCTTGGAGCGGATGTATTCGGCAAAGCCGTTGTAATCGTCGGGATGGGCCAAGACCCGGGTGCCGGGCTCCCAGCCCGCGGCACGCGAGGCAATAATGGTGCCGACATTCTCGTGTCCCAGCCACCCCGGCGGACGCGGAATCTCGGGATTGGCCCAGCGCCCGTCGGCCAGGTAAGGGCCCATATTGGTGCCACACAGCGCCACGTAGCTACACTGGACGAGCACTTCGCCGGCTCCCGGCTCCGGCTTGGGCACATCGTCGCGGAGACGGATTCGCCCCGGTCCCACAAACTCGATCGCACGCATCGCAGAATGCTCCTGGTGTCAAAATTATGCAGTCGGCAACCTTGAGGATACCGCGTGAGGCGGGCGCCGGCAAGCTCGCGTCGGAGCGGTCGGGGGTCGATTGCAGATTGCCGTGGGGTGTAGTAAGCTATGCTTCCGAAAGGCGATGGCGCGGCGGTTGGAGCCCCGCTTGCCGCCGGTCGCGAAAGCTCGATCAGGAGCGTCCGTATGCGAATCCCCCAGCTTTCCCTCTCGATTGCCAACCAGCCCGGCCATTTGATCGCCCCCTGCAAATTGCTGGCCGATGCGGGGATCAACATTCTTACGCTCTCTTTGGCCGATCAGCACGAGGTGGGAATCCTGCGCATCATCGTGCGCGATTCCCACCGGGCTCAGGAAGTGCTGGAAGCGGCCGGGATGACGGTCGCCGTCGGCGAGGTGCTGGCCATCGAGGTCCGCGACCAACCCGGCGGCCTGGTCGAGTTGCTGACGATCTTCGGCGAATCGGGAATCAACGTGGAGTCGATGTACGCCTTTACGGCCCGGCGGGGCGATAGCGCGGTGATGGTGTTCTGCTTCGACGACCTGGACGCGGCGATCTTCGCCCTGGCCCGGGCCGGGATCAACCCGGTTAGCGGCGTGACACTCTACGACCGTCTCGACGAAGAATAGGCTTTGGGGGATATCCGGATGTCGGCGCAGCAGCTTCCCAATCGGCTCAACGCGGCCGAGGTGCTCGTCGATTCCCACCTCGCCCACGGCCGGGCCGACAAAACGGCCCTGCTCAGCGGCGAGCGCGCGATCAGCTATCGGCAATTGTCGGAAGCGGTCAACCGTTTCGGCCACGCGCTGCTCGAATTGGGAGTGCGGATGGAAGAGCGGGTGGCCTTTCTGCTTCCCGACAGCCCCGAATGCGCCTACGTCTTCTTTGGCGCGATCAAAATCGGGGCCGTAGCGATCCCCATGAACACCATGTTGACCAGCAAGGATTACGAGTACCTGCTCAACGACAGCCGCGCGCGGGTGCTGGTCCTGCATGCGGGGCTGTTGGATCGCATCGGCCCCATCCGCGACCGGCTGGCCCATCTGGACCACGTGATCATGGTCGGCGGAAAGCCGGCCTGGGAGCTGGGTTTCGACGCCCTCATGGAACGTGCCCTGCCGCAGGTACAGCCGGCCGCCACGATCCACGACGACGCGGCCTTCTGGCTCTATAGTTCGGGGACCACCGGTTGGCCCAAGGGCGCGATCCATTTGCACCACGACATGCTCGTGGCCGGCGAAGCCTACGCCCGCAATACGATCGCGCTGGGGGAGTCGGACCTGTCGTTTTCGGTGGCGAAGCTGTTCTTCGCCTACGGTCTGGGCAACGGGCTGTATTTCCCCTTGCTGACCGGCGGCACCACCGTGTTGCTGCCCGATCGCCCCACGCCGGAAAAGGTGTTTGCCGCCATCGACCGCTACCAGCCCACGGTATTCTACGGGGTGCCGACCAGCTACGCGGCACTGTTGCACGCCGCGGAGAAGGCGGGGCGAAGCAGCCTGGGACGCGTGCGGATGTGCGTATCGGCCGGCGAGACCCTGCCGCGGCATATCTTCCAGCGCTGGCGCGAGCGTTTCGGGGTGGAAATCCTCGACGGCATCGGCTCGACCGAGATCCTGCACATCTTCATCTCCAATCGGCCCGGGCAGGCCAAGGCGGGGAGCACGGGGCAGGTTGTGCCGGGGTTTGCCGCCAAGATCGTCGACGATGCGGGATCGGAGCTGCCGGCCGGCCAGGTGGGCACGCTGATGATCAAGGGCGACAGCATCGCCGCCGGATACTGGAACCAGCACGAAGCCACGCAGCGTACCTTCTGCGGGGAGTGGATCAATACGCACGACAAGTTCATGGTCGACCACGAAGGCTATTTCTGGTACTCCGGTCGCGGCGACGACATGCTCAAGGTCAGCGGTCAGGCCGTCTGGCCCACCGAAGTCGAGGGTCTGCTCCAGGAACACCCGGCGGTGCTGGAAAGCTGCGTGACCGGGGTTGCCGACGAGGAAGGATTGCTCAAGCCGGTGGCCTACGTGGTACTGAAGGACGGGCACGTTCCATCCCGGGAGCTGGCCTGCGAAATCCAGGAATTCGTAAAGCGGAGCACTTCGCCGCACAAGTATCCTCGCGCGGTGATTTTTCTCGACGCTCTGCCGAAGACTGTAACCGGCAAAATCAAACGCTACGAGATCCGCCACCGCGCTGCCGTGGATGGGGTCTTGCGGGCAAGGGGCAAGGACCATGCTTGAGCTGCTGAACCTCGACCAGAAGATTTCCAAAGAGGACTATGCCCGCACTTTTCCCGAGCTGGAAGAGCGACTGGGCCAATGCCAGCGCGCGGCGCGCGCGGCAGGCATTCCGGTAATTATCGTTTGCGAGGGCTGGGACGCCGCCGGCAAAGGCACGGTCATCAACCGGCTGGCCGCGGCGCTGGATCCCCGCGGCTTTCAGGTCCACCTCGTCGGGCCGGCCAACGAAGTGGATCGTTGGTATCCCTGGCCACGGCGGTTTTGGAATGCCCTGCCCGCCGACGGCCTGTTTGCGATCTTCGACCACTCCTGGTATCGCCGGGTGCTGGCCGATCGCATCGACAAGGCGGTTCCGGCGGAGTCGTGGCGGGGGGCATACGAAGAGATCCTGGAATTGGAGCGGACGCTCTGCAGTGCCGGCGCGGTGATCGTCAAGCTCTGGATGCACATCGACAAGGCGGAGCAGAAACGCCGCTTCCGCCGGCTGACCAAGCACTCGGCCACGGCCTGGAAGGTGGCCAAGCCGGAGCGAACGCAGCATCGCCGCTGGGCGCAGTGGTTGCCCGCCGTCGAGGAGATGCTCGAGCGGACCGGTACCGCCGCCGCGCCCTGGACGGTCGTCGAAGCCACTCAAGCGCGGTTCGCCCGCGTGAAGATCTTCCGGACGGTGGTGGAAGCGGTCGAGGCGGAAGTGGCACGGCGGGGGGCGCTCGCCAAGCCCAAAAATATGCCGATGCCGCTGCCGCCGGAGCGGCCCGCCGCGGCGCGGACGATCCTGGATGGCGTCGATTTGAGTCTTGCGCTCGAGCGCGAGGAGTACGAGGCGCGGTTGGCGGAACTGCAACAGCGGATGTTCCACCTGGAGCACGAACTGTATCTGGCGCGGATCCCGGCGGTGATCGCCTACGAGGGTTGGGATGCGGCCGGCAAAGGGGGCAACATCCGCCGGCTCACCGAATCGCTGGATCCCCGCGGCTATCGCGTGGTGCCGGTCGGCGCTCCCAGCCGCGAAGAGTTGGCCCATCATTACCTTTGGCGTTTCTGGCCCAATATTCCCAAGGCCGGCCACATCGCCATTTTCGACCGCACCTGGTACGGCCGGGTGTTGGTCGAGCGGGTCGAGGGCTTTTGCAGCGAGGACGAGTGGAAACGGTCGTATCGGGAGATCAACGAGTTTGAGCGACAGCTCACGGACTTCGGCACGGTGGTGGTGAAGTTCTGGCTGCAAATCGACTCGGCCGAGCAGCTCCGCCGCTTCCAGGAGCGCCAGGCGACGCCGTACAAGCAATGGAAAATCACCGACGAGGATTGGCGGAATCGGGAGAAATGGCCGCAGTACCAGGTGGCGGTGCTCGACATGCTGGAGAAAACCAGCACCTCCTACGCCCCCTGGACGATCCTGGAATCCAACTGCAAGTTGCATGCCCGCATCAAGGCCTTGCAGACGGTCGCCGCGGCGTTGGAGAAAGCGCTGGGTAAGGCGAAAATCGGCACGCGGAAGGGGGAATAGGCCAGACTTCCTGATCCTTCCTCTTGCTGTTCAGAGTTGCACCCGGTCGATGAGCCGGCAACCCACCTTGTAGACCGTCCGGCCTTCCCACTGGATTTGCCGCACGTGCGCCGTTCTCGCCGTGAAGTACGTCACGGCGGGAGGCCGCCCCAAGGCGACGACCCAATCGTTGAAGGTGGGCTTCTCCGTGAGCAAGAACGAAATGCCGCCGCACGAGATATCGCTGCATTGCACCTCGTAGAGACAATCGGGCGAGGGCAACTGATTGGCGACAATCGGGTAGACCTTCTGCCGGCAGGCGTAAGGGAGCCGCGGACTCGCCCGGTGGTCCCTGCCTTGCGGGCCTTGCGGGCTCTTACCATCCGTGGACGAACCGCCGGCCGCCGTGTGCGACGACGAAGTTCGGCCATCGCCCGACGGAGCAGATCCGCCGGCCGGCCCGCGCTTGTGCCGCTCCCGCAGCAATCGCTCCTCCTTGATTCGGGTGGCCACGGCCGCGATCAGTTCGGCGATGTTTTCCACAAACCACACGTCGTCGAGCTTGAATTCCCGCGGCTGCCGGCTAAAGACGCCGATTGCGCCCAGCCGCTGGCTGCCGGCAAACATCGGCACGCACAGCGCGCTCACCACGCCCGACTCCCGCAGCATCTCGTCCGTAAAACGTTTTTCGTCGGCCAGGTTCGGGCTGATGGTGGCGTTGGCCATCTCGATGCTGTAGCCGCAGATGGACTGAGCGGCACGCAACGGTATTTCCCGGCAAGTCACGGCCGGCGGTTGTCCGTTGTCCTGCATCGAGGTCATGGCGAACTTGAGCGTGGCGCCGGAGTCGCTGATTTCCGCCGCCCCGCCCAGATCCGCCGCGATGGTCTCGGCGGCCAGTCGCACGGCGTCCAACAGTAGTATGGCGGAATGGACGCCGCTCTCCGCAGTCGGTGCGGTCGCTGCAACGGCGGGCGGCGGGCGGTTTTCAAGGGTCATCTTCTGGCTCCTGCTCAGGTAATCATAGATCGCAATCCACTGCCGCATCCCCGCACCCCCCTACGGGAAAGGCATAATCGCTGGTGCGGCGCGCAACTCGTCCGGCCATAGCGGTCGTGCGGATTGAACGATGTGAACGACTGCCGGCGGCGGAGCCGTCCGGGAACCGATCCCAAAAACGTTTCTTGACGAATCAAGATCAGGGCAATGCTATATTTCCTTGGTCCCACCGGGCCTTGTTGCCCATTATTTCCGCCCACGCTGGCGACGCTTTGCCCGTCGCGGCCGCCGCGAATTGTACTTTCATCCCCGCCGCTTGTTGGAAAGGTCGCTTCATGGAACCTTCGCCGCAGAAATCGAATCTCCGTCCCGTGATGCGCGTGGACGTCGAAAAATGTGTCGCCTGCCACCGGTGCGTCAGCGTGTGCCCCGTCAAGTTTTGCAACAACGCCTCGGCCGAAGTGGTGGACGTCAACCCGGACTTGTGCATCGGCTGCGGCAGTTGCATCGACGCCTGCGACCACAACGCGCGGGTCGCGATCGATGACTTCGCCGGATTTCAAGCCGCGCTGGCCCGGCGCGAGACCTTGATCGCGATCGTCGCGCCGGCGATCGCCGCAAACTTCCCCGACACCTATCTGCAGATCAACGGTTGGCTGAAGTCGCTGGGCGTGAAGGCGGTCTTCGACGTCAGCTTCGGGGCGGAATTGACGGTCAAGAGCTACCTCGAGGCAATCAAGAACAACCCCTCTGAATGCGTTATCGCCCAACCCTGTCCGGCGCTGGTGACGTTTATCGAAGTCTACCATCCGGAACTGCTTGGCTACCTGGCGCCCGCCGACAGCCCGATGCTGCACACGATGCGGATGGTTCGGGAGTATCATCCCGAGCACCGCGGGGCGAAATTCGTGGTGCTTTCGCCCTGCCTGGCGAAACGCCGCGAGTTTGACGAGGTCGGCATCGGCGACTTCAACGTGACCTTCCGCTCCCTGGAAGATCACCTGCGGAAAGAAGGAGTCGACCTCCGCCGTTTTCCGGCGTTGGATTACGACAATCCGCCTGCCGAGCGGGCAGTTCTCTTCTCAACGCCGGGTGGACTGATGCGAACCGCCCAGAGGGAACTCCCTGAAATCGCCTCCCAGACGCGGAAGATCGAAGGGCTGGGCAGCGTCTACCACTATCTCGCGCACCTGCATGAATCGATTCGGTGCGGCGAATCTCCGCTGCTGGTGGATTGCCTGAGCTGTGAAATGGGTTGCAACGGTGGCCCGGGCACGCTCAACCGTGGCAAGCCGATCGATAAAATCGAGCGACTCATCGAAAAGCGGAATCAAGACGCTCAGAAATCGTATCAGAATCGATGGTTCCGGGTAGGTCGCCGTGCCGCTTCGCGTTTGAGGTCCTACGTTGACCGCCATTGGAAAGCGGGGCTTTACGCGCGGTCTTACGTTGACAGGTCTCAGGCATTCAAGAATCTGCGGCAGCCGACCGACGCCGAGGTCCAAACCATTTATCGTCAGACGTACAAAACAACGTCCCGGGATATTCTCAATTGCGGTTCGTGCGGCTACAATTCCTGCCGCGACATGGCTACCGCCATTTTCAATGGGCTGAATGTGCCGCACAACTGCCGACATTACCGGGAGAGCTTGCCTAGATTGGAAAAGGAGAAGATGCAGGAGCTCAACGCCGTGATCGCCGCAGCCGTGAACACCGTCGCGGAGAAAATGGATCAGTCGACGACCAATCTCAACGCGGTTTCCCAGGCGACAAACGAGATGACTGCCACCATCAGCGAGATTGCCGCCAACTCGGAAAAAGCCCGCCGCACCAGCGAAGGCGCGACACGGCAGGCGGAGGCGATCTGCGCGGTGATTCACAAACTGAGCGATGCGACGGCCGCCATCGGAACGATTACGCAAACCATCAACGATGTTTCCGAGCAGACCAAACTCTTGGCGCTCAACGCGACCATCGAAGCGGCCCGCGCCGGCGAATCCGGCAAGGGGTTTGCCGTGGTGGCGAGCGAAGTCAAGGAATTGGCGAAACAGACCGAGACGGCGACCAACGAAATACGATCGAGAATCGAGGCGATCCAGAATACGACGACTGCGGCCGCGGGCGACATCAACGCAATATCCGGGGTGATTCGCGAGGTCGGTCAACTGGTGGCGATGAACGCGGCCGCGATCGAGGAGCAGTCGGTGGCGACGCGGCAGATCGCCAGCAGCATTGCCCTCAGTTTGACGAGTATGCGCGATGTCAACGAGCTCATGGCACAGACTGCGGCCAGCAGCGGGACCAGTGCCTGACTACCGATCGCGGCGGGCAGCCGCACGAAACGCGAAATTTGTCAACTCGACCTGACATCGGGGGATGGGGACCTTCGGTCCGCGATCTGACATTCTTGTCCGCCGACATGCCACCGCACGGTTTCGCGAGCCTTGCCAATGCCCCGCAGCCGCGGCACTCGGCTTCCCCAAAATCCGACGACCAACGCTGGATCGCCCCTCATTGTAGGGGACCCGATCGGAACTCGCCGGGAATCCGTCGAGAACCACGCCGCCGGTGGCCGTTGGTAGTCTTGATGGTGCGCCACGGAAAATCGCCAATTTTTCCCATTCTTCAAGCCTTGACAGCTTCACGGGCAATGTGGCAGGATATTCGATCTTGTGATAGGCGAGTGAGCGAAAATATGCGCATGGGGCGGTGAAAGATCGAAAGCGGCCGCCCTGCTCCAAGGCACCTTCACGACTCGATGTCGTTCTAGGTTTACACGGTTACTACTTCAATGAACTGAGGAGTTTTCAATGTACAGTGAGAAACGGCCTACTCGGACGGGCCGAAAGACAGCCCGGAAGGGCCTGGGAAGGCGGGGAATGACCGCCTTGCTTGTGGCGATCACGTTGGGAATCGTGGCTGCGGCGGCTTGGATGGCGGTCAGCGAACCCGCTGCCGGCGGCGCCGGTGGCGCCCCGGCCGCAACCGCCGCCGCGGAAACCGTCTCCCTTTTCGATCCGCTGTTCAGCCCGCGTTACAACCTGATTGAGAAAAGCGCGCTGGTGTCGCTGGTGTTCGTGGCCCTGGCCGGTCTGGCCTATGCCTGGATGCTGGTGGGCCAGGTGAAGAACGCCCCCGAGGGCACGCCGCGGATGCAAGAAATTGCCCGCGCCATTCGCGAGGGCGCCAACGCCTACCTCTACCGGCAGTTCCGCGTGGTAGCGGTGCTGATCGTGCTGATCACGATCTTGCTGTATTATGCCGCCACGATGTCGCACGCGCCGATGTCGATCGCCGTGGGCCGGGCGATTGCCTTCTTGATTGGCTCGACCTTCTCGGCCACGGTGGGCTTTGTCGGCATGCGGCTGGCCACGGTCGGCAACCTCCGCGTCGCGGCGGCCGCCCAGACCAGCTTCGGCAAAGCGCTGCAATTGGGCTACCGCACCGGCACCATCACCGGCATGCTCACCGACGGCCTGGGGCTGCTGGGCGGCTCGATCATCTTCCTGGTCTACGGCGAGCACGCCTATGAGGCCCTATTGGGCTTCGGCTTCGGCGGCACGCTGCTGGCCTTGTTCATGCGCGTCGGCGGCGGCATCTACACCAAGGCGGCCGACGTCGGCGCCGACCTGGTCGGCAAGATCGAGGCCAACATCCCCGAGGACGATCCCCGCAACGCGGCGACCATCGCCGACAACGTCGGCGATAACGTCGGCGACTGCGCCGGTATGGCGGCCGACATCTTCGAGAGCTACGAAGTGACCATCGTGGCGGCCATGATCCTGGGCATCGCCAGCTTCGGTCACAAAGGCGTGATCTTCCCGTTGTTGGTCCGCGCCATCGGCGTCATCGCCAGCATCATCAGCACCTACAGCGTGCGCGCCGGCGACAAGGGAAGCGTCGCCCAGGCCATGGGCAGCGTCAACCGCGGCTTCCTCATCGGCTCCACGCTCAGCGTGGTGGGCTTCATCCTCTTGGGGCTGGGCTATCTGCGGTTCGACCAGGGCTACCTCGACAAATACCCGCAGGCGGCGGCCGGCTTCCCGGGCGCTACCGTGGCAAACGCCACGGCGGGCTTGCCAAGCTGGGCGACCTTGAGTTTTCTGGGCATCAACGGCCTCGACATGCGCCCGGCCTGGACCTGCCTGATCGGCATCATTTTGGCCGTGTTCCTCAATAAGTGCACGGAATACTTCACCGGAACCGAGTTTTCTCCGGTGAAAAGCCTGGCCAAAGCCTGCGACACGGGGCATGCCACGAACATCATCCAAGGCCTCGCCGTGGGGTACGAAAGTTCGGTGGGCGCGGTATTGATCATTGCCGCCGCAATCCTTGCCAGCGTGCTGGTGTATAGCGGCACCAACGCCACCTTCGTGGCCTATGGCGTGGCGATGTGCGGCATCGGCATGCTCACCCTCACCGGCAACACGATCTCCATGGACGTGTTCGGACCGGTGGCCGACAATGCCAACGGCATCGGCGAAATGGGCTACGACGAGAAGGAGATGGGGCCCGCCAAGTACAAGGAAGCCCGGCAGATCCTCGCCGACTTGGACGCGGTGGGCAACACCACCAAGGCCATCACCAAGGGCATCGCCATCGGCTCGGCCGTGATCGCGGCCGTGTCGCTGTTCAACAGCTTCATCGTCTCCGTGGGCTCCGGCGGCGGCGGCGAAATGGCCGGCATCTCCCGCGACGTGTTCAGCACCGTCGCCTCGATGCTCACCATTTCCGATCCGACGCTGTTCATCGGCATGCTCATCGGCGGCGCGGTGCCCTTCCTCTTCAGCTCGATGACCATTCGCGCGGTCGGCCGCGCGGCCTTCCTGATCGTCAAGGAGTGCCGCTTGCAGTTCCGCGACAAGGCCATTTGGGAAGGCACGAAGAAGCCGGACTACGGGCGGGTGGTCGACATCTGCACCACCTCGGCTCAGAAGGAGCTGATCGGTCCGGCGCTGTTGGCCATGCTGGTGCCGATGCTGGTGGGCTTCGGCCTGGGCACCATCGCCCTGGCCGGCTTCCTCGGCGGCATGATCGTCACCGGGCAGTTGCTGGCGGTCTTCATGGCCAATGCCGGCGGCGCCTGGGACAACGCCAAGAAGGTGATCGAGGACGAGCCGAAGAATCCGGCCGCCAACACCGGCAAGGGGAGCGAGCGTCACAAGGCGGCCGTCACCGGCGATACCGTGGGCGACCCGCTCAAGGACACTGCCGGCCCGGCCATCAACCCCTTGATCAAGGTGATGAACATGGTCAGCTTGCTGATCATCGGCCTGATCCTGCCCTACGACAAGCACGTGCTGGAACTGCTGGCCAAGCACGGCGTGAACGTGACGGGCAAGGCGCCGGACACCCTGTTCTGGGGCGTGATCATCGTGGGGATCCTGGGACTCGTCTGGGCCGTCTGGCAGTCGAAGCGTGAGACGAAGGCCGAGATCGAGGCCGACGCCAAGACCTGATCGACGTCAGCGGAATGTCGTGATCCAAGTGCCACTGCTTGCCCAGCGCAGGCAGTGGCACTTTTTTTGTCGGCAGGGGACAGGGATTGGCGGCCAGAAAATGTTGACCATGGGACGCCGGGCGGCATGGAGAGATTCAGCGGCGGGCACTCGCGCCTGAGGATGGGAATTCCGCAAGCGGGGCGATCGCTCATCCGCAAGCGACGATCGACGGTGGGTGGCACTTCTCGCCGTGTTCTTCCGCGTTTTTTCCCTGCGCGGCGCTGCTCTGCCCCGGCGCTACCCGACGCGCAAAAGCACGGGCAAGTGCCACCCGCCGAATCTAATTTCCGCCATCCCGCGGGATGCCAGCCATTTTCACGCGGACGTGACGGGCCCCAATGCTTCGCCGAAACTTGCGGTTAGCCGTCATACACTACAAAGGCTAACACCAAGGTGTCCACCATCTTGCGCCAATGGTGTTAAGTAACGGCCGTCACGGCAATTACGCAAACGTGCCCAGTTCCACGGCATTTTCTGCCAACTGGGGCTGGGTATAAGATCTTTGCGGTGTCCGCAGTATCAAAATCCAACATCGCAAACGAATCGCGTCGGCAGCATCCCAGCGGCAATTCCCGTGGGCCGTGCCGATGCGGGTTATTCAGGGGGCGGCTCCGCGTCCTGTCATTCTGAGCGCAGCGCGAAGTCCGGCCCCGCTCGCGAGGCGACGGAAGTTTTTCGCTGCGATCAGGACGACAGCCACATGCCCAGGATGGCACTTTCGAATAGTCCGCAATAAATGTGGTATTTGACAGGTGTCAAGTCGCTACCAATCGATACTTCTTACGGAGGTGCTCGTTCCCTTGACCGAGAGAGTTGATGATCCTGAAGGAGAATAGTCGTGTTGTTGTTCTTAGTCGGCATCATGGTCGGATGTGGCCTGGGGGTTGTGATAGCAGGCCTGTTTGCATCCGCTCAAATTCCTTCGCCGCCGCGAAAAACCTGACGAACGAAGCGTGTCATATAGGCTAACATCAGGGGATTCGCGTGGATCGTCGCGCCAATGGTGTTTTGGATCAGCAACGCTCCGCGCACGCACTTTGTGTAGTCAGTGCCGGCGGCGCCAGGATGTGCCGGATTGCTCTTGGTATAGGTCGTCCCTAGGCACGACCAGCGGGCCACCTCTGCGGTCCGAAGATGGGCTTGCGGCGGTCGTCCACTGTGCCGGTCACGGCCTCCCGCGGACCCAATGTCGCGGACGGGGGAGGGAACCCACCGGCCATTTTCACGCGGACGTGATGGACCCCAATGCTTCGCCGAAGGCTGCTGTTAGTCGTCATACACCACGAAGGCTAACACCAAGGTGTCTACCAACCTGCGTCATTAGTGTTAAGTAACGGCCGTCACGGCAATTACGCAAATATGCCCAGTTCCACGGCACTTCTGACAACTGCGGGCGGGTATAAGATCCTTGCGGTGTCCGCAGTATCGAAATGCAACATCCCAAACGAATCGCGTCGGCAGCATCCCAGCGGCAATTCTCGCGCGGGCCGCACCGACCCGGGTTACTCAAGGAGCGACTCCGCGTCCTGTCATTCTGAGCGCAGCGCGAAATCCGGCCTCGCTCGCGAGGCGACGGAAGTTCCTCGCTGCGCTCAGGACGATAGTCACGTGCCCAGAATGGCACGTTTGAATAATCCGCGCACAGGAGCGTCCAGCCATGTTGGGCAAGCTGTTTTCGTCGCCGTTCCATCCCGGCCCCAAGGTGAAGGGGCACAAGCGATTCCGCCGATCGCTGCTCATTGAACAGCTTGAAGACCGCCGGCTGTTGAGCTTGACGGCCACCTTGACGACCTTCAGCCCCCTGGCCGGCTCGTCGGTCACGTACGGCCAGTCGGTGATGCTCACGGCCACCGTCACTGCCGCCCCGCCCAATACCGGCGGACCCACCAACGGCCTGGTAACCTTCGACGACGGAAACACCCCCTTGGGATCCGTCTCAGTCAATGCCCAAGGCGTCGCCACGCTCGACGTGACGTCGCTCGTCGTGGGCTCCCACGTGCTCTCGGCATCGTTCGACGGCAACGCATCCTACGCCGCCAGCAGCTCCGCCATCGGGCCCAATTCGATCATCAATTCCGTGGTGGGCGGGGGCGCCCCCGGCGACGGCGGGCCGGCCACCGCGGCGCAGGTCGGACAGCCCGAGGCCATCGCCGTGGATTCCGCGGGCGACGTCTTCATCGCTGACGTCAACTTCGACCGGATCCGCGAAATCGTCAGGGCCACGGGCGTAATCATCACCGTCGCGGGCAACGGCTCCGTAGGCTACAGCGGCGACGGCGGCCCCGCCATCGCGGCCGAGTTTGTCGATCCCCAGGGCATCGCCGTGGACTCCGCGGGCGACCTCTTCATCGCCGACACCGGCAACAACCGCATTCGCGAGGTGAACGCTTCCACGCACATCATCACCACCGTCGCCGGCGGCGGCAGCAGCGCCGGCAACGACGGCCTCGGCGACGGCGGCCCCGCCACCGCGGCCCAACTCAGCGGTCCCGAAGGCATCGCCGTGGATTCCGCGGGTGACCTCTTTATCGCCGACGCCAGCAACAACCGCATTCGCGAGGTGAACGCTTCCACGCACATCATCACCACCGTGGCAGGCAGTGGTACTTCCGGCTTCGGCGGCGACGGGCTGCCGGCCACGTCCACCGCAGTCGACCTTGAGAGCCCCAGCGGCGTCGCCGTGGATTCCGCGGGCGACATCTTCATCGCCGACACCAGCAACGACCGAATCCGCGAGGTGAACGCCTCCACCACTGTCATCACCACCGTGGCGGGCAATGGCACTTCCGGCTTTGGCGGCGACGGGTTACTGGCCACCTCCACCGCAGTCGAACTCGGCGGTCCGCAGGGCATCGCCGTGGATTCCGCCGGCGACCTCTTCATCGCTGACACCGGCAACAGCCGCATTCGCGAGGTGAACGCCTCCACGCACATTATCACCACCGTCGCCGGCGGCGGCGACAGCGGCTTGGGCGACGGCGGACTGGCCACCGCAGCCGAACTCTCAGGTCCCTTTGGCGTCGCCCTGGATTCCGCGGGCGACCTCTTCATCGCCGATACCTACAACTTCCGGGTCCGCGAGGTCAACTACACGGCCGACAACTACGCCACGAGCGACATCAGCACCGTGGCCGGCGGCGGCGGCAGCATCAGCGACGGGAGCGCGGCCACCCAGGCCTACCTAAGCAATCCCTATGGCGTCGCCACGGATTCCGCCGGCGACATCTTCATCGCCGACACCGCCACCAACCGCATCCGCGAGGTCAATGTTACCACCGGAATCATCACCACCGTCGCGGGCGGCGGCAACAACCGGGGCACTGATGGCGTGGGCGACGGTGGCCCGGCCACCGCGGCCGAACTCAATCTCGGCTATGGCGAAGGAGGCGGTGTCGCCGTGGATTCCGCGGGCGACCTCTTCATCGCCGACAGCGGCAACAACCGCATCCGCGAGGTCAACGCGTCCACGCACATCATCATCACCGTGGCGGGCAACGGCACTTATGGCTTTGGCGGCGACGGGTTACCGGCCACCGCGGCCGAACTCGGCGATCCGCGGGGCGTCGCCCTGGATTCCACGGGCGACCTCTTCATCGCCGACAGCGGAAACGGCCGTATCCGCGAGGTGAACGCGACGACAGGCACAATCGTCACCGTGGCGGGCGACGGCTACCCCCTCTACAATGGCGATAATATCGCCGCCACCGCGGCCAATCTGGCTACTCCTACGGGCATTGCCCTCGATTCCGCGGGCGACATCTTCTTCGCCGACACCTTCGACTTCCGGATCCGCGAGGTCAACGCGTCCACGGGCCTGATCACCACCGTGGCGGGCGACGGCGTCCAAGGGTACAGCGGCGACAATATTGCCGCCACTGCGACAGATCTCTTCGTTCCCGACGGTGTCGCCGTCGATGCTCTGGGAGACGTCTTCATCGCCGACGAGGACAACCGGGTCCGCGAGGTCGTCAAGGCCACTGGCATCATCATCACCGTGGCCGGCACCGGCAACGGCTCCTTCGGCGGCGACGGCGGCCCAGCCGGATCGGCCAGCGTCGACTCTCCTAGCGGCGTCGCCATCGGCCCCACGGGAAATCTCCTCATCGCCGACACCGGCAACAACCGCATCCGCGAGATCAACTACGGCGGCGCCGACGCCCTCACCGTCGCCGGCGTAATCGCCTCGATTGCCCCTGAAACGGGCACGCCCGGCGCCTTCATCACCAATAGCAACTCGTTCGCATTGCACGGCTTTGCCGTCCCCGACGCCATCGTCACGATGCAGCTCAACGGCACCAGCATCGGCGCCGCCACGGCGGCCGGCAACGGCGCGTGGACCTTCACCGACTTCCTTGCGTCCGGCACGTACAGCTTCGCCGCGATCGATTCCGGCCCCGGCGGCTTCCAGGAGACCATCACCCAGTCGGTCACCGTCGAAGGCCCTCCCCCCGCCTTTTCGCTCAGCGGCCCGGCCTCGGGCACATACTTCACCGGGCAGACCGTCGCCATTACATGGGTGGCGGCGGGCGTCGACGTGGCGGGCCCCACCAAAATCAGCCTGGGCTACGACGCCGACCCTGTGGCCTTCGACGCCCATGAGATCTGGATCGAAATCGATGGCGTTACCGCGGCCAACGGCGCCGGCACCTACAGTTGGAATACCACCGGAGTCGCCCTAGGAACCTACTACCTCAGCGGTTACATGTATGATTTCTCGGCCAGCACGGCGCTGTTCTCCTCGATCGGCACGCCCATCGTCATTGCGGCCGGCAGCGCTCCGACCTTCGCGCTCACCGGCCCCAGCGCGGGAACATTCTCCGCCGGGGCGAGCGTCAGCATTCAATGGACGGCGGCAGGCGTCGACGTGGCGGGCCCCACCAAGATCAGCCTCGGCTACGACGCCGACCCCACGCCCTACGACGCCCACGAGCACTGGATCGAGATCGACGGAGTGACCGCAGCCAACGGCGCCGCATCGTACAATTGGAACACCACCAACGTCGCGGCGGGCACGTACTACCTCAGCGGCTACATGTACGACTTCTCGACAAGCCGCGCCGTCTTCTCGAACCTTACGACGACGATCGTCATCCTGCCCGGCGCTCCCATCTTCACGCTCCTCAGCCCCAGCGCGGGAACATTCTCCGCCGGGACAAGCGTCACCATCCAGTGGAGCGCGGGGAACGTCGACGTGGGGGGCCCCGCCAAGATCAGCCTGGGCTACGACCCGGACGTCACGCCCTTCGACGCCAATGAGCACTGGATCGAGGTCGATGGGGTGACCGCGGCCAACAGCGCGGCCTCGTACGTTTGGAACACTACGAGCGTGGCTTCCGGCACCTACTACCTCAGCGGCTACATGTACGATTTCTCGAACGGCCAGCAGATTGTGTCGCACGTCACTACGTCGTTTGTGATCACCGGCGGGGCTCCCCCAGCCTTTACGCTCCTCGGCCCGAGCGCGGGGACATTCGCTCCCGGGGCGAACGTCACCATCAAATGGAGCGCGGTGAACGTCGACGTGGCGGGGCCCACCAAGATCACGCTGGGTTACGACCCGGATGCCACGCCCTTCGACTCGAATGAGCACTGGTTCGAGATCGACGGGGTCACCGCGGCCAACGGCGCGGGCTCCTACGTTTGGAACACCGGCAGCGTCGCCGCGGGAACCTACTACCTCAGCGGTTACATGTACGACTTCTCGTTGAGCCAGGCGGTTTACTCGCACCTCGGTACGTCGATCGTCATCACTTGACGCCCATCGTGCGCCACTCGCGTCGTCCCAGCCGCGCTTTTTCCTTGCAATTGTGCCAGCCCTCGCGGTAGGATGCCGCGCGAGTCTCGGCGCCGGACGTGGCAAACGTCTGGCCGGACAACCAACGGAGAATCAGCATGACTGCCTTGCCAGCCACCCCATCCCGCGCCACGCAACGCCCCGTTCGACTCGACGGGCGACGGTTGCAACAGCCTCGCGCGGTCGTTACGCTGCGAACCCCCTCGAACAGCGCGCTCGACTGTACACAACGGTCAGTTTGACGGACACTCAGAGGTGGCAAAATGGAGCACGTAACCCAGAAGTAGTAAAAAGTTATGGAGGACCGCCGGGGCGCAAAACTCACGAAAGAAATGACTTACCGCCGGGCCGGTTGATATAAAAATCGAACGCCTGATGCATGCGTTCGACATTTGACACCGCACAACGGCTAGTTTCCGCGGGGCGCCATTTTGAGTAGCCGCCGGAGGGCAGTTTGCCACGTATTTTTTCCCTGTTCGACCTGTTCGACAGCTCATTTCCCCCCTCCCCTCCGCCTTCCGCCTCGCGGCAAGATCGGTAAAATGGTGTCCTGTGGGAACATGGTGAAAACCTCGAAGGCCCTACCCCGGATTATTCATGGCCAGGGATGTTCGGACGCAGTGTGCGCAATTGAAGCCCGACGCGCAAGCGAGGCTAAGTCCTGACGACTTCCTCGCTTGCGCTTCGGGCTTCTATTTGGCCGTGAATAATCCAGGCTACCCCCTCTCCCACCGGTCCCTCGCCCGCGATTGCGGCAGAAAGAATCCACGGAGTTCCACAGATGAGCGATGCTAGCACCAATCTGCCCGAGCAGCCCGAGGAACCGCAACCGGCGAAGCCCCGTTGGGTGCCCCTCTCCGCGACCGACCGCCGCGTGATCGGCGTGCTGGTGGAAAAGGCGAAGACCACGCCCGAGGCCTACCCCATGTCGGGCAACGCCATCGTGACCGGCTCGAATCAAAAGAGCAATCGCGCCCCCATGATGCAGCTCACGCTGGAACAGGTCGACGAGTCGCTCGATCGGCTGCGGCAGCTTGGCGCGGTGGGCCTGATCGAGGGCTACGGCCGCGTGCCCAAGTACCGCCATTATCTCTACGAATGGATGGGGATCGACAAGGTCGAGCTGGCCGTAATGGCCGAACTTCTGCTGCGCGGCGATCAAACCGTGGGCGAGCTGCGGGCCCGGGCGTCGCGGATGGAGCTCATCGCCGATCTCGCCGCGCTGCGGCCGACGCTCGAATCGCTGCGGGCCAAGGGGCTGATCGTCTATCTCACGCCCGAGGGACGCGGCCACGTCGTGACCCACGCGCTCTACCGCCCCCAGGAATTGGAGCGGGTGAAGGCCCAATACGGCCCGGGCCGGCCACAGCCGGTTGCGTTGGGCGACGAAGATGCCACCCCGCCGCAGTCGGCCGCGATGCCCGTTTCCTCCGCGGTTGGCCCGCCTGCTGCTGCCCCGGCCGGGGGTGGGCTGCAACGGGAGGTCGCGGAGCTTCGCGCCCAGGTTGTGCAATTGCGTGGCGAACTGGAAAACCTGGGCGTGGAATTTCAACGCCTCCAGGATGAGTTCCGCCGTCTCCAGACGGAATTGGGCAGTTGAAGGTCTATGCAAGGACCGCGCCTCGGGTTATCTTGGAAGATGTCCGGCGCTCACCGGCGGGTCGAGCGTCGGCCGTCACACCTGATTGCCCACCGTTTTCCCTCCGCACGCAGTAAGTCGGCCCCCGGCCGGCCTTTGCGGTAAATATTCGCCAGTCGATCCCGCACACCTTCCTGGGAAAGTGACGCGAGTCGGCCGGCAAGCAAACCATCGCAGCCATGGTTATACTGCGAACGGTTACGAATGCCGCCAGCCGGCGCCTCGGGCGCGGTTCGCGGCCGTTCCCACCGCGCAGCGTATCAAGGGAGTAACCCATGGAACTGATCCGGCTTGAAAACATTCGCAAGACGTATCATCTGGGCGAGATCGACGTCCCCGTGTTGCGCGGCGTGTCGCTCTCGATAGCCCAGGGCGAAATGGTGGCCTTGATGGGAGCGTCGGGCTCCGGCAAGACCACACTGATGAATATCCTCGGCTGCTTGGACCGGCCCACTTCCGGCCAGTTCTGGCTCGACGGCCAGGAGATGAGCTGTCTTTCGCCCAATCAGCGGGCGCTGATCCGCACGGAGAAGCTCGGCTTCGTCTTTCAGAGCTTCAATCTGCTCGCCCGCACCACGGCGCTGCACAACGTGCTCATGCCGCTGGACTACTCCCGCAAGCGGGTTTCCAGCGGCGAAGCCCGCCGCTTGGCGCGGACCCTCTTGACCCACGTGGGGTTGGCCGAGCGAATCGACCACGAACCGTCGCAGATGTCGGGCGGCCAGCAGCAGCGGGTGGCGATTGGCCGGGCGCTGATCAATCGTCCTGCCCTGGTCCTGGCCGACGAGCCGACCGGCAATCTGGACTCGCGGACGAGCGTGGAAATCCTGGAGATGTTCCAGCAGCTCAACGCCGAGGGGATCACGGTGATCCTGGTGACGCACGATCCCAAGGTGGCGGCCTTTGCCCACCGTACGATTCGCATCGTCGACGGCCTGGTGGAAAGCGACGTCGCCATGCCGCCGCACGGCGTAACAGAACGCCCCATGACCGAGCAGAATCCTCGTCCGACCTCCGGCGAAGGTGGTTCTGCTTCGCCCCCCTATCGCGAAGAGCGTCCCGAGCAAGTTCCCGCGGCGTGGTTGGCGGCCGCGCATGCCCAGAGCGGCGAAGGCAGCCCGGGCGTGGAATTGGCGAGCCCGGCCACGGCCACCGCCACGGCTCCGTCGCGCCACTTGGGTGCCACTGCTGGCTTGTCCAGCAGTGCGGCAGAGGGCTCGGCCGTGCAAGCCGCCCATGGCCCCCACCTGCGGAAACCCGCGGAGCCCGGCCCTTCCGGCTCGCTCTACGGCGATGCCCTCGTGGCGTCGCCGGCCTGGACGATGCCGAAGCTCATCCCGCCCACCTGGCAAACCGCGCTCAACGCCCTGCGGCGGAACACCATGCGGTCGGCCCTCACCGCCCTGGGAATCATTATGGGCGTGGGCGCGGTGATCACCATGACCGAAATCGGCGAGGGGACCAATGCCGAGGTGGCCAAGACGATCGCCAACATGGGGGCCAACCGCATCTTGCTCCGTCCGGGGGCGATTGCCACCGGCGGCGTCAGCCTCGGCTCGGGCACCGCGATCAACCTTACCCCCTTCGACATGGAGCAGATTCTGCGGCAATGCCCGGCCGTCAAGGAGGTCGCGCCCATCGTGGGCGTTCGGGCGCAAGTGATCTACGCCAACCGCAACTGGGTTCCCCAGAGCATTACCGGCACCACGCCGTCGTATCTGGCCATCCGCGATTGGGAAGAGCTCGACGAGGGCTCGATGTTCAGCGAAAGCGACGTCCACAACGCCGCCAAGGTCTGCGTGATCGGCGATACCGTCCGCGACGAGTTGTTCCAGGGCGAATCGCCGCTGGGACAGAACGTGCGCATCCAGAACACCACGTTGCGGGTGATCGGCGTGTTGAGCCGCAAGGGCGCCAACATGATGGGCCAGGACCAGGACGACCTCGTGCTCGCCCCCTGGACCACCATCAAGTACCGCGTCTGCGCGATCCCCGTGACCAACGTCAACCAGAGCGCGTCGATCTCCGGGGGGAGCGGGCTGAACTCCTTGAACCAGCTTTATCCCGGCGGCACGGCGCTTTACGATTCGCCGTCGGCGACCCAAGTGGCCGACACGCCGCAGCCGGTTCGATTCGCCAACATCGGCGCGATCTACATGAAGGCGGCTTCCGCGGAGGAGATCCCTGAAGCGATGGACGAAATCGAGTCGCTCTTGCGCGAGCGGCATCACCTGCGTCCCGAGCGCCCCGACGACTTCCAGGTCCAGGACTTGACCGAAATCACCCGGGCCCTGGCCTCCACCTCGCGCTTGATGAGTCTGTTGTTGCTGGTAGTGGCCACAATCTCCCTGGCGGTGGGCGGCGTGGGCATCATGAACATCATGCTGGTCTCGGTCACCGAGCGGACGCGGGAGATCGGCTTGCGAATGGCCGTCGGCGCCCGCTCGCACCACATCCTGCGGCAATTTCTCATCGAGGCGGTGGTTCTGTGCCTCTTCGGCGGAGCGATGGGAATCCTGCTGGGGCGCGGCGCGTCGTACTTGGTGCGGACCATCTTGCACTGGCCCACCCTGGCCTCGCTGCCGGCGGTCATCGCGGCCGTGGTGGTTTCCGCGGCGGTGGGCGTGGTCTTCGGCTTCTATCCCGCCTGGAAAGCCTCCCGACTGGACCCCATCGACGCCCTGCGATACGAGTAAGCAGAGCGATAAAGGGGGGTTGCCTGGTGCGTAGAAGTAAGCACTCTGTTTAGGTCCCACCGAAGAATAACTTCCCGATTTCCGTAGCCCAGGGCATTTATGCCTGGGATTACGACAGCGTCCCAATACGAAGCTCGCTTTCCCCGATCCGCCGCCTACGGCGGCGGATCGGGGAAAGCGGGCGGTCCGCGAACGTGCCTTTTGCGTCCCAGGCATAAATGCCTGGGCTACGGAAAAGGAAACAAAACCGGGAAGTTATTTTTCGACCAATCCTTAGCGTTGCCTCTCGTTGTCCGCCGGGCGGGCCGCTTCCTTGACGGTTTGGCTGCCGAGGCTGTCGAGCGCCAAGGGAATCAATCCGCCCGACAGATCGCTGGCGATCCACACCGGAGTTTGTTCGCGGAGCTTCTCGATGTAGGCCAGGGTTTCCTTCTTGGTCCGCTCCTCTTTGATCTTGATGCGGATCATGACCTGGGCTTCGAGGAAAGGAGTGCGATACACGTCCTTCCGCTCGATCACGCGGATGATGTGGAATCCCACCTTGTCCTCGATGATCTGGCTCATCGCGCCGATCCGCAGGCCGAACAGCGCCTGGTCCATTTCCTCGCTCACCAGGCTGCCCCGGTTGGTCCACGCGTGCGTCCCGCCTTTCGACGCCGTCGGGCCGTCGGACCGCGCCTTGGCGATCTCGGCCAGCGACGCCCCGTGGATCACCGCGTTGCCCATCTGCGCCAAGGCGTCGAGCGCCGCCGCCCTGGTGGGATAGCTCGCGATCCGCGTCATCAGTTCTTCCCAGCGGGCCTGCGCCGGGTGCTCGAACTCCTTGACGTGCTCGCGGTAATAGCGGATCGTCTCTTCCTCGGAGATCTCTTTGCTGATCTTCACCTTTTCCAGCTTCCATTGCTCGGCCAGGAACCGTTCCAGATGCGCCTGCCGCTCCCGCTCCAGGGTCGTGCCGTTGGCGCGAAGCTTGTTCTCCATCTCCGGCCGGGAATTGACCTTCAGCCGCGCCATGATCCGCGGAACTTCGTCCTTGTCGAAGACCTCTTCGATCTTCTTCTCGACGTCCGGAAAATGCTCTTTGGGAATCTCCTGCTTGGCATCCAGGTAGACCAGCTTGACTTTGACGAATTCTTCCAGCATCTGTTTCGCCCACGCCACGCGGACGGCGTCGAGTTGCTGGGGCGGCATCTGTTTGATCTGCTCCCGCGGCACGTCTTTCAGACGCGCCGCGAGTAACTCATTGATCCGCGGCATTACGTCGGCGGCCAGGATTACGTCGGACCCGACGCGGGCGAAAATTTGCGTGCTGGTGCACGGCTCCATGCGTGAAACGTTCGCGACCTCTTTGGCCGCGGCGGCCGGCGCGCCATCAGGCCGCGCTGGGCCGATGCCGTTTTGCCCGCCGGGCGGCGGACTCGAATTGGAATTGTACGCCGGCGGCGATGGCTGCCCCGCCGGTGGTCCCTGTCCATACGCGGGGGAGTAAGGCGCGTATTGCGTCTGGGTCGGCGGAACGTTATTGCAATAGGGCGTGAATTGCGTCTGCGGCGCCGCATTGCAATACGGTGCGACGGCTGAGGGACCCTGAGGGCAGCCGCCCGCCATGGGGCCATTTTGGCCCATGCCGGCCGACGGATTTCCGATCGGCGCAATACCGTCCAAACGCGCTTCGCCCGGCTGCGGCTGTTGGTAGGGCGCGATGCTCACGCCCGGCAGCGACCCGTTCGGCCCTGGATAGCCGGCCGGCGGCATTACCGTGCCCGGCGCATTCGTGGCATCCGCGGGCGTGGCCCCGGGCCAGCCCGAGGGTCGTATCGTCTGGATCGGCGCGGTTGGCGGTCCGGGATTAAAGCTCGCCGGCATTCCGTTGCCCGACGGCTGCGGCGTGGGACCGAAATAAGCATCCGGCGACGCGTCCCCCGGAGCTGCCACCGCGGGTCGTCCGGCCAGGACACCCAGCAGCGACAGAAGGATCAGCGCCACGACTTTGCCCAGCGGGTCCGAAAGCGTATTTCGCGACACGGGTGTGGATTCCGGAGAAGTGATCGTGTTGCTTGCTAGCGGGCGGGATTATAGCTAGAGGCCGGCTCGCAGAGCAACAGCGATTTCGTGTATTCCAGAATCTGGTCCGGTTGCGTAAGTTGTTGATCGATAGGCAGATACGCGCTTCGCTCATCGACCACTCGCAATCGCCCCCGACTTTGCGCCGCCAGATCGCGGATCGGCGCGCCCGCCGCGTACTGGAAAACGATGTACTTGTCTTCCCGATGGATGGCGCGGATTTGCCAGGCGTGGGCGGCAATCCGCAACTCCGCCAGCAACATCATCCGCTGCACGACCGGTGGCGGCGGACCGAACCGATCGACCAGCTCCGTGCGGAAATCCTCCAACTCCGACCGGCTCGACACCCGCGCCAAACGGCGATACAGGTCGATCTTCAGCCGCATGTCGGGCACGTACGCCCGCGGAATATACACCTCGCCGGGCAGGTCCACGTCGACCTCCACGGTGGTCTTCGGCGGCATCGCTTTCAATTGGCGGACCGTCTCGTCCAACAATTCGCAATACAACTCGTATCCGATCGCCGCGATATGGCCGCTTTGCTCGGTGCCCAGGATATTGCCGGCGCCGCGGATCTCCAGGTCGCGCATGGCGATGGCGAAGCCGGCCCCCATGTCGCTGAACTCCTCGATCGCGCGGAGCCGCCGCGCCGCCACCGTGGAGAGGTGCTTATTGGGATCGAGGAGCAGATAGCAGTAGGCGCGATGCTTGTAGCGGCCGACGCGTCCCCGCAATTGGTGCAAGTCGGCCAGCCCGTAACGATCGGCCTCGTCGATGAAAATGGTATTGGCCGTGGGAATGTCCAGCCCGCTCTCGACGATCGTGGTCGCCAGCAGCAAATCGCAGCGTTGCGCCACGAAATCCAGCATCACCCGCTCCAACTCCTGCTCCGGCATCTGGCCGTGGGCGATTGCCAGGGTCGCCTCGGGCACGATCTGCCGCAGCCGGACGGCGAGATTCTGGATGTCCTGGACGCGATTGTGCACGAAAAAAATCTGCCCGCCGCGATTCAATTCCCGCAGCACCGCCTGGCGGATGATCTCGGCGTCGAACCGCGAGACGCGCGTCTCCACGGCCAGCCGCTCCGCCGGCGGGGTCTCCAGATTGGAAATGTCGCGCAGTCCCAGCAGCGACAGGTGCAGCGTGCGGGGGATGGGCGTGGCCGTCATCGTCAGCACGTCGACGATCTGCCGCAGAGCCTTCAGCCGTTCCTTCACCTCCACGCCGAACCGTTGCTCTTCGTCGATAATCACCAACCCCAGGTTGTGGAATTGCACGTCGTGCTGGGCCAGGCGGTGGGTGCCGACCACTACGTCGATCGAGCCGTCTGCCAGCCCGCGCAGGATGGCCGTCTGCTCTTTCTTCGTGCAAAACCGCGAGAGCACGGCGATCTTGAACGGAAACTCCGCCAGCCGGGCGGAAAAGGTCCGCCGGTGCTGCTCGGCGAGGATCGTGGTGGGAACCAGCACCGCCACCTGGTAGCCGGCGTCCACCGCCTTGAACGCCGCCCGCATCGCTACCTCCGTCTTGCCGTAGCCCACGTCGCCACAGAGCAGGCGATCCATCGGCCGCGGCTGACCCATGTCCTGCTTGATGGCCGCGATGGTCACCAGTTGGTCCTCGGTCTCCTGATACGGGAACGAGGCGTCGAATTCCTGCTGCCAGTCGGTATCGGCCGGAAAGGTGATCCCCGGCCGCGACGCCCGCGAGGCCTGCAAATCCAGCATCTCCGCGGCCAGGTCGCCCAGCGCCTCCTGGACCTTTTCCTTCTGATGCGTCCACAGCCGTCCGCCCAGCCGCGCCAGCGTGGGCCGGCTCTTCGCGCCCCCCACGTACTTCTGCACCAGGCCGATCTTGGAACTCGGCACGTAGAGCTTCGTCGCGCCGAAAAACTCCAGCACCAGGTGCTCTTCGACCTGAGCGTCTTTCTCCAACAGCTTCAGACCCCGGTAGCGGGCGATGCCGTGGGCGACGTGGACCACCAGGTCCCCCTCGCGAAGTTCCAGGAAACTGTCGATCACCCGGCCCAACCGCCGCCGCGCCACCCGCTTCAAGTCCACGCGATGGAACAACTCGCCTGCGGAAACCAGCACGATGCCGTCGCTCACCAGCCGGTAGCCGTGCTGCAACCGCCCCCGCGGGAAGTGCAGTCGTCCCTCCTGGGCGACCTGCGTGGCGCCAAAGATCTCGTGGAGCCGCTGGATCTCGGCCTCGGTTTGGCAAACGATGAACATCTCCTGCCCGGTCGCCGTCACGTCCAGTTCGTCGCGCACCCGGCCGATGTCGCCGCTGAAGCGTTCCACCGACTCGATCCGCAGCCGGCACGTCGTCTCCAGCGAGCCGCTGGCCACGGCCGACGCCGTCGCCGAGGGAAACCGCAGCACCTGTTGCATCACTCCGCGGACGGTATGAAAATCGTCGGGCCGCTCCAGCCGGTCCAGCCAGCGCCGCCCTTCCTCTTCGAGCTCTCCGGGCTCCACCAGCAGGAACCAACTCCGCGGCCGCATGTAGTCGCTCAGATGGGCCTGCGCCTTGTCGCCGGGCTTCAGCAGCGTGATGTCGACCGCGTCGACCAGCGCCAAGCTCCGCTGACTGGAAACCTCGAACGCCCGGATCGACTCGATCCGGTCGCCGAAGAATTCCAGCCGCACCGGGTCGTACCAGTCGGGGGCGAAGATGTCGATGATGCCGCCGCGGACGGAAAATTCGCCCGGCATCTCCACCGCCGGAGTGCTGTGCAGCCCGCTCTCGACCAGCCACCGCGATAGCTCCCGGACGTCGACCTCGTCGCCGGCGTGTAAGGATCGCGTCTGCCGGGCGAGCGCGGCCTGGTCGGGAACCCCTTGCAGCAAGCTCGGCATGCTGGTCACGATCAACCGCGGCGGTTGCGCGCCCAACAGCAGCTTCAACAGCCGCAGCCGGTCGCCAAAGGTCTCATCCTCCCGGTTCGACGCGTGCAACCCGTCGGCCGGGAAAGTCTCGGGCACGATCGGACTGACCAGGGCCAGATCATCGACAAAATCATCGATGTCCTCGCTCTGCGGGCAGACGACTATCAACCCCTCGGGAGCGTGCTGTGCCAGCGTTGCCGCCACCAGCGCGCAGGACGACCCCCAGACTCCGTCGATTGTGGCGGCATGCCCCGCTTGCAGGCTCGCCACCACCTCGGCGAAGCCTTCCTGGCGATCGAGACGTCCTACCAGCTCAAACAGCCGGTCGTCCGTGCTGGCCGTAATGGCACTTCCCATGTTCTACGATCATTTTACACGAGCCAGAAGCGTTCAGCTATCAGCATTCGGCGCTCGGCCTTATAAACGTAAGCGATTTCATCACAGCAACTTGCGACGACCACCAAGCCGCCACCCTATTATTTCTTCCTCGCAGCGGACCGCCGATCGCTGATTGCTTCCTCTCAGTCCAGCCGCGCGGAGTATATGAACGCATCGCTTCCGCATGGAATAGCAATATGCACAATTTGCGCAAGGGACTCCGAAAACTCCGCGTTTAACGAAAGTTCCGATTACACCGACTCCGATAAATCTAACGACGACATATAGTGCGAAAGTTCAACCCATTCGACAGCCCTCCGGATGATGCCACGTTTCGAGGTACGAGCAATGACACTTCGCGACCAAAACTTCTCCCATGTCCTCCTGATGGGGTTGACCATCGCGGCCACCACCGGCATCGCCGTGGCCCAAAATGTTCCCGATAGCGGCGGCTCCGCGACCCCAACCCGCAACGACTGGGAACAGCGGGTGATACATCAGCCGGCGGATCCCAATTACCGGATTGGAGCCCAGCCCAGCGCCGCGACCCTCGACTATTCCCTCAAAAGCTCCCCCCGCCCCCGCGGCGTATGGGTCCCCGCGCATCCCACCGCGGCTCAAGTGGAAGTGGTCGAGCCCGGCGCCACGGTCGGCCCCTCCCCGGTCGCCGCGCCGGTGCCCGTGACCACGCCAACCGCCGCTCCGGCCAATATCCCCAACGAAACGCCGCCGGGCGATATTCAGTACCGGGCGGCCGGCACGAACATCGGCCGAGCCCACGCGGCTCCGATGCCAAACGACCCTGGTTACGGAGCCGCAGGCGGTCCCACCCCCGAAGCAAACTACGGCCCCAACGGCGAACCCATCGCGGCGCCCGACGTTGGCCCTGGCGGCACAATGATGGCCGACGGGAACGGCTGCGATTGCGACGGCGACGCGTGCTCGCTCGGCTGCGATGGTTATCGCCGCGCGATGCGCAACTTTTGCGTCTTTGGCGGCGTAGAAGGCTTGTCGGCGGTCGTCCCCGGCCAAGGTGCGGAAAGCGGCATCGGCGGCCGCGAAGGATTCAACTGGGGCGGTCCGCTCGGCGGCACCATCGCCGGAAATAATTGGCGGGAGGTTGGATTCCAGATCGGCTTCGCCGCCGATCAGTTCAACATCCAGAACAGCGCCGCGGGGCCTTCCGCGGAACTCAACCAGATTTTCGTAACCGGTGGACTCTTCCACCGGGCGGTTTGCGGTGGTCTCCAATGGGGCCTGGTTTTCGATTACTCCCACGACACGTTCATTCTCACCGAGGACCTGCGGCAACTCCGCTTCGAAATCTCGTTTGTGAATCCATGCTGCGGCGAGTTCGGTTTTTGGGGCACCGGCAGCATCGGCGATACGCCGCAGATACTCCGTGCCACCAACCTCTACACTCTCTTTTATCGGAAGTACTTCGGCGGTGGCGGCAATGGCCGCGTCTTCGGCGGCTTGACCGAGGACGGCAGCGGAATCGTCGGCGCCGATCTGCAGATCCCGCTGGGAAGAAGTTGGGCCTTGCAGAACGAGGTCGGCGTGCTGTTTCCCAACAACAGCCCGGCCAACGGCGGCAACCTACAACAGTCGTGGTCGGTGGGGATGCAACTGGTATGGTATCCCGGCCGTTGTGCCGGATGCCAGCTCAACAGCCAGTTCAACCCGCTGCAACCGGTGGCCGACAACATCTACTTGCTGCCCCATGCCCGGTAAGCGGCTCGGCGACAATCGCTTTCAGCGAATTTTTGGAGTGCGGCGATTTATTGCCGCTTTTGCCTCCTAACGATCGCCTATTTCTGTGCGAAGAGACCGGCCTGCAGAACCATCCGCACTTCAAAGCGGCAATAAATCGCCGCACTCCAAATACGTACGGTCTTGGAACGGCCCGGGCCCCTATTTCTCGCCCCCCCGAATCGCTTTCCGCACCGCCCGCATCACGTCCAGCGATTTCGGGTTCACGTTTCCGTCCTCGTACATCAACAGGTTGAAGCTCAGAACCTGTCCGCGCGCGGAGGCGTCTTTGACCATCTCCGCCGCATGGTCGGGAGTGAAAAACGGGCCGGTGATCTTGGTTTCGGGCTTGTAGATGCCCCAGTCCGGCCCGTCCAGCGTAAAGCTGCCATGGGCCAAAAGCCCTTGCTGTGCGCCGCTGCTGAAGATCCCCGCGCTGCCGAGGGCCGTCGACGTGTTGCCGTGAAATCCTTCGCCGAAGTAGAAGTCCTGAAAGTCGGTCAGCCGCGGCAGGACCCAGGGGTTATAGGAGATCAACCGCGCCGGATTCCCGGCCTTGGCAGCCTTGCCGATCCGTTCGAAGGGCGCCGGGTAATAGAGCATCCCGTCGTCGAACATCCAGCCCGCGAGGCGCGGGCCGTAACGCGCACCCGCCTCGTCGAGAACGGCGCACAGATTATCGCAAAACTTCTGCTTGTCGTCGCTGGACACCCAGTTCCGCCGCCACCATGCGGCGTCGGGATGCCCTTCGTGATAATAGAGGATCAGCTTGATCCCCTTCTTGCCCAAGGCGTCGGCCAACTCGCCGATCAGATCGCGCTCGGCGGTCCGCCCGGGCAGGATCCGCTCGATGGCCTTTATGGGGGCCGGAAAATAATAGGTCCGCCAGGTGGCCGACCAGATCACGTAGCCGGCTCCGGTTTGTTCGACCATGCTCACGAATCGCGGCACGTCGAAATCGTCGATCATCTTCGGCCAGGGCTTGGCCGGACCATGCTTCGGGTAACCCCATTGGCCCCATTGAAACATCACGCCATACTTGGCCTGCGAAAGCCACGCGGTCGACGCGCGGAGCTGCTGCTCCCGGGAGCGGATCGCCTTGGCGTCGTCGATCGCAATCAATTCCAGAGATTTCAGCAGCGCGTCGGCGGGCCGGCGCAGCCGGATCGAGATCGTGCTGGATCCCTTGGGAAGCACTAAGCTGCCCGCCGTCGCGTACTTGTTCCACTTCTGCCCCGCGTGTAACATGAAGCTCCCCGCAGGACCGGAAACCTCCACCTCGGCGGGCCCGGCCATCAGCACGTCGATTTCGTAGCGGGCTTCTTCCGCCGTTTCCACGGCCCACGCCATGCGGTCGGCCGGCGAACGCCAGTTTTCCATCCACGCCCGCCCCTCCGGCTTGCCCCACACGGTCTTGGCCACCAGCGCCTGCGGCGTCGAACGGGTACATTGCGCACGATCGCCCATCAGCACGTTCACTTCGTCGCGTTGGAGATGGATCGCCGCGGCGGGCAGCGCGTCGTCGGCCGATTGCGATTGCGACGCAGCCGCTGCGGCAGCCAAGACGGCGGCCACTGCGGCGACGCTTACGCGGTGACTTCGAGTCATGAGCCGGGACCAGGGAGAAAGGGGTCAGGGATCAGGGGTTGGACAAAGACGCTCGATTCCAATCGGCCAAACGTCCTGGGACCGCGGTCCCAGGGCAAGTTTCCGCCTGGACTTGCCATCTTCATCCGGTCCGTCTATTCACTTCGTCTTTTACTTCGATGTCTTTTCGAGCGGCGGCTTCTGCGCCGGCATCTTCTGCGCGGGCGCCTTCTGTGCCGGCGGCTTCTCGACGGCCTTCGGCGTCCCTACCGCCTGGCTCCGGGCCCCTGCCCGCTGGCCCCCGTCCCCCGATCCCTGGATGGGCGGCGCCGTCCGGCCTGACATCAGGTCATACATCTGGGCCAACACCACCTCGGCGGGCAGACTGTAGGTCTCCGCGCGGCCGGCGCGGGCGATGTTGATGCCGATCACCTTGCCGCTGAGATCCACGAGCGGCCCGCCGCACTCCGAGGGCGAGATCGCGCCGTCGTGCTGCAATACCAGCGGGAAATCGTCATGACGCGCGCTGATGCCGCCGCCCGACATGTTCTGCAATTCGCCCTTCCGCGGGAAGAGGCTTTCGCCCGTCCCCAGCCGCAGCGCAACTTGCAACGTCTGTTGGCCGCGGCGGACGGAGAGTTTGACCACCTGGCCGGGGCGGAAGCCCTTGAGCGCGGCCGTCAGCACGGCGGGGCTGCCGATCGCCTTGCCGTCGCACTGCAGAATCACGTCGTTGGATTTCAGGCCGGATTGCTCCGCCGGACTTCGCGGCAGCACTTCGTCGATTTTCGCGATGCCCTTGGCGTCGGCCAGTTTCACACCCATCGCGGCCCGCGCGGGGGGAATCTTACGGTCCGGAACGCTGACCACGCCCATCGCCAACGGGTCGTCGTCCATGCCGGCCGAGATCACCCACTGACCGACCACCGGCGCTTGCGTGAACCAGGCGATGTTGCCCAGGCCCACGACGTCCAGTTTGAGCATGGCCAGGTCGTACAGGGGCGCCAGGCCGACGACGTGGGCATCGAACTCTCGGCCGTCGCGCAGCCGGCAGGTGAGCTTGCCGCACAATTCGCTGGCCTTGGTGAGCACCCAGCCGTGCGGGCCGACAATGGTGCCCAGCACGCCGTTGCGGCCGTCGCAGCACACCCGCACCACCAGCCGGCTGGCCTCGCTCACCACTGGGCGCAAGGGCGTCTTCACCTCGCGGCTGTCCTTGCCGGGCAACTCGATGTGGATCGCTTCGCCGGCCGCCAGCCTCTTCCAGGCCTGGCGATAGACGTTGATCGGCTCGTGGTAGTTCTGCGTCGCCAAACCGCCGATGCGGACATTGATGGCGATCACCTTGCCGTCCATATCGACCAGCGGCCCGCCCGAGTCGCCAGCCACGATCGAGCAATCGGTGCGCAGCACCTGCTCGGAGATCGAGAGCACGCGTCCCAGGCGGACGACCGGCGGCCGGCCCTCCTGGAACCCCAGCGGATGTCCCACGGCCATGCACCAGGCCCCTTCGCGCACGGTCCGCGAATCGCCCATCTCCAGCCAGGGCCACGTCCCCGCGTCGGTGATCTTGACCAGGCCGCTGTCCGCGATGCGATCGAAACCGAGGGTCGTACCCTTGTGGGTCTTTCCGTCGGACATGAAGACCGTCACCTCTTGGCCCGGCTTGATGATCAAGTGGCCGGCCGTGGCGATATACCCGTCGCGGCTGACGATCACCCCGCTGCCCAGCGCCGAACCGGCGCGGAGGCCCACCACGGCCGGCAGCGTCCGGGCGGCCAGGCCCTCGACCTGCTTTTCCAAGGCCCGCAGTTGTCCGAGATCGCGGGGCACTGCGGTGGCGAGGGGAGTGGCCGGTTTGGCGGCCTGCGACTTCTCGCCGGCCACCGCCGCGCTGGTATAAATGAATATCGACGCGATGCCGATCCACAGCGGCAGTGGCAGGCGATTCCTCGCGTCGCGTGGCATGCCCTCACGACGCGCAGCGTCGGGTCGGCATGCGACTCGCCGCGACCAACATGCCGACCTGTCACGGCATCGCCGTGCGACGGTATGCCGCCCAATCGCCGACGCCATACTACCGTCGACCGTATTCAGCCCAACACTCACGGTGAAATCTCTCGTTGCAGGAGACGCTACTCGCCGAGAACGTCGTTGAGCACCTCTTCGTTGACGTAGATCGGCAAAACCGGATTGCAAGTCACCGCCACCGCGATGGCGTCGGACGGACGGGCATCGATCTCGATCAATTCGCCTTGGGCGCGGATTCGCAGCTTGGCGAAATACGTGTGATCCTTGAGCTCGCTGATCACCACGTCCTGGAACTCCGCCCCCAGGTTTTCCACCACGCTCACGATCAGATCGTGCGTCAACGGCCGCGGCGACGGATAATTCTTCACCCGCCGATCAATGCTGGTGGCCTCGAAAATCCCGATCAGGATCGGGAACGACCGCTCGCCGTCTATCTCCTTCAGGTAGATCACCTGTTGGTCATTGATCTCGCTAATGATGATCCGCGAAAGCTCCATCGGGACGGGCATACCGGGCATATCCTTCCCAGAAAGAAGTCCGGCCCCCCGCAGCAACAGCGCAAGCGGCGCCGCCAGACTACCTGCTTTATTATAGGACGCCCCCGGCGGGCGTCGCTAGGGGGCCAAAAAATGCGGCGAAGTGCCCTGCCGCCGAACCGGGCAACGAAATCAACCCCGTTCTACTGACCGCCCGGCGACCGGCCGTTGGCCTGCATCCGCCGCAGCCGCTCCAACACCGCCGCCGTGGCCGCCCGCTGGTCCTGCAAGTCCTTCAGTCCGTCGCGCTCCTTCCGCACCACTTCGGCCGGCGCCCGCTGGACGAAATTCGCGTTGGCGAGCTTCTGCTCCTTCGCCGCCGCCAACGACTCCAGCCGCACCAGATCATCCTTCTTGCGGGCGATCTCCGCCTCGACGTCGATCAGGCCGGCCAGGTCCACGTAGACTTCGATCCCCGGCAGCGTGACCTCGGACGAAAGCGCGGGGGCCGTCACTTCCGGACCCCAGGCCGTGGGACGCGCGCCGGCCATCAAGGTGAAGTACGGACCCATCGGCTCCAGCAGCTTGACCACCGTCGGCTCGCAGCGGACCGAAAAAGCGATCTGCTGCTTGGGCGGCACGTTTTGCCGGCTGCGGATCTCGCGGACCGCCCGGAGCACCTCCTGGAAACGCGCAAACTGTTCTTCGATCTGCGGGTCGCGCCGCGATACGTCGGCCTCCGGCCAAGGCGCGATGATCACGCTCTCGGCCGCCCGCTGCAATTCCCCCAGCCCACGGCGGGGCGCGATCTTGCCCAACAGTTGCCACACCTCTTCGGTGAGGAAGGGAATCATCGGGTGCAACAGCCGCAAGATCGTGTCCAGCGTGTGCGCCAGGATCCGCTGCGCCGTCGATCGCGATTGCTGCTGTTGCAAACGACCCTTGGCCATTTCCACGTAGAAGCTGCAAAACTCGTCCCAGGCGAACTGGTACAGCAGCCGCGCCGCGTCGGCAAAGCGGTATTCGCCCAGCGCCGTCGTGACATTCTCCGTCACCGTGGCCAGCCGGCTCAGGATCCACCGCTCTTCCAGCAGCAGCTCGTCGTCGTCGAGCCGCGCGGGCGAGTATCCTTCGAGGTTCATCAACACGAACCGCGAGGCGTTCCAGAGCTTGTTGCAGAAATTCCGCGCCAACTCGAACCGCTCGCTCACCACGGCCGCCCGCGGCAGCGCCTGGTCGGCCTCCTTTTCCGCCCATTGCGTGCCGAAGTCCTTGCCGCACTTGGGGCAGGTGACCCGCGGCAGCACACGGTTCTTCTGCGTCTGCTCGACCAGCACTTTGCAGTGCGGGCATTCGAAATCGACCGGGATGCGGATGTCCTGCGTTTCCGTGGTCAGATATGCCAGGCCGAACCGCAGCGAATCGGCGCCGAACTTGTCGATCACGTCCAGCGGATCGACGCCGTTGCCCTTGGATTTCGACATCCCTTCGCCGAAGGCGTCGAGGATCTTGGGATGAATGTAGACGTCGCGGAATGGCACTTCGCCCACGTTGTGCAGGCCGGTCAGCACCATCCGCGCCACCCACAGCGTGATAATATCGCGGCTGGTGATGAGCACGTTGGTGGGATAATAGTACTTCAATTCGGGCGTGGACTCGGGCCAACCCAGGGTCGAGTGCGGCCACAGGGCCGAGCTGAACCAGGTGTCGAGCACGTCGGGGTCGCGCTCTAGCGTGTGGCCCGGAATTACATCCTCGGGCAAGTCAGCCTCCTGGGCGCAAATCAGCCACTGTCCATACTGCTCGTCGCGCTGCCAAACCACGTCGCCGCGGCCAGCAAACGCCTTTTGTAGATCTTCCTCGCTCGCGGTCTTGCAGTACCAGATCGGGATCTGGTGTCCCCACCAGAGCTGGCGGCTGATGGGCCAATCGCGCTTCTCGCCCAGCCAATCCAGGTAGCCCTTCCCATAGCGGCTGGGAATGATCCGCACCCGCCCGTCGAGCACCGCGTCCATGGCCGTCTGCGACAGCCGTTGCATGCCCACGAACCACTGGTCGGTCAAGAGCGGCTCGATCGGCGTCTTCGAACGATCGCTGTGGGCCAACTCGACCACCCGATCCTCCACGTTCTCCAACAGCCCGCGGCTCTTGAGATCGGCGACGACCCGCTCGCGGGCCTCCATCACCGCCAGCCCCTGGTAGCATCCGGCGTTCTCGTTGAGCGTGCCGTCCAGGTTCAAGACGTTGATCATCGGCAGCTTTTGCCGCAGCCCGACCTCGTAATCGTTGGGATCGTGGGCGGGGGTGATTTTCACGCAGCCGGTGCCCATCTGCGGCTTGGCCCAAGTGTCGGCCACTAGCGGAATGGGCCGGTCCACCAGGGGGAGCATCAGCCGCCGGCCGCGGAGCGCCATATCGCGCAGCACCAGCAGCTTGGGCAGCAGCGTGGCGCAGCGCTGGCGGACGTCGTCCAACTCGGCCTGAATCTCCCCCTTCTGCTTCTCCGCTGCGGCGGCCAACCGGGCTTCCAACTCTTTCTCGGCCTCCCGCAGCGCGGCGGCCGGATCGGGATGCACGGCCACGGCCGTATCGCCCAACATCGTTTCCGGACGCGTGGTGGCAATGGTCACGTGCTCCGGCTCGCCCGGCCCCGGATCGATCACCACGTAGCGGAAGTACCAGAAATGTCCGGGAACCGCTTCGTGGAACACCTCGTCGTCGCTCACCGCGGTTTGCAGGTACGTGTCCCAGTTGACCAGCCGCTTGCCGCGATAGATCAGCCGCTGGCGGAAGAGGCTGAAAAAGGTGTGCCGCACGGCCCGGGCACAGAGTGGATCGAGCGTGAATCGCGTCCGCTGCCAGTCGCAGCTACAGCCCATGCGTTTGAGCTGGCCGAGGATCCGCGCTTCGTAGTCGTTCTTCCATTTCCAGATCCGCTCGACGAGCTTCGCCCGGCCCAGGTCGTGCCGGGTTTGGCCTTCCTCGGCCAACAAGCGCCGCTCGACGACGGCCTGGGTGGCGATGCCGGCATGGTCGGTGCCCGGCATCCACAAGGCCTCGTAGCCCTGCATCCGCTTCTGGCGGATGAGGATATCCTGGAGCGTGTTGTTCAGGGCGTGGCCCAAGTGCAGCGCGCCGGTGACGTTGGGCGGCGGAATGACGATGCAGTACGGCTTGCGGCCCGGATTCGGCTCGCTATGGAAATAGCCCTTCTCCTCCCAGTATTTGTACCACTGCTGCTGGGCGGAATCGGCATCGTATTGCTTCGGCAGCTCACCGAGCGATTGCGTCGTGGACATCTTATTCCTTCTTCGGCTTTTGCTCTTCGTCCTTGTACAGCTTGTATTCGAAGCTGTCGACCAGGGCAATCCAACTGGCTTCGATCACGTTCTCACTCACTCCCACCGTGCCCCAGACGTCGTCCTCATCCTGGCTCTCGACGACTACCCGGACCCCCGCCGCGGTGGCCGCCTGCGAGTTGATCACCCGCACTTTATAGTCCACCAGCCGCAGTTTGGCTAGATTGGGGAAACTGCCGTAAAGCGCTTTCCGCATCGCGGCATCCAGGGCGTTGACCGGGCCGTCCCCCTCGGCCACCTCGTGACGGATCTCGCCCCCCACCTGGATCTTCACCGTCGCCAGCGTCGTTACCACCCCATCGGCGCCGGTCTCCACCGTCACGTGATAGCGGAGCCGCTCGAAGTGCGGCTGAAACGTCCCCGCACACTTCCGCACCAGCAGATCGAACGACCCGTCGGCCGCCTCGAACTGATAGCCGGCGTTCTCCATCGACACCACGTGGGTGAGGACCTTGTCCATCAGCTTCGCGTCGGCCGCGATATTGTGCCGGCGGGCCTGGGCGGCGATATTCGATCGGCCCGACAGTTCGCTCACCAGCACGCGGCGCTGGTTGCCCACCAGGGCGGGGTCAATGTGCTCGTAGCTGGCCGCCACCCGCGCGATGCCGCTGACGTGCATCCCGCCCTTGTGGGCGAACGCGCTCTTGCCCACGAAGGGCTGGTGGGAGCGGAAATTCAGATTGACCGTCTCGTATACGTAACGGGAAACGTCCGTGAGGTGCTCGGCCGCCCCGGGGCAGAGCAACTCATAGCCCGTCTTCTTGCAGGCCAGGTTCCCGATCACCGAGATCAAGTCGGCGTTGCCGCAACGCTCGCCGAAGCCGTTGATGGTGCCCTGCGCCTGGACCGCGCCGGCGTCGATCGCGGCCAGCGAATTCGCCACCGCCAAATCGCAGTCATTGTGGCAATGAATTCCCAGCGGCGCCGCGAGTCCCTCGCCCGCCGCCTTGGTGACCGCGGCGATCGTTTCCGGCATGCTGCCGCCGTTCGTGTCGCACAGCGCCACCAGCCGCGCGCCGGCCTGGGCCGCCACACGAATGGCCTGCCGCGCATAATCGGGGTTTTGTTTCCAGCCGTCGAAGAAGTGCTCGGCGTCGAAAATCACCTCGCGGCCGTGCCGGACCAAAAAAGCCACGCTTTCGGCGATCATGTCGAGGTTCTCGTCCAGCCCCGCGCGAAGCACCTCGGTGACCTGAAATTCCGATGCCTTCCCCACCAACGTGATCACCGGGGTCTCGGCCTCCAGGAGCGTCCGCAGCCCCTGGTCGCTCTCGGCCGCGACTCCCTTGCGGCGGGTCATGCCGAAGGCGGCAATCCGGGCGTGGCTGAGCTTGAGCCGCGCCACCGAGCGGAAATACTGCAAGTCCTTGTCGTTCGAGGCCGGATAACCCCCCTCGATGTAATCGATCCCCAGCGTATCCAGGCGTTCGGTGATTTGCAGTTTGTCGGCCAGCGAAAAGCTGATGCCTTCGCCTTGGGAACCATCCCGCAGGGTGGTGTCGTAGATTTCGATGCGACGCATGGCAGGACCAGGGGTTCGTTGAAAAAAAAGGCCCTCAGACCGCTTTCGGCCTCAGGGCTCCAATCATCTGTTTCGCCGTTCCAGAGAGCCCTTACGGCCGCACCCCGTCAATCAAAATGCCAACCATCCCCAGGATCGCGGCACGCGCGTTCTCGAGGGTTCGGCACTTCGGCAAGGCGGCCCGGGCTGTCATCATCCGTTGGATTCTCCGCAAACGTCCCTCAGAATCCCTAAAATCTACGGTTAAGAGCCAAAAATGTCAATCGCCGGCGGTTCTCCCCCAGGGCCGATCAGTTTTCCGAATATCAAACCGAGGCCGAGGTTAGGGCGTAATGAGTGATGGACGGATCGATTTTACGCCCTTTCACGGAGGTTCTTGTGGAAGATTCTCGCCCAGCGGGGAATCTGTTGGAGCTATTGGCTCAGATTCCCGATCCACGCGGTCGACGGGGACGACGGCATCCTTTGGTCGCCATGTTGACCGCCACCGTTTGTGCCATCCTCACCGGCTCGCGCGGCTATCGCGCGATCGCCCAATGGGTTCGCGGTCAAAATGTCACGGTTTGGCAATGGCTCGGTTTTCACCGTAAACCGCCTTGTGCCAACAGTTTTCGCAACTTGCTGCTGGTCTTGAAACCCG